>Ga0256867_10000082_pt1 | contig 32864 bp, 34 predicted proteins | sample RVTome_15_FD_185939 | JGI IMG/M metagenome (GOLD analysis project Ga0256867, IMG submission 185939) | Soil microbial communities from uranium-contaminated site in the Upper Colorado River Basin, Wyoming, United States - RVT150D86 (HiSeq) ... | reverse complement strand
CGGCGACGAGATTGGCGTTGCCGGACGAGATCCGCGCGTAGGCAGTCGCCAACAGCGTGAGGAGGACCGCAGGATCGTCGTCGAGACGGTCGAGCGATACCCAGGCGACGCGACGATCGTCGCTTCGTGCCCATTGAGCCAGGAGCGTCGACTTGCCGTAGCCGGCAGGCGCAGAGATCCCCACCACGCGGCGCTCGCTCCCCCGCGCGCCGTCGATGAGTTCGGCGCGGCTGACCCCACCTGAGTGGAGCTCCGGGATCGCGAGCTTGGCCTCCAGCAGGGACCGATCGGGTTGGGGAGCCATTCGGCCCGGAATCCTAGTGGGCCGATGATCCCCTGCTCAACCTACCCGCGATGCGGTTGCCGAGGCCGCCGACGGATCGAGGCTGACGGATTCACACAATCCGCGTGATGCGACGCTCGGGCGTCTGGACTTGCATCCGACGAGTAAGCGGTGACAGTGGCGATGACGGTGGCGATCCAGCCGTCGATGATCGGACCCGAGTGACCACCCGTCGAGCGATCGGTGCGCTCCACGCTAGCGACGCGTACGAGGGAGGCTCTGATGGCGACCCGAGGAGATTCAGCAGCTGAACGGGCGTGGGTACACATCGTCCTGACTGCCGTTCGGGCTGTCGTCACGGCCAGCGTCCTCGTTGCCCTGTACTACCTGCTTCCCCTGGACGAGCTCTCCGGCAATTCGGCGGTGGCGGGGCTCGCGATCGCCATCCTCATCTTCCTCTGCCTCGTGGGCTGGCAGGTTCGATCGATCCTGCGGTCCGCCCATCCCGAAACGCGTGCGCTCCAGGCGCTCGTCGTCGTGCTGCCGCTCTTCATCTTGATGTTCGCATCCGCGTACTACGTGATGGGACGCGCCGAGCCGGCAGATTTCTCGGAGGCGTTGACGAGATCCGACGCCCTCTACTTCACCGTCACGGTCTTCTCGACCGTGGGGTTCGGCGACGTGTCAGCGCAAGGTGAAACCACCCGGCTCGTGGTCACCGCGCAGATGATCCTCGACCTGATCTTCCTCGGCGTCGGGATCCGGATCATCCTCGGGGCGGTGCAACGGAGCAAGGCGCGCTCGGCCAACCAGGCGCCGGATGAGGATCCATCGCCTTCGTGACGGACGCCGACCGCCATCGGCGGAAGGATGGACCAGGCAGGCTGGCCTCGTGTCCGACCTGTGTCCGCGAAGGTATGGGGCCGAAGGGTGAAAGGCCCCGACCGCCTCTACCCGGCCCTCTGACCAGGACCCTTACGTCGTGGACCCAAGGGGAGTCGAACCCCTGACCTCTTGGCTGCCAGCCAAGCGCTCTACCAGCTGAGCTATGGGCCCGGTCTCGAGAGATTCTATCGGGCGGTCGAGGCCGCGTCCGAAGCCTCCCACGCCACCTGCGGGGCGTCGGACCACAGGCGTTCGAGGTCGTAGTAGTCGCGTTCCTCCTCGCCGAAGACGTGCACGACCACGTCGACGTAGTCGAGCAGCCACCAGCCGGCCTCGGGCTCGCCCTCGCGACGCAGGGGCTTGACCCCCATGCCGCGGAGCGCTTCCTCGACGGCGTCGATGACCGTGCGGATCTGTCGCTGGGTCGATGCCGTGCAGATCACGAACTGGTCGGTGATCACGATGATCCGGGAGACATCGAGCACGACGATGTCGGTGGCCTGCTTGTCGGCGGCGGCACGGGCGGCCGCGATCGCCACGTCGCGGCTGGGCGGCAGCGCCTGCGCGCCGCCGGCCCCCGTGCCCTGTCCCTGCGTCAAGCTGTGAAGTCCTTCCCCACCACGATCGTGATGTCGCCGACGTTCGATGGTACCGCCGCAACGCTGACTCGGCCGACCCCGAGCGCGGCCTTGACGGACCGTGCCTCGGACTCGTGACCGGGGCCGTTCGCGAAGACATCGGTCCTGACCACATCGAACGTCTGCGCGTTCTGGGCCAGCACCACCCGGAACCCCTCGGGGATGATGCGCACAGCCACCGCCTCGCCCACCCCCGGCTGTCCGCTCCCGTTCTGCACGATCGCAGGCACCGGAGTCGGCGTGCCGAGCGAGCCGGAGACCAGTTCGTCGAGGGCCGGGTAGACGGGTACGACGATCGTCCCGGTGATGCGCTGCGTCGGCATCTCCAGCACCTCGGCACCCTCGGCTCGGGAGATCACGGATGTCGCTTCGTGGATGTCGTCGCCGTCGGAGTCGCCCGCCGCGACGAGTTCCGGCGGATCGGCCAGCAGGGCCACCAGCAGGATCTCCCAGCGCACCATCGCGTCGTCGGTGGACCCCGCCAGGAACGACCTGGCCTGTGCGCCGGTCATGGTGATCTCGCCGGGGCCCAACACGCCGGTCGTGGTCGGGTACGCCGTCGGAAGGTTCACGGCCAGCCCGCCCGCTGCATCGACCGTCGCCGCGAGATCCGTGAGGGAGAGCACGGCGTAGTGCGGGATCCAGACGCCCGCCATGTTCGAGAGCGCGGTGCGCATCGAGTCCGCCGGCAGAGCGGCGACCCCTGCCGCCGAGGTCTCACCCTGGCCCGGCACGACGACCGTGAGCTCCGACGACAACGGCATCGCGAACGGTGTGCCGTCGGGCGGCACGCCGATCACCGCGAGCAGCGGTGCGGGGCCTCCCTCGACCTGCAGCGCGACCAGAGAAGGCTTGTCCGGCCGCTCCGACGAGCCCGGATCGTCGCTGCGTTGCCCGCTCGGCCCCCCTTCCCTGCTCAGGAGGAACGCTCCGACGGCGAGGACCATCGTCGTTGCCGCGACGGCGACGGCGATGCCTCGCCTGGTGCGCCTGGAGTGGGCGGCCCGGTCGACCCTGGTCGGGCGGACCGGCCCGGTCGGAGGAACCGAACCGCTCACCGGTAGAGCCTCGCCTTCTCGACGTAGCTCTTGACGCCCTCGGGCACGAGGTACCGGATCGGGCGCCTGGTGTGCACACGGGCGCGCACGTCTGTGGAGGAGATCGCCAGCGCCGGCACGTTCATCACCGTGATGCGTGGGTGCTTCGTGGGCGCGTGGGACTCGAACGCCTCGAGGTCGAAGCCGGGTCGCGTCGCGGCGATGAAGTGCGCGAGCGCGAACAGCTCATCGGGCTGCTTCCATTGCTCGACGATCTCGAGCACCGCATCGGCACCCGTCACGAAGAACAGGTCGGTGTCTTCGCCGCGCTCCAGACGCAACTCGCGCAACGTGTCGACCGCGTAGGTCGGACCATCGCGGTCGACCTCGATGCGCGAGACCCCGAACAACGGGTTCGACGCGGTGGCGATCACGGTCATCAGATAGCGATCCTCGGGCGACGAGACGACCTCGTGCTCCTTCATCCATGGCCGGCCCGTCGGTACGAAGACCACCTCGTCGAGCTCGAACTGGTGCAGCGCCTCCTCGGCGGTGACCAGGTGACCGTAGTGGATCGGGTCGAACGTGCCGCCCATGATGCCCAGGCGCGTCCTCACGCCGCCCATCCTAGTCGGCGGGTCCGACGGTTCCGGGAGCGCCCCGACCCTGGTCCCGGCGCTCATTCACCGCTCTCGCCGAGGAACCTCCGCAGGTCTTCGGCGTGCGTCGCGTAATGGAGGGCGCCGGATTCCTCGAACCACTCGACCGCATCGGGCGAGACCTCGTCGAGCGCTCGGAACGCCTCGAGCATGCGGAGCCGCGACGGCTCGAAGGCTGCGCGCACGTCGCCGTCCGGCATCGAACGCGAGACCTCGAACCACGCCTCGTTCTGGCGATCGATGGCGTCTCGCGACTCCTCGCCGGGATCGAACGTTCCCGCTCGCATGCGCGTGAGCTGTTCGCCGCAGTCGGCCATCCATCCCGAGACGTGGAACATGGCGTCCTTGGGCGACCAGCCTTCGGGGGTGAGTGTCGGTTCTCCGAAGCGGGGCTCGGGAACGGCGTCGAACCGCTCCGCGAGCAGTTGCCAGGCGTCGTCCTCCTCTCGGAGCAGACGTTCGCGGTCGATCATCCCGCGCCTTCCCGCGACGACACCTCGTCGTCGGGCACGTACTCGAACACCCTGTCCAGGATCGCGACCTCGTCGCCGGCACGAGCGCCGAGCGAGGCGAGCTTTCGCTCGATGCCCTCCTTCCGGATCCGGCCCTGCAACACGGCGACGGCGCCCTCGTCGTCGAGATCGGTCTCGAGGACCCAGCGCTCGACGGAGCGTCCGGCCACACGCCAGCGCCGGCCCGCTTCCCGCTCGACCGTGAATCTCGGGCGACCCGGCCGCAGCACCACGTGGGCCCGGCGCTCGGGCCCGGCCGTCCCGGCTTCGCGGGTCAGGGCGCCCGATCGCTCGAGCAGTTCGTCGACCCCCTCACCGGTCATCGCCGAGAGCGCGATCACGTCGTCGCCGAGCGACGCCGCTGTCCCCGCGGCATCGTCGACGAGGTCGGCCTTCGCGCCCACGACGATCGCCGGCCGATCGGCGAGCGCCGGATCGTAGGCAGCCAGCTCCGCCCGGAGCGTCGCGAGGTCGGCGGCCGGATCCGGCGCGGCCAGGTCGACCACGTAGACCAGCGTGCGGCAGCGCACGATGTGCCGCAGGAACCGGTGCCCGAGCCCTCTGCCCGTGCTCGCGCCCTCGATCAGGCCGGGGATGTCGGCGACGACGAACCGGTCCTCACCCTCGCCGGTGACCCCGAGGTTCGGGGTCAGCGTGGTGAAGGGGTAGTCCGCGATCTTGGGCCTGGCCGCCGAGATCCGCGCGAGCAGCGTCGACTTGCCGGCGTTCGGCAGGCCGACGAGCCCCACGTCGGCGACCGTGCGCAGCTCGACACGCAGGCGTCTGTCCTCGCCTGCCTCGCCGGGCTCGGCCGTACGCGGCACACGGTTTCGGCCGGACGCGAACGCGACGTTGCCCCTGCCGCCCCGGCCGCCCCGGGCGACCACACCGCGCGCGCCCTCACCCACCAAGTCTGCGAGCAGACCCTGCTCGTCGAAGACCACCGTGCCGTCGGGCACTGGGATCACGAGGTCCGTGCCCGCGGCGCCGTCGCGCTTCCCCCTTCGTCCCGGCTCTCCCGACGGGGCGACGAGGTGCGGATGGTCGGCGAGCCAGGACAGATCGTGCACGCTCCGGGAAACCTCGAAGAGCACCGACCCTCCGTCGCCCCCGTTTCCGCCGTCGGGGCCGCCGCGCGGCTTGAAGGGCTCCGAGTGCATCGACGCGGATCCGTCGCCCCCTCGCCCCGCACGAGCGAACACCGTGCATTCGTCGACGTACGCCATGGACATCAGCCTACGGTGGTCGTGCGGTGTACGGCGGGCGATGATGGTGCCGTGGTGGACCCGGCGACCGTGTGGCGCGTGCAGCTGCGCAAGGGCGACATGCGTGATCGCGAAGGCACATTGCGCATCGAGTCCGACGCCCTCGTCTTCCGGGAGAGCGGCTCGGCGAGCGAGATCAGGGTTGGCTTCCACGAGATCAGCTCCGCTCGGCGCGTGCGTGCCTCCCCGATCCTGATCGTCGTGCACGACGAGGGCGGGGAACGCACGGAGATCGCCTACTACTTCTCCCGGCCGCCGCCCCTGGAGGCGCCGCCGCCGGGGAGCGCGGGAGCGACCTCGGCCGGCCGACCGCTCGGCCCGTTCGCGGCGATGCGACGAACGTCGAAGCGGCGACACCAGCGTGAGAACGTGAGGTACCTCTCCACCAAGGCGGCCGGGCTCAAGGCGACGATCCAGGCGTGGGCCGATGAGATCGAGGGCCGGGCGCGACCCTGAGCGTCACTCCGAGGGCAGGATCGAGGCGAACTTCCTACCGCGGGACTCGGTGAAGCTCACCCGGCCCTCGCGCAGCGCGAACAGTGTGTCGTCGCCGCCCTTGCCCACCCCGTCACCGGCATGGATGCGCGTGCCGCGCTGGCGCACGATGACCGAGCCCGCCGTGACGCTCTCGCCGCCGTAGGCCTTCACGCCCAGGAACTTGGCGTTGGAATCGCGGCCGTTCCGGGACGAGCCGCCGCCCTTCTTGTGTGCCATGACTCCTCCAGGGTAACAGTCGGCTCGTCGACTACGACTCGCCGGAAGCGGCGTTCTCGGCCTCGTCCGGGGCGATCTTCTTGTTCGCAGACGACTTCTTCCCGCCGCCGAGACTGACGTCCTCGATCTCGAGCAGGGTCACGAGCTGACGGTGGCCGGCCCGCGTCGCGTACCCGCTCTTCGGCCGGTACTTGAAGATGCGAACCTTGTCGCCCTTCTTCTCGCCGAGGGGCTTCGCGGTGACCGTCGCCCTCGCGGCTTCGCCCCCGACATGGGTGGTGCCGTCGTCGTCGACGACCAGCAACGGCCGAAACGTGACCGTCTCCCCCTCGTGCACGATCTTCTCGACCTCGATCACATCGCCGGCCTGCACCTTGTGTTGCTTGCCGCCGGACTTGATCACCGCATACATGGTTGCCTCCGTTGACGTACGGGCGACATGAGCCCGGCGTTCACGATCCGTAGTTGATGAGGATGCCCCGTCCCTCACAGGTGGGGCAGGACTCGGAGAACGACTCGACCAGGCCAGAGGATACGCGCTTCCTCGTGACCTGCATCAGGCCCAGGGGGCCGATCTCGAAGACCTGGCTGCGCGTCTTGTCGAGCGCCATGGCCTCCTTCATGGTCTCCTCGACCTTCCCCTTGTTGTCCTCGAGCAGCATGTCGATGAAGTCCACGACGATGATGCCGCCGATGTCACGCAGCCGGAGCTGCCGTGCGACCTCCTTCGCGGCCTCGAGGTTCGTGTTCACCACGGTCTCCTCGAGGTTGGTTTTCCCTACGCTCTTGCCCGTGTTCACGTCGACGATCGTCATAGCTTCGGTCCGCTCGATGACCAGGTAGCCGCCCGAAGGCAACCACACCTTGCGGTCGAGCGCCTTGTGGATCTGCTCCTCGATGCGGTGCTCCTCGAAGGCGGGGAGCTTCCCCCCGTGCAGCGTGATCTTCGGCTCGAGGTCCGGAGCGATGTCGCGGACGTACTCGAGCACCCGCTCGTGGATGCTCGGCGAGTCGGTGACCAGGCCCCTGAACTCCTCGTCGGTGAACAGGTCGCGGAACACCCGCAGCGTCAACTCGGGCTCCTCATACAGCACGGCGGGAGCCTTCACCTTCTTCGTCTGCTTCTCGATGCCGCCCCACAGAGCGATCAGTCGCTGCAGGTCGTGCACGAGGGCCTCCTCGGACGCGCCTTCGGCGGCCGTCCGCACGATCACGCCGTGGCCCTGGGGCTGCACCTTCTTCAGGATCGACTTCAGGCGTCTGCGCTCGGCATCGGGCAGGCGGCGGCTGATGCCGGACAGGTCCTGGTCGGGCGCCAGTACGAGGTAGCGACCGGGCAGCGAGATCTGCGCGGTGAGCCTGGCGCCCTTGCCTCCCATCGGGTCCTTCGTGACCTGCACGGTCACGGCCTGGCCCGACTTCAGCACGTTCTCGATGCGCGGCGCGGGACCTTCGAGGTCCTCGGGTCGGTAGTTCACCTCGCCCGCGTACAGCACGCCGTTGCGCCCTCGGCCGATGTCGATGAACGCGGCCTCCATGCCGGGAAGCACGTTCTGTACTCGACCCCTGTAGACGTTGCCGACCATCGACGTCGCACCCTGGCGCGTGACGTAGTGCTGGACCAGCACGTCTTCCTCGAGCACGGCGATCTGATCCCGCTCGCCGTGCTCGGTGATCACCATCAGCTTGTCGGTGATTCGCGGGGGCGCGATCGCTGGCTCGCGCCGGCGGCGGCCCGGGCGCCCCGTGCGGCTGCGACTGCCGCGTATGCCACGGGTGGGGCCACCGGCAGCCACCTGCTCCTCGACGGACATCTGCGTCGAGGAACCCGAACGCGAGCGCTGCTTCGTCTCGGCCGTTGACCGACCGTTCCCGTTGGGCTTCGGCGAACCGCCACGGGAACGGGAGCGCCTCGACGACCCCTTCTTGGTCGTAGGTGTGTCGGGGGTCGCGTCGTCGCGTTGGGATCCGGGCGTCTGAGGCTCGGGGGACTCGTCGAGACCGCCGTCGGCGAGCTGCTCCGCACGAGCGGCCGCGTCGCCGCCGCGTCCTCGCCCATGTCCCCGCCCGCCACGGCGCCGGCGCTTCCTCGTCGCCGAGGGGGCCGAGGACGGGGGTTCCGCATCCGAACCCGGGTCCTTCGCGGGCGTGTCGTCCGATGCCGAGGTGCTCGCCGCCTTCGGGCTCTTGGACGGCTTCGGGCTCCTCGGCGGCCTCTCGGTCTTCGGGGCGTCGTCGGATGCCGTCGACTTCGGGCCCTTCGATGACGTCGAGCTCGGGGCTGCCGGTTCGACCTGCGCGGCGTCACCGCGATCGGCGGTCCCGGAAACGGTCTCGGAAGCGGTCCCGCCGCGTCCGCCTCGGCCACGACCGCCGCGGCGACGGCGGCGAGTGTCACCGGGCGACGAGGCTCGTTCGTCCCGCTCGCCTCGCGATGGCTCCGACGTCGCGTCCGGCCCGGCCGAGGCTTCCTTCTCTCCCACCGCCCCCTGGTTCGTTCGGGTGGCAGCCTTCGAGCGGCTCTTCGCCGCCGGTTTGGGAAGCGGCGCGCCTCGCTTGAACGCGGCGATGCGCTCGTCGCCCTCGGGGTCTGCGGGCACCCGGCCCGTCGCGACCTCGGTCTCGTGATCCACGGTTACTCCTCTCGATCGATCCGAGGAGGAACGGCGAGCCCGGCCGGGACGCCCATGCCGGGGCGCGACGGGCGCGCCGGTTCCGGCGATGAGGATTCGGTGCCCACGCGAGGGTCGTTCCCGTGCGTAGGGCTCGGCGCGTGATCGCGCACCCGTAACGTCCTTGTCCGGCGCAGGCGTTCCGCGCTCCTGGCCCTCGGGCCGGGCGGCGGTCGCGCGCCTCCTCGACTTGTGGAACCCCGCCGACACCCAGATGGGCCTCGACAGGAAGGTCTGATCCACAGCATAGCAGCGCCATCGGCCCGACCCGGGAAGGAAGAGGGGGCCTCGCGGCCTAGTTCCTCCGGACCAGACGGCACGGTACGTGTCCCCCGAGCGAACCCGGCGTTGGCTGGATACCGCAGGGGGGCTGCCACGCCGACACTTCTTGCATGAGCAACACCTTCCCCGCCCCCGTGGCGACCCTTCCCGCCACGATGCCCCGCGTCCGAGTGTTGCTCGTCGATGACAACGAGGGCTTCCGCGAGTCCCTCGCGATGCTGCTGGACACCGAAGAGATGACCGTGGTCGGCCAGGCCCCCAACGGGCTCGAGGCGCTCGCGATGGTCGAGGGACTCCAACCCGACGTCGTGCTGATGGACGTGCGCATGCCGGAGATGGACGGCATCGAAGCGACCCGCGAGCTCAAGGCGCGGTTCCCGTCGCTCGGTGTGGTGGCCGTGACGGGATCCGAAGATCAGCGTGCGGTGCGCGACATGCTCGTCGCGGGAGCATCGGGATACGTGTTGAAGGACAGCGACGGCGACGAGATCCTGCACGCGGTGCGCCAGGCGTACACCGGCGGCGGCGTGCTCTCACCCGAGGTCACCCCCACCGTGATCGACGAGCTGACCGAGGCGTTGGAGCGGGAACGCCGGCGCATCCGGCAGCTCGAGATCGCCCAGGAAGCGTTGCTCGAGCGTGCCGCGCGCCGCCACGAGCTGATCTCCCGGCTCGGGCACGAGCTCCGCACCCCCGTCACCGTGATCCTCGGCATGGCCCAGACGCTGGCCAAAGGCACGGCGCTGCCCGAGGAACGAGGGGCGATCCTCGACAGCTTGGTGCAGCGGGCGAACGGGCTCGCACGCCTCGTGCATCGGTTCGAGGCCGCCGTCGAGGCGGGACTCACCGAATGGGCCGACGTGGTGCAGGTGGCGCGCGAGGTCGCGGGCGGCCGCGATCGAGTGCGGATCGACGCCCCGGAGGGCCCCGCCATGGCGAGCCTGAACCGCACGGCCGCCCACCGGATCATCGAGGAGCTCGTCGAGAACGCGCTCGAGTTCTCCCCGGCCGACGAACCGGTCGTGGTCTCGGTGGTCATGGGGCCCACCGGGCCGTTGGTCCGGGTCACCGACCGCGGCCCCGGTATCGACCCGGAGGCGAGGAACCGGATCTTCGAGCCATTGGAACAGGCTGAGAGCCTGAACACCCGGGTGCATCAGGGCGTCGGGCTCGGCCTCACGCTCGCGCGCATGTCGGCCAACGCGATGGAGGGCGACGTGGTGCTGGAGTCGACCGGGCCCGACGGTTCGACGTTCCTGTGGACGGTGACGCGTCCGCTCACTTGAAGCGGCGCATGTGCACGTTCAGCAGGATCCCGATCGCCAGGAAGTTCACCAGCATCGCCGTGCCGCCGTAGCTCAGGAACGGCAACGGGATGCCGGTGATCGGCATGATGCCGACCACCATGCCGACGTTCACGAAGATCTGGATCGCGAACATCGAGGCCACCCCGGTCGCGAGGTAGGTTCCGAACGCGTCCTTCGAGAGCGACGCGATTCGGATCGCGCGCCACAGCATGAGCGCGAACAACGCCAGCACCAGCGCCGAGCCGAGGAAGCCGAACTCCTCGCCGATCACCGTGAAGATGAAGTCGGTGTGTTGCTCGGGCACGTAGTCGAGGTTGGTCTGGGACCCCTGCAGGTACCCGCGCCCGAGCATGCCGCCCGAGCCGACCGCTATCACCGACTGCTCGAGGTTGTAGCGGGCGTCCTCGCTCACCGACCCCGAGTCGAAGACCGTGAGCAGCCGCTCGACCTGATACTCCTTGATCACGTTCATCTGGAAGGCGAGCGCGATCAGCACGGTTCCTCCGACCGCGAGCGCGACCAGATGCCTGGTCCGGGTGCCGGCCACGACGAGGATGCCCACGGTGATCGCCGCGAGCGCGATCGTGGTTCCGATCTCGACGTTGATGAACACCAACAGCATCGTGACGCCGGCCACGCCGATCACCCGCACCAGGTCGGGGAGGGTGGGCACCGGGGAGCGCAGCTCCGAGAGCATCGCGGCGAGGATCACGATCAGCCCTACCTTCGCGAACTCCGACGGGGTGATCTGCAGCAGGGTGACGCCCGGGATGTCGATGAAGTTGCTCGTGCCGCTCTCGCTCCCGGCCAGCCCCGGGATGCGCAGCAGCACGAGGCCGACCAGCGTGGCGCCGTAGATGAACCCCGCGTACACCTTGAGGAATCGATAGTCGAACGTGACCATCACGAGCAGGATCACGAGACCGAGCACGGCGGTGACGGCTTGCTTGTTGACGCGGGAGAACGGGTCGAGGCCGTCGGCACGCAAGGTCTGGCTCGTCGCCGAGTAGATCGCGAACATGCCGATCACGACGAGCGCCGCCGTGACGGCGAGCAACATGGGATCGAGATGGCGGATCGGACGACGCTCGTCCGCCCAGACCCGGCCCGCAACGACGTCCATCAGTCCTGTCCCGACGGCGTGATGATCTGTCCGCCCGGCTCGATGCCGTACATCGTCTCGATCATGCGTCGCACGAGCGGCGCGGCGACGTCCGAGCCGAACCCGGCCTGCTCGACCATCGCGACCACGACGTACTCCGGGTCGTTCGCCGGCACCATCGCGGCGAACCACGACGTGTCCTGGAACGGTTCGCCGCGGAAGGCCGTTCCCGTCTTGCCGGCGACGGGCACCTCCGAGTGCGGGAACCCGAAGAACGCGCTGCGCGCGGTTCCCCGCAGCGGCACCTGGGCGAGGGCGTTGCGCACGTAGTCGAGCTCGGCCTTGGTGTAGGGCACGGTGCGATCGCACTGGCCGCCGACCTTCTTCAGCACGGTCTCGCCGTCGCTCGCCATCACGCGGTCGACCACGTGCGGCCGGCACATGTGCCCCTCGTTCGCGAGCGCGCCGTAGGCCGTCGCCAGCTGCAACGGCGTGACCGACATGTAGCCGGACCCGATCATCGTCAGGATGTACCCGCCCGGGTTCCACCCGCCGGGCCCGAACAGGTCCTGTTGTTCGGGGTCGTCGCCCCACGCCGCGTCGGGCAGGAACCCGGCGGCCTCGTTCGGCAGGTCGATGCCGGTCGGCTTCTCGAACCCCCAGGCGCGCAGATCCTTCTGCAGCGGCTCGTTGTTCGCGCCGAACTGGTCGTTCTGATAGCGGTACCAGAAGTCCGAGCCCCAGGCGTAGAAGCTCGAGTCGCACGAGATGATCAGGTGCGAGGCGAGGTTCCCCGGGTACAGGTCCTGATCGGACCAGTTCGAGAACGACGCGCCCGAGGTGTCGCCCGGATGGACGTACTCTGACGGGCAGGCGTACGACGTTCCGAGGTCGGCGAAGCCTTCCTTCACCGCGGCGAGCGCCGTGAAGGGCTTGAACGAGGAGCCGGGCAGATAGACCTCCTGGTAGGCACGGTCCAGGAGCGGCGCCACCTTGTTGGCGCCTGGGCACTCGGGGTCGTACCCGAGGTAGCACTCCTGTTCCCTGGTGAGTCCGGTGACGTACCACCGCGGATCGAAGTCGGGCCACGACGCCATCGCCTTGACGCCACCGGTCTCCACGTCGAGCACCACCACGACGCCGGCATCGGCCTTGAAGCCCGACTGCGTGTCCTCGTCCCAGACCTGGCGCGTGCGGAAGATGCTGTCCTGCAGGTACTCCTCGGCGGCACGCTGCCACTGGCTGTCGATGGCGAGCACGACGTCACCGCCGGCAGTGGGCTCCCTGCGGCCCAGGTCGCGGATGCGGTCGGCGTCGGAGTTGACCACGTAGCGTTGCAGACCCGGAACGCCTCGCAGCCACCGCTCGTACTGGACCTCGAGCCCGGCCTGCCCGGCGAGGTCGTTCGGCCCGTAGTCGCGGAAGCGGGCCGTCTCCAGCTGCGCGGCTTGCACCTGTCCGACCCACCCGAGCATGTGCGAGGCGGTCCGCCCCATCGGATACTCGCGCACACTCGTGTTCCGAACCTGCACCCCGGGGAAGTTCTCCTGCCGCTCCCGGATCGCGAACGCGACCTCCTCGGGCACGAACTCCGCCACCGGCTTCGGCTGGTAGTCGAAGTACTTCGTGCTCTCGAGGTCGGCGCGGAGCTGCTTCACAGGAACGTCCAGCATCGAGGCGAGCTCCCCGAGGACCTGCTCGCCCATGCCGCTCTCCTCGAGCTCCTGCTTGTCGATGCGTACCTCGAGGCTGCTTCGATTCTTCACGAGGGGCAGACCTTTGGGTTTTCCGTACTGGTCCTCGGTCCAGATCTCGCCTCGCAGCGCGTCGATCGGGATCGACCGCACCCCGTTGTTCTGGGCTTCCTGCGCGTAGACCTGGGTGGCGAGCACCTGCAGGAACCACAGCCGGGTCGACAGAGCGGCGAACATCACGAGCACGAGGATCGCGAACACCTTCAGACGGGCCGAGCTCCTCTCCATCTAGAACCGCACCACCCGTTGCGGCCGCGATCCCTCGATCATCCTGCGCAGCAGCGGATAGAGGATCGGCGTGAGGATCGCCCCGTAGAGCGCGGTCAGCAGGGTCACCCGCAGGGCGAACGTGAACGTGACCTCGAGCTGGCCGAGGAGGAACGCCACGACCTGGTAGAAGGTGATGCCCGCCGCGGTGCCCACCGCCACGAGGATCGTCGGCAGCAGCGGCGAGGGAGAGGCGATGTACTGTCGGGCGAGCCCCGCCGCATACCCCACCAGCGTCAGCGTCAGCGCGGTGATTCCCTTGGGCTGGTTCAGCAGGAAGTCCTGTGCGAGGCCGGCCGCGAACCCGGTGATCGCACCTTCGTTCGGCCCCTCCAGGAAAGCGACGACGATCGTGACCAGGTACATCAGCTCGGGTCGCACGCCGAGCAGCTTCAGGTCCCAGAACAGGGTGGACTGCAGGAGCAGCCCGGTCACGATGATGACGAACGTCACGAGCACGCGGCGGATCATCGGGTCATGCCTCCGTCCTGGCCTGGAGCACCAGCACGAACTGCAGTGTCTCGAAGTCGACCGCGGGACGCACCTCGACGAACTCCTGGGTGGCGTTGTCGCCCGGCACGAGGCGCGACACCTGACCGATCAGCATGCCGGGAGGGTAGAGCCCCGCCTCGCCGTCGAGCTCGTACCCCTGGGTGAACACCGCTTCGTCACCTTCGATCAGGGTGCCCTCATCCACGAGGCTCATCCGCAGGTCGGCGTCGCCCGCGCCCTCGATGAGGCCGGCCTCCCTCGTACCCTGGATCGTCGCCGCGACGGCGAAGGAACGATCGATGATGAGCCGCACGTCGGCCGACGTCGACGTAACGTCGACCACACGACCCACCAGCATCGGCGCCTCGGGAGAACCCGTCGCGACAGGCTGGTCGACCGCCACGCCGTCGCTCGAGCCCTTGTCGATCGAGATCGTGTACTCGAAGTTCGAGTACCCATTCCCGATCACGCGAGCGAAGACCGCCGTCGGGTCGAGCGAGGCCCGCAGCTGCACCAGGGCGATCAAGTCGTCGTACTGGGCCTGCTCGTACCCGTCGGTCTGGAGCTGCCCGAGGGCCGCGTCGCGCTCATGCCGCAGGCGCTCGTTCTCGTCGGCGAGGGAGGGCAGCCTCGCGATGCCGGCGAAGAAGTCCCCGGCCGGCTCGGTCACCGTGGTGACGGCTTCCTGCATCGGAGCCATGAACGTCTTCGCCGCGGAGCCGATGCCGGCGAGGGGGCCGGACTCTCGCTGTCGATAGTCGAGCGTGATCACGGCCAGCGAGACCGAGACGAGGGCGACCACCAGGAGCCGCGTCGAGCGGGGGCGCTGCCGCGTGACCACGGCGGCTACCGGCGGGACGGGCTCACCAGGACCCGCTGCAGCACCTCGAACTCCTCGAGGCACTTGCCGGAGCCCAGCACCACCGCCTGCAACGGCGTGTCGGCGATGCGCACCGGCATGCCGGTCTCGTGGCGCAGGCGCTTGTCGAGCCCGCGCAGCAGCGCGCCGCCGCCGGTGAGCACGATGCCGCGGTCCATGATGTCCGCGGACAGCTCGGGGGGGGTCCGGTCGAGCGTGGTCTTGATGGCGTCGATGATGGCGTTGACCGGTTCCTCGATCGCGCGGCGTATCTCCTCCGCGGAGATCGTGATCGTCTTCGGCAGGCCGCTGACGAGGTCACGCCCCTTGATCTCGGCGACGAGCTCTTCGGGCATGGGGAACACGCTCGCGATCGCGAGCTTGATCGCCTCGGCGGTGCGCTCGCCCAGCAGCAGCGAGTACTCCTTCTTCACGTGCTGGATGATCGCCTCGTCGAGCTCGTCGCCGCCGATGCGGATCGACGTGCTCGTGACGATGCCGCCGAGCGAGATCACCGCGACCTCGGTCGTGCCGCCGCCGATGTCGACGACCATGTTCCCTGTGGGCTCGTGGATCGGGAGCCCGGCGCCGATCGCGGCAGCCATGGGCTCCTCGATGATGTACGCGCGGCGGGAGCCCGCCGCGATCGTCGCCTCCTCGACCGCGCGCTGCTCGACGCCGGTGATGCCCGACGGGACGCAGACGACCACGCGCGGCTTGGCCAGCAGGCGACGTTTGTGCACGCGCTGGATGAAGTACCTGAGCATCTTCTCGGTCACGTCGAAGTCGGCGATCACGCCGTCCTTGAGCGGCCGAACGGCCTGGATGTGGCTCGGGGTGCGTCCGATCATGCGCTTGGCCTCGGCGCCCACCGCGAGGATGGCTCCGGTAAGGGTGTTGATCGCGACGACGGACGGCTCGTTCAGCACGACGCCGCGGCCACGCACGTACACCAGCGTGTTCGCGGTGCCGAGGTCGACGGCCATATCGCGACCAAGGAACCCTAAGACCCCTTCCGCCCCTTGGTTCCGGGACGTAGAGGAAGAAGAACGTTGAACCCTGTCGGCCATGGGATCAGACGGCCATTCAACAGGAGCCCTTCCAGGCTGGCAACTTCACGCTCCCGAAACCACGGTGGCGTCACATCTCACCGCCCGCAGATAGGCTGCGAGCCATGTCGACGGCCGTGGTGTTCCCTGGTCAGGGGTCGCAGTTCCCCGGGATGGCCGACCCCTGGGCCGGGCATCCCGCGGGCCGGGCCGTGCTCGACGAGGCCGGCGACGCGATGGGCCGCGACGTCGTCGGAGACGCACGGGACGGATCGGCGCTGGCCACGACCGAGTTCGTGCAGCCCGCCTTGCTCGCCTGCGGTGTCGCGGCGTTCCGGGTGCTGGAAGCCGAGGGGCTGACCGGCGTCGTGGGCGCGGCGGGGCACTCGCTCGGAGAGTTCTCGGCCTTGGTCGCCGCCCGGACGCTCCCGCTCGCGGAGGCGCTGCGCGTGGTGGTCGTGCGCGGGGAGGCCATGCAGCGCGCCGGCGAGGCCAACCCCGGCACGATGACGGCGCTGCTCGGCGTCGGCGCCGACGACGCCGAGGCGCTGTGCGACGAAGCCCGCGACGACGACGTGTTGTTGGTCGCCAACCGCAACTCGCCCGCGCAATCGGTGATCAGCGGGTCGGTGGCCGCGATCGAGCGGGCCGAGGCGCTGGCCGCCGATCGCAGGATCCGCGCCGTGCGCCTCGACGTCGCGGGGCCGTTCCACACGCCCCTGATGGAACCGGCCGTGCGCCCGATACTCGACGTGCTGGCCGCGGTCGAGTTCGCGACGCCGACGTTCCCGATCGCCGAGAACGTCAGCGGGTCGCTCGTGAGCGATCCGGTCGACCTCCGGTCGCAGGTCGAGCGGCACGTGGTCTCGCCGGTGCTCTGGCAGGACGACGCGCAGGCGCTCGCCGCCGCGGGAGCGAAGAGGTTCCTCGAATGTGGCCCCGGCGACGTGCTCACGAGGATCGCCAAGCGGGTCGTGCCCGGCGCTTCGGCCGTCGCGGTCGGCTCACCCGAGGCCGCGGTCGCCGCGGTAAGCTCGGCGCCGTGACGCGACATGCCACCATCGCCGGGGTGGGCAGCTCGCTCCCGCCGAGACTCGTGCCGAACACCTGGTTCGAATCGCTCGTGGACACCGACGACGCGTGGATCCGAGAGCGGACGGGCATCGAGGCCCGCCACTTCGCCGACGACGGCGTGCAGACATCGGACCTCGCGGTCGAAGCGGCACACGCCGCGCTCGACGCCGCGGGAGTCGCTCCCGAGCAGCTCGACATGATCGTCGTCGCCACGATCACCGGCGACACGGTTTTCCCGGCGACGTCGGTCTGGGTGCAGCAGAAGCTGGGGGTGAGCTGTCCCGCGTTCGACATCAACGCCGCGTGCTCGGGATTCAGCTACGGCCTGGCCACCGCGAGCGCGTTCATCACGGCCGGCACGGCAGACACGATCCTGCTGATCGGGGCCGAGATCTTCAGCCGCATCATCGACTTCCACGACCGCGGCACGTCCATCCTGTTCGGCGACGGAGCCGGCGCCGCGATCGTGAGCGCGTCGGAGCTCGCTGGCATCGAGGGCTCGATCCTGGGCGCAGACGGCAACGCCGCGGAGATCCTGTGGATGCCTGCGGGCGGCACGCGCACGCCCGCGTCGGCCGAGACGGTGGCCGCACACGACCACTCGGTGCGCATGCCCAACGGTCGTGAAGTCTTCAAGCGCGCAGTGACCGAGATGGCCTCGGCGTGCCGCGAGCTCCTCGAGAAGTCCGGGCACACGACCGACGAGGTCGACGTGTTGATCCCCCATCAGGCCAACGCCCGCATCATGAGCGCCGTCGTCGACCGGCTTGGAATCGACCGGGCCAAGGCGGTGGTCGACGTCGCGGAGGTCGGCAACACGAGCGCGGCGTCGATCCCGATCGCGCTCGACCGAGCGTGGCGCGCCGGCACGATCGGCCAGGGCGACCTCGTGCTGTTCACGTCGTTCGGTGCGGGGCTGACATGGGGGGCCACGCTCGTGCGGTGGACGCTTCCATCGCCCGTCGAGATCGGTGCGTCCGCCCCCGGAGCCGACGGGGACGCGCCGGCATGAGGTCGAGGGTCGCGGTCGTCACCGGCGCCTCGCGAGGCATCGGTAGGGCATGCTCGATCGCCCTCGCCCAGGCGGGGTGGACGGTCGCGATCGGCTATCGGAGCGATGAAGCCGCGGCGAAGAACGTGCTCGAGGCCCTCGAAGCGGCCGGCACACCGGGGTTGACGGTCTTCCTCGATACCACCGACGAGGCCACTGTCGCCGAAGCGTTCCGCCGCGTCGGCGACGAGGTCGGCAACGTCACCGGCCTCGTGAACAACGCCGGGTTCAGCCAGGACGGCCTGCTCCTCAAGTATTCGATGGAAACCTACGACCGGGTGATGGCCACGAACGTGAAAGGTTCGTTCCTCTGCGCGCAGGCGGCGATGCGCGGCATGCTGCGCGAGAAGTGGGGTCGGATCGTGAACGTCTCGAGCGCCGTCGCCCTGCACGGCAACGCCGGTCAGACGGTGTACGCCGCATCGAAGACGGCCCTGCTCGGGCTCACGAAGTCGCTGGCGCGCGAGATCGCTACCAAAGGCATCACGGTGAACGCGATCTGCCCCGGCCTCGTCGACACCGAGATGACATCGCACCTCGACGACCAGGCGCGCACCTACTACATGGAACAGACGCCGCTGCGACGAACGGCCCGTCTCGAGGAGGTCTCGGCGGTCGTGCGGTTCTTGATGTCCGACGAGGCGTCGTACGTGAACGGCGCGGTGATCCCGGTCGACGGAGGACTGACGGCCTGAGGGCGCGAGCGGCGCCGGCCCGCTAGCCTTGTGCGACCGAAGACCAGCAGGAGGGGGAATACGATGACCGACCGTCCGGAGATCGAGACAAGGGTGAAGAAGGTCCTCGCGGAGCAGCTCGCCGTCGACGAGGCACAGGTGGTTCCCGACGCCCGGTTCGCCGAGGATCTCAACGCCGACTCTCTCGACCTGGTCGAGGCCGTGCTGGCGCTCGAGGAGGAGTGGAGCATCGAGATCCCCGAGGACGAGATGGAGACGGTGAAGACGGTCGGCCAGGCGGTCGACATGGTCGCCACCAAGCTCGGCGTTTCCTGAGCGCGCCGGGCACGAGCGTCACAGGAGTCCAGCCGTGAGCGAACGACGCAGGGTCGTGATCACCGGCATCGGGCCGGTCACCCCGGTCGGGACGGGCATCGGCGCGTTCTGGAACGGGCTCACGACCGGGCGCAACGGGGTACGGACCATCGAGGCGTTCGACACGACCGATCTGCCGGTGTCGGTCGCCGGATACCCGGTCGACTTCGTGGTGGGCGACCACCTCGGACCGAAGGAAGCGCGGCGTACCGACCCCTTCGCCCAGTACGCGATCGCCAGCGCGAAGCTCGCCTGGTCCGACGCAGGCAACCCCGAGGTGCGCTCGGAGCGCGGCGCCGTGATCTACGCGACGGGCATCGGCGGCGTACAGACCCTGCTCGACCAACACGACGTGTTGCGCGAGAAGGGTGCCGGCCGCGTCTCGCCGTTCATGGTGCCGATGCTGATGGCCAATGCCGCGGGCGGTCACATCGCGATGCATTTCGGCCTGACCGGACCCAATTACTGCACCGTCTCGGCGTGCTCGTCGTCGAACCATGCGATCGGCGAGGCCATGCGGCTGATCCGAGACGGCCACTCCGACCTCGCGATCGCCGGTGGTTCCGAGGCCGCGACGATCCCACTCACGGTCGCGGCGTTCGCCCAGATGACGGCGCTGACCAAGAACCCCGACCCCGAGACCGCCTCACGCCCGTTCGACGCGGAGCGGAACGGGTTCGTGCTCTCCGAGGGCGGATGCGCGCTGATCCTGGAGAGCGAGGAGCACGCGAAGGCACGAGGTGCCCGCGTCTACTGTGAAATCGCGGGCTACGGTGCGAGCGACGACGCGCACCACATCACCGCCCCCGATCCGAAGGGATCCGGCGCGGCGCTCGCGATGACGTGGGCTCTCTCGGACGCGGGCGAGGAGCCCGGCGCGGTCGATTACGTGAACGCGCACGGCACGTCGACGCCCCTCAACGACGCGGCCGAGACCGCGGCGATCAAGAGCGTGCTGGGCGACCACGCCCACGATGTGGCCGTTTCCTCGACGAAATCGATGACCGGACACATGCTCGGGGCGGCCGGAGCGGTCGAAGGCGCCGCGTGTGCGCTCGCGATCGAGCACAGCGTGATACCGCCGACGATCCACTACGCGACCCCCGACCCGGACTGCGATCTCGACGTGACGCCGAACGAGGCGCGCGAGCTCGACGTGCGGCTCGCGGTGTCGAACTCGTTCGGATTCGGCGGCGCGAACGCGACCATCGCCTTCAGGAAGATGTGAGTCGTGCTCCGCGAAGGCCTGCGTCATCACTCATGGGCCACCGAGCAGCTGCTCGAGCGTTGTTCATCGCTCTCCGACGAGGAGCTCACTCGGCACATCCCGGCGATCTACGGCAGCACGGTCGACACGGCTCGTCACCTCGTCGACGCCGACAACTGGTACCTCTCCTGCATCTCCGATGGTGAGCTCGGCGCGGGCGACCTCGACGCCGGCGAACTGCCGCTGTCCGACGTCCGGGCCGTGGCGTCCCGGAACGCCGCTGGTTGGGAAGCGATCCTGCAACGGGACCTCGACCCCGACGGGGACCTCGCCGTCACCCATGATGACGGCAGCGTGACGCACGCGACGCTCGGGATCCGGCTCGCTCAAGTGCTCCACCACGGCAGCGATCATCGATCCCAGGTCTGCACCGCGCTCACGATCCTGGGGCACGCGCCCCCGGAGTTCGATGTCTGGGCCTACGGCGAGACGGTCGGGCTGGCCCGCGACGATCCACCGGTCGACGCCTGACCCGAGGTCACTCCTCGAACGAGCGGAACCAACGCCCGCCGTTGTACTCGGCCACGATCGCCTTCCCGTCGACGTCGCCGTGGAAGCGGATCCTCCTCGGATCCCGCACCGCGCCCACCGCAAACCACCCCTCGTCGAGCGGGATCAGCTCCCCGGCGGTGCCGCCGATGCCGACCTCGTACGGCCACTGCAACACTAGGCCGCCCTTGCGGGCCAGGATGCGCAGCGCCGGAGCCCACGGGTCGTCGTTGCGGTAGAAGCCTTCGAACCCCTGCCACGCGTCGGGAAGTTCATCGATCTCCGCGACAGGAACACCCTCTCGACGGAACCAGGTGGCCCCGTGGAACGCCTCGACGGCCGAGCCCGTGGCGTCGCGCACGAACTCCAGGGGGAAGCGGTCGAGCGCCTCGTGCGCGACGAGGAAGGCGTCGCCGGGCTCGCGCTCCAGCGGGTCACGCTCGAGGCGCACGGAGAGCGGACCGAGCGTGACACCGAGGCCGTCCTCGACGGCCTCGACCTCGAGCTTCCTGCCGTCATCGCCGAGGTATCGGCCGACGTAGTGGTCCGCCCCCGGGATCTCGGTCGGTGCCGGCGGTGCCCAGACCGGGGGGAGCTCGTCGCCGGCGACACTCGCGCGCACGGTCGCGAGCGAGTGTGCCACCATGGCGTGCTTGTCGCCTCCCCCGTTCTGCAGGATCACGACACCGAGCCCGTCGTCGGGTGAGACGATGAGCTGCGCCGTATAGCCCACCATGCCGCCGGTGTGGCCTATCCACCGATGGCCGTCGACGTCTTCTTGCCACAGGCCGTAGGCGTACCTCCCGCCCTCGCCATCGTCGACGCTCTCCTCGGTGAGCAAGGTGAACATCGCGTCGCTGAGGATGCGGTCGCCGCGTCCGTCGGGCAGGTCTCCTCTCGCGAGCAGCAGCCGCGCGTAGGCAGCCATGTCGATCACCGTGGACGTGATGGAGCCGTCGGCGGTGTTGGAAACGATGCGGTTGGCGGGCGACAGGGTGTGGCGGAGCTGCGCGGGCCGATCCCATCGGGTCGGCTCGTATCCGACGGCGGTCCTCAGGTAGCCCACCTCGGTGATGCGAGCCTCGGAATCACGCATGCCGAGCGGGACGAAGAGTCGCTCGGCGAGCAGGTCCTCGACCGTCGTCCCCGTGACCCGTTCGAGACAAGCGCCGACGATCTTCCAGCCGTCGTTGGAGTACCAGAAGCGCTCACCCGGGGACGTGGTCGGCGGGTGCTGGCGCGCGAGCCACAGCGCCCCTGCGAGCGTGGGTGCGTCCTCGGTGCCGATCGCGAGGCCGGCCGTGTGCCGCATCAGGTGGTGCAACGTGATGGGACCGAATGGCTCCGGGAGCCCGAGCCACGGCAGGATCTCGTTCACGCTGACGTTCAGATCGAGCCGGCCCGCCTCGGCTTCCTGCACCGCGACGATACCCGCGAACGACTTCGAGATCGAACCGATCTGGAAGCGCGTCTCCGGTCGAACGGGCGTGCCGGCGGCGACGTCTGCCAGGCCGCGGACCGCGACGCCGAGTATCTCCTCGCGGTCGGTGACCGCCAGCGCCGCCCCGGCGGCGTGCGATGACTCAAGGTGATGTTCGAGAGCGGCCCCGATGCGGTCGAACGCCTCCTGCAGTCCGGCCATCGCCCGAGGCTAGGTGCCGAAGAACAGCGACAGCTCGCGTGCGGCCGACTGCGGAGAATCGCTGCCGTGCACGACGTTCTCGCCGATCTCGGTGGCGAAGTCGCCGCGGATCGATCCGGGCGGCGCCTCGACCGGGTTCGTCGGACCCATCAGCGTGCGCCAACACGTGATCGCGTCGTCGCCGCTGACCCGGGCCAGCACGACGGGACCACTAGTGATGAAATCGACGAGCTCGTCGAAGAACGGCTTGTCGCGGTGCTCGCCGTAGTGCTCCTCCGCGGTCGTTCGTTCGATGACGGCGAGTCGCATCTGGTCGATGGTGAGCCCCTTGTTCTCGACGCGGCGCAGGACCTCTCCCACGAGGCCGCGGCGCACGCCGTCGGGTTTGACGATCAACAACGTGGATTCGGTGGCCAATCGTGGTTCCCCCGGTCTCATCAGGAGGTCGGTTCAGGTGGTGAGGCCGAGCGCCCGGCGGGCGTCCGCGACAGTGTACAGAGACCCCGTCACGCAGATGAGGTCGTCCGGGCCGGCGCCGGCCCGAGCCGCATCCAGTGCCTGCGCGACGGTTCCATGCGTCGTCACGGGGTTGCCCTGAGCGCCGAACGCTTCGGCGACCGAAACGACGTCGCCCGACCGTTCGCTCTCGTTGCGGGCCGCGTAGGTGACGTCGGCGAGCGGTGCGAGATGCGAGGCGATCCCGGCCACGTCCTTGTTCGCGCTGATCCCGAGCACCAGGTGCAACCGTTCCCAGGTGAAGAACTCGCGGAGCGCCTCAGCGAGCGCTTCGGCCGCGGCGGGATTGTGCGCGCCATCGAGCACGACGGTGGGCGCGCGTCCGGCGATCTCGAGCCGCCCCGGCCAGCGCACGCCGGCGAGCGCTTCGCGGAGCCGTTCCTCGTCGAGCGCATCACCGAACAACTCCTCGCACGCGACCACCGCCGCCGCGGCGTTGTGCACCGCATGTTCCCCGAACAACGGCAGGAAGAGCTCGTCGTAGGAACCGTGTGATCCTCGGAGCGCGAACGCCTGGCCGCCGACGGCATGGAGGCGTTCGACGACCTCCCAGTCGCGGTATTCGAGCAGCATCGTGGCATCGACCTGTCGGCACCGCGAATCGATCACCTCGAGAGCCTCATCGTCCTGTTCCCGAACGACCGCCGTCTTCCCCTGCTTGACGATGCCGGCCTTCTCGCCTGCCACTTGCGTGATCGTCGAGCCCAGCTCAGGATGGTCGAGCCCGATCGGCGTGATCACCGCGACATCGCCCTCGACCAGGTTGGTGGCGTCCCAGGTGCCGCCCATCCCGACCTCGAACACGCCGAGAGCGACCGGTCGGTCGGCGAACCAGAGGAAGGCGAGGGCAGTCAGCGCCTCGAAATAGGTGACGCGTTCCTCGGACTTCGCGTCCACGACCTCGAGGAACGGCTGCAGATGCGAGTACTCCTCGGCGAACTCACCAGGCGTCATGTCGACACCGCACACCGAGAGGCGTTCGGTCACGGATCCGAGGTGCGGTGAGGTGTACAGGCCGGTCGTGAGCTCGTGCGCACACGCGACGGCGGTCGCGACCCGGGCCACGGTGCCCTTGCCGTTCGTGCCCGAGACGTGGATCGTCGGGTAGGAGAGCTGCGGATCGTCGAGGAAGGTCGCTATCGCCAGGATGCGCGACAGATCGGGCACGATGCGCGTCTCCTTGCGAGCCTCGAGCTCGGCGAGCGCCGCCGCAAGGTCCATGCCGAGACTCAGGCCGAGGCGCTTCCGGCCGGGGGCTCGGGTATCACGAGCACCGTCTCGACCGAGAACGTGTCGGCTTCCGCCTGCTCGATCGCCCGGATGTTGCCGGCTTCCCGCAGGTCGACCGACGACTGGCTCAGCAGGCGGAGCCGGTCCTGCGTGTCGCGAATCGTCACGGTGTCGACCGGGGTCTTCAGCGAGACTTTCGCGAGAGCCTTCTCCTTTCGCACGGCGGAGAGCACCGCCGCGGCGACCTCGTAGGTCGCCGGGTCGGCGTCGTCGGTCGACGCATCGGCGGGGATCGGCCACGACGCTCGGTGCACCGAACCCTCGCGCCACCACGACCAGACCTCCTCGGTCACGTACGGCAGGAACGGGGCGAACAGCCGCAGGAGCACCTCGAGGGCGGCCCGGAGCGCTCCCACCGCCGTGGCCGCCGGCTCGGGTCCATGGGCGCCATAGGCGCGCTGCTTCACGAGCTCGAGATAGTCGTCGGTGAAACCCCAGAAGAACCGCTCGATCACGTCGAGCGCCTTCGAGTGCTCGTAGGCGTCGAGGGCGACGGTGGCCTCGTCGACCACGGCTGCGAGCGTGCGGAGCATCGAGCGGTCGACCGGCTCGATCACGGGACCCGGCTCGGCCTCCATCGACAGCACGAAGCGGGACGCGTTCAGGATCTTGATCGCGAGCCGCCGGCCCACCTTCATCTGTTGCTCGTCGAACGCCGCGTCGTACCCGAGCCGGGCGCTCGCGCCCCAGTAGCGCACGGCGTCGGACGAGTGCTGCTCGAACACCTCCGTCGGCACGACCACGTTCCCCTTCGACTTCGACATCTTCTTGCGGTCCGGGTCGAGCACGAAGCCGCTGATCGCGGCGTTGGTCCACGGCGGGGAGTCGTGTTCGAGGTGCGCGCGGAGCACCGTGTAGAACAACCACGTTCGGATGATGTCGTGAGCCTGAGGCCGCAGATCCATCGGGAAGAGGCGCTCGAACAGGTCCGGGTCGTCCCCCCATCGGGCCGCGATCTGCGGGGTGAGCGACGAGGTCGCCCACGTGTCCATCACGTCGGGATCGCCGACGAACCCACCCGGTTCGCCTCGCTGCTCGGCGGAGTAGCCGGACGGCACGTCGTCCTGCGGATCGATCGGAAGCGCCGCTTCGTCGGGGAGGATCGGCTCGTCGTACACGGGCTCGCCGCCGTCGTCGAGCGGGAACCACACGGGAAACGGCACACCGAAGTACCGCTGCCGACTGATCGCCCAGTCCTGGTTGAGCCCTTCGACCCAACTCGCGTATCGGGAGCCCATGTACTCGGGGTGCCACGAGATCTGACGGCCGCGATCGAGCAGCTCGTCCCGGAACTCCAGGGTCTTCACGAACCACTGTCGGCTGGAGATCACCTCGAGCGGACGTTCCCCCTTCTCGTAGAACTTCACGACGTGCTGCACGGGAGACGGTTCGCCGACGAGCCAGCCGCCCTCGCGGAGCACCTCCACGATCTCCTTGCGCGCCTGCTTCGCGGACCTGCCCTCGAGCCGGCCCATCGCGGCGTTGGCGGCCCCGGGATCGCGCGACTCCCAACCCGGCTCGCCGAACCGGCCCGCCGCCAACGTGCCGTCGCGCCGGATCACCACCCGGGCCGGCAGCCGGAGGTCGCGCCACCAGACCACGTCGGTAACGTCGCCGAACGTGCAGATCTGTGCGGCGCCGGTGCCCTTCTCGGGATCGGCGAGCTCGTGGGCGACCACCGGCACGGGCACCCGGAACGCGGGGGTGAGGACTGTCGTGCCCACGAGGGGCGCGTACCGATCGTCGTCGGGATTCACGACGAGGGCGACGCACGCCGGGATCATCTCCGGGCGCGAGGTCTCGATCTCGATGCGGCCGGAGGCGTCGTCGAGGTCGAACGCGACGCGGTGATAGGTGCCGGCGACCTCGCGGTCCTCGATCTCGGCCTGAGCGACCGCGGTGCGGAAGTCGACGTCCCACATCGTGGGCGCATCGGCCGTGTAGGCCAGCTCGCGTTGCACGAGCCGCAGGAAGGCACGCTGCGACGCACGCCGCGAGACCTCGCCGATCGTCGTGTACGTCTGCCGCCAGTCGACCGAGAGACCGAGCCTGCGGAACAACATCTCGAACGCCTTCTCGTCCTCGGCGGTGAGGCGCTCGCAGAGATCGATGAAGTTGGGCCGGCTCACGGCGACCGGCCCGTCGTCGGGCCGCTCGAGCGCCGCGACGTCGAAGGACGGATCGTTCGGGAGCGACGGGTCGCACCGGACGCCGAAGTAGTTCTGGACACGCCGCTCCGTGGGCAGGCCGTTGTCGTCCCACCCCATCGGGTAGAAGACCTCGTCGCCGCGCATGCGCCGGTACCGCGCGATCAGGTCGGTGTGCGTATACGACATCACGTGCCCGATGTGAAGCGATCCGCTCGCCGTCGGCGGCGGGGTGTCGATCGCGTAGATCTGCTCGCGCGTCTTCGAACGGTCGAATCGGTACGTGCCAGCGGCTTCCCACCACTCGTCCCACTTGGCTTCCAGGCCGTCGAGCGACGGCTTCTCGGGCACGCTCGTCATGGGCGCAGTCTACGGAACGGACCCTGCGTCACGCGGTGAAGTGTCGAGTAGGCTGTGCGCCTTCGATCCTCGGGGGGAAGGAGCAACGATGCTGGCAGAGATCGACTTCGGAGAGATCCTGTGGACCACGGTCGTGATCTTCTTCATGATCGCGTACCTGATGATCCTGTTCCGGGTCATCTTCGACATCTTTCGCAACCACGAGATGTCGGGCGGCATGAAGGCGGTCTGGCTGATCGCCCTGCTGTTTCTGCCGGTTCTGACGCTGTTCATCTACGTGATCGTGCACGGCAAGGACATGGCCAAGCGCGACGTCGCACAGCAGCAGGCGGCAGAGTCGGAGTTCAAGCAGTACGTGCAGAAGGCGGCCGCCGACTCCGGACCCTCGGCCGAGATCGCGAAGGCCAAGGAACTCCTCGACAACGGCTCGATCTCCCAGGAGGAGTTCGAGGCGCTGAAGCGGAAGGCGCTCTCCTAGGCGGCGACGAGCGTGAGCAGCAGCGAGCCGTCGGCGTCGGTCAACGACATCGTCGAGCCCTCGATCGAGTAGCTCGTCGCCGCCTTGAGCGCGGTGACGATCTGCCGCTCCTGTTCCATCACGTCCGGCTCGCAGAGCATCTTGGTCGTGCCGATGTCGGCGAACGACACCGATCCTTCGCTCACCGCGCTCTCGGCCGTGTAAGAGCCGGTCATCCGGTTGCAGCCCGCCGTGCCGGTCAGGCTGCCGGCGTCGAGGGTGAGCTCGGCCTCGGCGCCGGCGATCGTCGACGACACCGCGTCTCCGGTCACGATGCCGCCCACCTGCCACCGCGTGCCCTCGAGGCCGACCGGGCGTTCGGGGGTGTAGGACAACGTGGTCTCCGCGCCGGACAACACGAGACCGTCGCCCTCGTCGACGATCTCGAAGGAATCGACCTCGGACAACGCCGCCGCGTAGGCGGCTTCGAGGCGCATCAGCGGCTCCTCGCAGGCGATCTGCGTCATCGCGCCGAGCTCGATCGAGAGCGTTCCGCCTTCGCCGACCGTGTAGCTGCCGCGGAAGGTGTTGCAGCCTGTGGTCCCACCCATCGTGCCGTCGTCCTCGAAGCGAGCCGTAGCCCGGACGTCGGGCGGCAGGACCTCGTCGACCAATGCCTCGGCCGACGCCGCACCGAGGATCCACGTCGTGCCCTCGATCGATGACGAAGCGCCGTCGCCGGGCGGCGCTTCGTCGGCGCAGGCCGACGCGGCCAGTGCAAGCGCCACCGCGGCGAAGGCGACCGAGCGGATCGGCCGGGTGCTCAGGCGGCCGCCGCCAGGTTCCTCTTGGCGTGATGCAGCTCGAAGGCCATCACGATCTCGCTGATGCCCCGGAAGATCGCCATGAACCCGACCCAGATCAGGATCAGCGCGATGCGAGCGCCGTAGTACTGCTGCGACACCCACATCGCGAGCAGGATCTCCAGGATGCCGACGGTCAGGCCGAGCCACCACAGCGGATTCATCTCCCGGGACAGCACCGAACCGACGACGTGCACCGTGCCCACCAGCACGAGCAGGAACCCGAGCACCGACGCCAGCGCGAACGTGGTGTCGATCGGCCGGAAGAAGCCCCACAACGATCCGAGGACGAACAGCACGCCCAGGGCGATGTGCACGAACTTCCACCCGCCCGAGACCGTGGTCGAGGCGAGGAACTCGTTGAACGCGGCGCCGAGGAACATCACGCCAAGCAGTACGCCGACGGTGGCGACGGACGTGATGTTGAAGCGGAGCACGAGCACACCGATCAGCAGCCAGGCCAGCCCCGTGATCAGGAACAGCCACCAGTTCCTCGCGAACCCGGTCGCCTCACGGCGGATCTCATCGTCCATCGGTCTCCCCCTTGTCTGGTAGCGGGCGTTCATCGCCCGAGGGGAATCATGGAACGCGGAACACGCGAGTTCCAGCATCTACAGTGTTCGGGGTTGGAGAGGAACGCAACCCGGCGGTACTACGCCGTCTTCTCTTGGCGCTCGCTGCGCTTCCTCGAGGCCTTGTGGGGCACGAGCGTCGGGTTCACGCCGGTGAGCACGACATCCTTGTCGACGAGGCATTTCGTGACGTCCTCGCGGGAGGGCAGCTCGTACATCACGTTGAGCAGGACCTCCTCCATGATGGCGCGCAGGCCGCGAGCGCCGGTGCCCCGCATGATCGCCTGCTCGCTGATCGCGCGCAGGGCGTCGTCCTTGAACTCGAGCTCGACGCCGTCGAACTCGAAGAATCGCTCGTACTGCCTAACGAGCGCGTTCTTCGGCTTCGTGAGGATGTCGACGAGGGCGTCTTCGTCGAGGTTGTCGACGCTCGTGATCACGGGCAGCCGGCCGACGAACTCGGGTATCAGCCCGAACTTGAGCAGGTCTTCGGGCAGCACCTGGGCGAAGAGCTCACCGATGTCCTTCTCGTCGCGGGAGACCACCTCGGCGCCGAACCCGATGCCCTTGCGCCCGATGCGGCTCTCGATGATCTTGTCGAGCCCCGCGAATGCGCCTCCGCAGATGAACAGCACGTTCGTGGTGTCGATCTGGATGAACTCTTGGTGCGGGTGCTTGCGCCCGCCCTGTGGAGGCACACTGGCCTGGGTGCCCTCGAGGATCTTCAGCAGTGCCTGCTGCACGCCCTCGCCGCTCACGTCTCGAGTGATCGACGGGTTCTCGCTCTTGCGCGCGATCTTGTCGATCTCGTCGATGTAGATGATGCCGGTCTCGGCCTTCTTGACGTCGTAGTCGGCCGCTTGGATCAGCTTCAGCAGGATGTTCTCGACGTCTTCCCCGACGTAGCCTGCCTCGGTGAGCGCGGTCGCGTCGGCGATAGCGAACGGCACGTTGAGCATGCGGGCGAGCGTCTGAGCCAAGTAGGTCTTGCCGCACCCGGTCGGTCCCAGGATCATGATGTTGGACTTCTGCAGCTCGACCTCGGATTCCTTCACGCCGACCTGGATGCGCTTGTAGTGGTTGTAGACAGCGACGGAGAGCACCTTCTTCGCGCGCTCCTGGTCGACCACGTACTCGTCGAGGAAGCCGAAGATCTCCTGCGGCTTGGGCAGCTCGTCGAGCTTGAGCTCGGTGGTCTCGGAGAGCTCCTCCTCGATGATCTCGTTGCAGAGGTCGATGCACTCGTCGCAGATGTACACGCCGGGTCCGGCGATCAGCTTCTTCACCTGCTTCTGGCTCTTCCCGCAGAAGGAGCACTTCAGCAGGTCGGAATCCCCGAACTTCGCCATCTGCCTCTCTTCCCTCTCCGACGGATCGGTCGGCCGGGTGCGCAGGCCCGGCCCTGAACCACCTGCGGAATCATCACACGGCGCCGGCTCCCGCGGTAGCAAGCTCGGCGATGCCCCGCGTGGTGATGATCTCGTCGATCACCCCGTACTGCTTGGCCTCCTCGGCCGTGAGGATGAAGTCGCGGTCGGTGTCCTTGGTGACCTTCTCGAGGTCCTGGCCCGTGTGCCTGGCGATCAGGTGGTCGAGCAGCTCCCGCGACCGGACGATCTCCTTGGCCTGGATCTCGATGTCGACCGCCTGCCCCTCGGCGCCGCCGTGCGGCTGATGCAGCAGCACCCTGGAGTGCGGGAGGGCGAAGCGCTTGCCGTGGGCGCCGGCCAGCAGCAGCACGGCGGCGGCGCTCGCGGCCTGGCCCATCACGATCGTGGAGACGTCGGGCTTGATGTACTGCATCGTGTCGTAGATCGCGAACAGCGACGTGATCACGCCGCCGGGGGAGTTGATGTACAGGTTGATGTCCTTGTCGGGTTCTTCGGACTCCAGGTGCAGCAGCTGGGCCATGATCAGGTTGCCGACGTTGTCGTCGATCGGCGTGCCGAGGAAGACGATTCGCTCCTTCAGCAGCCGCGAGTAGATGTCGAACGACCGCTCGCCACGGCTCGTCTGTTCGACGACCACTGGCACCAGGTAGTCGTTGGCGTTGATGTTCGATCGCATGTCGCTCATGGCGTCTCCTCGGCGTCGTCAGGCGTCTCGTTCTCGGGTTCGTCGCTTGCTTCGGGTTCGATCTCGGCACGCTCGACCAACAGATCGAGGGCCTTGCCTCTGATGATATCCCCGGCCAGCGTCACGATCTGACCGCTACGCTCGAGCTGCTTGGCGAGCTCCTTCGGTTCGCGGCCATATGCCTCTGCGAGGGAGCTGATCTCGGCCCCAAGGTCGTCGGCGTCGACCTCGATCTTCGCCGTCCGCGCAACCCCTTCGAGGGCGAGGTCGGCCTTGATCGCTCTGATCGCATGGTCTCGGGAATCTTCGCGCAGCCGGTCCTCGTCCCATCCCTGGGCCTCGAGCACGTCCTCGACGGTGAGTCCCGCGCGTTCGGCACGCTCCTTCGCCTGGGCCACCCGGTGCTCGGTCTCGTCATCGATCAGCGTCGCCGGGATGTCGACCTCGACCGAGTCGATCACGGCGTCGAGCACCCGATCGCGGACCGCGGCCGTGGCCTCGCGCTCCTTGATCTCACCGAGGCGCGAGCGCAGGTCGTCGCGGAGCTGGTCGATCGTGTCGAACTCCGATGCCGTCTTCGCGAACTCGTCGTCGGGCTCGGGGAGCCGGCGGGCCTTGACGTCCTTGACGAGCACGGTGAGGTCGGCCATCGCGCCCTCGAGCTCTTCGCCGGCCCCCGGACCCATCAACTCGGAGACCTTCATGATGTCTCCCGGCTTCGTGCCGGGAAGCTGCTGGTCGAGCGCCTCGCCGAACTCCCCCGAGCCGACCGCGTAGAGGTAATCCGTGCGGGTCAAGCCGTCGATCTCCGCATCGCCCGAAACCGCCTTGACGTCGACCGTGACGAAGTCGCCGTCGATCACGGGCCGGTCGGCGGGCTCGAGCTCGGCGAAACGCTCACGCAGTCGGTCGATCCACTCGTCGATATCGGACTCGGCGACCTCCACGCTCGGCTTCAGGACCTTCAGGCCCGCGTAGTCGGCCTCGGTGAGCTCGAGGCGCGGCCGCACTTCGACGGTAGCCGTGAACACGAGCGGCGCGTCGTCGGTGAAGCCCTCGAGGTCGATGTCGGGGTCGGCGATCGGGGCCAGATCCTGCTCCGAGACGGCCCGTCGGTAGTACTGGGGAACGGCGTGCTCGAGGAACTCGTCGCGCACGACGTCGCGACCGATCTGCGCGTCGATGATCTGCTTGGGCACCTTACCCTTGCGGAATCCGGGGACCCTGACCTGATCGGCGATGCTGCGGTAGGTGGCGTCGAGCTCCTTCGAATACTCGTCGGGCGGGATCTCGACGGTGAGCTTGATGGTGTGCTTCTCGGTGCTTTCGACGGTCGTCTCCATGGGCTCAGTCAGGCTACCCGAGATCGATGGGTGCAGGCGTCGGCCGAAGGTCCAGGTCCCATGACGGACCCATGCCGATAGGCTCGGCGACGTGTTCGAGCACGAGCTGGCCTTCGCGAACGGCCTCGCCGATCGAGCCGGCGAGATCGGCATGGGGCTCTATCTCGGCGACGGCCTCCAGATCCGCAGGAAGGCCGACCGTACCGTCGTCACGCAGGCCGACACATCGATCGAGACGATGGTCCGGGAGCAGATCGCCGCGGCGTTCCCCGACGATCACGTGCTCGGCGAGGAGGAAGGCGGCACCGACCGCGAGCGGGGGCGCGTCTGGATCGTCGACCCGATCGACGCCACGGCGAACTACACGCGCGGCATCCCGATCTGGGCGACCCTGATCGCGTTGCGGGTCGACGGCGAGCTCGCGCTCGGGCTCGTGCACGCCCCGGCGCTCGGCGAGCGGTACGAGGCCGTTCGCGGCCGGGGTGCGCGCATGAACGGCCGGAGCATCCGGGTGAGCGAGATCGACCGCCTCGACGACGCGCAGCTGTTCTTCGCGGAGATCGGGTCGTGGCTCGGTGAGAGCGGGACCGGTGCGCTGGGATTGCTCCGAGCGGCCACCCGGACCAGGGGCGTCGGGGACTTCTGGGGGCACGCGCTCGTCGCCCGCGGAGCCGGCGAAGCGATGATCGAGCCCGAGCTCAACATCTGGGACTACGCCGCGATCCAGGTCGTGGTCGAGGAGGCCGGCGGCCGCGTCACCCAGCTCGACGGATCGGCGCCGCGCCACGGCGGCAGCGTGGTGTCGTCGAACGGCCTGCTGCACGACCGCATCCTCGAACGGCTCTCCGGGTCCCCGCGTCCCGCCTGATCGGGCGATCGGGAACGCTCACA
>Ga0256867_10000081_pt1 | contig 33077 bp, 39 predicted proteins | sample RVTome_15_FD_185939 | JGI IMG/M metagenome (GOLD analysis project Ga0256867, IMG submission 185939) | Soil microbial communities from uranium-contaminated site in the Upper Colorado River Basin, Wyoming, United States - RVT150D86 (HiSeq) ... | reverse complement strand
CCGGCCCCGGCACCCGTTGTGGCGCACCCCCCGTCGATGTTGACCCCGGCGCCGCCCAGGGCCTCGCCCAGGCGGGCAAGCTCGCCGGGGCGGTCCTCCAGCGAGATCGTCAGGTCCGTGGCCATCGCTCCTCCCTCCGTCGGAGAGCGCTCTGGATACCGCGAAACGGCCCGCCGGTCAAGGGCTCGCTCAGGGGGGTCGGGCCCGGCGAAGTAGGATGGGGCTCCGAAAAGCCGAGGAGGAGACGGGAGATGGCCGAGGAGTTCCGGAACTACATCGGGGGGAAGTGGGTCCCTGCGGCCTCCGGGGAGACGTTCGAGTCACGGAACCCGGCGAACCGCGACGAGGTGCTGGGCTCCTTCCCCCATAGCCGCCCGGAGGATGTGGACGCCGCGGTCCGGGCCGCTGAGGAAGCGTACCGCGACTGGATGATGACCCCGGTTCCCGATCGGGCCGAGTACCTGATGCGTGCGGGCCTGGTCCTGGAGCGGCGGAAGGATGAGCTCTCGGAGCTGATGACCCGGGAGATGGGCAAGACGCTGAAGGAGTCCCGCGGCGACGTCCAGGAGGGGATCGACTTCCTGTACTACATGGCTGGGGAGGGACGGCGGTTCTTCGGCCACACGATGCCCTCCGAGCTCAAGAACAAGTTCTCCATGACGGTCCGGCATCCGATCGGGGTGGTCGGCCTTATCGCGCCGTGGAACTTCCCCATCGCCATCCCCGTGTGGAAGATCGCCCCGGCGATCGTGGCCGGATGCACCAGCGTGTTCAAGCCCGCTCAGGACACGCCGCTCCTGGCCACGCTCCTGGTGCAGACCCTCGAGGAGGTCGGGCTCCCGGCGGGGGTCATCAACCTGGTCCACGGCTTCGGCCGGGAGGCCGGGGTGGCCCTGGTCGATCACGACGGTGTCCGTGGGGTGTCGTTCACCGGCTCGCTCGAGGTCGGTCGCGAGATCGCCGAGAAGTGCGGCCGGGCGATGAAGCGATGCTCCATGGAGCTGGGGTCCAAGAACGTGCTCATCGTCATGCCGGACGCCGAGATGGAGCTGGCGGTGGAGGCCTCGGCGTGGGGGGCCTTCGCCACCAGTGGCCAGCGGTGCACGGCCACCTCCCGGCTGGTGGTCCACGACGCCGCCCGGGCCGAGTTCACCGAGCGGCTGCTGGACCGGGTCCGGGGCATGAAGGTGGGGAGCGGGCTCGACCCCGAGGTGGAGCTGGCCCCGGTGATCAACGAGCAGCAGAAGCAGCGGATCCTCGAGTACATCGAGATCGGCAAGCAGGAGGGGGCGAAGCTGCTTACCGGCGGCGAGGAGCTGACGGGGGATGGGTACGACAAGGGGAACTTCATCGCGCCGACGGTGTTCGACGACATGACCCCGGACATGCGGATCGCCCAGGAGGAGATCTTCGGGCCGGTCACCGGCATCATCCGGACCGATGACGTCGACGAGGCGCTCCGGATCGCCAACTCCACCCAGTACGGATTGTCGGCCTCGATCTACACCCACGACATCACGAACGTGTTCCGGGCCATCCAGGAGCTGGAGTTCGGGATCGTCTACGTGAACGCCCCCACGATCGGGGCGGAGATCCAGCTCCCGTTCGGCGGGATGAAGAGCACCGGGAACGGCCACCGTGAGGCCGGCCCCCAGGCCCTCGATGAGTTCACCGAGTGGAAGGCTGTTTCGGTGGACTTCTCGGGGAAGATCCAGAAGGCGCAAGGGATCGACTGAGGGCTTGGCCCGCCGGCGGATCGCATCCGGGTCGCCGTTCGAGCCCACGTTCGGGTACGCCAGGGCCGTCGTGGACGGCGATCGGGTGTTCGTCTCCGGGACCGCCCCGATCACGTCGGACGGCGCGCCGCCGCCGGACGCCTACGGCCAGGCCCGGCGGTGCCTGGAGATCATCCTCGCGGCGCTGAAGGAGGCCGGCGCCGGGCCCAGTGACGTGGTCCGCACGCGGGTGTTCCTGGTGGATCGGGCCGACTTCGACGAGGTCGCTCGGGCCCACGGGGAGGTCTTCGCTGACATTCGCCCGGCCAGCACGGCCGTGATCGTGGCCGGGCTCCTCGACCCTCGGTGGCGGGTCGAGATCGAAGCGGACGCGGTGCTCGCCGGATGAGCGCGCGGGTCCGCCTGGTGTACTCGCCGGAGCTAGTTCGGTACGACCACGGCCCCCAGCACCCCTTGAAGCCGGTGAGGGTGCTGCTCACCCGGGAGCTGATCGCCGCGTACGGCCTCCTGGACGGTCCGACGGTGGAGGAGATCCCGGCCCGGCTCGCCTCGGATCGGGAGCTGGGGCTCGTCCACACTTCGCGGTACGTCGAGGCCGTGAAGTCGGCCGGCAACGGCGAGCCGGGTGACTGGTGGCGGTTCGGGTTCGGGCCGGGGGACAACCCGATCTTCCCGGGGATGCACGAGGCCTCGGCCCGGGTGGCCGGCGCGTCCCTGGCGGCCGCCGAAGCGGTGCTCACCGGTTCGGCGGAGCACGCGTTCACCCCGGCGGGGGGCCTGCACCACGCCATGCCGGACCGGGCCTCCGGCTTCTGTGTCTACGACGACCCCGCGTTGGCCATCGCCTGGATGCTCGATCACGGCGCCGAGCGTGTCGCATACGTGGACGTCGACGTGCACCACGGCGACGGGCCGCAGGCCATCTTCTGGGAGGACCCCAGGGTGCTGACGATCTCGATCCACGAGTCCGGGCGCTACCTGTTCCCGGGCACGGGGTTCACGGACGAGCGGGGCGGCGGCCCGGCCGAGGGGACGAAGGTGAACGTGCCGCTGCCGCCCGGCACCGGCGACGAGGGCTGGCTACGAGCCTTCCGCGAGGTGGTGCCGCCGCACGTTCGGAGCTGGCGGCCCGACGTCCTGGTCACCCAGCTCGGCTGCGACACGCACCACACCGACCCGCTGGCGCACCTGGCCCTGTCCACCCGGGCGTACCGCGAGGCGGCCGCCATCCTCCACGAGCTGGCCCACCAGGCCGCCGGCGGACGGTGGCTGGCCACCGGGGGCGGCGGGTACCAGTGGGCCCGGGTCGTCCCCCGCGCCTGGACGCTGTACTTCGCTGAGATGGCGGAGCACCGCGTGGACGACGACCTGCCCCACGACTGGGTGGAGCTCGCGGCCAGGGAATCGGGGGTCACGGTGCCGGACACGCTGTCCGAGGAGCCACCGCCGGGGTCCGAGGACCACGCGGCCATCGACGGCGTGATCGACGAGGCCCGGGAGGCCTCCGCGCCGTGAGGGCCACGAAGCTCGTCTGCACGCTCGGCCCTGCCAGCGAGGCCCGGGTGGGCGAGCTGATCGAGGCCGGCATGGACGTGGCCCGGATCAACTGCTCACACGGCGATCGTGACGACCACGACCGTCTCCTACGGGCGGTCCGGACGGCCTCCGACCAGGCCGGCCGGAGGGTGGGCGTCATGGCGGACCTGTCCGGGCCCAAGGTCCGGCTCGGTGAGCTCGAGGGCGGCGAGATCATTCTGGAGACTGGCGAGCCGTTCGCCCTCCGGGCGGAAGGCCGGGGCGACGCGTCCGGCGCGGCCACCACGCACGCCGGGCTGGCCGGGGAGCTCGAGGCCGGCGACAGGATCCTTCTGGCCGACGGCGCCGCCGAGCTGCGCGTGGGGGAGACGGCCGGCGGCGACGTGATCACCGAAGTGGTCCGGGGCGGCACCGTGCGGTCCCGGGCCGGCGTGAACGTCCCGTCGGAGCGTCTGAGCATCCCTGCCATAACACCGAAGGACGAGGAGGACCTGGCGTGGGCGGTGGAGGCGGGCGTGGACATGGTCGCCCAGTCCTTCGTCCGGCGGGCTTTCGACGTGCGGGCCCTGGCCGGCCTGATCGGCGAGCCCCGGCCCGTGATCGTGGCCAAGATCGAGACCGAGGCCGCCGTCTCGGACGCCGCCGCGATCATGCAGGCGGCGGACGCGGTGGTCGTGGCCCGCGGCGACCTCGGCGTGGAGACCGCGCTCGAGGAGATCCCCGTCCATCAGAAGCGGCTGGTGGCCCTGGCCAACCGGGTCGCCGTGCCGGTGGTGGTGGCCACCCAGATGCTCGAGTCGATGATCACGGCTCCCAGGCCGACCCGCGCGGAAGCCGGCGACGTGGCCGGCGCGGTTTTCGATGGAGCCGACGCCATCATGCTGTCGGCCGAGACCGCCGTCGGCTCCTACCCCGTCGAGGCGACCAGGACGGCGGTTGGGATCCTGGAGGCGGCGGAGACCGAGGGGGCGGAGTTCCTCCCCGCCGGGCGGGAGCCCGACGCCCTCCGCCTGGAGGAGCTCCCGCTGGCCAGGGCGGCCGCGGTGGTGGCTCGACGCGGCGAGGCCGTCGCCGTGGCGTGCTTCACCCGGACCGGCCTGACCGCCCGGCTCCTCTCAGCCACCCGTCCGGGAGTCCCGATCGTGGCCTTCTCGCCGGACCCTGGGGCGGTGGGGAGGATGACTTTGTTCCACGGGGTCCGCCCGCTCCTCATCGACGCTCCGGAGGACACCGACGGCATGATCGCCTCGATGGATCTCGGCCTCCGCTCGGCGGGCCTGGTAGAGCAGGGGGCGGGCGTGGTGATGGTGGCCTCGTCTCCAGCGGGGCAGACCCACGCGAACCTGTTGAAGGTCCACCGGGTCGGTTCGGCCGGTCGTTGACACGCTCCGGCGCGGTCATCTACGGTGCGGAGCGTCTGCTCGGAAGGGAGTAGCCATGCATCCGGACGGAGGCGCCTCCGCGCGCCCGCCCCTAGTCACAGCGGCCGGGATCCTCCTGATCCTCTCCGGTGTCCTCACGGTTCTCTTCACGGTCCTCCTCTCCGACGTATCCGGCTCGGCGGTCTTCTACGTCCTCCTTACGATCGCGGTCGCCGCGATCACGATCTGGGCCGGCATGCAGGTGCTCCAGCTCCGGGAACAGGGACGGATGCTCGGTCTCATCCTGGCCGGCATCGGCGCGGTATTCGCCCTGCTGGCCCTGTTCCAGGGGACACCTGTCTCCGTGGTCAACCTGGCTCTGAACGGGTTCATCATCTACGCGCTGGTCACCTCGGCCCCGGCCTTCCGCTAGCCATCAGGGTCGGGTACAGTTCACACGTGACGTCTTCCCCGGACGAACAGCCGGCCGAGCCGTTCGAGTGGAAGGGTCGTGCCGGACCCTTCACGCTCGAGTTGACGCCGCCCGTCTTCCGGCCCACCCACATCAGCCTGGCACTGGCGGATTCCCTCGAGGTCCGTCCCGGTGAGACCGTGGTGGACGTGGGCTGCGGGAGCGGCGTGCTCAGCTTCGTCGCGGCCAATCTCGGCGCCGGACGGGCCTATGGGAGCGACATCTCCGAGGAGTCGGTGCGGGTGGCCACCGAGAACGCGCGGCTCCTCGGCCTGGGGGACCGGACCGAGTTCCGCGCCGGGAGCCTGTTCGAGCCCCTCCGGGACGTGACGGCCGACGTGATCATCGGGGACGTCTCGGGGATCCCCGACGACCTGGCCGAGGTCAGCGGATGGTTCCCCGGAGGCTACGCGGGGGGTCCGACCGGGGCCGAGGTCCCGGTGGCCATGCTCGAGTCGATGGGGGACTGTCTCCGGCGCGGGGGCCGGATGTACCTGCCCACCGCGACGATCCAGGACGAGAACCGGGTGCTCGCGGCGGCTCGCCGGATCTTCGGCGCCGCGAACCTCGCCGAAGTCGTCGAGCGCGAGTTCCCGCTCCCCACGCTGGTGGCGCGGTCGAAAGCCGTGGCCCGGCTCATGGCCGACGGGCTGATCGCCCTTCGCCAGCGAGGGAGCCGGCTCCTGTGGCGCCTGGCGATCTGGCGCTGCGTCCGCCCTTAGCTGCCTACGGCCGTATCCGCCACACCCGCTTGAACGCGAAGTCGGACAGCCACACCGACTCGAATTAAGGTTCCGTCGCCTCCGGCCCGGTTGCTCCTAAGGCCACTGAGGACCCAGACGCCTCCTTCTCCCGCGGCCACCGCGACGTCGCTGCCTGTGGGCGGGCCGGGTCGCCGCCTCCGCACCCCGCGAGACCAGGGCGGCCAGGACGGCGATGGGGCCCATCATTCCGCCTCCGAGATCGCCGAGGCGCGTCGGCCTGCCACACGTCGAAGGGCCGCTCGGTAGAGGGGCGGGGCCAGCAGCCGCGCCGCCTGGGGAGCGGCCAGCCATCGCGGCACCGAGACCTCCGGGCCCTTCCGGCGCCGGATCACGTCGACTACGGCCCAGGCCACCTTCTCCGGCGACAGGATGAATGGCCGGGCCACCGGGTCCCGCCACAGCGGGCTGTCGGGGGGGAAGAACCCCTCGGTGGCAACCAGGCCCGGGTTCACCACCGTGACCATCACCCGGCGGGGCCGGAGCTCTGCGTGGAGCGCCTCCGAAAACGCCACCACCGCGTGCTTCGATGCTGCGTACACCGAGGCTCCGGGAAGGGCGTACCGGCCGGCCAGCGATGCCACGTTCACCAGGTGGCCTCGGGACGCCAGCAGCATCGGCAGGAATACCTTGGTGCACGTGAGCACGGAGAAGTAGTTCGTCTCGGTGACGAGGCGGATCCGCTCGAGGGACAGGTCCGCGAACGCTCCGCCGCCGGGGACTCCCGCGTTGTTCACCAGGACGTCGCACCGTCCGTGAGATTGCTCAACGTGCCCACGCAGGGCCCCGATGTCTTCCAGCGCCGTCACGTCGCAGGCCCGCCACGACGCGCGTCCGCCGGCGGCCTCGATCTCTTCGGCGACCGCGGCCAGCCGGTCGGCCCGGCGGGCCGCCAAGACCACTACCGCGCCGCTTCGGGCCAGCGCCCGGACCGTTGCCTCGCCGATGCCGCTCGAAGCGCCGGTGACGACGCAGACTTTCCCGCGGATCACTGGCCGGAGAAGACCGACAGGGACTGCCCGCCGTCGATCACGACCACCGATCCGGTCATCCACGCCGCCGCGTCAGAGGCCAGGAAGCGGGCCACCCCGGCCACGTCCTCGGGTGTTCCCCACCGGCCCAGGGGGATCTGGGAGCGGATCGACTCATGGAACGAGGGATCCTCCCGAGCCACAACGTTCATATCGGTCTTTACGAAGCCCGGTGCGATCGCGTTCACGCGGACGCCGTGCGATGCCCACTCCCGGGCCAGCGTCTGCGTGAAGCTCACCAGGGCAGCCTTCGCCGCCGCGTAGTAGGTCAGCCCGGGGCTGGCGATGAACGCGGCCACCGACGCCACGTTGATGACCGAGGCACCGTCCCGCCCGAGGAGCGCATCGGCCGCGGCGTGCGTGCAGTACACGGCCCCCGTGAAGGTGATCCGGAAGTACTTCTCCCATCCCTCGAGCCGGGCCGTCTCGAACGTCGACAGGAACGGGGCCGCCCCGGCGTTGTTCACGAGCACGTCGAGGCCCCCGAGCTCCCCCGTGACCCTCTCCACCAGGGCTCTGCACTGCTGCGGATCGGTCACGTCGGTGGGCACGGCCAGGGCCCGGCGCCCTCGCTCCTCTATCTCCCGGGCCGTCTTCTCCAGAGGCTCGAGGCTGCGGGCGGCCAGGGCCACGTCGGCCCCGTCCTCCGCCAAGGCCAGGGCGATCGCCCTGCCGATCCCCTTGCTGCCGCCCGTCACCAGGACCACCTTGTCGCCGGGCATCCGCGACCTCCGTAGATAGGATGATGTGGTGGCAAGCAAACCACAGCCGGGCCCGATAGCGGAACCGGAGCACTGGATCCCGGGCGACTACGACCGGGAGACGCTCCGCTCCGCGCTCCTGGCCAGCGGCGCGGCCGGGGTGAACTCGCACGACCGACCGAACGTGCTGTGGAAGATCAAGCGGCTGTGCGAGGGCGATCCCGACTCCCAGTTCGGCCTCACCGGGGTGAGCGGGCGTCCTTTCCTCGAGGTGCTGCGCCTGATGGCCGAGGCCGCTGGCATCGACCCCGACCCCACGGTCCGCCACGGACCGGTCGTGGTCGACGCAGACCGCGTGCTGGCCGCTTTCGAGGCGATCGGCGATCGGCTGGCGATGGCGGCCGAGCGAGGGGAGCGGGTCCTGCTGGCCACCGGGCATCCCACCGGCCTCCCGGTGCTCTACCAGGAGACCGGCAAGCTCCTGTCCGAGCGCGGAGCCAAGGTGATCCGTCCGCTGGAGGGTTTCACCTGGGAGGACGAGGCTGGGCGGCGCCGCCAGATCCGGTACTTCGCCGGGGTGGCCATGCTCACCGATCGGGCCTCCGCGTTACACACCCACAGCCCCGAGGCGATGGAACGGATGCTGGCCGAGATGACCCCCGACGCGGTCTTCGCCGACCACGGCCTCGCCGGGGCAGCAATCGAGGCCGGGATCGATACGGTCTCGATCGCCGACGTCAACGACCCGGCGCTCGTGGTTGCCCGGGACCAAGGGCGTGCGGGCCCGGTCGCGGTGATGGACGACAACGTCCAGCCCGAAACGTATTGGCCCTGCTTCCAAGTGATCGCCTCGCGGTTCGGCTAACCGGGGAGCATCGCGGCGAGGCGCTCCGCGTGGCGGGGGGCGCCGGCACCCTCTTCGTGCTTGAGGTAGGCGTACACGTCGCTCCCGCGCTCCAGGGTGGCGCCGATCCGCTCGGCCCACCGCGCCAGGCGCTCGTCCGGGTACTCCTCGCGGCGGAGCCGGAGGTAGGCGAAGGGCTCGGACAGGATGGGCTCGGCGTCGTCGGAGGTCTCCTCTGTCTCCGCGAAGCACCACGCCACACCGTGCTCCGCCAGGAGGTCGCGGGCCTCGGCCCAGGACTCATGCCGGAACTCCATGGCGTACGGTGCGATCGGCGGCAGGTAGGCCAGAAATGACTCGATCAGGTCCCGGTCGAACCGGAGGGTGGGGGGGCACTGGAACAGGATGGGGCCCAGGCGATCGCCGAGGAGCCGGACCCGCTCGAGGAAGTCGGAGACGTCCCGGTCGGCGTCCCGGAGCCGACGCGTGTGCGTGATCCGGCCAACGGCCTTGAGCGCGAACCGGAAGGCGGGCGGGGTGCGCTCCGCCCATCTGAGCACGGTCTTCTCGGCGGGGAACCTCCGGAAGGTGTAGTTGATCTCCACGGAGCGGAACCGCTCGGCGTAGGCGGGGAGCATGTCTTCGGAGGCCAGGCCCTCCGGGTAGAAGGGCCCGACCCACTCGGGGTAGGCGAACCCCGAGGTCCCCAGGTACAGAGAACCGCCCATCGCGGGCGATTCTGCCACGGACGCCGTGGGACTGGAGTCGTGCAGCGTGCCCTGTAGGCTTTCCGGGGGAAGGGGTGTTCTGCTACGATTCGCTCAGCGTGGCCCAGAGAGAGTTCCGCGAGGCTCGTTTCGTGACCGTGAACGAGGTCGCCCAGCTGATGCGTGTGTCCAAGATGACCGTCTACCGACTCATCAACCAGGGGGACCTGCCGGCCGTACGTATCGGCCGCGGCTACCGAATCCGCGAGGAGGACGTCCACCGCTACCTGGACTCCCGGTATACCGAGGCCGGGTGAGCCCCGGCCGGGCACGGAACCGAGCCTGCGGACGGTGACCGTTCGAGAGGCCCGGGATGGATCCATACGACGAGGTCGCCGCGCGGGCCGTCACCCGCCGCGGCGTCACGGTGCTGGTGGGCGGGCTGGACACCGGCAAGAGCACCCTGGCCCTGCGGATCGCCAGGGCCGGTATCGACGCCGGCATCCCCGTCGGGCTGCTCGACACGGACGTGGGGCAGAGCACGATCGGCCCGCCCACGACGGTGGGGCTCCGGTTGTGTCGGTCCGCGGGCGACCTCGAGCCCGACGCCCTGGCCCGGGCCGATCACCTCGCCTTCGTGGGCTCGACGTCCCCGCAGGGCCAACTCCTCCCGCTAGTCACGGGGGCCCGCCTGCTCCTGGACCGCGCCCGGGCCTCGGGCGCCGAGCTAGTGGTGGTGGACACCACGGGGCTGGTGTCCGGCGTCTACGGCCAGATCCTGAAGTTCCACAAGGTCGCGGTGCTCCAGCCCGATCTCGTGGTGGGCCTGGCCCGGGGTCAGGAGCTGGAGCCGGTGCTGGGCGTCCTGAGGCGGTTCTTCCCGGGCGAGGTGGTCTCGCTGGACGTTCACCCGGACGTGGTGCCCACTTCGGTGGAGCAGCGCGCGCAGAGCCGTGAGGAGTCGATGCGCCGGTACTTCGCCGAGCCGCTCCAGCGGTGGCGGGTTAGGGCCACGGTGTTCATGCCGGCCCTCCCCGCGCTCTTCGATCTCGCCGCTCTGGACCACCTCGTGGTCGGGCTCTCGGACGGGAAGGGCCAGTGCATCGGGGTGGGCCACCTCGAGCACCTGCCCGACGAGGGGGCGCTCCGCCTGATCTCTCCGGTGGCGGATGCGCCGAAAGCCCTTATCCTAGGGTCGGTGCGGCTCGAGGACGGGTTCCGAGCCCGCCGGGTGGACCTGCGCAACCTGTTCGGATCCGACTGAGAGGAACCGCATGCCTTCGGTCATCAAGAAGCGTCGCAAGAAGATGCGCAAGAAGAAGCACAAGAAGCTCCTGAAGAAGACCCGCTGGCAGCGCCGTCAGCGCGGCAAGTAGGGTGCGCCGGGCCGTGGGCCCTTGAGCCGCCCCGTCCTGTTCCTGTCCGACTTCGGCCTCGAGGACGAGTACGTCGGCGTCTGCCACGCGGTGATCGCCCGGCTGGCCCCCGGCGTCCCTGTGATCGACCTCACTCACGGCGTGCCACCCCAGGACGTCATGGCCGGTGCCGTGGCCCTGGCCAGCGCAGTCCCGTACTCGCCTCCGGAGGCCGTGTTCCTTTCGGTGGTCGACCCCGGCGTCGGGACGGAGCGTCGCGCTGTGGCTGTCGATGCCGGCGGGGCGTACCTGGTGGCGCCGGACAACGGCGTGATCGGGTTGGCGCTGGTGGCCCTGGGCGGCGCTCGCAGGGCGGTCATCCTGGACCCCGCCAGGGTGTCCCCGTGGCCGGTCTCCTCCACGTTCCACGGCAGAGACGTGTTCTCGCCCGCCGCGGCCGCGCTCGCCTCGGGCGCCGAGCTCGAGGACCTCGGTGAGCCTGTCGACGTCGCCGAGCTGAGCGAGCTGATGGTGGGCGAGCCCCTGGTGGAGGCCGGCCGTATCTCCACCACGGTGATCGGTGTCGACCGGTTCGGCAACCTCCGCCTGGGCGCGGGGTCTCGGGACCTCCGGGCGGCCGGGCTCGAGGGCCAAGGGGTGCTCGAGTTGGAGCGGGCCGGCGGGCCCGTCAGGCTCCGACGGGTGGTGACTTTCGGGGACCTGGATCGGGGGGAGGCCGGAGTGCTGGTCGACGCGGCAGGGTGGGTCGCCGTGGTCTGCAATATGGACAGCGCGGCCGAGCGCGTGGGTCTACGGCGTGGCGATCGTGCCGTCATCGGGCGGGTGGGATCGGAGTAGGGTAGGGCTTCGTGGGTCAGCGCGTACTCATCACCGGGATCTCGGGGCACCTGGCCGGCCGGCTCGCCCACAGCCTCGAGACGGATCCGGACGTGGAGTACGTGGTTGGGGTCGGTCTAGAGGAGCCCTCCCTGGACCTCGAGCGGACCGAGTTCGTGCGGGCCGACATCCGCAACCCTCTCACGGTCAAGGTACTGCAGACAACCGAGGTGGACACCGTGGTCCACCTCCACATCCTGGCGACACCCGCGGGGGTGGGCGGGCGGACGCAGATGAAGGAGATCAACGTCATCGGGACGATGCAGCTGCTGGGAGCGTGCCAGCGGGCCGAGCGGGTACGCAAGGTCGTGATGAAGTCCACCACGGCTGTGTACGGTGCGGACCCTCGCGATCCGGCCATGTTCACCGAGGAGATGGCGTCCCGGTCCGAGCCCCGCCGGGGTTACACCAAGGACGCCGTGGAGGTGGAGCGGTACGCCCGGAGCTTCGGGCGGAGGCGGCCCGACGTCGGCGTGACGATCCTCCGCTTCGCGAACTTCGTTGGCCCGGAGATCGAGACCCCGCTGACTCGGTACTTCTCTCTACCGGTGGTGCCCACCGCGATGGGCTACGATCCCCGGCTCCAGTTCGTGCACGAGGACGACGCCGTGGAGATCCTCCGCCGAACCGTCCGCGAGGAGCACCCAGGTATCTACAACTTGGCGGCGGACGGCGTGGTGCTACTGTCCCAGGCCCTCCGCCTCATGGGACGGCCTTCCGTGCCGGTGATCTTGCCGCTCGTCGCCCCGATCTCGGGAGCCGTCCGCAGGCTCGGGGTCGTGGACTTCGCCACCGACCAGCTCCAGTACCTCCTGTACGGTCGGGTGGCCGACAACGCCCGGATGAAGGAGCGGTTCGGGTTCGAGCCTCGCTTCACCTCGAGGACCGCCCTGCTGGACTTCGCCAGGGGGCAGCGGGTACGCCGCCTGATCTCGGAGCGCCAGGTCGCCGAATGGGAGCAGGACCTGTACGCGTTCCTCCGGCGGAAGAACCAGGAGCGGTTCGAGCGAGCGGGAGGGCGGTAGGCGTGGCCGAGGTCATCCCTATCTCCCGGCCTCGCGATGAGCCCGACCGATGCGGGGCCGTCACCGGCAGCGGGAACCCTTGTCGCAACCGGGCGTCGGGGCCCGACGGGCTCTGCGGGGTCCACCGCCGTCGGGCCGAGCCTCCCGAGGCCGATCGCCTCCACGAAGCACTGGCCTTCCTCCGTCGCCGTCTCACCGGGGACTACGAGATCGACGGGTTCGGCTTCGATCGGGAGCTAACCGAGACTGTCCTGGCCCCGATCGCTCGGTTCCTCCACGAGCGGTGGTGGCGGATCGAGTGGGTCGGGATGGAGAACGTCCCCTCCGAGGGACCCGTGCTCCTGGTCTCCAACCACGCCGGCACCCTGCCGTGGGACGCGGTGATGCTGAAGTTCGGCGTGCTCGATCGCCACCCGGCCCACCGGCACGTCCGGCTGCTCGCCGCGGACCTCGCGTTCCGGCTGCCTTTCGTCGGGGAGCTGGCCCGGAAGTCGGGCAACACACTGGCCAACGCGGAGGACGCCCACCGGCTTCTCGCCGGCGGCGAGGTCCTGGGCGTGTTCCCCGAGGGCTTCAAGGGTGTCGGCAAGCCTTTCAGCCAGCGCTACAAGCTGCAGCGGTTCGGGCGGGGCGGGTTCATCGAGGTGGCTCTCCGTGCGAGGTGCCCCATCGTGCCGGTGTCTATCGTGGGCTCCGAGGAAATCATGCCGATGCTCTACAACGCGAAGGCCCTGGCCCGGGTGTTCGGGTTCCCGTACTTCCCGGTGACGCCGACCTTCCCGTGGCTCGGCCCCCTCGGGCTGATCCCCATCCCGTCGAAGTGGCTGGTGGAGTTCGGCGAGCCCATCCCGACCGACGAGCACCCCGAGGACGCCTGGCAGGACCCGCTCACCGTCTTCGAGCTCACGGACCGCGTCCGGGACGAGATCCAGCAGACCCTCCACCGGAACCTGATGCACCGACGCAGCGTCTTCTTCTAACCGTGGCCAGGTCCGGCGATTTGCCCACAGCCATCCTCCGGGTGGAGGGCGCGGCTATCTTCGGTCTGGCCGTGTTCCTCTACGCGCGGGGCGACTACGGCTGGCTGATGTTCGCCCTCCTGCTCCTAGTGCCGGACATGGGCCTGCTCGGCTACGCTGCGGGACCGCGGGCCGGGGCCATCTCCTACAACGCTGTTCACACGACGGTGGGGCCCGTCGTCCTGGCCGCGATCGGGATCCTGGCCGGGTCGCCCCGGGTCGTGTCGGTGGCTCTGGTGTGGTTCGCCCACATCGGCATGGACCGCTCGCTGGGCTACGGGCTCAAGCACATCAGTGGGTTCCGGGAAACCCACCTGGGCCGGATCGGCCGCGACTAAGGGGAGGACGAGGACGACGGGCCGGGACCCTGCCTGCGATCGGCCAGCTGGATCTGGTAGACGGCCACCACCACGAGCAGCAACAGGAGCACGATGAGGGTCACCAGGGTCCACCGGCGCACGGACTCAGCTACCCAGGTCCACGGCCACAGCGCTGATCTCTCGGGCCAGCGCCTCGACGCCGGAGAGCTTCGGGACGCACACCGCCACGCCGGCCTCCTTGGCCATCCGCTCGACGTCGGCGTCGACGTACGCCGAGTAGAGGATGATCTGCTGGTCAGGGCGAGCGTCTCGGATCTGGCGGGCGGTCTCCAGCCCATCCATGCCCAGCAGCTTGAGGTCCATGACCACGACATCGGGGTCGGCCTCCTCGACCTCCCCGAGGGCCTCCTCCCCGGACGCGGCATCGCCGACGATCTCGAACCCGTGGAGGCGCAGGATGTCGACGAGCATCTTCCGGACGTGGTTCGTGTCCTCGGCGATGTACAGACGGATGCTCATGTCTTGGCCGCCAGCCGCCGCTCGCAGAACTCCCGGTTCCGCACCAGCACTTCCCTGACGGCTCCCTCGTCACCCAGATACGTGCGCAGGTCTAGCTCAAGCGAGATGCTCCCGGCGAACCCGTCCCGGGCCACCTCGTCGAGCACCGTATCCAGCGCGAGCACCCCCTCGTCGACGGGGAGGTGGGAGTCCCACCCCTTCCCGGCGTTATTCGACAGGTGGAAGTGAACCACCTTTGTCCGGTACCGTCGATAGGCCTCCAGGACGTCGTAGCCCGACACCGCCAAGTGGCTGGTGTCCAGCACCAGGTGCGTGAAGTGGTCGAGGTCGTCGAAGTCCTGGCTCGCGTGGAACCGGAGGCCCCGGTCACCCCGGATCTTCACCGGGAACATGTTCTCTACCGCGATGGTGATGCCGGCGCGAGCCGAGTACTCGGCCAAACGGTGCTCCACCCACCTTCGGTACCGGACCTGCCACTTGTAGGGGGGGTGGACGACGACCAGCGGGATGCCTACCTGCTCGGCCACCTGGATGGAGCGGTAGATCTTACCGACCGGGTCCGTCCCCCACACCCGCCTGGTGAGCAGGAGGAACGGGGCGTGGATGGCCCCCACGGACAGCCCGAACTCGTCCGCCAGCTCCGTGATCGTCCTCGCGTCCTGGGTGGCGGGGTCGGAGGTCACCATGATCTCGACGGCCTCGAAGCCCGCCTCCCGGGCGGTGCGGAACGCGTCTCGGAGCGGGAGGCGAAAGAACGGAGCCGTCGAAAGGAGGAGTCTCGCAGCCACGCGCCACCTGCTCGTCGCCGTGTCGGGCCGGGCCATGGTACCGGCGGGATCGGGGGGCGTCAAAGGAATCCGACGCCGAGGTCAGGCCCGGGGAAGTCGCAGCCCGAACGCCGCGCCGTGAGGCTCGGCCGGCTCGTACCAGGCCTCACCGCCCTGGGCTCGGGCCAGCCCGCGAACGATAGAGAGCCCCAGGCCGGTGCCGCCCTCACTGGACTGGGCCTGGGCGAACTTCTCGTACAGCCGGGGGACAAAGTGCGCGGGGACCCCGGGGCCACGGTCGGAGACCACCAGCTCCACCCAACCGTCGCGCTCTCTCGCCTCGACCCGGATCGGCGGTCGTCCGTACTTCAGGGCGTTGGCCACGTAGTTCGACAGGATGTGCTGGACATGATGGGGGTCGGCGTGGACTCGAAGGCCGCGTGCGTCCTCGACCTGGAAGTCCTCGGCGTGGTCGGGGAAGGATGAAAGAGTCTGGGCGAAGGCGTCGGCCACGTCGAGGGGCCTGGTGCGGATCTCAAGCGCCCCGGCTTCCAGCTTCGACATCGTGAGCAGCTCCTCGGCCATCTCGGCCAGGCGCCGGGCCTGCCCCTCGATCAGGGCCACCTGCACCCGGCGCTCGTCGTCGGGGATGCGGTCCCAATGCGTGAGCAGGGTCGTGGAGAATCCCAGCACAGACGTGAGCGGCGTCCGCAGCTCGTGTGAGGCCACCGCCACGAAGTTGCTCTTCATCTCGTCGGCGGCCCGCAGCTCCTCGTTGGCCTGACGCAGCTCGTCGGCGGAGCGCTCCAGCTCCTTCTCCGCCCGGCGCCGCTCCCGGAGCTCCTGCTGGGCCGCGGAGTACAGCCTGGCGTTGTCGAGCGCCACGGAGGCGAGACGGCCGAACCTCGACAGCAGGTCGATCTCGTCCGGGCCGAACACGAGCCCCTCCTCGAGTCGGACCAGTCCCAGCGCTCCCACGATGTCGCCCCCAGCTCGCAGGGGAAGGGCCACCGCGGCCCGGATGGTGTCGAAGCCGGGGAGGCGCGCCGGCCACTCCTGGTAGTCGTCGACGGCCATCGGCTTGGCCGCCTCCCACGCTCGCCCCACAAGCCCCTCGCCGCGCTGGAGCCGGTAACCCACGTAGCCGGCGAACAGGCCCAGGCCGGCTCGCATCACGAGCTCGTCGGCGTCCTCGTTCACCGTGTACAGATACGCGTGCTCGGTGCCCAGCAGTGCCGCCGCTCGGGCCAGGATCGCTTCAAGGAGGCTGGTCGGTTCCAGTCGGCGGATCAGGTCGAGCGTGGTCTCGTGCAGGGCTCCGAGCTCCTCCGCCTGGCGGCGGAGCTCCTCCTCCGCCCGGACCCGCTCCCCGATGTCGTGGATGAGGGCGTTGAAGCGGTAACCGTCGCCGACCGAGGAGGCCCAGATCGTCAGCTCTACCGGGAACTCCGGGCCGTCCCGCCGGAGGGCGGCCAGCTCGAGGCGCCGGCCGAGCACCGAGCCCTTGCCGGTCTCGAGGAAGCGGGCCAGCCCACGGCGGTGATCTTCCCGGTGGCGCACCGGGATCAGGGTCTCGGCCACGGGACGCCCCAGGGCCTCGTCCCGGGCCCACCCGAACATGAGCTCGGCCTGTCGGTTCCAGTCGGTGATGAGACCCTCGGCGTCGATGGCGACGAACGCGTCCTGGGCGGTCTCCAGGATGCGCCGGGTCTCCTCCTCGCTGGACCGGAGGGCACGCTCGGCCCGTCTCCGCTCGGTGAGGTCAACGACCTGGGAGATCAGGTACAGCGGCTGTCCCTCCTTGTTGTTGACCACCGAGCGGGCCATGAACGCCCACACCGCTGTCCCATCCGGCCGCAGGTATCGTTTCTCGATCTGATACGAGGGCTCGCCCCCGCTCAGGGCGGCCCGCTCCAGGGCCGCCTGGGCCTCGTAGTCGTCGGGGTGTGTGACCTCCTCCGAGGTGGCGGAGAGGAGCTCCTCCTCGGTTCGGCCGAGTAGCCGGCACAGGGCCGGGTTCACCTGGAGGTACCGTCCCTCCAGGTCGGACAGGGCCATGCCGATCGGCGCGTTCTGGAAGGCCACACGGAAGCGTGCCTCAGCCTCATGCAGCGCTCGGCGTTCGTCCGCTTTCACGATTCTGCCCATCAGTACCTTATCGGTCAGATTCGGCGTCCGACTGGAGGACCCCTCTTCGAGGGGCGCGGGTGGGTATCCTTCGGCCGTCGTGACCGAGGTCGACAATCGCCCCAGATGGGACGGCCGCCGGGGCCGGTACGAGGTGTGGTTCGTGACCGTGTCCCGGCCCGACGGGCGGGCCGGGTATTGGGTCCGGTACTCGTTGCGCGCGCCGATCTCGGGCCCTCCCGAGTCACGGCTTTGGTTTGCCCGCTTCGACCGAGATCATCCGGCCCGGACCTTCGGCCTGAATGGGCCGCCGCCGGGGGTCGGTGGGGAGATCCAGCCGGGGGCCCTTCCGCTCCTGTGGGGCCACGCCCTGTGCGAAGCGGGGGCGGCCCGAGGGGCAATGGCGGGGGCGGGCCATCAGGTTCGGTGGGACCTGCGGTGGGACACCGGGCAGGAGTCCTTCCGGGTGTTGCCCCCGATCCTCTACCGCCCAGGCATGGCGCCGACCCGGCCGTACAGCCCGAACCCCGACGCCCGGGTGTCTGGGCGGATCGAGGTGGACGGCGAGGAGGTCCGGCTGGAGGGGTGGTCCGGCCAGCAGGGCCACGTCGAGGGAACGCGGCACGCCGAGCGGTGGGCGTGGGCGTCCTGTGCGGCTTTCGATGGCGGCTACGCCGTCCAGGCGCTGTCCGCCCAGGGCCGTCGGGGGCCGATGCTCATGCCGATGCGGACCTTCGGCGGGGTCCGGATCGACGGGCGATGGGTCAGCCTTCGAGGCGCGGGCCGGTCCCGGACCTGGTCTCTGGCGTACTGGCCCCTCCGGCTCCGCTCGAGGAGCTACCGGCTGGAGGGCGAGGTCATTGCTGAGCGGGAGGGCCTTCTCCAGACACGGTACGTCGATCCCGACGATCGTCCGCGCTGGTGCCACAACACCGAGGTGGCCTCATCCCGGTTCCTCCTGTGGGAGCGTCGGGCCGGGGCGTGGCAGGAGCTCGCCGAGCTCGTGTCCGACGGGACCACCCACGCCGAGTGGGCCGGGGCCACGCCGGCCCCCGGCTCATTCGCCCGGCACGTGGACGTGGCGTGACCTCGCTCGCCGATATCCTCCCCGGCCACGCCCGGGCCCGGCCCGACCGGGCAGCTCTGGTGGCCGGCGACCGCGTGATCACCTACACGGCGCTCGAGGACCGGGTCCGCCGGACGGCCGGCGCGCTGGCAACAGCGGGGGTGAGCGCCGGCGACCGGGTGGCCGTGCTCCTCGGCAACGTGCCCGAGTTCGTCGAGGTCGTCCACGGCGCTTGGCGGATCGGTGCCTCCGTGGCCCCGCTCAACGTCATGCTGACTCCCGAGGAGATCGGGTACGTCCTGGCCGACGCCGATGCCAATGTCGTGGTGACCGGCCGAGCCCTGGTCCCGTCCGTGCTGGCCGTGCGGGACCGGCTGGCCGGGCTGGAGCAGGTGCTGGTGACCGGGCGGGGACCGTCGCCGCGTCGTACCGCTTCGTACGAGAAGGCGCTGTCCCGGGCGGTCGAGCCGTCGAGGGCCGACGTGGGTCCGGACGACCTGGCGTTACTGGCGTACACGTCCGGCACTACGGCGGAGCCGAAGGGCGCCATGCTGACCCACGAGAACCTCCTGTCGAACCTCGACATGATCCGGGCGGTCCCGGCGCTGGCGGAGGTCGGATCCGACGTTGTCCTGGCGGCCCTCCCTCTCTTCCACATCTTCGGGCTGGCCACGCTGGGGCTCGTGCTGCGGGAGGGCGGCACGGCCGTGCTCGTGGAGCGGTTCGACCCAGTGGCCACCCTCGAGCTGGTGGCCCGCCGGCGGGTGACGGTGCTCCCGGGGGCCCCGCCGATGTTCCAGGCCTGGCTGGCGACCCCAGGAGCGCCGGACCTATCCTCGGTTCGCCTGGCGGTGTCCGGGGCCGCCCCACTCCCCGCGGCGGTCCTGGAGGCATTCAGGGACCGGTTCGGGATCACGATCTGGGAGGGGTACGGGCTCACCGAGACTTCGCCGGCTGTCACCACTACCGCGCTCGGCGAAGAGACCCGGCCCGGCTCGATCGGACTTCCCCTCCCGGCCGTCGAGGTCCGGCTGATCGACGAGCATGGCGCCGAGGTCGAGGAGGGCGATCCCGGCCAGATCGTGGTCCGGGGGCCGAACGTGTTCGCCGGCTACTGGCGCCGACCCGACGAGACCGAGGCGGCCTTCCGGGACGGCTGGTTCCTGACCGGCGACGTGGCCTACCGTGACGACGATGGGTATCTCCACATCGTCGACCGGACCAAGGACGTGATAATCGTGTCGGGCTTCAACGTGTTCCCCAAGGAGGTCGAGGACGCCATCGCCCTGCATCCGAAGGTGGCGGAGTGCGTGGTGCTCGGCGTGCCGGACCAGCGCACCGGCGAGGCGGTGAAGGCTCTGGTGGTGGGCCGGCTGGGGGAGACCCTGACGGAGGAGGAGGTCCTCGACCGGTGTCGCGACTCCCTGGCCCGGTTCAAGTGGCCCCGGGACATCGAGCTCGTGGACTCGCTCCCGAAGCACGCCACGGGCAAGGTCCTCAGGCGGAGACTCCGGGAGGACGGGTGATCGTTCTTCCGATCGGGGCCGCGCTGGTGGCACTGGCGTTCGGGGTCCATCTGCTGCTTCGATCGGGCCGTCGCCGGGCCTGGCACGAGGCCGTCTGGGGTGTGGCCATGCTCATGTTCGCCGTGGCTACCGGAGCGATGGTGCTCGGCGTGGCCGACGGCTGGTCCTCGACGGAGTTCCGGGCCTACTGGCTGTTCGGGGCGATCCTGAACGTGCCATATCTGGCCCTCGGCGAGGTCTATCTGTTACTGCGGCAGCGGTGGGTGGGCCACGTCCTCCTGGCGATCCTCCTGGGCGCCACGGCGTGGGCGAGCGCCGAGGTGCGATCCGCCTCCCTGGACATGAGTGTGCTCCGGACCGAGGAGTTCTTCGCCGGCCGTGAGGTGCTCGGTGAGGATGCGCCCGTCCGCACCCTGGCGTTCCTGTACTCCTACACGGGGACCGCCGTGCTGGTGCTGGGGATCCTGTGGTCGTCCAGAGGAATGAGGGGGAGGCCGGAGCTCCGGGGGCCCTTCTACGGGACGCTGCTGATCGCGTTCGGCGCGCTGATCGTGGCCGGCGGAGCCGCCTTCGCGGCCACGGGCAGCTTCGTGGGGTTCTCCCTGACTCTGGTCGTCGGCATCTCGGTGATGTACTGGGGGTTCCTCACGGCGACGCGGACCGCCGCCGCCGGCCAGGCTACCTCGCCGAGACCGTCGCGCTGACGAGCGGGCTGGCCTCGGGCGCCGGGTGGCCCCGGGGCTCGTCGGTGAGCAGGACGACCTCCCACCGATCCGGGTTCGTCTCCACCGGCATCATGGCCCAGCCGTGTATCACCTCGAGGACCCCGGCGTGCCAGATCTTCCCGCCGCCCTGGAACCACACGTGGTAGGCGAACGCGGGCTCCGGGAGGTTCGTGGCCATCAGGTATGAGTGCTCGCTCCCCGGGACCGACACGACGGAGACCCGGGCCTCGTTCGTGCCGTCGAGGGCCAGCACCTGACTGCTCGGATGGGTGGCCGTGGACAGAGCGTCGACGAGCCAGCCCTGGGTGCGCTGGGCATCGTCGAGCCGGCCCGACAGGCCGGCCATCAGCGTCAGGCTCCAGGCCGACATCCCGATCAGGACCACCCCTGCGGCCACCCCCATGGACCACCCGAGCCAGGCCCGGCGACGGCGGGGCGGGACCAGCGACCTACGTACCCGAGGCAGGAGGGGTTCGGGCGGCGGGACCGCCGGAGCGGCCAGCGCCAGGTCCCCGGCCACCATCCGGAATCCCTCGAGGGACCGACGGCACCGCACGCACCCGGGCACATGCTCCAGGATGGCCCGCTCCACCAGGGCCTGATCCTCGGGATCAAGCCCGTCGAGCACGTGGGCGGCCAGGAGCACCTCGACCCGCTCGTGCTCCCAGCTCACGACAGCGCCTCCCGAAGCCGCCGCATCGCGGCGAACACCCGGCTCTTCACGGTCCCGATGGGGATCCCCTCCTTCTCGGCGATCCTCGACTGCGTCCAGCCGCGGAAGTACATGAGCTCGACCAGCCGTCGCTGGTCCTCGGGGAGCGAGGCCAGCGCGTCTTTCACCTGACGGCGTCGGTCGGCCAGGTCCGCCTCCTCGACCACGGCCTCCACCACATCTTCGACGATGGGGGGGTCGGGGTTCGCCCGGCGCTCCCGGGCCCGGAGCCGCTCCTCTCGGCGGACGGCGTCCACGGCTCGGTGATGGACCAGGGACAGGAGGAAGCTTCGGAACGGCCCTCGCGTGGCGTCGTAGGCGTCCGGCGCGTTCCACACCGCGAGGAAGGAGTCGTGAACGACCTCCTGGGCCAGGAAAGCCTGCCGGAGGACGCGGAGGGCCACCCCGTAACAGGCGGGCGCGTACCGCTGGTACAGGGTCTCGAAGGCCCCGGCGTCTCGCCCGCCGATGCGCCTGACCAGCTCCAGGTCCGTCTCGGCCATGGCTGACAAGTATGACCGCCCCGACGCGGACGGGGGGATCCGTCCCGCTGTGTATCCTGACGCGGTGAGCCTCGATCCTCGCATCGGTACTGTGGTGGCAGGCTGCCGGATCGAGGAACGACTCGGTCCCGGCGGCATGAGCCTCGTATACCGGGGCGAGCACTCCACGCTCGGCCGGAAGGTGGCCATCAAGTTCCTGGCCCCCGAGCTCGCCGACGACGAGGCGTACCGGGGGCGGTTCCTCCGCGAATCGCGACTGGCCGCCGCCCTCCACCACCCGAACATCGTCCCGATCCACGACGCCGGCGAGGTCGACGGGATCCCGTACATCACGATGCATTTCGTCGAGGGGATCGACCTGGCCGCGCTGCTGCTGCGCGAGGCCCCCCTGGCCACGGAGCGGATCCTGGCGATCATGTTCCAGGTGGCCGGGGCTCTCGACGACGCCCACGACCAGGGGCTGGTGCACCGTGACGTGAAGCCGGCGAACATCATGATCGCCTCGGGGGAGGGCGTGGAAGCGCCGGGGCACGTGTACCTCACCGACTTCGGCCTGGCCAAGCAGGTCGCGGGCGTGGGTGCCCCGCTCACGAAGCAGGGGCTGTTCATGGGGACCCTCGACTACATCGCACCCGAGCAGATCCAGGGACAGGAGGTTGATCGCCGGACCGACGTGTACTCGCTCGGCTGCGTCGTGTACGAGTGCCTCACCGGTGTCACTCCCTACCCGCGCCAGACCGAGGTCGCCATGCTGTACGCGCACATGCAGGAGCCGCCGCCGGCGGTGGGCGAGCGCCGGCCGGACCTCCCGGCGCGGGTGGACGCGGTATTGGCCAGGAGCCTGGCGAAGCGGGCCGACGACAGGTACCCCACCTGCCGGCAGTTCCTCGAGGATCTCCGGGCCGCCGTGGACGTGGTCCCGTCGGCCGGCCCGGTGGCCCTGACCCCGAAGGCGTCCGAGCCGGTGGCGTCGGTCGCGTCCGCGGTTCCGCCCCTGGCCGAGGTGGTCTCGCTCGACCATCGCGGCTCGAGGTTCGGCCTCGGGCGGACCTCGACCGCCTACGCCGTGTGGAGCCTGGAGGCGGGCGGCCGACCGGTCCGGCTATTCCCGCTCACCGAAGAGGCCTGGCCGGAGGCGTGGCGGGCCTTCCATGAGCTGGAGGCCGAGCTCACGCTCACCGGCATGGTCCTGCTCGACTACCGAGGGCACCGATACGGCTTGGGTCGAACCGAGCACGAGTACGCGATCTGGGACCTGACAGCCGGAGGGATCCCGGTCGAGACCTGGCCGATCCGCCCGGAAGCTTGGCGGGAGGCCTGGGCCCGGTACCAGGAGCTGGAGGCCGCCGCCGTGCCCGCCTCCTCGGCCCCTCCGGAGGCCGCCGGGGCGACCCCGTCCTCCGGTTCGTCCGAGCTCGCAGGGGCGGTGACCGTGGACTACGCGGGCCGGGGCTTCGGCCTGGGCCGGACCGCGGACGCCTACGCGATCTGGGACCTCGGTGCGGGCGGAAGTCCCATACGGACGTTCCCCCTTCACCCTTCCTCCTGGCCTGAGGCCTGGGCGATGTTCCAGGAGCTCGAGTCGTCCGGCGAGCCACGGATCTGAGCGTGGGTGATCCCCTGGCCGGTGCGTCGGTCATCGACTACCCCGGGTCTCGATACGTGCTCGGCAGGACGTCCGATGGCTACGCGATCTGGGATCGGTCGGTTGGGGGCGTACCCCTGCGCCTGTTTCCGCTCACCGCCTCGGGCTGGACGGAGGCGTGGAGGGCCTTCCAGGACCTCGAGGCGGCGGGCCGCGCTCCGGGGGCCATCCCGCCGCTGGGGATCGGTCGAATCATCGGCGTGGCCTTCGCCGTGTACCGACGGCATCTCCGGGTCCTCGCCGCTATCGCCGGCGCCATCGTGCTTCCGTTCTACGCGATCTCGCTTACATTGATCCTGGCGACCGTTCGGCTGGTTCCCGAGCGTGTCGGGCTCGAGATGGTACCCACCCCAAGGATCCCCGTGTGGGTGGACCTGGTCAACAACGCGGTCCTGTACGTCTTCGTGATCCCTTTCCTCACCGGGGCTATGGTGTCGGCGGTGGTCTGGGCCATGCTCGACCGGAAGCTCACGCTTCGTGGGGCGTACCGGCGGGCGGCGCGCCGGGCTCACTCCGTGCTGTGGGTCTCGTTCCTCGCCGGCGTGGCGGCCGCCGCGCCGCTGGTGCCGGGGATCGTCCTGGCCGCCCGTGGGTCGGCCGGGCCGGTCGCCGCGGCTTTCCTCGCTTTCGGACTGGTACCGGCGGTCTTCCTCGGGATCCGCCTCCTTTTCGGGACCTCCGTCGTCGTCGTCGAGAGCGCTCGGGGGACGGGGGCGCTCCGTCGTTCCTGGCGGCTCGTTCGCGGATCGACGGGCAGGGTTCTGGGGGGCCTGCTGCTGGCCCTCCTGGTCCTCCTCGGCGTGCTCCTAGTGGTGGTCACTCTGGCGCTCACCGTGGTCCTGTTCCGGGAGATCAGCGAGGAGACCGTCCGGTTGGTCCTGGTCGTCGTTAGCGTTGTCACCGCCATCGTCGTCACCCTCGTCGGGCCGTTCGTGAACGTGGTGATCGTGCTGCTGTACCTGGACGCCAGGGGTCGGAAGGACGGGCTCACGCTGGAGCGACTCGGGGCCGAGGTGGGGGAAGGCTGAAGTGGCCAGTGTCACGATGTACTCGCGGACGACCTGCGGTCTTTGCGACGAGGCCCGGGAGACCATCCTGGCGGTCCGCGCCGAGGCTCCGTTCGACTACGAGGAGGTGTTCGTCGACGGCCGGGACGACCTTGAGCGAGCCTACGGGCTCCGAGTGCCGGTCGTCCTGATCGACGGCCAGGAGGCCTTCGAGGTCCACGTGGACCCCGCCCTCCTGGGGGAGGCGGTCCGGCGAGCTTGAGCGATTGAGAAACCGTGGGCTCCGGCGGTACAATCTCGATTCTCATGTTCACGAAGTCCGCCACGGCTGGGGCATGGTGAGGGCCAGGCCGATCCCCGAGGCCACGGTAGGCCGCCTGCCGGTCTACCTCCGGGCCCTGGTGGAGATGGCCGAGGAGGGCACGACCACGACCTCCTCCGAGGGCCTGGCCGAGGCGGCCGGGGTCAACTCGGCCAAGGTGCGCAAGGACCTGTCCTACCTGGGGTCCTACGGCACCAGGGGGGTGGGCTACGACGTGGCCTACCTGATCCACCAGGTCCGGCGGGAGCTGGGGCTGACCCAGGACTGGCCGGTGATCATCGCCGGCGTGGGGAACCTGGGGCACGCCCTGGCGAACTACCGTGGTTTCACCGAGCGGGGGTTCCGGGTGGTGGCTCTGGTCGACGCCGACCCGGATCGCGTCGGCGAGGTCGTCGGCGGCGTCGCGGTGCGGCACGTCGACGAGACGGCTCGCCTGGTCCGCAAGCACGACGTTGCCATCGGGCTCATCTGCACGCCGGCGGGGGCCGCCCAGGAGGTCGCCGACCGCATGGTGGCCGCCGGGGTCCGATCGATCCTTAACTTCGCTCCCGCGGTCATAGCGGTCCCCCCCGAGGTCTCGCTCCGGAAGGTCGACCTGGCCATCGAGCTCCAGATCCTGGGGTTCTACGAGCAGCGGAAGGCCGTCCTGGCCGACGTGAAGCGGGGCCGGGCCCGCCAGCTCGCCGAGGTCGCGGAGCCGGCCCGGTAGGAGGGCTGGGATGCCCGTCCTCGCGCTCGGCGTCTCCTACCGGCGAGCCCCCGTCGAGCTCCTGGAGCGCTTGGCGATCCCCGAGGACGCTGAGGCGAAGGCCTACCGGCGCCTGGAGGGCCTCCAGGCGGTGCGGGAGTCCGTGGTGCTCTCGACGTGCAACCGGGTCGAGGTCTACGCAGAGGTGCCCCTGTACCACCAGGGCTTCCAGGACCTGAAGCGGTTCCTCTCCGAGGCCACCGAGGTGCCGGTCGAGGAGTTCGTCGAGCCGCTGTACTCGCACTACGAGGACGATGCCGCCGAGCACCTGTTCTCGGTGGCCGCGGGGCTCGACTCGATGGTCGTGGGTGAGCCCCAGATCCTGGCCCAGGTCCGGGCCGCGTACCGGCGGGCCCAGTCGGAGGGCGCCACCGGCCCGCACCTGTCTCGCCTGTTCCAACGGGCCGTCCGGGCCGGCCGGCGGGCTCGCGAGGAGACCGGAGTGGGTGCCAGCCCGAGCGCGTTCGTCGATGCTGGGGCCGTCCTGGCGGCGCGGCACCTGGGGAGCCTGCGCGGCCTGGATGCGGTGGTCGTGGGCGCCGGGGAGATGGGCAGCCTGGCAGCGCGGGCCCTGGTGGAGCGAGGGGTGGGTCGGATCACCGTGCTGAGCCGGCGCCCCCCGCGGGCGGAGCGGCTGGCCCGGAAAGTGGGGGCCGCCCACGGTGGGATCGACGTGCTGCCCGACGTGCTGATCCACGCCGACCTGGTGGTGTCGACCACCCAATCCACCGCGCCGGTGATCTCGGCCGAGATGGTCCGGGCGGCGGCCGGGCAGGGACACCGCCCGCGGTTCCTACTCGACCTGGCGGTGCCTCGGGACGTGGAGCCGGGGGCCGCGGACGTGCCGGGGGTCCTGGTAGCGGACATCGACGACCTGGGCCGGGCCCTGCGGGGGACCCGGAGCGATCCTCACGGCGAGGTGGCCGCGGCCCGGGCCGTGGTTCACCAGGAAGCCCGCCGGTACGTGGTGGACCGACGCACGGCGCGGCTCGCTCCTCTCATCGAGGCCCTCCACGCTCGGGGCGAGTCGGTTCGGGCTGCCGAGCTGCGGCGTCTGGCCGGGCGGCTGGACGAGCTGCCCCACCGCGAGCGGGAGGCCGTCGAGGCCGCGACCCGCCGGATCGTCCGGCGGCTCCTGCACGATCCCGTGGTCAGGCTGAAAGACCTGGCCGGGCGGGGGGCCGAGGACGTCTCGGCCCGGGTTCTGGCGGAGCTCTTCGGGCTCGAGCCGCCCGGGGACTGACGGAGGATGCGGCTCCGGATCGGGACGCGGGGATCACGCCTCGCCCTGGCCCAAGCGGAGGAAGTGGCGGGCCTACTCCGGGAGCGCGGCCACGAGACCGAGGCCGTGCCCATGACCACGGCGGGGGATCGAGGCGCCTCGCCTGCGGCCTCGCCGTCGGGCACCAAGGGCCTGTTCGTGGCCGAGATAACCGACGCCCTGGCCCGGGGCGAGGTGGACCTGGCGGTCCACTCCGCGAAGGACCTCCCCTCCGAGGACCCTCCGGGGGTCGTGGTGGCGGCCGTCCCGCAGCGCGGCCTTCCCTACGACGTTCTGGTATCCCGGGAGGAAGAGCTTCCCGACAAGCCGGTCGTGGGGACGTCGAGCCTGCGTCGCCGGGCCCAGCTGCTCAGGATGCACCCGACCGCCGCGGTCCGTGACCTCCGGGGGAACGTTGACACCCGGCTGCGGAAGATGGCGGATGGGGCGCTCGACGCGCTGGTGCTGGCCGCGGCGGGACTGGCCCGCCTGGGCTTGGCCCCCCGCAACCTCCGGCCGCTCCCGGTCGACGAGATGGTGCCCGCGCCGGGGCAGGGGGCCCTGGCCGTTCAGGGCCGAGCCGACGACGAGGCGGCCGGAGCGGCCCGGGAAATAGACCATCAGGCCTCCAGGGCAGCCTTCGAGACGGAGCGCCGGGTGGTGGCCCTCCTCGGCGGCGGCTGCCGGCTCCCGCTGGGCGCGTACGCGGAGCCTCGCGACCGCGCCATCCGCCTGCTGGCCGTGGTGGTCCGGCCCGACGGCTCGGACCTCCTGTGGTCGCAGGTCGAGGGGGAGGATCCCGGCCAGGTGGCGGGCGAGGCGGCCGAGACCCTCCTGGCGGCCGGGGCCGGCTCCATCCTCTCGGACCTCCGGGCGTGAGCGGCCAGCTGGCCGGCCGGGTGGTGCTGGTGACCCGTCCCGGCTCCCAGGGAGCTTCGCTGGCCCGCCTGCTCCGCGGGCTCGGGGCCGAGGCCATGGAGGCGCCCACGATCGCCGTGGAGGGTCCGGACCCGGGCGGCGACCTGGACGACGCCATCCGCGACGCCGCCCGGGGACGGTTCGCGTGGACCGTGTTCACCAGCGGCGCCGGAGTCCGGGCCTGGTTCGAGCGGGCCGAGGCCCTGGGGGTCGGCCCCCCGGCCTCGGCGGTGGCCGCGGTGGGGGAGGTCACGGCCGACTCCCTCCGGGCCCGGGACGTTCGGCCCTCGCTGGTGCCAGCCGAGTTCACCACCGAGGCCCTGGCCGCGGCCTTCCCCGAGGGCGCCGGCCGGGTCCTGCTGGCCCGGGCCGACCTGGCCACCGCCGACCTCGAGGAGGCTCTCCGGGCCAAAGGATGGGACCCGGCCCGGGTCGACGCCTACCGGGTTCGGCTCGCCGAGGCCCTCCCGGCGTCGGTCGCCTACGCGCTCCGGGACGGGCGGGTGGACGCCGTCACGTTCACCTCTCCCTCGACCGTGGAGGGATTCGTCCGGCTCGCCGATGGGCCACGCCCTCCCGCGGTTTGCATCGGGCCCGTGACCTCCGAGGCCGCCCGGCGGGCCGGCTTCGAGGTCGCAGCCGAGGCCGCCCCCCACACCGAGGAGGGGCTCGTGGACGCGCTGGTCGGGGCCCTGGGTCATGGTTGACACGGCCGGGGTCCTCGGTCAGTCTGCCCGCCGGGGAAGGGAGCCCGACCATGAGAGGGAACGCCCTGCGGATCCTGGCGGTGATCGTCGGGATCGTCTCGACCGCTTGTTTCGGGGACGGCCTCGGTGACCTCAACCCGGTAGAGCGGGACGCGGGAGAGGCGGGGGTTCGCATCGAGGTGGTCGCGTGCGAGCTCGACGAGACCACCGGCAACGTGACGTCCACCGTCGAGGTGACCAGCGAGAAGGAGTACTCGACGGTCCTGGTCGACTTCAAGCTCGTCGACTCCCAGGGGACCGTGGTGGCCTCCAGCTCGACCTCGGCCAGCAACGTCCGTCCCGGCGAGACGTACCGGCTCGAGATGCCCCTCTCGCCCGCCGGCGAGCTCGGCGAGGGCTTCACCTGCGAGGCCGACCTCAACCTGGCCACCGAGCCGTTCGGCTAGGCGACGGGGTAGCATCGACGGGATGGCGTTCCCCATACATCGGCCCCGCCGCCTCCGGCGGACCGCGGCCCTCCGGGACCTGGTCCGGGAGACCGACCTTGCCCCCCGTCATCTGGTGGCCCCGCTGTTCGTGAAGGAGGGGATCACCGAGCCGGCGCCGATCGGCTCGATGCCCGGGCAGGCCCAGCACACGCTGGAGTCGATCCGGAAGGAGGCCCGGGAGATCTTCGAGCGAGGGGTGCGCGCGTTCGTCCTCTTCGGGGTTCCGTCCCGCAAGGACGCCGAGGGCAGCGAGGCGTGGAACGAGGGCGGTATAGCCCAGCGGGGGATCCGGGCGCTCCGCCAGGAGCTGGGGGACGAGGCCGTGGTGATCGCCGACCTGTGCCTGGACGAGTACACGGACCACGGCCACTGCGGCGTGCTCGACGAGGCCGGCGAGGTGGACAACGACCTCACCCTGGAGCTGTACACGCGGATCGCTCGGTCCCAGGCCCGGGCCGGCGCGGATCTCGTGGCGCCGTCGGGGATGATGGACGGCCAGGTGGCGGCCATCCGCGGGGCTCTCGACGACGATGGGTACGCCGGGGTCGGCATCCTGGCCTACGCGGCGAAGTTCGCTTCCGCCTTCTACGGCCCGTTCCGGGAGGCCGCCGAGTGCGCGCCCCGGTCCGGGGACCGGGCCGGGTACCAGATGGATCCGGGCAACGGCGACGAGGCCCTCCGGGAGATCCGCGCCGATCTGGAGGAGGGAGCGGACGTGGTCATGGTGAAGCCGGCCCTGCCGTACCTCGACGTGATCCGCCGGGCCAAGGACGAGACGGGCGCCCCGGTGGCCGCGTACAACGTGTCCGGCGAGTACGCCATGGTCAAGGCCGCCGCGGAGCGGGGTTGGATCGATGAGTCCCGGATCGTCCTCGAGATCCTCACGGCGATCCGCCGGGCCGGCGCCGACCTCATCCTCACGTACCATGCCGGGGAAGCCGCCGACTGGCTCCGCTAGCTCAACGGAGCCGGTCCGCGAGCTCTCCGACCGAGGCCTCGAGCCCCTTCAGCCGCTCGAGCGTCTCCTCGTTCACCCGGTAGTCGTGCTCGGCCTCGTCCCGATCCTTGGCTGCTTGCCGGTTCTGGCTCATCATCACCACCGGGCCCGTGTATGCGGCCTGGAACGACAGGACCAGGTTGAGGAGGATGAACGGGTAAGGGTCGAACGGCCTTCCCGCGATCCAGCCCCCGATCACGATCGCGTTCGCCACGATCCACGCCGCTAGGAGCACGGACTGGACGATGATGAACGGCCAGGAGCCGACGGTGGCGGCCACCGAGTCGGCCACCCGCTCGCCGGGCGTCCGCCGGTCGATGTGCCTGATGTTGACGGGGGACCGGTTCGAGGTCGTCCCCACGGGGAATCGGAGCCGCATGCCCACCTCCCGAGGTCGTGGTGGGGGAGGATAGCGCCGTGACGCGGTCGGGGGAGCTGTTCGAGCGGGCTCGGCGGGTGATACCCGGCGGGGTCAACTCCCCGGTCCGGGCGTTCGGGGCCGTGGGCGGCACCCCGCCGTTCGCCGTCCGGGGCGACGGCGCCTATCTGATCGACGCCGACGATCGCTCGTTCGTCGACCTGGTTCAGTCCTGGGGCGCCCTGCTGTTCGGTCACGCCCGTCCGGAGATCGTGGCCGCCGCCGCATCGGCCGCGGCCCGGGGGACCTCGTTCGGGGCTCCGACCGAGGCCGAGGTGGCCCTGGCCGAGCGGCTCGTGTCCATGGTTCCGTCGGTGGAGCGGGTCCGCCTGGTGTCCAGCGGGACGGAGGCGGCCATGAGCGCGGTCCGGCTGGCCCGGGGGGTCACCGCACGGCCCAAGGTGGTGAAGTTCGACGGCTGCTACCACGGTCACGCGGACGCGCTGCTGGCCCGGTCGGGGTCGGGCCTGGCCACGTTCGGGATCCCGGGGACGCCCGGGGTGACCGCCGGCGCCTCCGCCGACACGATCGTCCTGCCCTGGGGCGACACCGACGCGGTGGAGGAGCTGTTCCACGAAGGGGGACACGCCATCGCCTGCGTGATCCTCGAGCCGGTGCCGGCGAACATCGGCGTCCTCCCGCCCCCGCAGGGCTTCCTGGAGTCGCTCCGGGATCTGACCACGGATGCCGGCGCGCTCCTGGTGTTCGACGAGGTCATCACGGGGTTCCGGCTGGCCGCCGGGGGCGCTCAGGAGCGGCTCGGCGTCCGTCCCGACCTGACGGTGCTGGGGAAGGTCATGGGGGGCGGGTTCCCGTGCGCGGCGTTCGGGGGCCGGGCCGAGGTGATGGATCATCTGGCGCCAGAGGGGCCCGTGTACCAGGCCGGTACGCTTTCGGGTAACCCCGTGGCGGTGGCGGCGGGCCTGGCCGCACTGGACCTTGTGGAGCGGCTCGACCCGTACCGCGAGCTCGATCGGACCGCGGAGGCGCTGGCCGGCGGGCTGGCCAGCGCCCTCGGCGAGGCGGGGGTGCCCCACGTCGTGAACCGCGTGGGCTCCCTGTTCTCGGTGTTCTTCGCCGGCGGCCCCGTGGCCGACGCATCGGCGGCCCGGGCCGCCGATCACGACGCCTACGCGCGCTTCTTCCACTCCATGCTGGAGCGGGGCGTGTACCTTCCGCCGTCCGGGTTCGAAGCCTGGTTCCTGTCGACCGCCCACGCCGACGCCGAGCTCGATCGCGTGATGCAGGCGGCCAGGGAGGCCGCCAAGGAGGCGGCCGCTACCGGGGGATCGTGAAGAACAGGGCCACGAAGACGGCCAGCACCATCACCGAGAAGAGGATGAAGGACAGCCCGCCCTCCTCGACAGCCGCCAGGATGGTCCCCGCGTCCACCGCCCTCCTCCTAGGCCGGGCCCCGCCAGGGGGCCTGGTCGCCGCCGGTCAGGATGTCCTTCCGCCGCCGTTCGGCCCGGTCCAGGAACGGCAGGTGCGCCACGAACCCGATGATCGAGCCCGCCAGGAACAGCCACGATGGGAGGGCCAGGTCCCCTGGGTCCTTGTAGCCGACCACCGTCACTTCGGGGCCGCCTGTGGTGGCGAAAGCCCGGGCCGCGGCCAGTGGGGTCCCGTCCACCTCGGTGAACCGGAGGTCTGCGATCTCGAAGGTTTCCGGTGTGATCTCACCCTGGAGGCCGGCCCGACGGAGCTCGGCGGCGGCCTCCTCGGCCAGGAACTCCCGGAACGCCAGCGTGACCGGCTCCACCTCGCCGCGGAAGGCCCGCCGGTCCTGGGCGCTCCGCCACGGCCCCGCCGGATACTCCGCGACCACCCTGTAGTTCGGCGAGGACAGGTCGGTGCCGGCCGCCAGCCCGAACCACGTCGGCAGGTCCCCCCTCGGCCCAAGGTTCGGCGGGGTCCCCGGCGCGCCGAACGCCCACAGCGCGGACAGGATGATCATGAACGCGAAGAACCCTGTGGCCGAGACCAGGTAGCCCATCCGCACGCCGAACACCGCGGAGGTGAGGAGCCACACGCTCCCCCCGAAGATCACGAACGCCGAAACCACCACCAGCGCGCCCTCGATGTTCGTCCTGGTGAGGGCGAGGACGTCCGTCACTGGGGCTCCCCGGGGGTGACGGTGGGTCCCGGCTCGGGGGTGGCCGCCGTAGCCTGCGGGTTCGTGCACAGGTTCTGCTCCTCGGGGACGTTCTCCTCGTTGATCTCTGCGAGGTAGCTGATCAGGTCCAGGATCTGCTGGTCGTTCATGGGACCGGCGAACCGGATGCTCCAGGACGGCATCGGTGTGCCCTCTCGGCCCTCCATGATCGTCGTCCTGATGTCCTCGAGGCTGGTGATGAGCGGATGACCGGTGGCCGCCCCGCCGCACACGTCCCGGAGCGCCGGCACCGGGTACTCGGGGATGAACTGACCGTCGGCCGTGGTGAACGGGACCGTCCCGCCCTGGGCTTCGGCGCCGTGGCACCGGGCGCAGCCGAACCCGGTGGGGTTCTCCTCCGTGGAGATCTGGTACCACATCTCCCCGCGCTCCACCGATCGGGCCGCCAGCTCGGTCTCGTCGTCGACGTTCTGGCCGGGCTCGCCGAGCCAGATCACGGCGAGCCAGGGGGCGATCAGGAGCATAAACGCCACGCCTCGGGCCATGGTCCGGTCGATGTGATGCTGCTCGAGCACCTCGTCGGCGGGTCCGGGCCGCATGCCGGAGGGGATGTCCGGGCCTCGGGCCCCGCGCCGCCGGGCGGCCATCACGATCAGCCCCGCCACGAAGGCCAGCCCGATGACCACGCCCGAGATTAGGGCCACGGTGGCGGCGGTGGACAGGGCCAAGGCCGTCACTCA
>Ga0256867_10000078_pt1 | contig 33388 bp, 31 predicted proteins | sample RVTome_15_FD_185939 | JGI IMG/M metagenome (GOLD analysis project Ga0256867, IMG submission 185939) | Soil microbial communities from uranium-contaminated site in the Upper Colorado River Basin, Wyoming, United States - RVT150D86 (HiSeq) ... | reverse complement strand
TCATGGGGGTGGGCCGGGCGACTCGGTTCCTGCGATTCATCGGTGGACTGCCGAAGACCTACGAGGCCACGATGCGGCTCGGGGTCGAGACGTCGACCCTCGATGCCGAGGGCGAGGTCGTCCGTACCTCTCAGGTCGCGGCTTCCGACGACGCGTTGGCGCGCGCCGTCTCCGGACTCGTGGGCGAGTCGACGCAACGCCCGCCGGCGTATTCGGCGGTCAAGGTCGGAGGCCGCAGGCTGTACGAGGCCGCGCGCAGGGGCGAGCCGATCGAAGCCGCCGCTCGGCCGATCCATGTCGAGCGGTTCGAGGTCGTCGCCCGTCACGGCGACGACGTGGACGTCACGATCACGTGCGGCGGCGGCACCTACGTGAGGGCCTTGGTCGCCGACGTGGGATCGGCGCTCGGATGCGGCGCCCACCTGACGGCGCTCCGTCGCACGCACATCGGGTCGTTCGACGTGGCGGACGCCGTTCCTCCCGACGATCCCGGCCCTCCGCTTCCGATCGACCGAGCCGTTGCACACCTCCCGAGCTTGATGCTCGATGCAGAGGAGGCGCGGGCGGCGACGAACGGTCGGCCCCTCGGTCCGTCGGGCTTCGTCGGACCTCATGCCGTCCGCTCTCCCGACGGCCGGCTGATCGGGGTCTACGAGGACGGCGGTCCCCGGTCGAAGCCGTTGGTGGTCCTGGCGCCGTGACCGATCCGATTCCGATCAGCAGCCCGGCGAACAGAGAGTCGATCGCCATGGCGATCAGGAGGAGCCCGCCGGCGACCGCTCCCACCACGGTGAGCGCGTTGCGTCGGACCCTCCGACGGTGGATGGAGACGGGAGGGTGCTCGGGAGGAGCTCGACGAGCGTCGACAGGATAGTTCGCGTGTCCGCCTTCAACCGGGGCGACGTCGAGCCGGTGGTTCCATCGGGGGAGCCCAGCCGAGCTCCTTCCTGGACAACGCATGCTCCCGCCGGGATATCCTGCCCCTCGATGCCTGGCGATGATGCGGCTGAGGACACCTCGGCCCAGGAGGTGACGACCGAGGCGAAGCATCGCTCGCCTCTGAGGAAGATCGTCTCGGGACTGATCTCCCTCGCGATCGTCGGCGGGATCTTCGTATTCGCGATCCCGAAGGTCGCCGACTACGGCCAGGTCCGGACGGCGTTCGGTTCGCTCACCTGGCTGGAGGTCGTCTCGCTGGTCGCCGCCACGATCTTCAATCTGTTCAGCTATTGGTTGGCGAACATGGCTGCGCTCCCCGGGCTCCGCATGGGACACGCGGCCGTGCTCACGCAGACGACCACGTCGGTCGCGAACACCCTTCCCGGCGGGGGTGCGATCGCGGTCGGCCTCACATACACGATCCTGAGGTCATGGGGCTTCACGGGGACCGACGTGGCCCTGTACGTCGGGGTCACCGGCATCTGGAACATCTTCGTGAAGCTGGCGCTTCCGGTGCTGTCGATCGTCATCCTGGTGATCGCCGGTCATAGCGGGTCGGCCTACGTGGTCGCCGCGGTGGTCGGGGTGGTGGTGCTCGCCATCGCGATCGCACTGCTCTCCGCGTTGTTCGCGAGCGAACGGTTCGCCCGTCGGATCGGTGACACCGTGGGCATGGTGCTCTCGTTCTTCCAGCGGCTGTTCCACAGATCCGCCAGGACCGACATGGGCGACCGGGCGGTGAAGTTCCGCTCCGACACGATCGGACTCGTGGGACGCCGCTGGCTCCGGCTCACGTGGACCACGGTCCTCAGCCAGCTGGCGTTGTTCTTCGTCTTGTTGCTCTCGGTGCGCCACATGGGCGTGTCCGAGCAGGACGTGAGCAGCGCGGAGGTGTTCGCGGTGTTCGCCTTCGGCAGGCTGCTGTCGGCGGTGCCGATCACTCCCGGCGGGGTCGGCGTGATCGACCTCGGCTACATCGGCGGGCTCGCGGCGGCGGCGCCCGACGGCGAGGCCGCAGCCGTGGTGGGCGCCGTGCTGATGTTCCGGGCGTTGACCTTCGGCATCCAGATCCCGCTCGGTGCATTCACCTATCTCTTCTGGAAGGTGAAGAAGGACTGGCGCGAAGATGCTCCCGGGGAGGTCGACGCGTCCCTTGGCCGGGTCGGGGCGCGCTCACGCTGAGTCAGGAGAGCGTCGGATCCAGTGGATCGCCCGGAGGCGACTCCGGGATCGGGATCGCGCCGCGTTGGGTGAGCACGTTGGTGATCTCGGTGACGAGCGCGGCCGCTCCGAGCGCGATGCCGGTGCCGAGCAACACGCCGGTCACCACGTCGGAGAACCAGTGGGCCGACAGGTAGACACGCGAAAGGGCCATCACGAACGTGAAGCCGAAGGCGGCCAGCTCCCACTTTCGGCGGAGGGGTCCCGGTGGCAGTGACACCAGCACGATGGCGATCGCCAGCGCCGCACCGGCGACGGCATGCCCTGAGGGGAACGAGAACCCCACGATCTCGACCAGCGGATCGGGAGGGCGGCCCCGATGGAAGAAGATCTTGAGCCATGTGAGCAGCACCTCCGACGCCGCCCAGGTCAGCACGAACGCCGAGAGGGCGACGAATCGCCGGCGGATCAAGAGCCAGGCGGAGACCGCGATGCGAAGCGGGATCGTCACGAGCCCGCCGCCGATCACGCTCAGGAACTCGAAGAGCCCGGTGACGGGGTCGACCCTGATGTCTTCGGACCATCGCTGGACCATGGCGTCGAACTCTCCGACGAACGAGATCGTCGTACGGGGCGCCTCCGCCTCGGGGTGACGTCCGACCGCGATCAGCATGAATGCGAGGCAGACGAGGAGGCCGACGGAGAAGCGGAGCGCGCGTCGGTGGTCGGTGAGCATCGTCGACCGCTACCCCGCGCACTTCGTGGCCCCGGCGCCGCACAGCGACAGGTCGAGGTCCCGTCGAACCCGGGCCACGACCGCGGTGCGCGGCACCGAGGACAGCGCACGATCGGCCTCGATGACGAGGGCCGACGCCGATCCCTCGGAGAATCGGTAGCGGTACTCGATGCAGCCGCCTGGGAACAGCAGGGAACGGGTGCCGACGAAGGGGTCGAGGCTCTCAGGCTGCTGGTACGTCTGCATGCCGACCTCGTCGGGTGCGGGCGGGACCTGTACGGCGGCGGCGACGTCGCACCTCGGCGCGAGCACCACCTCCACCGCATGGAAGCCGGCCCGGTCGTGGTCGAGCCACAACGTGGTGCCGTCGTCGCGGATCTGCGATCCGCCGAACTGCCAGCCGATCGGCAGCTCGGCGATGCAGGGAAGGTAGGTGGCCGAGGGCACGGATTGCGCCTCGAGGACCAGGATCGATGCCTCGTGCCGCGAACAGACGGGCTGGCTCTCCTCGGCGGTCGAACACGCGGTCCCCCCGCACGCCAACGCGATCGACAGGAGGATCGCTCGGCACTTCACGCGAAGACCGCCCAGTTGGAGACGATGAGCGCGATCGAGATCAGGGCCGCGGTCAGCACACCGAGCGTGAGAAGGACCCTGCGGAAGCTCCATCGCTGGATCTTCATCGGTTCACGCCCCGGGGCGAGCGCCCGGAACTCCGCCACGAGGTCCCGGCCGTCCTCCTTCATCATCGAGCGGAGCTGTGTGGGGCTCGCGACCCCACGGGTCGCCGAGAAGGCCTCTGCGATCTCGTCGGGAGTGAAGTAGCGAAGCGCGTGCTCGTACACGCGCTGCGCGTCCGATCGGAGACCGAGCACCATCATCATGTTGGCCAGGTCGACGGCCTGCCGCCACGGCGAGGGCCGAACCTGCACGAAGAACACGTCGATCAGCTTCAGCTGCCCGTCGAGGACCATCAGGTTCGCCGGCTTGATGTCGCGGTGCGCGAGTCCCGCGTCCCACATCTCACGTACGAGCTCCAGACCCTGGTCGATCACGCCGTCGTCGATCTCGGCTTCGCCGATCTCCACCGCGCCGTCGAAGAACTCCATCACGATCATGTACTCGCGCTCCGGGGTGATCTCCACGATCCCGCAGGGTCGCGGCACGGGGAGGTCGAGATCGACCAGGAGGCGCAGCATGTGGTCCTCGTACTCGACGAATCGGCGGACCGTCTGGAACGGGGTTTCGTCTTCGAGCTTGCCGTAAAGGATCGTGCGGCCCAGCTTGTACCAGCGGTCCGCTCGCACGTGGCTCTTCGCGTAGAGCTTCGCGAACAGCACCTGATCCTGGTCGGATCCCGCCTCACGCACCCGGAGCCGCAGCGGGGTCGAACCACCCGACCCGGCAAGTCCGACCGGGTGCACGTCGAGCACGTCGAAGCCGAGCTGTTCCCCGACCGCGGCGACGATGGCCTCACCGCGGCGGCCGCCGACATCGAGGTGCGCCGCCTTCCCCCGCCGATAGGTCACCGGGAACACGTCGTTCGGGGTGAACCACCTGAAGGCGGTGAGCCCGATCGTCACGCCCAGGACGGCGCCGAAGAGCGCGTCGGTGGGGTGGTCGACACCGAGGTAGACGCGGGCGATGCAGACGCCACCGAGGATCCCGCCGATCGCCCACTTGGCGGCGTCGCGGTGCCGCCCGTGCGGGATCAGCGAGTAGGTCATGCCCACCAGCGTCACCGCGAGGGCCGCCAGCCCTCGTGAGGGCATCGAGAACCCTTGCCAAGCCCCCAGCGTGATCACGTCCAATGGTCGAGGCCGATGGATCGCCAGCGTGAGCAGGTAGGTCACGCCGCCCTCGACGATCAGGGCGCCCACGAAAACGACGAGGTGGCGCCAGCGACGCACGACGAGCAGGGTCGCGATCGTGGTCCATCGAAGGATGCGGATCACCCATCTCGACGTGAGGAGCGCGATCGTCTCCATGAAGTCGGTGAGCAGGTTCGTCCGCCACGAAGCGAACCATCGGAGGACGGCGGTGTCGACCCGTTCGAAGAGCCGCTCGGAGGGTTCGAAGAGCAAAACGCCGACGACCGTGGCGACGAGATACGCGGCCATGAACAGCCAGAACTTGCTGCTTCCGAGCTCACGAGGCAGCGGCGGCGCTTCGCCGGACGGACGTCTGCGCAGACCGGGGTGGGATGGCGACCGACCAGGTCGCTGGGCGCTCTGGCTCGTGCTCTCGGCGGAATCCACGTGGTCTTCGCCCTCCCGTCGGTCCGGATGCTACTCGGAGGGCTCCGAGAGCCCATGCTCGCGCAACCACGCGATCGCGGCGTCCCGCGTCGTGGCCCCATCTCGCACGATCGAGTTCAGGCGCCGGAGCTCGTCGGTGGTCAACCGGGCCGAGACGGCGTCGAGCGCGTCGGTCATCTCGTGGCCGAAGCGCCCCTCGGCTTCCAGCCGGACGATCGGCGTGACGTTCTCCGCGGGCTGCAACCGGCGATCGTCCCTCAGGAGAATGAGGCCGCGCTCGGCGAGATCGCCGTCGCTGGTGAACAACACGCCCACATCGACGGTGCCGCGGCGGATCGCCTCGGAGGTGATCGGGCCCCCCGCGTCCAGCGCGAGGAACGAGCCGAACTCGAGCCCGTACCTCTCGGAGAGCCCCGGGAGGCAGAGCGCTCGCTCGGGACACTCGGGTGGGCCGCCGAGCGTCATCTCATCGGCGAGTCCGCGGAGGTCGCTGATCGTCCGAAGTCCGTGGGCCGCCGCGCTCTCCGACGTGACGACGAGGCCGTTCCGGCTCTGCGCGGGAGCCCGTGCGAGGACGTCGATGCCCCGAGGGGAGAGCAGGGCCCGAAGGTTCTCATGGGTCGATGACGCGTCGATAGACGGTTCCTCTCCGAGGAATCCGACCGCACTGCCCGAGTATTCGGGGACGACATCGATCAGGCCGAGCTCGAGTGCGGGGAGCACCACCTCGCGAGCACCCACACGCCGGAGGTGGAGGACATCGAATCCCGCCGACCGAAGAGCCCCGACGTACAGGTCCGCGATCAGCTCGCTCTCGTCGAAGTCGAACGACGCGACCGTGATCACGTCGTCGTCTCGTTCGGTCGAGGGCGCCGGGGACCCGCACGAGACGGCGACGAACACGAGCGTCAGGAGCAGCGCGACGGCTCGGCCTCGCATGTCCGAACCGTACTCCAGAGAGGAACCACCGAAGGGCCGGGTCCGACGCGAGCCCGGTGTGCAGAGGGCGGTCCGTTACGCTCTCGCGCGATGCAGATCGTGCGCGGGATCGGGTCGTTGCCGTTGGCAGAGGAACGGTCGGTCGTCACCGTCGGGTTCTTCGACGGGGTCCATCTGGGCCACCGTTCGGTCATCGACACCACGGTGACGCGAGCTCGGGAGCTGGGTATCCGCTCGGTCGGGATCACGTTCGACCGCCACCCCCGGGAGGTGCTGACGCCGGGCAGGGAGCCGCGGCTGCTCACGATCGTCGAGCGCAAGGCCTCGCTGATCGAGGCCAGGGGGCTCGACCTGCTCGTGGTGCTCGAGTTCACCTCCAGCTTCTCCCGGGTCACCGCCGAGGACTTCGTTCGAGACGTGCTCGTGGGCGGTGTCCATGCTCGGCACGCTGCGATGGGCGTCAACTTCACGTTCGGCTTCAAGGCTGCGGGTACCGTCCGGGCACTCCAGGAGATGGGCCCGCGGTTGGGCCTGACCGCGGAGGGCGTGCCGCTGCTCGAGCTGCACGGCCGGACCGTATCCTCGTCATCGATCCGTGAGGCGCTGGCCGAAGGTGACCTCGACTGGCCGGCGCTGTCGCTGGGAAGACGGTTCGTCCTCGACGGCGAGGTCGTCTCTGGTCACGGCCGCGGGAAGGGGCTCGGCTATCCGACCGCCAACCTGCGTACCTGGCCCCGGCTGCTGTTGCCGGGCCGGGGTATCTATGCGGGCGTCGCGGAGCTCCGCGGGCGGCGGTACCGTGCCGCGATCGATGTCGGTACCAATCCGACGTTCGGCGTGGAGCCGCTGCACGTCGAAGCGTTCCTGCTCGACTACGAGGGCGACGAGCTGCGAGGCGAACCGCTCGCGATCGAGTTCTGGCAGCGGCTTCGAGACGAGAAGCGTTACGACTCGATCGAGGAGTTGGTGAGCGCCATCGGCGACGACGTCGCGCGCACCCGAACGGTGGTGCCCGACGCCTCGCTCGACTGACGCGCCGGCCGCCCACCAGGCCTACGTGCCGCCGGGCTATCCGGATGAGGCGACGCGAGGTTCCCGCAACAGCCGCCAGGCAAGTCGCGCGGTGAACGCGAGGGGGAGAGTGATGCCGATCCGCTGCACGATGCCGTTTCCGGGCCGCACCACGTCGCGCGCGAAGTAGGACATCAGCCCGCTCGAGGCGACCGCGGCTCCGGCGGCCGGCAGAGCCAGATCGCGGAGCCCCGGTTCACGGCGAAGCCGGGCGGCGAGCGAGAGGAGACCCGACGTGGCGCAGACGTGCCCGGCAACCGAGGCGAGGTCGTGCGCGTCGTTGATCCACGACTGCCGCTCGAGCAGATCGCCGGGCATAGGCCAGTTCGACATGCGATCGCGGCGCAGGAGGCCGGCGAAACAGATCGCGAGCCCGGATGCACCTAGGAGCTGGGGTGCGCGTGCGGTGCTGCCCAATCGGCGATCGAGGGCCGCCGCGAACCCCAACGTGCTGACGCCGAGCGCCATGAACCCCGCGGTCATGAGGGCAGGCGTCCGGGCGTCGGGCGCGGCCAGGCCGCTGATGTGCTCGTTCGCGACGGAGTAGCCGGGCTGACGGGAGCTTCCGGCGATCCAGGCCGCGGTGAAGGCCGCGGGGCCGAGCAGGCCGCAGGCCAGGAGCATCCGGTCCCCGAAGCTCCGCATCAGGTCATCGTAGTCCCCGAGCGGCGACGCGACCGATGAGGGTGATCGTGCGAGGATCCGATCGTGCGAGCACGCGGTCTCGTGATGCGAGCGGTCGCCCGGGCCGCCACGTTCGGATGGTTCCGGTCGGTGGAGACGAGTGGTCCCGAACGGGTTCCCGACGACGGGCCGACGCTCGTCGTCGCGAGCCACGACGGCGGGTTCGTCGACCCCGTGCTGCTCACCGCGACGCTGCCTCGGTTCCCGCGATTCCTGGCGATGGCTTCGCTGTGGGGGACCGCGGCCCGCCCCTTCCTTCGCCTCGCCGGCGCGATCCCGGTCCACCGGGCGTCCGATGGGGACACCTCTGGCAACGTCCGCATGTTCGAGGCGTGCTACCGGGTGCTAGCCGAAGGCGGGCTCGTGGGGATCTTCCCCGAGGGTCGGGCGAGTGACGAGGTTCGTCTCCTGCCGGTGAAGACGGGGGCGGCACGCATCGCCCTCGGGGCCCGCACGGCCGGTGCGGAAGGGTTGCGGATCGTGCCGGTGGGGCTGATGTACGAGAGCAAGGGCCGCGCCCGAGCGCGGGTCTACGTCCGCGTCGGGGTCCCCCTCGATCTCGATGCGGATCTCGGCACGATCGTGCCGGTCGGCCGGCGGGCGACCGAGGACGATCGCGAGACCGTGGCCGCACTCACGCGGGTGGTCGCGGACCGTCTGTCGGCCGTCGCGCTCGACTTCGACGATGCGGCTCAGATGTCCTCGCTGACGTTCGCCGCCACGATCTCGCTCCGTCCGCTCGACGCAGACCCCGGGTGGCGGCCGCCGTTCTCAGCTCGCGAGGAGCTTGCGACCCTCCTGGCCGAGGCTCCCGAGGCCCTGGAGACCCCCGTGCGTGATGCGGCGGACTCATATCGCGACGCCTTGGAGGCCAACGCGATCACCGACGCCGGGGTGGCCGCCGATCCACGGCGGCACCGGCGGGTCCATCTGGCTGGCACGGCGCTGGCGGTGCTCTTGGCGATGCCGGCCGTGGCGGGGGTCGTGGCGAATGCAGTGCCGGCGGCGATCACGTGGCTCGCCGGCCGGCGTCCGATGGCGCCGGTGACCCGGGCGACGGTGAAGTTCTTGGTCGCGTTCGTATGTTTCCCACTGACGTGGCTCGCCTGGCGGTACCTGCCGCCGGTGCGCGACTCGGCGCATCCGTGGTGGGTCACGGTCGTGATCGGTCCGCTGTGCGGCTTGGCGGCCGCGTGGATGGCGGCGAGGGCACGCCGGGTCCGGCGAGCTCGCGTGAACCTGCGACGCCTGGCGGGTGTCGGGGCGTCGTTGACCGAGCTCCGCGATCGCCGTGACCGGGTGGTCGACGCCGTGGCCTCCGCGACGGCCGGTGATCGGTTCGGTCAGGCCGGCATCCCCGCTGGTAGGCTTGGCGATCGACCATGACGTTGACGAAGGAAGCCAAGTCCCAGATCATCGCTGAGTACTCTCGTTCCGATGGAGACACCGGCTCGGCGGAGGTGCAGATCGCGGTGCTGACCACACGCATCGCCGAGCTGACCGAACACCTCAAGACCCACAAGCACGATCACGCGTCGCGGCGCGGCTTGCTCAAGATGGTGGGGCGCCGGCGGCGCCTGCTCGACTACCTTCGTCACGAGGACATCGATCGCTACCGTGACGTGATCTCGCGATTGGGCTTGCGCCGCTGACGGTGGCATCCGTTCGGGGGCGCCCGGCGACCCGAACGAGGCACGAGGGAGTGATGCGAACGAACGAACGGCCCGCCGGGGGCGGGATCCAGGTCGGTAATCAGTAGCGAGCTACCGGACGTCCGCCCTCGCGGCGAGCCCGGCGGCCCACCACTGAGGATCGGCCGACCCGCCCTCCACCTGCGCCCGCAGATGCGCTGCGCAGGAACGTCGCACGGTCCACCGTGCGAACATCATCACAAGGAGGAAAGGCCTCATGGCCGTCATCACCAAGTCCCACCCCTTCGGTGCTCGGGACATCACGTTCGAGAGCGGCCGGATGGCCAAGCTCGCCGACGGGGCCGTCTTCGTCACGTACGGCGAGACCCAGGTGCTCGCCACGTGCGTCAGCAGCGACCCCCGGGAAGGCATCGACTTCTTCCCGCTCACGATCGACGTGGAGGAGCGCATGTACGCCGCGGGCAAGATCCCGGGCAGCTTCTTCCGGCGGGAGGGTCGCCCTTCGGAGACCGCGATCCTGACCTGCCGCCTGATCGACCGACCGTTGCGGCCGACGTTCCGCGACGGCTTCCGCGACGAGGTGCAGGTGATCGTCACCGTGCTCGGGGTGGACGGAGAGAACCCCTACGACATCCCCGCGATGAACGCGGCGTCGATCGCGACGTGCCTCGCCGGCCTGCCGTTCGACGGACCCGTGGCCTCCGTGCGCATGGGCATGATCGACGGGGAGTGGGTCGTCAACCCGACGTTCCAAGAGCTCGAAGGGGCGACGTTCGACATCGTCGTCGCGGGGCGAAAGAACGACGAGGGTGAGATCGACGTGCTCATGATCGAAGGCGAGGCCCCCGACGCCACGTGGGATCTGCTCGCGGGCGGCGCGGCTGCGCCGACCGAGGAGGCAGTGGCCGAAGGGCTCGAGGCGGCCAAGCGAGCGATCGCCGAGCAGGTCGACGCCCAGCGTTCATTCGTCGACGAGGCCGGGGTGAAGGAGCAGGAGTGGACCCCGCGCCCCCTCTACGGCGACGACGTCTACGAGATCGTTTCCAGCTTCGCCGCCGACCGCCTCGCCGAGGCGATCGTGCCCGACAAGGCGGAGCGTGAGACGAAGCTCGACGAACTGAAGGCCGAGACCAGGAAACATCTCGCGGCCAGCATGGGCGGCGAGGAAGCCGATCGCCTCGGCGAGTTCGGCCCGGCCTGGAAGCAGGTGCAGAAGAAGGTCATGCGGGCTCGGGTCATCAGGGACGGCATCCGGCTCGACGGCCGCACGCCGACCGAGATCAGGCCGCTGTCGGCCGAGATCGGCGTGCTGAAGCGGGCGCACGGGTCGGCCTTGTTCAGCCGCGGCGACACACAGGTGCTGAACATCACGACGCTCGGCATGCTGCGCATGACCCAGATGATCGACACGCTCGACCTCGAGGACACGAAGCGCTACATGCACCACTACAACTTCCCGCCGTTCTCGACGGGCGAGACCGGCCGTGTGGGCTCCCCGCGTCGGCGTGAGATCGGCCACGGTGCGCTCGCCGAGCGTGCCCTGATCCCGGTCGTGCCTCACGAGGACGAGTTCCCCTACGCCCTGCGGTTGGTGAGCGACGTGGTGAGCTCGAACGGCTCCACGTCGATGGCCAGCGTCTGCGGTTCCACCCTGTCGCTGATGGACGCCGGCGTGCCGATCAAGGCGCCCGTCGCCGGCATCGCGATGGGCATGATCGCCGACGAAGGGGTGTTCGTGACCCTCACCGACATCCTCGGCGCAGAAGACGCGCTGGGCGACATGGACTTCAAGGTTGCCGGCACCCGCGAGTTCGTCACCGCGATCCAGCTCGACATGAAGGTGACCGGCCTGCCCGGATCGGTGTTGGCCGACGCGCTCAAGCAGGCTCGCGAGGCTCGGTTCCAGATCCTCGACGTGATGGAAGCCACGATCCCCGCGCCTCGCGAGGAGGTCAACGCCAAGGCGCCGCGCATCATCTCGATCCAGATCCCCGTCGACAAGATCGGCGAGGTGATCGGGCCCAAGGGCAAGCGCATCAACGAGATCATCGCGATGACCGGCGCCGACATCGACATCCAGGACGACGGCACGGTGCTGATCGGCTCCACGCTCGGTGCCGAGGGCGCCGACGAGGCCTCGCGCATGATCGACGAGATCGCGAATCCACGGCCGGTGCTCGTCGGCGAGCAGTACGAGGGCACGGTCGTGAAGACGACCACGTTCGGTGCGTTCGTGAACCTCGTGCCCGGCCGTGACGGCCTCGTGCACATCTCGAAGCTCGGTCGCGGGAAGCGTCTCAGCAGCGTCGAGGAGGCCGTCAAGGAAGGCGACGAGCTCACGGTGCTGGTCGAAGACATCGACACGCAGGGCAAGATCAGTTTGAAGCCGGTCGGCGAGCAGTGGGCGGCGCCCGAGGGCCAGGCTGACGAAGCCGGCGGCTCTCGCGACCGTGGGTCACGCGGCGGACGCGGCCGTGGCGACCGTGGCGACCGTGGCGACCGGGGCGGACGTGACCGCGACCGCGGCGACCGAGGTTCCGAGCGCCGGGGCAGGAGGTTCCGCGACGCCGACGCCGACGGTGGCGGCGGCGCCGACGGCGGCCAGACCGACGCACCGAGCGGCGCGCAGGCACCCACGGGCGGCGAGCCGGCCGCCGAGTAGCCGGCGACCGAGCGACACCGTCGCCATGCCGATCGAACGGACCGAGTTCAGCTCGGGCCTGCGTGTCGTCACCGAGCGGATGCCGGGCGTCCGCTCGGTGTCGCTCGGCTTCTGGGTGCTCGCCGGCTCTCGCGACGAACGTCGGAACATCAGCGGGTCGAGCCATTTCCTGGAGCACCTGCTATTCAAGGGCACCGACCGACGCAGCGCCCAGGAGATCGCCGAGAACTTCGATGCCGTCGGGGGCGACGTGAACGCGTTCACGGCCCGCGAATACACGTGCTTCTACGCCCGGGTGCTCGACGGCGATCTCGAGATGGCGGTCGATCACCTCGCCGACATGGTGCAGCACTCCGTCATCCGGAGCGCCGACCTCGACGCCGAGCGCCAGGTGATCCTGGAAGAGATCAACATGCACGAGGATTCCCCCGAGGACGTCGTGCACGACCTCTACACGCAGACGCTCTGGCCGGAGCATCCGCTCGGCAGGCCCATCCTGGGCACGATCGGCACGATCGGCGCGGCGTCCCGCGCCTCGGTACGACGCTTCTACGCGCGTCACTACGTTCCCGGCAACCTCGTGATCGCCGCGGCCGGGAACCTCAACCACGACGACCTCGTCCGCATGGTGCGAGCGCGCATGGAGGCAGGGAGGCGGCTCGGCCCGCGAGCGACCTCGGTCTGGAACCAGCGCGCTCCCGGCCGTGCACCGAAGCCATCGGGCAAACACCTCGTCAAGCGCCGGAAGACCGAGCAGGCACACATCTGCCTCGGCACGAACGGGCTGGCACGCAACCATCCTGATCGGTTCGCATTCCTCGTGGTGAACACGGCGCTCGGAGGCGGCATGTCGTCGAGGCTGTTCCAGGAGGTACGTGAGCGGCGAGGGCTCGCGTACACGGTGTACAGCTACCACGCTCAATACACCGAGGCGGGCCTGTTCTCGGCGTACGCGGGCACGACACCGAGCCGGGCTCCCGAGGTCGTGTCGCTGCTCCGTCGTGAGCTCGAGGCCGTGCGCGACGGAGGACTCGCCGAGGAGGAGTTCGAGCGAGCACGGAGCCACGTCAAGGGCTCCCTGGTGCTCTCCCTCGAGGATCCCGGTGGGCGCATGAGCCGCCTCGGCAAGTCCGAGATCGCGCACGGGGAGATCCTCTCGGTCGACCAGGCGCTCCAGCGCATCGATCACGTCACGCTCGACGATGCACACCGTGTCGCCCAGCAGGTACTGTCGCAGCCGATGACGCTGACGGTGTTGGGACCGCTGGGGGCCTCGGCCTTCAGGGAGGTCATGCCGTGATCCGCGTCGGGGTCGCCGGCGCCACCGGCCGCACGGGCTCCGAGGTCTGCCGGGCCGTCGCGGCCGATCCGGACCTCGCCCTGGTGGCTGCCGTGTCCCGCTCAGCGCCGGGTGTGGCGCTCGGCGACGCGATCGGTCTCGACGGCGATGCCGGCTCGGTGGTGCTCGTCCAGCGTCTCGACGAGATCGTCGTGGCCGAGCTCGACGTGCTCGTCGACTTCACCTCGCCCGCATACGCGCCCGACCACGTGATGTGGGGCATCGCCAACGGCGTCCACGTGGTCGTGGGCACCACCGGCTTCGAGATCGACGAGGCATGGCGTGACGCTCCGGTCGGCGTGATCGTGGCTCCGAACTTCGCGATCGGTGCGGTGCTGCTGATTCGGTTCGCCGAGCAGGCGGCACGGTTCCTGCCCTCTGCCGAGGTGGTCGAGCTCCACCACGACCGGAAGCTCGACGCGCCCAGCGGCACCGCGCTGCTCACGGCTCGGAGGATCGCTGCCGCTCGCGACGAGGCTCCGTCCGTTCCCACCGGCGATGAGGAGGGCCCAGGCGCCCGAGGTGCCGACGTCGACGGTGTCCGGGTCCATTCGGTGCGGCTGCCGGGCCTCGTCGCCCACGAGGAGGTCGTCTTCGGCGGCCAGGGGCAGACGCTCACCCTGCGCCACGACTCCACGGATCGCACGTCGTTCATGCCCGGCGTGCTGCTCGCGATCAAGTCGGCTCCCGCCAGGCCCGGTCTCACCGTGGGTTTGGAACCGCTGTTGGGCACGTGAGCGGAGGCTAGGTCCGCACGCCTTGTACGACGAACGCCACGCCCAACGCCAGCAGCACCAACGTGAGCCCGGTGCGCGCCCATGTCAGCCCGCGCTCGCCGAGCAGCGCCCGGCTGCCGGTGCCGACGAGCGCCGAGCCGAAGTCGGTGAGTGAGACGCCGAGCGTCATCGCGACCGCCGTCAACAGCGCGGTGTCGCGACCCCCGTCGGCACTCGCCTCGGCCATCACCGCTGCCGCCGTGGTGGCGAAGAAGATCCATGCAGCGGGATTCACGATCACCAGCACCACGCCCCGCGCCGTCGGGCCGAGGCGTCCCCGCGGTTCGTCGCCCGCCAACGCCCTCGTCGATGTGCCCCGCAGCGTGCGGAGCTCGCCGACCGCCAGCCACAGGAGGAACGACCCCCCGACGATCCGCAGGGCGCGGACGACGGGCGGTGAGGGCTCCACGGTCGAGAAGCCGACGGCCAGCGTGGCGAGCACCACGAACAGCGTGCCGTTCGCGCCGAGCATCACCCGGAACCCCTGGGCGATGCCGTGGGCGGCGGTCTCGTTGAGGATCAGCAACTGCACCGGACCGGGAGCCGCTCCGAGGGCCGCTCCGAGCGCGAAGGCCGGAACGATGTGGTCGCTCCAGGCGCTCACGGGCCTTGGTCGCCGGCCGTGTGACGCCGAGCGAGTCGCAGCTCCTCGACGGTGATCGATCCGTCGTCGCCGCGGATCACCAGGATGCCCTCGCACTCCCGGAACGGTTCGACCTCGGCGCCGGTGAGGCCGAACGCTGCGCGTTCCACGAGCGGGGTATGGCTGATCGCGAGCCCGGTGCCGCCGTCGGGGAGCTGGTCGAGCAGCGCCAGCACCCCGGCGGCCATGCCTTCGGGACTGCCTCCGCTCGCGTCCTTCCCCCCGAGTCCCGGCACGACCGCGTGATCCGGGAGCTGCTGCATCGCTCCCCGAAGGAACCACGCCGCCGTCTCGGCCGCTCTGGACGCGGGGGAGACGAACACCCGGTCGTACGTTCGAGTCGTCGTGCGACCGACGTCTTCGGCCAGCGTCCGCCCCTCGGGAGCCAGGCGGTCCGCGACGGGGTCACGGATGGCGTGGCGTCGCAGCTCGAGTCGTTCCACGTCGGTCCGTCCTCCTCGCGGCTTCGCGTATCATGCCGCGCCGTGGCCCTCCTTCGCTTCGTCTCGCGCGGACTGCTGATGCTCGCGCTGGCCGTCGCCTCGACCGCGTGCACCGACGGAGACGATGCCGGCACCCCCGTGCCGACCGCCCCCGCTCCGAGCGACGACGGCCTGGTGAGCGAGGACGCCGGAGCGACCGAATTCGTGCTCGGACGTTTCATCTTCCAGTTCAACAGCATCACGGCCCAGGCGAACTTCCGGGGGAGCGTCGCGACGCTGAACATCCGCAACGGCACGGGATCGCAGCTCGGTGCTCCGTCGCTGTACGTGCTGGGCGTCGACGACCGGCGTTACGACGGCGAGGTCACGGGCGCGGTTCCGATCGCCGACGGAGAAGGGGTGAGCCTCGAGTTCCGCTTCCCCGAAGAGGTCACCCCCGAGACGATCGGGCTCGCGGTGCTCTCGTTCGGAGACGACACGGTGGGGGCGATGGCCCCGGTGCCCAGGGCGAGGGGTTGATCACGCCCGGCGGTCGCCCGGCGGCTGCCCGGCGGTCGTTCTAGACTTCCGGCGTTGCTCCCCCCGACCGGAAGGATCCGCGATGCGTCGACCCTCGGTTCGCCTGTCGATCGCCCTCGCCCTCTGGCTCGCGCTGGCCCAGGGACCGACCGGCAGTCCGATCGATGCCGCAGCCGGGGTACGGGTCCGGCCCACGGTGACCACGCGGCTCACCGGATGGGTCGCCCGCGGCGGTGGCTACCACCTCTATCGACCCGGCGCCACGGCGCGGATGGTGGTCAAGGTCTGGCCGAACCTGCGCGGCGACAGGGTGCGGGCGCTGCTCGAATGGCGGCGGGCGGGCATCGGGTGGCGCCGGCTCGATCGCTCGATCATGACGCTGAACGGGGACAGCCGGGCGGTGTTCGTCGTCCGGAAGCTTCCGGCGGACTTCTCGTTCCGCATGCGTGCGAGGGTGCCTCCGACCCCTGAGCACCGGGCCGGGCGCTCGCCGTGGCGGTACTTCCGCGCGAGGTGACCTCGCTGCCCGGGCTCAGGCCCGGCTGGCGGGCTCGCTCTCGCCCGCCTCCCACCGCGCCAGCACGAACAGGAGGTCGCTCAGGCGATTGAGGTAGCGACCGACCTCGGGGTTGATCTTCCGGCCCGTACGCGCCAGGGCCGCGACGGCCCGTTCGGCCCGGCGCACCGTGGCGCGAGCGACGTCGAGGGCGGCGCTCGCGGGGTTGGCACCGGCGACGACGAAGACGTCGGGCAGCGGTCGCTCCGCGACGAGTTCGTCGATCCGCCGCTCGAGCCGACCGGTCATGTCGGCCGTCACGAGCGAGACGCCGGGACTCAGCCTGTCGCGTCGGTCGGGGTTGGCTGCGAGGTCGGCTCCCACGACGAACAGTTCCCGTTGCAGGGCAAGGATCTCCTCGCCCATCGATGCCTCGGACGTGTGCGACCGCGCGAGACCCATCGCTGCGACGGCCTCGTCGGTCGTGCCGTACGCCTCGGTCACGAGGTGGTCCTTGGATATCCGCCCTCCGTAGAGGAGGCCGGTCGTGCCGTCGTCGCCGGTCTTGGTGTAGATGCGGGGCATGGCCAGCTAGCATAGGCGCATCGCTGCCGCCCCCAGGCGGCGCCCGGCGAAGGAGAGGGTTCCGATGACCGGACACGCGGGCAGGTTCGGATCGGTCGTCACCGCGATGGTCACCCCGTTCCGCGACGGAGATCATGCGGTCGACTACGACGGTGCGCAGGAGCTGGCGTCGTGGCTCGTCGACAATGGATCCGACGCGATCGTGGTGACCGGATCGACGGGGGAATCTCCGACACTCAGCTCGAGCGAGAAGGCTCAGCTGTTCCGGGTGGTCGGTGATGCGATCCGGGGACGCGCGCAGCTCGTGTGCGGCACCGGTACCTACTCGACGGCCGAGACCCTCGAGCTGACCGAGGGGGCAGCGGAAGCCGGTGCCGACGGGTTGCTCGTGGTCACCCCGTACTACAACAAGCCTCCGCAACGAGGTCTGATCGCGCACTTCGAGCGCGTCGCCGATGCGACCGACCTGCCGATCATCGCCTACAACATCCCGGGGCGCACCGCGATCCGCATCGAGCACGACACGCTGCTCACGCTCGCCGAGCGCCCGAACATCGTGGCGGTGAAGGACTCGACCGGGGACTTCCAGGCGGTCTCGCGGCTGATCGCCGAGGCTCCGGCCGGCTTCGAGGTGTACTCGGGCGACGACTGGGCGGCGTTCGGGTACGCGTGCCTGGGGGCGGTGGGGGTAGTGAGCGTCGCGAGCCACCTCGTCGGCCCCCAGATCCACCAGATGCTCGAGCTGGTCGGTACCGGCGACGTGCCGGCCGCGAGGAAGATCCACGAGCAGCTCTCTCCGCTGTTCAACGCGTTGTTCATCACCTCGAACCCCATCCCCGTGAAGGCGGCGCTCAACATGCTGGGCCGGCCCGCCGGCGTGCCCCGGCTGCCGCTCGTGCCGGCCACGGCTGAAGAACAGGCACGGGTTCGCGCCGCACTGGAGGACGCCGGTCTCCTCTAGCGCGAGCGACTGTCGCGTCGTCTTCCTCGGCGGGGTCGGGGAGGTCGGGCGCAACATGGCCTGCGTCGAGCTCGACGGCCGCATCCTGATCATCGACGTCGGGCTCTCGTTCCCGTCCGGCGACATGCCGGGCATCGACCTCGTGCTTCCGGACTTCGACTACGTGCGGAACCACGCCGACCGGGTCGAGGCGATCGTGCTGACACACGGACACGAGGATCACATCGGCGCGCTGCCGTACCTGTTGCGCGACATCGCCGACGTACCCGTGTACGGGTCGCCGTTCACCCTCGAGCTGCTGAAGGGCAAGCTCGAGGAGCATCAGGTGGCGGATCGGTGCGACCTGCGGACCGCCACGCCCGGCGAGGGCGCGGGGGTCGGCCCGTTCTCGTTGCGGTTCCTGCGCGTTACGCACTCGATCCCCGACGGTTTGGCGGTGGTCGTGGACACGCCGCACGGTGCGATCCTGCACTCGGGCGACTTCAAGATCGACCAGACCCCGCTCGACGGCCGGCCCACCGATCTGCACGGCCTGGCGGAGGAAGCGAGCGGCCGCGGCGTGCACCTGCTGCTCAGCGACTCCACGAACGCCGAAGAAGCCGGCTACACCGATAGCGAGCGGACCGTCGGTCCGGTGCTGCGGCGCATCGTCGAACACGCGCCGAACATCGTGGTGGCCGCATGCTTCTCCAGCCACATCCACCGCGTGCAGCAGATCGTGGACGCGGCGAGGTCGGACGAACGGGTCGTGGCGTTCCTCGGGCGGTCGATGGAGAACTCGGTGGCCGCGGCTCGGCGGCTCGGCATCTTGCGGGTCGACGACCGCGACGTGATCGACATCTCCGAAGTCGCCGATCTCGATCCCGGACGGGTCGTCGTGATCTGTACCGGCAGCCAGGGCGAGCCCTTCTCGGCCCTGTCGTTGATGGCGCAGCGTCAGCACAAGTGGGTGAAGCTCGACGAGGGCGACACGGTCGTGCTGTCGTCGTCGCTGATCCCGGGGAACGAGCCGGCCATCCACCGCGTGGTCGATGCCTTGTACCGCACGGGAGCCGACGTCTTCCACATGCCGGCCGACCCGGTCCACGCGAGCGGTCACGCGGCGCAGGAAGAACTCCGGCTGATGCTCTCGCTCGTCCGGCCGAGGTGGTTCATCCCGATCCACGGGGAGCGCCGGCACCTGCAGCACCATGCGCGCCTCGCCGAGGAGGTGGGCATCCCCAAGGACCACGTGATCATCTGCGAGGACGGCGACGTGGTGGAAGTGGGGGAGCGGGTGGCGATCGTCGATCGCGTGCAGGCGGGCATGACGTTCGTCGACGGACTCGGCATCGGCGACGTGGGCGGCGAGGTGCTTCGCGACCGTCGCAAGCTCGCCGGTGACGGCGTGGTCGTGGTGGTCGTGACCGTGGACTCGCAGACCGGCGAGCTGATCGGCGGCCCCGACATCGTGAATCGAGGCTTCGTCTACGAGGAAGCCTCTCGAGACATCCTCGACGAAGCCCGTGACCGCGTGGTCGCGGCGATCGGCGAAACCGCCGATGCTCGCGTCACCGACCCCTCGGCCTTGCAGCAGGATATCCGCCGCGCGCTCGGGCGCTACTTCAACGAGGTGACCCAGCGGAAGCCGGTGATCCTGCCCGTCGTGATGGAGGTCTGAGGGTCGTGGATGCGCCGAGGAGCGTCTTCGCAGGGGCTGCTTGAAGCGGCCCGAGAACCCGTCAGACTGACACCCTCATGGCGACGAAGACTTCCCCGTCGCGGCGTTCGGCGTCGCGTGCTTCCAGGCGTTCCCACAGCAAGGCGCGGGGCAAGAGGGGCTCGACCGGCACGGGACCCTCGAGGCGGCCGGCGCCACGGAAGGCCGCTCCCAAGAAGAAGCCGCGGCGGGCGCCGGCGACCCAGATCCTCTCGCCGTTCGCGCGCGACGCCCTCGGCATCGGGCTGATGGTCCTCGCGGGCCTCGCCGTGCTCTCGGTCTGGTTCGACGCCGCCGGCCCGATGGGCGAGGCGTTCTCGCGCCTGTTGCACACCGGATTCGGGCTCGCCGCGGTGCTGTTCCCGCTCGTCGGGCTCGGTTGGGGCATCGCCCTGCTCCGCGACCGGTCGCCCGAGGAGCGTATGCGCATGTTCATCGGGTTCGTCATCATGGGCCTCGGCGTGCTCGGGCTCGTGTCCATCCTGCGGAGCAATCCGGGCGTCTTCGCTCCGAGGCTCGACACCAAGGTGCGGGGCATCGGTCCGATCCCGGGCCTGTCGGACGCGGGTGGGTTCATCGGGGCCGTCGCGGCCTCCCCGCTGTCCAGGGTCGTGTCGCCGGCCGGCGCCTTCCTCGTGAACCTCGGTCTCGCGGTGATCGGCACGCTGATCATGACGGGCACGTCGTTCGCCGAGCTCGGGCGGAAGTTCGCCGCGACCCGCGTCGCCCTCGCCGAGCGTGCCGAAGCACGTCGCGCCGGCGAGCAGGCCAAGGCCGAGGCGAAGCTCGAGAAGCAGCGCGCAAAAGACGAACGTGCAGCCGCCGAGGCTGAGCACGCCTCGAAGGCCGGTACGACCCCCAAGCGCAAGCTCACCGAACGTCTCGGCCTGACCGAGCCCGTCGTGGTGCTGCCGGAGTCCGAGGCGCTCGGGCCGCTCGACCTCCCTTCCGGCGCGACCGCCGATGCCGAGCCTTCGGAGGAGCCGGCGACCCGAGTGAAACCCCGCGGTCGCACGATCACCACCGCCGACGGGCCGTACCAGCTTCCCTCGATCGATCTGCTGCGTACCGCGCCACCGTCGACGAACGACGGCACGCACGAGAAGGACATCATGGAGGCGCTCGGCCACACGCTCTCGACGTTCGGTGTCGACGCTCGCGTGGTCGCGGCGCACCGGGGCCCGACCGTGACGATGTACGAGGTGGCGGTCGCATCGGGAACCAAGGTGAACAAGGTGCTGAACCTGTCGAGCGACATCGCCTACGCCCTCGCGACCCCCGACGTGCGCATCATCGCGCCGATCCCCGGCAAGTCGGCGATCGGCATCGAGGTGCCGAACCGCCACCGCGACTTCGTGATGCTCGGCGACATCTTGCGCTCGAAGGCCGCGAAGGCGGCCTCACATCCGCTCACCGTCGCGCTCGGCAAAGACATCCACGGCGAGGCGCAGATGGTGAACCTCGCCACGATGCCGCACCTGCTGATCGCCGGAGCGACGGGCGCCGGCAAGTCGAGCCTGGTGAACAGCTTCATCACGTCGATCCTGATGCGCACGAGCCCAGATGACGTGCGCCTCGTGCTCGTCGACCCGAAGCGTGTCGAGCTCGGACACTTCGCCGACGTGCCCCACCTGTTGAGCCCGGTCATCGTGCATCCTAAGCGGGCCACCGAGGCTTTGGAGTGGATCGTCCGTGAGATGGAGATGCGCTACGAGATGCTCGCCACGGTCGGCGTTCGCGATATCGACGGTTACGAGGAGGCGCTGCGCGACGGCACGCTACGAACGCCGGTCGGGCGCGAGCACGAGTACCGCCACTTGCACTACATCATGGTGGTGATCGACGAGCTCGCCGACCTGATGATGGTCGCCCCCCGCGCCGTCGAGGACGCGATCTGCCGTATCGCGCAGATGGCGCGCGCCGTCGGCATCCACCTGGTGGTCGCCACCCAGCGCCCGAGCGTCGACGTCGTCACCGGTCTCATCAAGGCCAACATCCCGAGTCGGATCGCGCTGATGACCTCGAGCCAGGCCGACTCGCGTGTCGTGCTCGACCAGAACGGCGCCGAGAAGCTCGTCGGCCACGGCGACATGCTGTTCGCTCCCGCGAACGCTTCGAAGCCCATCCGTCTGCAGGGGGCGTGGGTCACCGAGCAGGAGATCCAGGGCATCTCCGAGTTCATCCGCGCTCAGCGTGAGGTCGTCTACGAACAACCGATCGAGGGTCTCGGCATCCCGCCGACCGAGGCCGAGCTCGCGGCGGGGTCCGGCAGCTCCGGAGACGGCGACGAGGACCTCCTGAACCAGGCAGCGGAGCTGATCGTCCGTTCGCAGCTCGGTTCCACGAGCATGCTCCAGCGAAAGCTGAAGGTCGGGTTCGCGAGGGCGGGACGCCTCATGGACCTGCTCGAAGAGCGGGGAGTGGTCGGGCCGAGCCAGGGTTCCAAGGCTCGCGACGTGCTGGTCACCTGGGAAGAATGGGAGGATCGGCGCAGCGCCTAGCCCGACGGACTACAGCGCCCCGACGCGGCGTGCCACCTGGAACAGGGTGTCCGCGTGTTGTTGAGGATCGATCATGAACCGTCCCGCCATGCCGACCTGGCCCTGCCAGTAGGCGTAGATGCGTTCCGCGTTCCAGCCTCGCTCGATGCCGCTCCGGTAGCTCCGCACGAGCTCGCTCCCGCTCCAGATGCTCGGGGGCGAGACGATGAACCCACCGCGCGAGCCGTCGATCGAGATCCAATACGCGCCGACCAGGCCCCATCTGCCATCGTCGAGCTGTCCGGAGACGAGCAGGAACTTCACCGGGCCTTCCGAGAGAGTGTCCGGTGCAGTGACGGGTTCGCGGATCGCCGCGAGCGGCGAGGACTTCCAGGTCGTGTCGTTCATGTCGGGCTCCATCAGCAAGGTCTCTCTCCCCCTCGTCGGCGCAGAGTAATCCCCCGAGCATCGGTGTCGCGCCGGGCGAAAGTCGGTGATTCCGGCGTCGGGGGCCGCCGGAAGTCGGTATTCGCGCGACCGCGGGCTTAGGTCGGGCCTCGTACAGCACCGCTGTTCTCTCCGCCGTCGCCGCCATCGTCCCGTCCGGCATCTTCGGCGAGCATCACCCACTGCTCGTGATCGCGCCATGCTCCCCGGATGAACAGGTACCGGGGAGAGAAGCCCTCGCGGTGGAAGCCGGCGCGACGGACCAAGGCGATCGACGCTTCGTTGCCAGGCTGCACGTTCGCCTGCACGCGATGCAGCCCGAGGTCGTCGAACGCGTAGCGCAGCAACAGCGGCATCGCGGCACGCATGTATCCCCGACCCGCGAACGGTTCGAAGGCGTAGTAACCGAGGAATGCGCTTCGGAACGGCCCCATGACGATCTGCGACAGGTTCATGACGCCGGCGATCGAACCGTCGGCTGCGTCGCAGACGAGGAGCGAACGATCGGTCTCGCTGCGGTTGCGCCCCAAGAGCCGTTCGAACCAGGCCGCCGGTTCGCCGGGCTCGAGCCACGGGTCGTGCAACTCACCCGAGGCCAGGAGGCGGTCGATGAACTCCGCTCGGTCGCCTTCGACCGGGGGACGCAACGAGACCCGCGGGGTCATCCCTCGGTCGCCCTGGTCCTCGCTTCGTCGATCACCCGCTCGGCCGATCCCCGGTCCTCGAAGCCCTCGGTGCTGACCTTCTGACCTTCGAGGTCCTTGTAGACCTGGAAGAAGTGCTCGATCTCGTTCAGCAGCGTCATCGGCAGTCCCCCGAGGTCGTCGACGTGCGACCAGATCGGATCACGAAAGGGCACGCACAGGATCTTCTCGTCCTGGCCCTTCTCATCGGTCATGCGGAACAGGCCGATCGGGCGCGCCCTGATCCGACACCCGGGGAACGTCGGCTCGCCGACGAAAACGAGCGCGTCGAGCGGGTCGCCATCGCCGCCGAGGGTCCCCTCGATGAACCCGTAGTCGGCCGGGTACTGCATCGATGTGAACAGCATCCGGTCGAGCACTATCTCGCCCGTCTCGTGGTCCATCTCGTACTTGTTGCGAGACCCCTTCGGGATCTCGACGATGACGGTGAGGGCGCCGTCGGCCATGCGCGGGAGTGTAGCGGCGCTATCATCCGAGGGTTCCCATGGCCGGCACATCGCTCGAACGAACCATCGGGATCGGTCCGGCACTCGAGAAGGCGCGGCACATGTGCGAGCTCTCGCTCGACGAGGTGGCGCGCGACACGAAGCTCCGGGTCGATCAGCTCGCCGCTCTCGAGTCCGAGGACTTCGAGGCGCTTCCGAACGATGCGTTCGTTCGGGGGGCATTGCGAACCTACGCGCAGTACCTGGGGGTGAGTCCCGCCAAGGTGCTCGGGGCGTACGATCAGCACGCTGAGGATCCGTCGGCCCCGCCGCCCCCCGAGGGACTCGGGCGCGTCGAGCGCGCGATCGCGGCGACCCGGATCCGCGACAGCCAACGGTTCTTGCTCGTCGGCGCGTCCGTGCTCGTCGCGCTGTTGCTGCTCTTCGGTCTGGTCGCTCGGGACAGAGGCGCTCCTGCACCCGCGGAGATCCCCGCGACCGCACCCCCCCCGCCCAGCGCCGCGTCGACCATCGACGCCGTGCTCGTGGCGCAGCGGGCGGTCGCGATCACCGCCGTGGTCGACGGCGCCCCCGAAACACACGAGATGGAAGAGGGCGAGACACTGTCGTTCTCGGCGACCGAGGAGCTCGTGCTGACCGTCGAGGACGGGGGTGCCGTCCAGGTCACGGTCGCCGGCAAGGAGTACGGGGCGCCGGGTGAGCCCGGGGAACCGTGGACCCAGCGGTACGACTTCGACGTGCGGCAGAGCCCGGGATCGCCGACATCGTCGTGAGCAGGTCGGTTCGTATCGAGGTCGTCGGGGTCGGCACGGAATTGCTCCTGGGCCAGATAGCGAACACGAACGCGCGGTGGATCGGCGAACACCTGGCCGAGGTCGGCGCCGATGTCCTCTTCCATCAGGTCGTGGGGGACAACCTCGATCGGATCGTGGAGGTGCTGGAGCTCGCGGTATCGCGGAGTGATGTGGTGATCGTGACCGGTGGCCTCGGCCCGACGGAGGACGACATCACCCGAGACGCGATCGCCCGGGTGATGGGGGTGCCGCTCGAGCGGGATCCCTCGCTGGAGCGATGGCTCCGCGATCGGTTCGCGGGTTTCGCGAGCAGCTCGATGCCCGAGAACAACCTGCGCCAGGCCGACGTGCCAGTCGGCGCCCGGACGATCGCGAACGACCGCGGATCGGCTCCCGGCCTGGTGGCCGACCTGCCGGGCGGCACACGGATCTACGCGATGCCCGGCGTGCCCGACGAGATGATGGCGATGATGCGCGGCACCGCGCTGCCGGAGGTGGCGGAGAGGATCGGCGATTCGGTGGTGCGCTCGCGAACGCTCCGGTGTACCGGCGTGGGGGAGTCGAGGGTCGCGGAGATCCTCGCGGATCTGTTCCCGGGATCGACGAACCCCAGCATTGCGTACCTGGCCTCGGCCGGGGAGGTCAAGGTTCGCATCACCGCGAAAGCCGACACGGTCGAGCGGGCGGACTCGATGATCGCGCCGGTCGTTCGAGTGGTGCACGGCAGGCTCGGCGACGTCGTCTTCACCCTCCACGACGAGACGTTGGAGCAAGCGGTCTCCCGGCTGTTGCTGGCAGCGGGCCGCCGGTTGGCTTGTGCCGAGTCGCTCACGGGCGGGGGTGTCGGCGCCCGGATGACGGCCGCACCGGGCTCGTCGAGGGTGTTCGTCGGCTCGGCGGTCGTCTACACCGCCGTGACCAAGCGCCGCGTTTTGGGGGTGTCCCGCGAGACGATCGAGGGGCCCGGCGTTGTGAGCCGCGAGTGTGCGGTCGAGATGGCCGAGGGCGCCAGGCGGTTGTTCGAGGCCGACGTCGCTCTGTCGCTCTCGGGTGCTGCGGGACCGGGATCGCACGACGGCGCCGAGCCCGGAACCGTCTGGATCGCGCTCGATGCCGCCGACCACACGCATGCTCGAGGATTCGTGGCCTCGGGCGATCGCACGCGGATCCGCCGCTGGGCCGAGCAGGCCGGCCTCGACCTCGTGCGGAGGTACCTCGAAGGCGTGCGGCTGCCTGAGAGTGATCGCGGCATCTGAGGCCGTGGCGACCGATCGTGGGTCGGAGCCGCAGGCGAAGCAGTATCGGCTCTTCGTCGCGGTGTCGATCCCCGATCAGTTGGCCGATCTGGTCGAGGAAGCGGTGGAGCCGTGGCGGAAGGCGCTCCCGGAGGTGCGCTGGGCCCCTCGTGCCAACTGGCACGTGACGCTGCGGTTCCTCGGGTCCACTGACCCGCGGCTCGTGCCGTGGGTGCGCGAACGTCTCTCCGAGGTGGCGAGCCTGACCGCCCCCTTCGAACAGAACGTGCGCGGGCTCGGGGCGTTCCCCTCGACCCGGCGAGCGCGGGTGGTCTGGGCGGGCCTCGAGGACCACGATGGCTCGCTCGCGGGGCTCGCGCGAGCGGTGTCGGACGCGCTCGATCCGAAGTTCCCCCGCGAGGTGCGCGCGTTCAGCGCACACCTGACCGTTGCGCGGAGCGACCCGCCGATTTCGTTGCCGGCGTCGTTCGCCGAGACCCCGCTCGAGAGCGATCGGTTCGTCGTCGACTTCGTGGCGCTCATGCGGAGTCGTCTTCGCCGCCCGGCGCCCGTCTACGAACGGGTCGCGGCGTTCCCGCTGTCGGGTCCTTGAGACCCGACCACCCGGGTCCGGCCGTGCCTCCGGTCCTTGCACCCGAACATGTGTTCGGATATCGTGGCCTTCGACACAGACGGATCACAGACGTGTAACTTATGTCAGAGCTGCTGGGTAGCGTGCGCGTTCCGACCGGAGACGGGCTCGCCCGGCACCTCCTCGCCGGCGGGCGGAGGGGTCGCAGGCCCGGCGATAACAAGGAGGAAACGGTGGATCGCGACAAGATGCTCGACGTCACGCTCCAGCAGATCGAGAAGCAGTTCGGCAAGGGTGCCGTCATGAAGCTCGGCGAACACCCGGCGGGTACGGGCGTCTCGGTGATCCCGACGGGGTCGCTCGCGCTCGATCTGGCCCTCGGTATCGGAGGCATACCTCGAGGGCGCGTCATGGAGGTCTTCGGACCCGAGGGGTCCGGCAAGACCACGGTTTGCCTGCACATCATCGCCGAGGCGCAGGCCAACGGCGGCATCGCGGCGTTCATCGACGCCGAGCATGCGCTCGATCCCACCTATGCCCGTGAGCTCGGCGTGAACATCGACGAGCTCCTGGTGTCCCAACCCGACTCCGGTGAGCAGGCGCTCGAGATCGCCGACATGCTGGTGCGCTCGGCTGCCCTCGACCTCGTGGTGATCGATTCGGTTGCGGCGCTGGTCCCTCGCGCCGAGATCGAAGGCGAGATGGGCGACACACACGTAGGCCTGCAGGCTCGGCTCATGAGCCAGGCGATGCGCAAGCTCTCGGGGTCGCTCTCGAAGTTCGACACGACGGCGATCTTCATCAACCAGCTCCGGGAGAAGATCGGTGTCATGTTCGGCTCACCCGAGACCACGCCGGGCGGCCGGGCGCTCAAGTTCTACTCGTCGGTCCGCCTCGACGTTCGCAAGATCGAGAACCTCAAGGACGGCACCGAGGTGGTCGGCTCCCGCACGCGGGTCAAGGTCGTGAAGAACAAGGTTGCCCCGCCCTTCCGTCAGTGCGAGTTCGACATCATGTACGGCAAGGGCATCTCCAGGGAAGGCTCGCTGATCGACGTCGGCGTCGATCTCGAGATCATCAAGAAGTCGGGCGCCTGGTTCACGTACGAGGGTGAACAGCTGGGGCAGGGCCGCGAGAACGCCCGCTCGTTCCTGGCGGAGCACACCGATGTCCGTGACGAGATCGAGCGGAAGATCCGCGAAGCGGTCGGCATCACGACGTTCGGGGAGGAAGGCGACGAGACGCCGATCGAGGTGGTCCCCGACGTGGTGCTCGACGGCGAGCCTCCGTCCGATGCACGAGACGACGGGAAGGCGAAAGCCAAGGCCGCGTCCGACCGGTAGAGGTGTGACCGCCACCTCGAGTCGCCGCGCCCCCCGTGGGGTGAAACAACCCAAGAGTTGTCATGACCGAGCCCTTGGGCTCCTGTCGGTGCGTCCACGTGCCCGCCGGGAGCTCGAGCGGCGCCTGCTCTCGGCGGGCTTCGACGCAGACGAGGTCCGCGATGTGCTCGACCGGCTCGAGCGGGTCGGCCTGATCGACGATCAGACGTTCGCACGGCAGATGGCCGAGTATCAGTTCGGGTCGCGCCGCGCCGGGCGTCGCGCCGTGATGAGCGGCTTGATGGCCAAAGGCATCGCTCCCGACCTGGTCGAGCAGACAGTCGACGAGATGGCCGACGACGAAGAAGAACGCGCCCTCGAGCTGGCTCGCTCACGAACGACCCGACTCGCGGGACTGGAGCCGGCGAAGGCGTTCGGCCGCCTCAGTTCCTTCCTGATGCGCCGAGGCTATGCACCCGACGTGGCTCGTTCGGCGGCCCGCACGGCCCTTCGGGTCGACGAACCGACCTAGGACGAAGGGACCTTGCCTCGCGCTCGGTGCGGCCGTAGCATCGTGTCCACGAGAGGAACACTTCCGACACCACGTTCAGACGAGCCCACCTGTGAGCGAGCTTTCGACCTTGAACCCGGGAATCCAGCCGACGAGCGCAGCCGACCGGAACCCAACCGGCGCGCATTGATAGTTCACACGCTCGCACTCAGCGACTGATCCTCGAACGCGGACCGGAGGGTCCTTCTCGCAAACATCGTCTGACGAGGTTTGTGGAGGAGAGCCATGGTCCCTGTGCTGACCGCCCTTGCCGGGCTGTTGCTCGGCTTCGCCTGCGGCGTGCTGTATCGAAAATCGATCGCGGCGACCAACGCGCAGAGCATCGAGTCACGCGCGCAGAAGATGATGCTGGAAACCGAGCGGGAAGCCGACGCGGCTTCGAAGCGGGTGCTCGCCGAAGCCAAGGACGAGATCGCCACGATGCGCCGCGAGGCGGACGACGACATCCGCGGCCGCCGGGACGAGATCGGACGTCAGGAGCGGCGCATGGGGGAGGCCGAGGTCGAGCTGAAGGCCAAGGCGGAGCGCGTGGAAGGTCGCGCGCTCGACCTGGAGGAACGCGAGGAGAAGCTGACCTACGTGCGGAGCCAGCTCGAGAAGGCCACGGAGCTGCATCGGGCCCAGCTCGAGAGGATCGCCGGGCTCACGTCCGCCGAAGCTCGCGACCAGCTGATGGCACAGGTCGTCGACCAGGCGAAGCGAGCGGCGATGAGTCAGGTGCGCGAGATCGAGCAGCGAGCGCGCGAGGAGGGCGACGAGCGCGCTCGCAAGATCGTCACGATCGCGATCCAGCGGGTGGCCTCCGAACAGACCGCCGAATCCACCGTGAGTGTGTTCGCACTGCCGAGCGAGGACATGAAGGGACGCATCATCGGCCGCGAGGGGCGCAACATCCGGGCGTTCGAGTCCGTCACGGGTGTGAACCTGATCATCGACGACACCCCCGAGGCCGTCGTGCTCTCCTGCTTCGACCCGGTTCGCAGGGAGGCGGCGCGAATGACGCTGGCCAAGCTCGTCGAGGACGGGCGTATCCACCCCGCTCGCATCGAGGAGGTCCATGAGCGATCCCAGCAAGCGCTGGAGGAGCAGGTGCGTCGTGCTGGTGAGGACGCCGTCACCGAGATCGGCATGACCGATATCCACCCCGAGATGATCAGGTTGCTCGGCAGGCTCCAATACCGCACGTCGTATGGGCAGAACGTGCTGCGTCACCTCGTGGAGTCCGCGCACATCGCCAGCAGCCTGGCGGCGGAGATCGGCGTCGACCCGACGGTAGTCAAGCGTGGCGCGTTCCTGCACGACATCGGGAAAGCAGTGACGCACGAGGTGGAGGGATCGCATGCGATCATCGGCGCCGAGATCGCTCGGCGCATGGGCGAATCCCAGGAAGTCGTGCACTGCATCGAGTCACACCACGGAGAGGTGGAACAGCACACGATCGACGCCGTGCTCGCACAGATCGCCGATGGCATCAGCGGCGGCCGACCGGGCGCCCGGCGAGAGTCGCTGGAGACCTACGTGAAGCGCCTCGAGCGGCTCGAAGAGATCTGCATGACGCACCCCGGCGTGGTCAAGACGTTCGCGATGCAGGCGGGGCGCGAAGTCCGGGTGATGGTCGAGCCCGGGGACGTGGACGACATGCAGGCTCAGGTGATCGCCCGGGACATCGCGAAGGAGGTCGAGGAAGAGCTGCAGTATCCCGGTCAGATCCGCATCACCGTGGTCCGGGAGACCAGGGCGACCGAGTACGCCCGCTGAGCGCGCTCAGCGCTTGGTGTCGTCGCCTCCCCGGCTCTTCCTGCCGCCGGCGCCGGCGAACCTCCGAAGGCTGAGCCCTCTCGAAGGCTGGGTGCTCGCCGCCCAGGTGCCGCCGACCGGGACGCCCGTGGCGACCGAAGCTGGCTCGCCCTCACCCTCGACGGGCTGCTCGTCGGGCTCGTGCCCGTCGCGCGCGGTTTCGTCGTCTGGCTCGTCCGAGGCCGGCTCCTCGTGCGGGTCATCGACGGCGGACGACGGCGCATCGGTGGGTGGAACCGGGACGACCGCATCCAGCGGGTCGGTCACGGCGTCGGGCTCGACACCGGCGCGGAGCGCGGCGAGGTCGGCCTCGGCCGTGCGAAGCGCCTGCTGGGTCTCATCGGCTCGGCGTGTCATGTCGTCCAACCGGCTGCGGAGCTGCCGGTATTCCTCGTCGGTGTGAGTCGAGGAGATGATCCCTTGCTCCTTGGCCATCCTGAGCCCGGCTTCGGCGGCCTCTGTCGCCGCGTAGGCGCTCCGGGCCCGTGCCTCGCTCTGCTCCAACCGAGTCTCGAGGTCCGCGATAGCGGCCCTGAGATCGGCGTCGGTTCCGGAAGGCGACGGGGCCGTCGGTGAACCGTCCTGTGGTGCAGCGTCGAGCTCCCTGAGTCGCCTCTCGGCTTCGGTCGCTCGCGCAGCAGCCTCTGTCGCGTTCACGTTCGCCGCTTCGAGCTGAGCGGTGAGGGTCTCGAGCTCGGCGTTCGCAACCGCGAGCCCGTCCCTCTCCGCGGCCAACGCTCCGTCGAGCCGAAGGGACTCCAGCTCCTCACGGATCGCGGCGTTCGCCTGCTCCGAAGCCTGGACCGCGGCGCGCGCCTCCTCGGCGGCCGCGTCCCGTGCGGCCTCGGCTTCGGCCGCACGCCGTTCGGCAGATCCGGCCCGCTCGTCGGCGGCCGTGGCCGCGGCCCATGCCTCGTCGGCCTGCGCGTGCACCTTGTCGACCGCGGCCCTGGCCTCATCGAGCTGGGCGGTGACGGCGGCGAGCTCGTTCCCGGCATCCTGGTGCCGCTGAAGATCCGCCTGCAGCGACGTTCGTTCCGTCTGGAGTGCTTCCAGCTCCTTGCGGAGGTCGTTCAACACCCTCTCCGATGCCTGAAGGGCGGCGCGGGCTTCCTCGGCAGCCGCATCGCGCGCGGCCTCCACCTCGATGGCGCGTCGCTCGGCCGCTTCGGTCTTCTCGTTCGCCGCCTCGAGTCCGGCGGCAGCGCGGGCTTCGGCCTGCTCCCCGGCCGACTCGAGCTCCTGCGTCCTGCCGGTCGAATCGGCGATCCGTTGCTCCAGCTCCTCGATCCGCTCCCGAGCCTGCTCAGCCTCCGATCGCGCCCGCTCCGATGCCTTGCTCGCCTCGGTCTCGAGCTCTTCTCGGAGCATCGCCGTGGCTTGCTCGGCCTCGGCCGCTCGCCTCTCTGCGTCGGCGATCTGCTCACGGGCGGCGTCGAGCTCGTCGACGGCCCGCGCCCGCGCCTCCTCGAAGGAGGTCACGCGGTCGTCGATGTCTCGATCCTTCTCCTCGCGAAGGGTGGCCACCTCCGCCTGCAGCCGCTCCGCCTCGAGTTCCCGCTGGACGGCCGCAGCTTCGAGCTCGACGATCGCCGAGGCGAGCTGGTCGACCTTCGCCGACGCTTCCTCGGCCGCCCGTTCCACCTCCGCTCGTGCTCGACCGTCGGCGTCGAGACGGGCTTCGGCCGAGGCCGCACGAGCTCCGGCGTCCGCCGCGGCGGTATCGAGGGCCTGGGCTTTGGCCTGCACCTCGGCGACCGTGGCACGGAGCTCCTCGATGTGGTCCCGAGCCTCGTCGGCCCGAACCTCCGCGGCCTCCAACGCCTGTTCCGAAGCGGCCGCACGTTCCTGGAAGGAAGCGGCGGTGGCGCGGGCCTCCTCAGCTTCCGATGAGGCGTGCAGAGCCTCGGCCCGGGCTTCGTCTGCCTGGACCCGAGCGTCCGCGGCCTCGGCGAGCGCGTCGGCTGCATCCCCGCGGGCCGTCTCCGCCTCGGACTCGAAGCGATCGACCTCGGCCTGAGTGGCGAGGAGCCGGGCATCGGCGTCTCGGAGCGCGGTGGCCCCTTCCTCGGCTGCACGGTCGGCCGCGGTCCGGACGTCGTCGAGTTCCGCCCGCACCGAGGCGAGCGCCGTCTCGGCGTCGGAGGCCCGCCGCTCCGCGCTCTCGACCCGTGTCCGGGCGGCGTCGAGCTCCTCGAGCGCGTGTGCCTTCTTCTTCCGTGCGCGATCCGCCTCGGATCGGGCGGACTCGGCGGCAGCCTGAGCCTCCCGGGCCTCCCACTGCATGCGAGCGGTCGTCTCGGCGGCGGCCTCGAGGTCGGAGCGGGCTCGGTCCAGCGAGTCGCTCAGCTGCGTGATCGTGCCGGTGGCATGCTCGAGCTGGGCCTCGAGGCGGTCGGCGTGGTCGGCGACGCCCCCGAGCTCCGCGAGCCGGTCTCCGGCGGCAGCCAACAGGGCTTCGGAGGCGGCTGCGGTCGCCGCGGCTTCCGCCTCCGCCTGCTGGGAAGCCCTGAGCGCCTGCTCGGAGGCGGAGAGGCGGGTCGCGAGATCGAAGATCTCGTCGTGAGGAACCACGGACCCCTTAGCGGCCTCGGCTCGGCGGGACTCGAGCTCCGCGATGCGGCTGGCCAACGCTCGTTGGGCCTCGAGGGCGGCCTCGAGCTCGGACTGCGCGGCTCTGAGGCGTGCCTTCTTGCCCGGCTTGCTGTCACCCATTTCGAACGCTTTCCTCCTCGACCTCCAGGACGGTGGTGCCTCTCCGGCATCGGCAGCAGACGGGCGCCCTTGAGCGATGAGACATCCCTCCCGTCGCGGACGCGACGATCCATCGGATACCCTCGTCTGACGTGGAACGGACTTACCTGATCCGCACCTTCGGGTGCCAGATGAACGTTCATGACTCCGAGCGCATCGCCGGGGTCCTCATGGCTGGCGGCATGACGCCGACCGAACAAGTGGGGGACGCTCGCGTCGTCGTCTTCAACACCTGTGCGATCCGGGAGAACGCCGACAACAAGCTCTACGGCAACCTCGGGCACCTGAAGCCGATCAAGGCGGCGAATCCCGATCTGAGGATCGTCGTGAGCGGGTGCCTCGCACAAAAGGACCAGGGCGAGATCCAGCGCCGGGCCCCGTGGGTCGACGTGGTCGTCGGCACCCATGCGCTGCCGCACCTTCTCGAGCTGCTGGATCGGGCGGAACGCGAGGGCCCCCAGATGGACGTCGGGGAGTACACCGAAACCTTCCCCAGCGCGTTGCCCGCCGCCCGTCAGGACCGCTTCCGAGCCTGGGTGTCGATCGCGCCGGGGTGCGACAACGCCTGCACCTTCTGCATCGTGCCGCTCGTGCGCGGGCCGCAGCGCTCCAGGTCGATCGGGGACATCCTGGCCGAGGTACAGGGCCTGGCCGCTCACGGGGTGGTCGAGGTGACCCTGCTG
>Ga0256867_10000077_pt1 | contig 33881 bp, 38 predicted proteins | sample RVTome_15_FD_185939 | JGI IMG/M metagenome (GOLD analysis project Ga0256867, IMG submission 185939) | Soil microbial communities from uranium-contaminated site in the Upper Colorado River Basin, Wyoming, United States - RVT150D86 (HiSeq) ... | reverse complement strand
CGGCCAGCGCGCCGCCATAACGGCCCACGGGCGTGCGCACGGCGTCGACGATGAATGTCATTGGGCGGACACCTCCCCACGGACACGGCGCCGCTGCCGCAGTCGCCGCTGCACCGGGAACAGCTGGAACGGGTGGATGCGGTTGAGCAGGCCGCAGATGCCTTTCGGCGCCAGGACCGCCATCACGACGGCGATCGACCCGAGGACGATCAGGTACCACTCGCCCAGGCCAGTCAGCTGGTCTCGCAGCACCCAGAACACGAGCGTGCCGATGATCGGTCCCGTGGTCGAGCCCAGCCCGCCGATCACCACGATGAAGATCATGAACGCCGTCCATTGCACGCTGAACGCGGAGGTGGGTTGGACGTTGAGCCGCTGCAGGTAGATGAGGCCGCCGGCGAGGCCCGTCCAGCCCCCGGCTATGACCCATGCCGCCAGGCGTGCTCGATAGACATCGACGCCGGCGCCCCGGGCGCCGGCCTCGTCGTCGCGGATCGCTCGCAGCGCCAGCCCGAGCCGCGACCGCAGGATCATCACGACGATCGCAACTGCCCCGGCGCCGACGACCAGCGCGGTGTAGAACGTGTAGTCCTCCCGGGTGAGGCGGTCGTAGTCGCCGAGCGACAGCAGGCTGCGACCGTTGCCGCCGCCGAGCGCGGTGTTGTTGGTCACCATGAGGAACACCACCTGGGCGATGACCCACGTGCCGATGGCGAAGTAGCCGCCGCGCAGGCGGAAGGCGAGCACGCCGATGGGCACCGACAGCACCGCCGCTACGAGCCCCGCCAGCCACACGGCCACGAACGGATCGATGCCGTGATCGTCGGCCAGCACCAGGAGCGAATAGGCGCCGATGCCGATGAACGCCTGCTGGCCGATGGAGACCAGCCCCGCGAAGCCCGCGAGCAGGTTCCACATCTGGGCCATGGCCAGCAGGGCCATGATCTCGACGATCGTCGCCATGTTCGACGACGTGCCCCAGTCGGGCAACGTGACAAGCACCCAGAGCCCCGCCACCCCGGCCAGCGCGCCGACCCGGCTCTCGGGTGTCCAGCGGGCGATCCGCCACGCACCCGGCGACGGAGCATCGACCGTCGGGGTCCCCACCGCCGAGGCGGCGCCGTCGTCGACGCGGGTCACGTGGGGGCCGCCTTCCCGAGCAAGCCGTTCGGCCGTAGCGCCAGCACCGCCAGGAACACGAGATGGCCCGTCAGTACGCTCCAGCCAGGTTCGATCTCCGCTCCGACGGTCTGGGCGACGCCCAGGACAATGCCGCCGGCCAGGGTGCCCCACAGCGACCCCAAACCGCCGATGATCACGGCCTCGAAGCCGAAAAGCAGCTGGGCGTTGCCGTCGGCGGGCGAGAACGTCGTGCGGATGCCGAGGAACACACCTGCGATGGCAACCGTCGCCAACGCGATGCCCATGGCGAGCGCGTAGTAGTGCCGGTCGTCGATGCCCATCAGGCGACCCGTCGCCCGATCGTCGCTGATGGCCCGGAATGCCCGGCCGGCCCGGGTGCGCGCGAAGAGCAGGTACAGGAGCCCCAGGACCCCGACCGCCACCGCCAGGGTCATGAGCGGGAACCAGCCGATGGCGATGTCGTCCGTGACACGGATGCTGGCGCTCTCGATCGAGCCGGCGTCGAGTCCCCGGGCGTCGGCGGAGTATCGCTCGAGCAGCAGGTTCTCGATCACGATCGCCAGCCCGAAGGTCACCAGGATGGCGGGGAGCGGGTCGCTGCCGAGCGTGAAGTTGAGCAGGCCGCGCTCCAGCACGTACCCGACGACGAACATGATGGGGACCACCGCAAGCAGCGCCACCAGCGGGTTGACACCCGTCGCGTCGACGATCGAGTAGGCGATGAACGCCGCCAGCAACGCCAGGGTGCCGTGGGCGAGGTTGGCCAGGCGCATGATGCCGAACGCCAGCGACAGGCCCGTGGCGAAGAGCGCGAACACCCCTCCGAGGAGGATCCCCTGGACGACGGCGTTGACCCACTCCATCCGCCGTTCCCCGCTACATCCCGAAATAGGCGGTCGTGATCCGGTCGTGGGTCAGCTCGCCAGGCCGACCCCGGAGTGACACCCGGCCCTCGAGCAGGCAGGTGACCTGCCGCGCCACCGCCAGCGCCTGGCCGATGTCCTGCTCCACGACGATCAGCGTGGTGCCCTCGGCCGCGATCCCCGGCAACGCCGCGTACAGCTGCTTCACGACCACCGGTGCGAGCCCCAGCGACACCTCGTCGAGGAGCAGCAGCCGCGGGTTGGCCATCAGGGCCCGTCCGATGGCGGCCGCCTGCTGCTCGCCGCCGGACAGGTACGCAGCCCGCCGGTGGCGCAGCGGACCGAGCAGGGGAAGCAGATCGAACACCCGGGCCAGGTTCCAGGTGCCGCGACGACGCCGATGGGCGCCCACCAGCAGGTTCTCCTCGACGGTGAGGCTCGGGAACAGCCGCCTGCCCTCGGGGACCAACGCGATGCCCATCCCCACCCGCCGGTCGGCCCGGACGCCGGCCAAGGGGCTCCCCGCGAACGTCACCGTGCCGCCCGACGGCCGCAAGGCCCCGGCGATGATGTGAAGCAGCGTGGTCTTTCCGGCGCCGTTGGCGCCGATCATGGCCACGGTCTCACCCTCATCGACCGCCAGGCCGACGCCGAACAGCGCCTGGAGCTGGCCGTAGTGGGCGTCGACCCCGTCCAGCTCCAGGAGTCTCATTGCGCAACGACCCCCAGGTAGAGCTCCTGGACCTCGCGGCTGGCCATGACGTCGCGGGGCCGACCCTCGACGATCTTGCGGCCGAAGCTCATGGCCACGATGCGGTCGACGACCGCCAGGAGCGCGTGGACGATGTGCTCGATCCACAGGACGGCCATGCCACTGCGCCGGATGGCGCGGATGGTGTCGACGAGCTCGACCATCTCGGCCTCTGTCAACCCGCCGGCGATCTCGTCCAGCAGGAGGAGGTGGGGCTCAGTGGCCAGGGCCCGCGCCAGCTCGAGCCGCTTGCGATCGAGCAGCCCGAGGCTGCCGGCCACCGCGTTGGCGCGGCTGGTCAGCCCCGCCTGGTCGAGGGCCGCCAAAGTGGGCCCGAGGGCGACGCGTTCGGACCGCGGCGAGCCGGCACCGAACACAGCCCCGACCAGCACGTTCTCGAACACTGTCATCCCGAGATAGGGGCGGGGGACCTGGGCGGTGCGTCCGATTCCCGCCCGGCAGCGGCGGTCGGCGCGCATCGCCGTCACGTCGACGCCGCCGAAGTGCACGCTGCCGGCATCTGGCCGGACGTCGCCGGCCACCAGGTTGAACACCGTCGTCTTGCCGGCGCCGTTGGGCCCCACCAGACCGACCGCCTCGTCGGGGTCGACGGACAGGGACAGGTCGTCGACGACCACGATGCCGCCGAACGACTTCCGCAGCCGCTCGACCTCGAGGACCGGCCCGTCGCGCCCAGACCCCGCCACTACGTGATCGGCTCCACGGACCCGCCCGTGGGCACGTCGGGCAGGTCGTCGTTGGCGACGATGACGATCTCGTAGGGGTGGTCGGTGCCGGTGCGCCACTGCCCACCGACCAGCTTGGTCTTGGCGACGTTGGGCACGGGGCCCCCGCTCCAGTCCAGGTTGCCCACGACGGTGTCGAGCTGCGTGCCCGCGAGAGCGTCGACCACCCCCTGGGGGTCGCTGGGATCGCCGCTGCGCGTCAACACGTCGGCGGCCACCTCGAACAGCGCGTGCGCGAACCCGATGGGTTGGGTCCACTGCTTGCCGGTCTCCTCGGAGTAGGCGTCGGCCAGCTCCTGCGCGGACTGGTCGGTGAGCGACGAGCTGAACGGGTGGCTCGGGCTCCACCACACCTCGGTGGACAGGCCGGCGCCCTGGTCGCCGAGCGCCTCGACGGCCGACGGGAACAGCAGCGCCTTGCCCACGGACGCCACCATCGGCCGGAAGTCCTGCTGCAGGGCCTGCGTCCAGAAGTTGGTGAAGTCGGGCGGGATGGGGACGCCCGTCAACAGCTGGGCGCCGGCGTCCTTGTACGCCGAGATCTGGGCGGTGAAGTCGTTGGTGCCGTTGGTGTAGCGACCGGGGTCGACCAGGGTGTAGCCGGCCTCCTGCAGCGGTGGCGGGAAGCCGTTCTGGGCGTCGCCCCAGGCGTTTCCGTCGGGATCATTGGGGAACAGGCCGCCGACGGTGCGGTTGGTGTCGACCTGGTTCCACATCGCCAGGAAGACGCCGATCACGTCCTCCAGGCCCCAGAAGAAGTGGTAGGTGTACGTGAAGGCGGGCTCGCTAGAAGTCGGGTCGCCGCCGCGGCCGATGTAGTACGGCTGCCAGGGCGCCACCGTCGAGATGCACGGCACCTGGTTGAGCTCGCACTGATCCGCCACCGGGTTGGTGGTATCGGGCGTCGACGACACCAGCATGAGGTTGATGCCGTCGTCGACGATCAGCTCCTGCGCCACGTCGGCGGCGCGGTTGGAGTCGGACTCGCTGTCGCGGTCCATGACCTCGACGGCCCAGCTGGCGCCGCCGATCTCGAGGCCGTCCGCAAACACGTCCCGCATCTGGGTCAGCACGAAGTCGTCGGCCTCGCCGAACGGCGCCAGGGCGCCCGTGCGGGGCGTGACGTAGCCGATCCTGATGGTGCCGCCGCCGTTGCCGCCGTCACCACCGTCCCCGCCTCCGCCACCGGCACCGCGCCGGTCGCTGTCGTCGCCACAGGCGGCCAGGCCTCCCAGCGAGACGACCGTGAGGCCGCCGAGGGCGCCCTGCAGGAACCGGCGCCGGCTGGCGTCGGTGGCCGAACCATCGGAACTGTCGTATAGGTCTCCGCTGTCGCGGGTCATGTCCGTCCCCCCTGTTTGGAGCTAGATCGATGTCGGCGGCGCGCCGTCGAAGGCGCGCTGCAGCAGGGCTCGCAACGACGGCACGTCGGGCGGGCGCGGGTTGGTGGCGCCGGTTTCCGCCACGGCGCGCTCGGCGGCGAGGTCAAGGCCGTCGGCGGGCATGCCCAGGGCGGCGAGGTTGGTGGGCGCGCCGATCCGGTCAGCCAGGCTGCGGAGTGCCGTGGCGGCCTCCCCGGGACGTGCGTCGAGGCTCACGGCGACGGCGGTCATGGCCCCGGGAGCCGCGTCTGCGTTGTAGGCGACGACGTGCGGCAGCACGACGGCGTTGACGTCGCCGTGAACGAGCCCGAAGGTGCCGCCGAGGACGTGACAGAGCTTGTGATGCAGTGCCGTGCCCGCCACGGCCAGCACCGCACCGGCCAGGTAGGCGCCGTACAGCGCCAGGCCGCGGGCGTCGAGGTCGTCGGGCTGGTCCACCGCCGCCGGCAGCGCTGTCGCCATGGCCCGGACTCCCTCGACGGCCTGGAGCCCCACGATGGGGTTGGAGCCGGGCGCGTAGAGGCCTTCGACGCAATGGGCCAAGGCGTTGAAGCCGCTGGAGGCGGTGATGGCCGTCGGCATGCCGACGGTGAGCAGGGGGTCGTAGATGACCGTGCGGGGCAGCGCCCGCAGGTCACGGCCCGTCTGCTTGTGCTCGCCCGTCACCGCGTAGATGGGGGTCATCTCCGAACCCGCGTACGTCGTGGGGACGGCGACGAGCGTGACGAGACCACCGGCGGAGGCCTGGGCCCCCGGGTCCACCGCGATCGCCTTGCCCAGCCCCGTGGCCGATCCGCCCCCGACGGTCACCACGCCGTCGGCCCGCGCCTCGACGGCAGTGCGCCGTGCCACCGTGGCCAGCTCCTCGGGCACGTGCTGTCGCACCTCGTCGAGGCGCCCGGCGTACGTCTCGCCCAGGTCGTCGGCAATGCGGTCACCGACGGCCTTGGACGCCTCGTCGACCACCAACAGGACCCGCACCAGCCCCAGGGCGGCGACCTCGTCGGCCACCTGTCCCACCGAGCCGACGCCGAACACCACCCGCCCCGGCAATGCCTCGTGCACGAACGGTTTCACGCCACCGCCCCCTTGGTCGCCTCGAGCTCGCGTAGGACGTCGAGCTCCGTGTCGCTGGGTGATGCCGTGTACGCCACATCGTCCGCCACGCGCAGGTCCCAGCCGGTGGCGGCCCGGACGGCATCGACGGTGGCACCGGGGTGGATCTGCGTGAGCACGAGCTCGTCATGCCCGGGCCCGCGAGTCAGCACCCCCAGATCGGTGATGACGGTGCTCACCCGCTCGCCCGTCGAGGTGCGGAAGCCCACCCGCTCCACGAACGTGCGTGGCGACTGCCGGACGACGACCACCACCCGCCGGCAGGAGGCGGCGATCTCGGGCGCCCCACCCGCTCCCGGGAGCCGCACCTTGGGCGTGCCGTAGGGACCGATGACGGTCGTGTTGATGTCGCCGCGTCGGTCGAGCTCGGCCGCACCCAGGAAGCCGACATCGATGCGCCCGGCCTGGAGCCAGTAGTTGAAGATCTCGGGCACCGACACCACGGCGTCCGCGGTCTCGGCCAGCTCGCCGTCACCGATCGACAGTGGCAGGGCGCGGGGTTTGGCGCCGATGGTCCCGGACTCGTACACCAGCACCAGCCGGGGCGCGTGAGTGCGCCGGGCCAGGTTCGCCGCCGTCGAGGGCAGCCCGATCCCCACGAAGCACACCTCGCCGTCGCGCAGTTGCCGGGATGCGGCCACCGTCATGATCTCGTCGGCGCTCCAGGCGCCGTCGTCGCGGGCGGGGTCGCTCACGTGGGCGACTGCCCCTCGAGCCAGGGGTAGCGCTCGGTGTCCTTTCCGGCGTAGTCGGGGTCGAGGTAGATGAAGACGCGCTGGATCAGGAAGTCCCTGATCTCGAACACGTCACACCAGCGGCCCGCCGCCCACTCCGGCACGCCCGCACGCCAGGGGCCGTCGCGGTGCTCTCCGTGACTGGTGCCCTCGCACACCACCACGTCGCCGCCCGAGAACACCCAGTTGAAGTGCGAGTAGTGGTGGACGATCTGCTCGAGCGTCCCGCCGACGTCGCCGAACATCCGGCCGATCTCCTCCTTGCCCGAGGCCAAGCCCCACTTCGGGAAGTAGACCTGCGCGTCGTCGGCGAAGAGGTCGAGGATGCTGCCGCCGGTCGACGTCTCCCCACCGTTGTCGAAGGCCTTCAGGTACTCGATGGCGACCGACTTGCGCTGCTCGTCGGTCATCGTCTGCGTCGTGACAGCCATGGTCTCCCCTCACCTCGGGCTCGACACCAGGTCGAGCACGTTGCGTCTCATCCATTCAGCGAAGGCGTCGCGGTCGCGGCTGATGGGGTCCCACGCCTCGTAGAAGGCGTTGTCCCGCACCGAGTAGCCGTGGGCGTAGCTGGGGTGCGCGCCGCCCGGCACCTCGGCGACGGCATCGATCACCCACGACGGCAACACGACCGCCCCTGGTCGGGGTTCGAGGGCGTCGACGATCTCCTCGACCGTGACCACCACCCGGTCGGCCGCCAACGCCGCCTCCTTCTGCACCCCGGTGATGCCCCACAGCTGCACGTTCCCGGCCCGATCCGCCTGCTGGGCGTGGATGATCGTGACGTCGGGACGGAGGGCGCGGACCGCTGTCAGGCTCTCGCCCGTGAACGGGCAGTCGATCGGGGCCACGTTGGCGGTGTGCCCGGGCAGATCGGTGCCCGCGTAGCCCCGGAGCACGGCGAATGGCAGGCCCGAGGCGCCGGCCGCGTAGCGGTTCGCCATCCCGGCGTGGCTGTGCTCCTCGATCTCGATCGGCTGCGGCCAGCCGCGTTCGATGGCGTCCCGGAACCGGTGCAGCGACCCGACGCCCGGATTGCCGCCCCACGAGAACACCAGCCGGCGAGCGGCGCCCATGCCGATCATCTGGTCGTAGAGCACGTCGGGCGTCAGCCGCACCAGGGTCAGCTCGCGCCGGCCCTGGCGGAGGACCTCGTGCCCGGCAGCGAACGGGATGAGGTGCGTGAAACCCTCGAGCGCCACGGTGTCGCCGTCGTGGACGGCGCCGGCGATGGCGTCCCTGAGGGTGGTGATCGCGGCGGGCATCAGGGCTCGTTCCGGCGGTACCACGGAGGCAGCTGGGCGTCCACATTGATCCACACCGAGTGGGCGTCGGTGTACTCGTGCATCGCCTCGAAGCCCATCTCGCGCCCGTAGCCCGAGCGGCCCACCCCGCCGAACGGCGAGCCGGGGTTGACCCGCTTGTAGGCGTTGACCCACACCATGCCGGACCTGAACGCGCGGGCGACCCGGTGGGCCCGGGAGAGGTCGCGGGTCCACAGGCCACCGCCCAGCCCATAGTCCGTGCCGTTGGCCAAGGCGACCGCCTCGTCGTCGGTGCGGAACGTGGTGGCGCTCACGAAGGGCCCGAACACCTCCTCCTGACTGACGCGGCTGTCGGGGTCGGCCCGCACGACGGTGGGCAGCACGTAGCAGCCGCGGGCCAGGGCGGGGTCGTCGGGCGCCTTGCCGCCCGTGACGATCTCGGCACCCTCGTCGAGCGCCACCTTGACGTAGGCGAGGACCCGGTCGCGGTGCATCGGCGAGGTGAGCGGCCCCATCTCGGTCGACTCGTCGAGCGGGTTCCCCAGGCAAATGGACCGGGCCAGCGACACGAAGCGCTCCATGAACTCGTCGGCGATCTCCTCGTGGAGGATGAGCCGGCTCCCGGCGATGCACGCCTGGCCCTGGTTGTGGAAGATGGCGAACGCCGATCCGTTGACGGCGGCGGCGAGATCGGCGTCGGGGAACACGACGTTGGCGCCCTTGCCGCCCAGCTCGAGCTGGACGCGCTTGAGGTTGCCGGCCGATGCCTCGACGATCCGGCGACCCGTGGCGGTCGACCCGGTGAACGCGATCTTGGCCACCCCCGGATGCTCGGCGAGGTGCTGTCCGGCGGTCTGCCCGTAGCCGGGGACGACGTTTACCACCCCGGGCGGGATCCCCACCTCGGCCGTCAGCTCCGCCACCCGCAGAGACGACAACGGGGTCAGCTCTGCCGGCTTGAGCACCACGGTGTTGCCGGCGGCGAGCGCCGGACCCAGCTTCCAACTGCAGAACATGAGCGGGAAGTTCCAGGGCACGATCTGCCCGACCACTCCCAGCGGTGCCCGCTCGACGTAGTTGAGGAACCCGGCCTCGACCGGCACCACCGAGCCCTGCACCTTGTCGGCCATGCCACCGAAGTAGCGGAAGGTGGCCGCGGTGCGGGGCACGTCCAGCCCCCGGGAGTCACGCACGGGGTGACCGGTGTCGCGACTCTCCAGCCTGGCCAACTCGTCGGTGTGGTGCTCGATGGCGTCGGCGAGCCGCAGCAGCAGCCTCCCCCGCTCGGCCGCCGGTGTGGCGGACCACGCGGGGAACGCGGCGGTGGCTGCGGCCACGGCCCGGTCGACGTCCTCGGCCCGGGCCTCGGCCACCTCGGCCAGCACCGAGCAGTCGTGGGGATCGAGCACCTCGAGGGTCGCACCCGCCAGTCCGTCCACGAACTCCCCGTCGATGAAGAGGTTGGTCTGCATGGCTCCGGATGGCGCTCGCAGGGATGCCGGCCCTACAGCTCGACCGGATAGGTCGGGGCGCGGCCCTCGGCGATCATCTGGGGGAGGTCGGGCGACCCGTTCTCCCAGACCAGGAGCATCGACCGCTTGGGTGCGTAGCCCTGATGGCGAATGTCGGCGGGCATGGCGGCGACGTCGCCGGGCTTCATGACCACCCGTGACCGGCGGGACCCGCTCTCCTTGTCGGCGACGTCCCATTCGATCTGGTCGGAGAGCTGCACGAACCATTCGACGCGGTCGTTGCCGTGGACGATGGGCAGTATGTACTCCTCGGTTGTCGGGCAGTAGAGGCTGTCCTTGCACACCGACACCACCGACGGGTTCCAGGTGACGTCCGAGCGCGACAGGTAGGCGAACAGGTTGAACGCCGCCACCTCGTTCTCGAAGCCGGGCTCGGCGTGGATCTCCGGCTCGGACTGGTCGACATCCGCGAACATGCGGTTGATCGGGTGGGTGGCGTCGGTGCGCAGCGCCTCGTCGCCGGGAACGCCCACCATGCGCTGGGCGGTGACGCGCCTGCGGCTGATCGCGGCCGTGTTGCTGCCAGCCTTGTCACCCCAGGCGGCGCCGGTCTCCTCGGGAGAGGCGAAGGGGTCGAAGCCGGCGTTGGTCCAGTCGTCGAGCATCGCCACGAAGGTGCCGAAGATCGCTTCGTGCGGGAAGTTCTCGAGGTGGTCGACCTCGGCACGGCGGTACGCGTCGTTGAACGTGCCGGCGAACAGGTCGACGTTGCCGTAGTGGTTGATGGTGCCGATCACGTCGTCGAAGTTGACGACGCCGTAGAAGAACTGCCACGCGACGTCGCGCTGGGTGGCCCGCAAGAACCCGTCGATCGACATGACGTGGCTCCCGGTGGGCCAGTTCACGTGAGCGAAGTACTCGTCGCGGCTGAACGTGAACTCGCCCAGCGAGTAGATGCGGTAGCCGTGGGCGTTGGGTTCGCTGGCGCGGACCTCGGTGGCGCTGGTCGTGGTCTCTGTCATGGTCGTGCCTCCGTCAGCCCGTCTGGATGATCTCGGTCCAGCGATAGATCGTGTCGTCGCCGTCGATGGTCTGGAGCAGGATCACACCCGGCTCGTCGGCCCTGAATCGGTAGGCGGCGCCGGCCGGTAGCAGAGCCATGTGGCCACGGCCGGCAACGATGTGTCCCATGGCACGACCCGAGGGTTCGCCGTCGATGCGCACCGACCCCCGCTTGTCGGCCGGGAGCTCGGGTTGATCGAGCTTGACCAGCTCGACGGTGACGGTGCCGTCCATCACCAGTGCGGTCTCGTCGTGAGCGGCCGTGCGCCATTCGGAGGTGCCCTCGGCCCTGATGACCTCGAGCACGTACTCCTGGTTCTTGCCGACCGCCACCTTCTCCCACGCCTTGGCGTTGGCCGCGACCTCGAACATGTTCGAGAACGCGTAGTGCTCGGGCTCGTCGTCGATCGCCTCGACGCCACCCTTCTCGTAGTCGAGCAGGCTGCCGAACCGGGTCGTGTACTGCGGCATGGGCTCCCCCTGACCGTCGGGTTGTCGGATCACGGCGGATCGCCGCGAGTTCGAGTGTGACATACTTGAGTCGCACAGTGAACATCTGTGCGTATAGCGAACGAAAAGCAACGGCTACGCGCCAAAGTCCTCTCGGCGAACGAGTCTGCGCTGAGAGAACGACGGAAGGTCGTGGGTTGTCGAGCGAGCACGTCCAGTCCCTCGAGCGGGGGCTCGCAGTGATGCAGGTGTTCTCGCGAGAGCACCCCCGCCTCACCCTCTCGGAGGTCGCACGGCTCACCGGCCTGACGCGCGCCACGGCCCGCCGGGTCCTGCTCACGCTCCAGCATCTCGGCTACGCCCGCTCCGACGGCCGGGGCTTCGAGCTCACCCCCAAGGTGCTCGACCTCGGCTACGCCTACCTGTCGTCCCTCGACCTGGCGAGCATCGCCGAGCCGGGGATGGAGGCACTGGTGGAACGCACGCACGAGTCGTGCTCGGCCGCGGTGCTCGACGGGCCCGAGATCGTCTACATCGCGCGGGTTCCCACCAAGCGGATCATGACGATCTCCTTGGGGCTCGGATCGCGCCTGCCCGCGTACGCCACGTCGATGGGGCGGGTGCTCCTCGCCGAGCTCGACCAGGACGAGGTCGACGAGCTGATCGGCCCCGGTCCCCTGCCACCGATCACCGAGCGGACGATCACCAAGCCCGCCGACCTCCAGGACGAGCTGGCGCGGGTGCGGCGCCAGGGATGGGCGCTGGTAGACCAGGAGCTGGAGGCGGGGCTGCGGTCGATCGGGGCCCCACTGCGTGACCGCCACGGCCGGGCCCTTGCGGCCATCAACGTGTCCACCCATGCGGGGCGGGTGAGCCTCGACGCCATCCGCAAGGACTTCCTCCCCGCCCTCCTCGACACTGCCCGGCAGATCAACGGACGCCTCGCGCGGCGGTAGCCGAGGGCTCCTGACGCACATGGGCACGACCCCGCTCCCATCCGGGGATGCCCTGGTCGCCGTCGTGCTCGCCTTCGCCGACCAGCTCCGGACCAGCGGCGTCGACGTGCCGACCAGCGGCGTGGTCGACGCCGTGGCCGCCCTGGACCAGGTCGACCTCGCGTCCCGCAGCGAGACCCGGATGGCGCTGGCCACCACGCTGGTCAAGCGTTCCGAGCACCTCGGTGCGTTCGAGACCGCGTTCGAGCGCTGGTTCGGGCCCCCCTTGTCGTCGTGGCCAAGAGCGTCGGCGGTCGACGACGACCTCGAGGGCGCGGGCGCGGACGCCGCGATTCGTCGACGACTCGCGCAGGCGCTCGCCAGCGGCGACGTCGATGCCCTGCCGGCCCTGGCGGCGCAGGCGGTGCGGCGCTGGGCGGGCTTCGGCGTCGTGGCGGGCAGTGACCGGTACCGCCTGCAGCGGCTGCTCCGCGGCCTCGACCTCTCGACGATCCGCCAGGACGCGCTGCGGCAGGGGCGGGGCGCGGGGCGGCGCGGTGCGCTCGACGAGCGGTTGGCGCAGGCCGACGTCGAGGAGCTGCTGGACCGCTATCGCCAGATGCTCGCAACGGAGATCCGCGCCGGCAGCGCCGACCGCGGGACGCCGACGACCCCGTCGCCGGACGAGGTCGACTTCCTCAGGGCGTCAACCGGAGAGCTCCGGGACATGCGGGCGGCGGTCCGCCCGCTGGCCCGCAGGCTGGCCGCCAAGGTGGCGCACCAGCAGCGCCGCAGCCGTGGCGGGCGCCTAGACATGCGCCGCACCCTCCGGGGTTCGTTGCAGAGCGGCGGCGTGCCCCTCGACCCCGCCTATCGGCACCGGCCGCGTTCCCGGCCCGAGCTGTGGGTGCTCTGTGACGTCTCGGGGTCGATGGCCGAGTTCTCGCGCTTCACGTTGGCGCTGGTGTACGCACTGCACGAGGAGTTCTCGGGCCTGCGCACGTTCGTCTTCGTCGACGACGTCGAGGAGATCACCGACGTGCTCGATCGCCGGCTCCACGACATCGACCCTTACGCCCTGCTCGCCCGCGCGTCGTCGTCTCGGGCCCGCCACCGCAGCGACTACGGCCAGGTCCTGCGCAGCTTCCTGGACCTATACGGGAGCCAGCTCAGCCCGCGCGCCACGCTGGTGGTCACCGGCGACGCCCGCAGCCACCACGGTGACCCTGGTCTTCACGCCCTGCGGGAGATCCAGCGCCGCAGCCGGCGGATCTGGTTCCTCAACCCCGAGCCCCGCGGCCGGTGGGACCAGGGCGACTCGGTGGCCTCGCTCTACGCCCTGGCCTGCGACCGCATGGCTGAGGTGCGCAACCTTCGCCAGCTGGGCGCATGCGTCACCGAGCTGCTGTGACGCCGGGCGGAGGAGGTCTGTTCCGGGGCCGCCCGCACGCCCCCGGAACACTGACCTCCCCACCCGCCCTCAGAGCGCCTCGCCTCCCTCGCCTGTGAGGTAGCCAACCCGCCCGTTGGCCGACGATGCACTTACCTGCTCCCGTCCACGGACTAGATCGCGCCGGGATGGCCGTGCGTTACACGTGGCGGGAAAAAAGGTGTCGACGCCCGCGAGCCGGCCGGGGTCAGCCGGTTGGCGAAGGCTCGGAGCCGGTGCCTCCGGCCGCCGCCAGGGTCACGCCGGTGGCGCTGCCCGCATCGCCCGTCGGGGCGCTCATCGTCTCGGCCGGTGCCGGCGCGGCCTTCTCGGCCGGGGGCGGAGGGGGCGGCGGCGGGGGCGCCGTCGTGGTCGTCGTGGGCGGCGGGGGCGCCGTCGTGGTCGTCGTGGGCGGCGGGGGCGCCGTCGTGGTCGTCGTGGCGGGCTGAGCCTCGGTCGTGGACGGCGTGGCGGGCTGAGCCTCGGTCGTGGACGGCGTGGCCGGCGGAGCCTCCGTCGTGGACGGCGTGGTGGACGGCAGGGCGGCGGACGGTGCGGCGGCGGCCACGTCCACCTCGTGCAGCAGGCAATCCATATCGAGCATGCACACGAGGGGCTCGTCGGGGTCCATCGCCACGACCGGTTCATCTCCGGTGCCTTCACTGGCCCCTCGGTCGGTGTCGCCTGAGCGATCGGTCGACGACTCGCTTTCCGCGGCAGCCGGCGGCTTGTACTCCGCGGTTTCCCTCGGCGGACGGTCGGACAGGGCCGGCATCACCACGGTGGCGACGATCCCGGTGGTGGCAGCGGCGGCCGTGACGCCGACGGCGACCACGGTGGTGATCGCGGTTGCCTTGACCGCCACCATCCGGCGCACCAGCCGGATCCCCTGGCGGCGACGGGCGCCGGGTGCGGACGGGGCGGCCCGCAGGTGACGGGGGCAGTGGGTGTCGCCGGCATCGTCGCCGTCGGCTGGCAGCGCCAGGTCGAGGATGGTGGCCTGCATCCGGGAAACGATGTCGGACTCCCCCGCCAGGTCGTCATCCGTGGCCGGCTCGAGGATGGCGGCCTGCATGCGGGCGACGATCTCCGACTCCCCCGTCAACTCCTCCGCGGTGGCGGGCGCCGGCGCTGCACGAAGCAACGTGGCCACCCGGCCATACCAAGCAGGGGCGTCCTCGGTGGCCGCCGACCCGTCCCAGACCCGGTCGGCGTGCGCGCCGTCGAACCGCTCCATCTCGATCCAGAGGTCGTCGGGGGTCATTCGGCCAGCACCCCCTCCGTCTCCGTGGCCTCGTCGGCCTCCCTTGCCTGGTCGCCCTCCGTCGCCTCGTCGCCGAATCGCGTGGCCAACCTGCGCAGCGCGCGGTGGCACATCACCCGGACCGCACCGGGGCTGCGTTCCATGATCTGGGCGACTTCCGGCACGGCGAAGCCACCGACCACCCGCAGCAGCACCGCTTCGGCCTGCTCCGGTGACAGGTCGGCCACCAGCATGTCGATGGCTTCCTGGGCCGCCAGCTGGTCGAGCACCAGCCACGAGGGATCCCCACCGAAGCCGTGCTCGACCGCCCCGTCGAGACGGTCGTGTGGCATCGGGTCGGTGCGCCGGCGGGCGCTACGGCGGCGGTGCTCGATCAGCCGGCAGCGCCCGATCGTGAACAGCCAGCTGCGGAAGCCGCCCTCGTCGCCCTCGAACCGCGCCAGCTGTTGGGCAACCGCCACCCAGACCTCACCGGCGAGATCGTCGGCCATGCCCGGTTCCTGGGCGCGCAGATACCGCAGGAGCGGCGGCTGGTAGGCGCGGAACAGCTCGGTGAGCGCCCAGTGCTCACCATTGCCCGCCGCGCACAGAACAGCCGGGAAGCTGAGGTCTCGGATGGGTTGCGCAGGCAGCACCCTAGTCCGCCCGACGGGGTCGGGGCGTGGTCAAGTTCCTGACATTGTCGTGGAGCACCCGGCGCCGGTCGTCGGCGTCGAGCGCCTTGGCCTCACGCAGGTAGTCGAGCGGCCGGGGCAGGCCCTCGATGTGGGGCCAGTCCGAGCCGAACAGCACCCGGTCGGCACCCATCCACTCGACCACCGAGGCGAGATCGTCCTCCCAGAACGGGTTGATCCAGACGTGGCGGCGGAAGACCTCGACCGGGTCGTCGGAGAACCAGCCCCGCATCTTGCGGTCCACCGACCGCAGCTTGCGGAACAGGTCGGGCAGGAACTCGGCGCCGTTCTCGACCGAGGCCACCCGCAGGTTGGGGAACTTGTGGAAGTGGTTCTCGAGCACCATCGACAGCAGGAAGTCGTGCACCGCCCGCTCGATGGCGAAGCTCTTGAGGGAGGGCTTGTACCCGCCCGAGAAGGTGGCGGCGAATCCGTCGACCGCGTAGCCGTCCGACGAAACTCCGCTGTCCCCGGCGTGCACCACCACGGTCACCCCCGCCTCGTCGACCCGGGCCCAGAAGGGGTCGAACATCGCGTCGAACGGCGACCTCCGGCCGAGCGCGGTGGTGGGCGCCGCGGGCCGCATGACCAGCAGTTGTGCCCCCTCCCCCAGCGTCCATTCCAGCTCCTCGACCGCCCACTGCGGACTGGCCAGGGTGATGTAGGGGGCGGCGAAGATCCTTTCGGCGTGGGCGAAGCCCCAGTCGTCACGCAGCCAACGGTTGAAGGCCCGGAAGGTGTGGCACACCGCCTCAGGATCGTGGTGGAGCGGTTCCTCGTAGATCATGCCCAGGGTCGGGAAGAGCCAGCAGCCGGCCAGGCCCTGGTCGTCGAGTGTGCGGAGCCGGGCGTCACGGTCGCGGTACTCGGGTCGGATCGGCTCGTGATCGCGGAGCCGCTCCAGCGGGTTGACGCCGTCGGCGTTGCCGCGGAAGTAGTCGTGCAGGCAGCCCGGTTTGGAGACAGGGTCGAAGGTGGGGTTGCTCACCGCCCGGCTGACCCGCCCGCCCAGCACGTGGTAGCGCTTGCCGTCGATGGTGGCCCACTGGACGCAGCGGGGCGCGAGGGCGGGGTCGAGGTGGCGGGTGAACGCGTCCTCGGCCTCGTAGAAGTGGTTGTCCGCATCGATGACCGGATGGCCGAGGGCATCAGCATCCATTTGCCCAGGGTAGAACACGTTCTCGCGCTGAGCCCCATCGCGACGCGGCACCGCACGGGCGCCGGCCGCGACCCAACCAGCGGCCCCGGGAACGGCACCGGTGGCGGACATGTCAGAAGGTGCGGATAGGCACGTCCTCTTGGCTCACGGTGGTCAGCGCTGCCGGGGACCCGAGCTGTTGAGCTGGTGGCCGACCGCCAAATTCCCCCGCGTCGGCTGCACGAACCGCCCTATCCGCTCGGCTCCTTAGCCGAGGGTCGAGAGAGCCTCGTGGCGAGCGGCGTCGTTCAGGTGGGGAACCAGCAGGTCGAGGGCGACGTCGACGGGCAGATGCTCGACCGCCGCCAGCTCGGCATCGCTGAGCAGGCGACCGAGGGACGCCGCGGCCAATGCCTGCCAACCCTCGTGGTCGGCGGGGACGAGAGCGACGGCGGAGGTGCTGTCGGAGGTGAGGACGGTGGGGGCGGTGGTCGTGGCGGTCACGACGGTCTCCTTGTGTACATTTGCTTGATCGATTCAGTAAACTCCACTTTCGCGCCACCTACTGAATCGGTCAAGATGTTTTCGTGACGGCTCCCACGCTCGCCGACGTCGCCCGCGTGGTGGGCGTCTCCCGCACCACCGTCTCCAACGCCTACAACCGTCCCGACCAGCTCTCCCCCGCGCTGCGCGACCGCATCCTGGCGGCAGCCGAAGCGCTGGGCTATGCCGGCCCCGACCCGGTGGCGCGCGGGCTGCGTCGGGGCCGGACCGGCCTGGTCGGGTTGGTCTACGACCAGCCGCTGTCTTACCTGTTCACCGACCCGGCGATCCTGATGTTCGTAGCCGGCATGGCCTCGGTGTGGGACGACGCCGGGACGAGCCTGGCGCTCCTTCCCCGACTGCAGGCCGACGACGCCGGCGCCTCGGTGCTCGCCAACGCCGCCGTCGACGGCTTCGTGTCCATATGCGACGTCGCCGACGACGCCCGCCTGGCCGCTCTGGTCGCTCGCCGCCTGCCCTTCGTGATGGTGGACCATCGGCGCTCCGGGGCCCGCTGCCAGGTGGTGATCGACGACCGCGGGGGTAGTCGGGCGGCGGCCGAGCACCTCCTGGGCCTGGGCCATCGCCGCCTCGCCGTGCTGGCGCTGCCGCGGTCACCCGGGGCGCCCGGTGGCACGCTCGACCCGGCCGACCCCGGTCCCATCCGCTACACGGTCATGGCCGACCGGCTGGCAGGCATCCGCAAAGCCGTCGAGGAATCGGGCCTCGCCTGGGACGGCATGCCCGCCCTGGCGGTCCCCGACGACCAGTCGCCACGGGAGGCGGCCCGCGAGCTGGCCGGCAAGCTGCTCGAGCGGGCCGATCGGCCCACGGGCGTGGTCGCCATGAGCGACGAGCTGGCGGCCGGAGTGGTTGACGCCGCCATCGCCCGGGGAATCGAAGTTCCCCGCCAGCTTTCGGTGGTGGGTTTCGACGACACGCCCACGGCGACCTCCACGACGCCCCCTCTGACCACCGTCCATCAGCCGCTCGCAGCCCGGGGGGAGACCGCCGCCCGGCTGCTGCTCGAGGGTGCGCCGGCCCGGATCGTGGAATTCCCCACCGAGCTCGTGGTGCGGTGCTCCACCACCAGAGCACCCGCGTAGGTCAGGCCGGCGACGCTGCGGTGGCGCCGGCCGAGGCTCGTCGCCTCCGCGCTGCGTGTGCCCTCGCCGAGGATTCGGCGTAATTGGGTGAAAGGGACCGTAGAGTTGTCCTCCTGCCTACCGGGAGGAGTCAGCGCTTGGCGAAGACTAAGGACGATGCCTTCGTGCTCGAAGGCCGCACAGATGAAGCCCTCAAGGGAGGCGTGTTCCGCATCTCCCTCGACAACGGTCATACCGTGCTCGGTCACCTGAGCGGCAAGATGCGCAAGAACCGCATCCGCATCCTGCCCGGCGACCGGGTGCAGGTCGAGGTGTCCGCCTACGACCTCAACAAGGGACGCATCACCTACCGCTACAAGTAGGGTTCGCGCTACAAAATACCAACCGAGCGGGTCACAAGGGTCCGCTCGATACCGAAGAGAGAATCAATTGGCTACAGGAACCGTGAAGTTCTTCAACGCCGAGAAGGGCTACGGCTTCATCTCGCGTGAAAGCGGCGACGACGTGTTCGTCCACTTCTCCAACATCCAGGGCGAGGGCTACCGCACCCTCAACGAAGGCCAGCAGGTCGAGTTCGACGTGGCGCCCGGCCGGAAGGGTGAGGAGGCCCAGAACGTCCGTGTGATCTGACGATCTGTCTCAGGAGTCAGAGAACTTCATCGAGCCGCCGGCATCGCGCCGGCGGTTCGTCGCGTCGGCGCCCGTATCGTGGGCGCGTGGACGGAAGCGTCGGTCTGAGTCGCCCCGCTCGTCGGCTCTACTCCGAGATGACCGACGATGGGGTGGTCATCGAGGCCGAGGAGCGCGTTCGCCATCTCGTGCTCGACGAGCTGGAGTACGCGCGGCGACCACCGCTCTTCGAGCGCCGTGCTCCCATCTACGGGTCGATCGTGGTGCCCGACGACCGATCGCTGATCGAATCCGGCGAGCTGGTCGACCTGATCGAGCTCGACGCCATGCCCCTGGGCGTCGCCCGCCGCTTCGCCGACGGCCGGTCGGCGTACCTCGTCCGTCAACCGAACCGGCCGCTCCAGCTGGCCTGCTTCCGCCGAAGCGTCCAATACGAGGCCGACCTCGTCGAGATCCAGGCCGACATCGGCGCCGTCATCGTGCAGCGCACCGTCATGGGCGTCACCCGGGCGTTCACTGACACTGGTGCGGTCGAATGGGCCGGCTACCGCTGGACCAATCGTCCCAACGCGCGAACGCAGCACGAGGCGCTGCAGCCGCTGCTGCCGGCGGTCGACAAGCCGGTGCTGGCCGGCATGCTCGAGCTCGCGGTGCACTGGCTGAGTCCCGCACGAGTCGGGGCGACATTGGTCCTTCCTGGCGCGTATGACGACGCCGGCCTGGACCTCGAGCACTCCATCGTGGCGCCGGCGCTCACGGTGACGACCCGCTTCCACTACCCCGCCCTGTTCGCCGCCCTGATGCAGACCGACCTGGCCACGATTGTGGCGACGGACGGAGCCGTGCTCCGGCTCGCGGTGGGGCTGCGGTCGACGCCCGAGGCCGGGTCGACGATCGATCACAAGGGCGGGATGCGGCATCGCTCCGCCGCCCGCTACACGTTCGACCAGCCCGGTGCGCTGGCCGTGGTCGTGAGCGAGGACGGCCCGGTGACGGTCTTCCTCAGGGGACACCCCCTGTCGGAGTGCGTCGCCGGGACACAGAACTCCGGGTGACGAACGCGTTACAGTCGCGGGTGTGTCCGGTCGCCAGTTGGGGGGCGAAGGGTCGCCCTCGTTCGTACGCCTGCTCATGGTGATGGCGCTCGCGTGCCTCGCACCCGTGGCGGCGCTGGGGCTGGTGGGCTCGGCGACGGAAGATAACGACAACGTGACGGCGGCGGGGCGGACGCGGCCCTCGGAGCCCGTCGCCGAAGCTCCGTCGACGTCGGCGACGACCACGGCGCCGGCCACGACGACGACCACCGCCGACCCGGACGACGACGATACCGACGAGGTAGCGGCCGCCCGCCCGACGACCACCGCGACGACTCCGGTGACCGAGACGCCGACGACCACCGTCCCCCCGACGACCGCCGCGCCACCCCAGCCGCCAACCGTCAGCGCCGCGCTGAGTGCGACCGAGATGGTCGTCGTCCTGGCCAACGCCGAGCGGGCGGCGGCAACGCCGCGCTGCGGTCCCCTCACCGTCGACGACCGGTTGGCGGCCGCGGCGCAGGGCCACAGCGACGACATGGCCGCGAACGACTACTTCTCCCACACCAGCCTTGACGGATCGACGTTCACGGACCGGGCCGACGCCGCCGGCTTCACCGGCTTCGCCGGCGCCGAGAACATCGCGGCGGGTCAGCGCAGCCCGCAAGACGTGATGGCGGCATGGATGGATTCCGCGGGTCACCGGCGCAACATCCTCAACTGCGACTACACCCTCATCGGCGTGGGGCTCAACACGGATGGTTGGTACTGGACCCAGATGTTCGGTACGGCGTCATAGATTGGCGCCATGGGGGGACCCGCTGGTCGCTTCGGCGACGACGAACAATGGCTGCCGATCAAGTTCGGTCCGGTGTCGAACGGCGAGTTCCACCCGGTACCCCACGGACCGTTCCTGAGGGAGGTCATCCGGCGCACGCATCGGCTGGCCGACGACCACGCCCGCCGGCTCGGCATCTCCCGCCGGGAGTTCCTGACCGGCGTCACGGGCGCGGCCGCCACGTTGTTCGTGTTGGGCGCCTGCTCCAAGGAGGAGTCGGCCGGCCGGGGCGAGTCACCTGGTGGCACCTTCGACGTCTCCGAGGACGCCACCACCGACAGCAGCGCCGCCCTCGAGGACCTCGGGGGGGAGGAGTTCGTCTTCGACGTCCAGACCCACTACGTGAACTACGACCTCGCGGCCACCGAGGGCGAATGGACAGCGATGTTCCCGCAGGCGGGATGCGCCGAGGGGGAGACGGGGGGCGACACGCGGGCGTGCTTCACCGCCGACGCCTACTTCCGCGAGATGTTCGTGCGATCCGACACGTCGATGGCGATCCTCTCGGCGCTCCCGACACCCGAACTTCAGCTCGCCCCCGACGACATGGTGCATGCCATCGACGTCGCCACCCGCATCGGCTGCAACGGTCGCGTGCTCATGCACGGCGGGGCCTACCCCCACCGGGGGCCCATCGAGGCCGCACTCGTGGGCATGAGCGACCTGCGCGAGCGCTACGACATCGCCGCCTGGAAGATCTACACGATGAACCCGACCGACGCGCACTTCTACTTCGACGATCACGATCCCAACCGGCCGCAGATCGGGCAGCGCTTCATCGACCACGTACGCGAGATCGGTCCTCCCATCATCTGCACGCACAAGGGCATCTCGTCGATCGTCGGGTCGACCCCCGAGCTGGCGTCACCCACCGATATCGGCCCGGCCGCCGCGCGCAACCCCGATGTGTCGTTCGTCGTCTACCACTCGGGGTTCGAGCCGGGTGGGGGCGGCACGGGTCCCTACGATCCGGACGATCCCGCACCGCAAGGGATCGACCGGCTGATTCGCTCGTTGCAGGACGCCGGGGTCGAGCCCAACGCCAACGTCTACGCAGAGCTGGGCGGCACCTGGTGGTTCGTCATGCGCGACCCCACCGTGGCGGCCCACACACTGGGCAAGCTGTTGACGTACGTCGGCGAGGACCGGCTGGTGTGGGGGACCGATTCGATCTGGTTCGGTACCCCGCAGGACCAGATCCAGGCGCTGCGAAGCTTCCAGATCAGCGAGGAGCTCCAGGAGCGGCACGGCTACCCGGCGCTCACCGACGAGCTCAAGGCCAAGATCTTCGGGCTCAACTCGGCGGCGCTCTACGGCGTCGAGCCCATCACCGGCCCGTGCGACCTGAGTCCAGAGGACGTCGAGGCCATTCGCGCCAGCCTGCCGCCGGCCCCCACGTACGGGCCCACGACCTACGCGGAGGCGGCGGCGATGATCGCAGCGCACCAGGGCGGCCAACTCGCGTAGGTGCTCGGCCTGCGTGTGTCGCAGGCTCGGGCTGTCGCATTCGTACAAGACCGCAGCGGTTGCGGCGCGGGAGCCTCGCACCCATGACCAATAGCAACCCGGTTCACAGGTACCCGACGATCACCCCCCACCTGGGGGTGGACGATCCCGCCGCCGCACTCGACTTCTACAAGCGGGCGTTCGACGTGCAGGAGCTGGTGCGACTGGTGCTACCGGACGGGACGATCGCCCATGCCGAGATGCTGGTCGGTGACGCCCTGGTCACGCTGGGCAAGGCGATTCCCGAGTACCACCTGGTGGCGCCTTCGCCCGACGAGCCCGTCCAGGTGTCGATCACCTACTTCACCAAGGCCGCCGACGCCGTGTACGCCCGGGCCGTGGAGGCCGGCGGCACTGCGGTGACGCCCGTGGCCGACCAGTTCCACGGTGATCGGGTCGGCTCGCTCCGAGATCCCTTCGGCCACCGCTGGATCGTCGCCACCCACCTCGAGGATGTGCCCTACGACGAGCAGCAACGGCGCCTGACGCAGATGATGGGCCAGGCGTCGTCCCCGTAGGCCGTCGGGCGAGCGGCGCCGGGCCGGCCGCCGCTCAGGCGCGTGCTCGGGCGCCGGTATCGTGCCGGGGTGGCCGAGACCGGTGCACGGGTCCGAGCGGGCGTTCCGCCGGTGGCGCTGCGGGGTCCGGCACTCGAGAACTTCGACCTCTCGTACCGGGCGCCGTCCGCGGCCCTGGAGGACGTCGTCGACTACCACTGGATCGTCGAGTGGTCGGTCCCCGCCGGCGAGGAGCGTGTTCAGCCCGTCGTCACCCACCCCAGCATCCACCTCACGGTCGAGAGCGATCGGGCCACGGTGACCGGGGTGGTCACCCGCTGCTTCCAGCGGGTCCTGGCGGGCAGCGGCCGGGTGGTCGGCGTGCGCTTTCGGCCCGCCGGCTTCACGGCACTGTCGCCCCATCCGGCGTCCGGGCTCACCGACCAGGCTCTTCCCGCCGCCGAGGTGCTCGGACCCGAGACCGCCTGGAGCTATCACTCGACGCAGATCGGACGTTCGCCGGAACCGAGGCCGACATGGTGACGGCGATCACGATCACCTGTCCCGACGAGGCGCTCGGGATCGTCCGGGCCGCACAGGACGCCGGAATGCCCGCCACCATCTCGTTCACGTCGAAACCGACGGCGTCCTGCCGGATGGCAGCTCGTCGGAGCACGCCATCACCGTGGTCGACGACGCCACGGGGGGCGGTCCCGCCTACTACATGGCCAACTGCCGCGCACCCCACTCACTTCGACCACGTCCTGGAGTCGGGAGGCCAGTGGCGCGAGCGCATCCGAGGGATCAGGGCCAACGCGTCTCGCATGAGCCATGCCGAGCTCGACGAGGCCGAGGAGCTCGATGACGGTGATCCCCAGGAGCTCGGCCTGCAGTACGGGCAGCTGCGAGCGAGCCTGCCGGCATCACCGTGCTGGGCGGATGCTGCGGAACCGACCTCCGCCACGTCCGGCAGATCGCGGCGGCCTGCGTTCGGCCCTAGGGGTGAGGGCCCGGTCCGACCCTTCGCCCGGCTGCTGCCCCACCCCCGGTTCCTCGGGCTCCGTGACGACAGGCCGCCCTGGGACCTGGTCCGGGAGGTGCCGGGGTCGGCTGATGCCGTCACCCCGCGGCCACGGCGTAGGCACCGTGCACCGTGTCGAACAGTGACTCGACCACCCGGGCCGGCACCGCGAGGTCGTTGGACTCGGCGTAGAGGAACAGGCTCAGCAGCCGCCGGGGACCGGCGGAGCGGGCCCGCTCGACGACGTAGTCCCAATCGAGCTCGCAGCTGGCGATCAGGGACAGGGCGTCGTACCAGTGGCGGGTCGCGTCCTCGCTGGAGGCGAGCGCCTTGATGACGACCAAATCCTCGGGGCACATGATGTTGGCCTCGGTGCCCCGGTAGTCCTGCCGCGGGCCGCGCCGCAGCATCTCGTCGTCGAGGAGCACGCCGCCGGCCGACCGGTAGATCACGTCGACCAGCACCCCGTGGCGGAAGGCCTTGTGGAGCCACGTGAGCTCGGTCTCGCTGGTCTCGAAGCCGGCGGCGCCGAGCACCTCGAGGACCCGATCCGCGTCGTCGACGCGCACGAAGACGTCGATGTCGTCGGTTGCGCGGCACCGGCCGAAGGTCACTGTGCCGGCGCCGCCCATCAGCAGGTAGGGCAACCCCTTTCCCTCGATCGCGCGCACGACGTCGGCCAGGGTGCGTTCGATGTCATCGTCGGAGGGCTCCATGCCCCGCGGGTAGTGCGACATCTACCTGCCCCGGGCATCGGTGTGGGGGTCGCGCAGCGTGGTGCCGATCGAGGGCCGATCGTCGGCGTCCAGCGTCTCGCCCTCGAGCTCGGGCTGGCGCCCACCGAGGTACAGGGCTCCTCCGACCCCGCCGGCGAATGCCCCACACACTGCCGCCAGGCCGAGCCGCCACGGCAGCGAGATGTCGCCCCAACCGATGAAGCCCAGCGGCAGGAACAGCAGCGCCCCGCACAGGCCACCGAGGATCGAACCCACGATGAAGCCCCTGGCCTGGGCGTCCGTCATGGCCCCGAACCCGGGCCCAGCCCAGGCCTGCGCCGCCTCCTCCTGCTGCTCGCGGCGGAGGGCGCCCCGATCGGCGGTCTGGGCTCGGGGACCGGCGGCGTACTTGCGCTCACCCGGCGCCGGGGCCGTGCGGTCGTCGATGGCCTCTTCGGTCCTCTGCACCCATTTGGATCGATTGGTCACGGCTACGGGCTTCCCGCTGCCCACCCCGCCCAATCAGCGGCGTCAGGAACCGTTCGTCGACCAGTGCCACGCCTCGCTCGGCAGGTTGTACAGCCCGTAGCTGGAGGCGTTGGCCGCCAGCCATCGGTAACACGGGTTCGACCGGGAGCGGATGAGCAGCCCTTCGCAGCTGAAGTCGATGGCCAGGCCACGCTCGTGCATCGAGGTGCCCGGGCGGGCCGTCGGCGGTGAGCAGCTACCAGCAGGCATCTGGTAGTGGCTAGTAGCTCGTGCCACAGTGGGCCCGCCGGAGGGCGATCTGGCGGGCCTGATCCCGGTGGCCGTGCCCCGTGAGGGTGAGACCGTCGGCCTCGGCGGCCGCCAGGAGTCCCTCGATCTGGTCGGCGATCACGGCGCTGACCGTGATGTCGCGCACCGTGGCGAGGTCGAGGTCGGACAACATGCCCGGCGGCCGGCCGTCCGTTCCCGGAGAGGCAGGCTGGCCCCCGGTCGCCTGAGAGCTGGGCGTCGGGTCGGGATTCTCGTGGAGCCCGACGACGTCGCCTCGGTCGCTGATGCCGAGCGCGACGGACTTGGGCGCGCCGGGGAAGTTGATCGGCGTGAACGGACCATCCACTCCCTCCGCCAGCAGGAACCCGCGGGCCCCGGTCTGGTCGAGGTCGTCGGCCGTGTAGCCCACGATCTGGCCTGTGTCGTTGATGCCGAAGGGGATCGTGGTGGGGCGGGAGCGGCGATCGTGCTGTAGCGACCCTTGCTCGCAGGAACCCCTTCGGCGCCCCCGCGTCGTCGATGAACAGGCCGACCACGTCGCCCCGGTCGTTGATGTCGACGGGTGTCGGGGCCGTGGCATCGGGGGACGTCGAGGGTGGTGAAACGGCCGTCGCGCCAGACGAAGCCGTGCGTCGTCCCGCCGGGGTCCACGAAGTAGCCCACGACATCACCACGATCGTTGATGCCGATGGGCAGGGTGTGCACGGCGTCGGGTGCGTCGATCCTGGTGGTCTTGCCCCGGTGACGGATGTAGCCGCGCACTCGGGTGCTGTCGTCGACGAACGGGGTGTCCTCGCTGTAGCGGCCCACGATCTGGCGGCGATCGTTGATCTTGACCGCCTCGGTTCCCCGGGCGCCGGGCACATCGAACGTGGAGATCCTGCCGCGCGTGTCCCGCACGAACCCGGACTCGCGGTCGGGTCGGACGTGCTCACCGGTGACGTAGCCGCGGTCGTTGATGCCGCTAGGGAAGATCTCGACCCGGGGGTTCGGCGCCTCGAACTCGCGGTACCGACCCTCTCTGAAGACGAACCCCGGCGTGGCGCCGCGCGGCCTGTCCGTGGCCGACGCACCCACCGGCGCCCAGGTCGCCGTGAGCGTGGCGGCGGCGGCGACCGCAGCCGCGAGGACGCCTGTGACACGGTGGGCGCTGCTCCTGCTGCCGAACCGCGACACGACGGGACTCCCTTCCGGTCGAGCGGGTGTCTCGACTCGCGCGTGTTCGGAGCCGGGCGCCATCCCGGATCGAGCGAAAACCATCCGCAGCGCGTCTCGAGCCGGATCGCGCTCGACCCGGCGTGACAACCGCCACTCGCGCTTGACCTCAAGTTCGGGTCGCCGCGCTGGGATCGCTGGTGGCCACGCAGTTCACCGGTCGCTGAGCCCGGCGCTGGCCGGACTCCCCGCCGCGTCGCAGGCGGTGGCGGACACCGGGCTAGCGGGCACCCTCGGCGTCGCCGCCGAGGCGGGGGCGCTGGACCCGCGGACCGGTCGGCGATGGAGCCCAGGCGGTGACTCCGTCGCCGGCGCAACGGCGCGTCGGAGCTCTAGCCCGTAGCCCCGGCCCCGTCCTGCTGCCTCGACCGACATCCCCGCCCCCCAGACGCGCCGAACGCCCGGTGCCCGACCGGTCGCTACGGTCGGACCCCGGGCGCTGGGGTGCGGTGGTGGGCTGGCGACTCAGTGCTGCCGGGCCACGCGGCCGAAGCCACGACGGCGCCGAACCCCGGGCGTGCGGTCGACCGTCACCATCGGCCGCGGCAGCATCAACAGGACGGCGAGGGCGGCCCCGCCGGCGGCAAGTGCGATCGCCCACCAACGCTCGATCGCCAGTTCGGTCTCGAACCTGGCGGGATCCATCGCCGCCACCGCGGCCGCGACGGCACCCGCCAGGCACACGAACGCCGTGAGCATGCGAATGCCGAGCAGCCCGAGGATCACCAGCAGCGCGCCGACGCCGACCTCGATCGCGGCGAGGAGCGGAGTGTGGTTGATCCCGGCGACGGTCTCGACCGGGGTGTACCAGGTCTCGTTGATCTCGGTGCGGATGAGCGCCACCACGCCGAGCGCCGCCAGCGCGACACCAGCCAGGACCACGAGCACGTTGGCGGGGCTCCAGTGGTACTGGACCACCTCTTGGCGGGCGCCCTCGTAGCGCTCGTCAACGGCCTCGTCCCGGGCGACGTCGTCGTCACGAATGTGGCTGCGGCTCACATCATCGTCACGAACGTCGTCATCACGAGCGTCCCGTAGATCACGTCTCCGAGATAGCAGACGCATGGCGATTCCTCCTTCGTCACGCGGCTGCTACCCGCTGCCGACCGGCGCAAACGGAGCGTGGGCTCAGCCGGCGTCGAGGAAACCGACGGTGGCGGCCGCGAAGCGCGCGGGATCCTCGATCATCGGGTAGTGGCCGACGCCGTCGAGCAAGGTGACATGAGCGTCGGGGCGGCGTTCGCCCAGCCGGTCGACCATGGCCACCACCGCGATGGGGTCCTGGCGGCCCCAGACCACCGCCAGCGGTGACGGGTGACGCTCGATCGCCCCGGTGAAGCGGGCCTCATCGGCACGCCGATCCTCGATGTAGCGGATCGTGCGAGGCAGCAGGCGCTGCCCACCGTCCCGGGCGATGAGGGCCCATTGCGCCGCCAGCTCGCCCGGGTCGGGCGGGCTGGCGGGGGAGAACGTAGCCGCCAACGCGGCGCGCATCGCCGCGCCATCGTCAGGCGGTGCCCCGGTGGGGGGCGGGTCGAGGCGGGCATCGGGGAGGTCGAGCAAGAAGAGCTGTCCCGGGGTCAGATGCGCCAGCTCCAGGTAGATGGAGCCGTTGGCGAGGACCCGCCGGGTGATCTCGAGGCCGAGGTCTCCGCCGAGGTCCCGTGCCAACAGCTCCCCGCCGATGCTGTCGCCCATGTCGTGCGTGACGAGCGCGATCCGGTCCAGCTCGAGGGCGGCGCACACCGCCTCGGCGACGTCGGCTTGCCGGCGCAGGCTGTAGCGCTGGTCGGGCTTGTCGGAGAGGCCGAACCCCGGGAAGTCGAACAGCACCACCCGCCTGCTCAGGGTGAGTGCCGGGAGCACGTGACGCCAGTCGAACGAACAGGTCGGGAACCCGTGGAGCACCAGCACCGGATCGAGTCCGGCATCGACCGTCGCCGGCTGGTCGAGCACCCACACATCGCCGCCGGGCAGCGACAGGACGTCGCCTCGCGCCGCCCAGTCGGCGACCGGGGCCGGCTCGCCCGGCGCGTTCACGGGGCCTCCAGCAGCGCCTGCAGCATCCGCCGGACGACGGCAGCGGCCCGGTCGGAACCGAGTCCAGCGTGCGTCCGCAGGTAGTCGACGTTCTCGAGGCTGGCGGTTGCCTCCAGGGCCGCCGCCAGCTCGCTGCGGGCGTGTCCCTGCCGCGCCCGGAGCTCGGGGGCGAACAGCGCCAGCACTTGATCGCGGAGCAGGCGCCGCCGGGCCCGCAGGGTGGATGCCACCACCGGGGAGGACGACGACAGCACGGCGGCGGCCCGCGCCACGCCGATGATGGCCGCGTGCAGCCGGAGCCGCTGGTCGACGAGCGCCGTCACCCTGGCTTCGCGATCACCCTCGGGCGGGGGTGCGTCGAACAGCACGTGTACCCGCTCCCACTGGCGATCGATGGCGGCTTCGGCCAATCCCTCGAGATCGGCAAAGTGGCGGAACACCGAGCGCGGGGACACCCCGGCGCGCGCCGCGATGTCCGCGACCCCCGGGCGGACGACGCCGTCGTCGTAGAGCGACAGCAGGGCATCGACCACCGCGGTGCGGCTGCGCTCGGCACGCCGGTGGCGGCCGTCGATGTCCTTGGCGTCCGCATCGGTGTCGGTGTCGCCATCGCCATCGCCCACGCTCATCCGGATGAACGCTAGCTATTGACACTGGTGATGTCAATACATTAGTGTCACCGTTACTGCCAATATCGGGGTTGGAGGGAGCCGACATGGGCCGCAACATCCTGTTCGTCACCACCGACCAGCAGCGCTACGACGCGCTGGGCTGCAACGGCGGCACCATCGCCCGCACCCCGGTCGTCGACCAGCTCGCACGGGCCGGGATCACCTACCGGCGGGCGTACAACCAGAACACCGTGTGCATGCCGGCGCGCTGCACCGTGCTCACCGGGCAATACCCCCGCACCCATGGTGTGGTGGCCAACGGCATAGCCCTGCCCACCGACGCCCCCAGCGTCGCCGGGTACCTGGCCGAGAAGGCCGGCTTCCGCACCGCGCTCATCGGCAAGGCCCACTTCGAGCCCGGGTTCGATCCCGACAACCGCTGGGAGGAGAACGCACGCGCCGCCCGCGGCGACACCGGTCCGTGGCGGGGCTTCGAGCACGCCATCAACGCGGTTCATGTCGCCGCGTTCCGGGGCCGCGCGCTTTCGCACTATGGACGATGGCTGGCCGAGCACCATCCCGAGCACCTCGAGTCGTTCGCCTCGCTGCTCGGCGCCGAGCCCGGCGGCGACACTGCCGCCCCGGAGACCAAGCACAACCCGATTCCCCGGGGCTGGTACCACACCGACTGGGCCGCCGATCGCTGCATCGACTGGCTCGACACGGTGCAGGACGGCGACGACTGGTTCTGCTGGCTCAGCTTTCCCGATCCCCACCACCCCTGGGACCCGCCCCAGTCCGAGATGCACCGGGTCGACTGGCGCGAGCTCGACCTGCCCCGCGGCCATCCGGGCGACGCCGACCAGGCCCGCAAGCTGCTCGCGGACAGGCCGGCCCACTGGCTGGGCTGGTACGAGGGCACGTTCGTCAATGCCGAGGGCGGGCCGATGCGCTTCTCCCCCGGGTCGCTCACCCACGACCAGGTGCGGGAGATCAACGCCCGGGTGCACGTCATGAACGAGCTCATCGACGAGGCGGTCGGCCGGGTGCTGGGCGTCGTCGAGGCCCGGGGGTGGGCCGCGGACACCGACGTGATCTTCACCACCGACCACGGCGAGCTGCAGGGCGATCTCGGGCTGCTCTACAAGGGCCCGTTCCATGTCGACGCCCTCATGCGCCTGCCGCTCGTCTGGCGCCCGGCCCCGTCGGCGGGGGTGGCGCCCGCCGACCTCTCCGACCCGGTCGGCCACGTCGACCTGGCGCCGACGTTCTGCGCCATCGCCGGCATCGAACCCGCGCCGTGGATGCAGGGGCGGGCACTGCCGACGGCCGCCGCCGCCGGCACCCACGAGCGCGTGCTGTGCGAGTGGGACAGCCAGTTCCCCGGCTACGGCATGCACATGCGCTCGATCTACCGCGACGGCTGGCTGTGCACGGTCTACGAGGAGAGCACCGACGGTCGGCCCAACGGGCTGGAGCGAGCCTGGGGCGACGGCGTGCTCACGCCGTGCGGCGTCCACTATGACGGGAGTGAAGGCGAGCTCTACCGGGTCGACGAGGATCCCCACCAATGGCACAACCGCTGGGACGACGCCGCGTGCCGGTCGATCCGAAGCGACCTCGTGGCCGACCTGTACGACTCGCTGCCGACGGAACGCCGGGAGCTCCTGGTCGACGCCCCGGCCTGACGCCCTGGACACATCGGAGGAATCGCAATGGACTCCCTGCGCACGCCCGACGACCGCTTCGCCGACCTGCCCGGCTACCCGTTCGCACCCCACTACGCCGACATCCCCGACGGTGACGGCGGCAGCCTGCGCGTCCACCACATCGACGAGGGCGACGCCGACGCCCCCGTCGTTCTACTCCTCCATGGCGAGCCGTCGTGGTCGTACCTCTACAGGCACATGGTCCCCGTGCTTGTCGGCGCAGGGCTGCGGGCGGTGGCGCCAGACCTCGTCGGCTTCGGCCGCTCCGACAAGCCGACGAAGCGCAGCGACTACACATACGCCCGGCACGTGGCCTGGCTCACGGCCCACGTCTTCGATGCGATGAAGCTGCAGGACATCACGCTCGTCGGGCAGGACTGGGGCGGGCTGATCGGGCTGCGGCTCGTCGCCGCCCGGCCCGACCGGTTCGCGCGGGTCGTGGCCGCCAACACCTTCCTGCCCACCGGCGATCGCAATCTCGGCGACGCCTTCTTTGCGTGGCGGCGCTTCAGCCAGGAGGTGCCCGAGCTCCCGGTCGGGCGGATCGTCAACGGCGGCTGCACCACCGACCTCGACGCCGCGGTGGTCGCCGCCTACGACGCGCCGTTCCCCGACGAGAGCTACAAGGAGGGCGCTCGCCAGTTCCCGACGCTCGTTCCGGCCTCGGCCGACGACCCGGAGTCGCAGCCCAACCGCGACGCCTGGGAATCGCTCCGGCGTTTCGACAAGCCGTTCCTCTGCGCGTTCGGCGACTCCGACCCCATCACCAAGGGCGCCGACCGCCCGCTGCGCGAGCTCATCCCGGGCGCCGCCGGCCAGCCGCACACGACCATCGAGGGCGCCGGCCACTTCCTCCAGGAGGACCGGGGACCCCACCTGGCCCAGGTGATCGCGGACTTCGTCCGGTCGCCTTCGTGACCGGCTATCGCAGAGGGGCGGCGGCCCGAACCCGTTCGACCATCTGGGCCAACCGGGCGTGGTGGGAGCCACGCCAGTAGATCTGCCCGCACCCTTGGCACCGCTGGAACTCGTCGAAGTACCGGCGGGTGAGCGGCTCGAGGTCATCGATGATGTCGGCCTTACCTACCGGTGCCAGCTCGCCGCCGCAGCGCAGGCACCGGGTGAACGGCGCCAACCGGGCGGCGAGATCGAGCCGTTGCACCACTTCGGCGGCCTGCTCGACAGGGCGCTCGGCGTGCATGAACAGGCCGTGCGTCACACGCCGGCGTTTGAGCAGGCCATGATCGCGGGTGAGCACGACCCGGTGCTCGGATTCGGCGCTGGCGGCCAGCGTCTCGTCGTCGAGGTCGTTCGACCAACGTGTGTCGAACCCGAGCAGGCGTAGGAGGCGGGCGAGGCGTCCCAGGTGGACGTCGACGACGAAGCGGACGTCGCGGAGCGGTTGGGGACGCAGGCGGTTGATCTCCCCGATGTCGAGCGTCTCGAACACCGGATAGACGGCGATCCGGTCGCCCGTCCGCGGGCGACGAGCGAAGTCGACGGGCTCGCCGTTCACGAGGACAAGGTCGACCTCTGTGTGGGGGACGCCGGCCGCCTCGATGACGTCCTTGACCGTCTGGTGAGGCCGGAAGGGTCGGCGCATGACCGCACCTCGCAACTCCGGTGGCACGAAGTCGTTCAGCTCGGCATAGACGCGGACCTCGACGTGGCCGTCGTTGACGTCTGACGTCGGGACGGACGACATGGCGCCATCATCGACCGTCGGCTGGTCGCCGTCAGCCCGATGTGCGCCCAACGGCCGAGCGCCGGGCGAGCTGATCATCGAACCAGGCGGAAGAACGACCGGACCTCGTCGACGAAGAGCTCCGGCTGTTCGAAGGCGGCGAAGTGCCCGCCCCGTTCGAGCTCGTTCCAGTAGCGGATGTCGGTGAACCGCCGGGCGGCCCAGCGGCGGGACACCCGCGGGATCTCCTTGGGGAAGATCGAGCAGCCGGCCGGCACGTCGACGGCGTCGATGGTCGAGCCGCTGAATCGCTCCGAGACCTGCCTGAAGCTCTCCCAGTACAGGCGTGCAGAGGAGGCGCCGGTGCCGGGGAGCCAGTAGAGCATCACGTTGTCGAGGATCTCGTCGCGGCCCAGCACGTTCTCGGGATGGCCCTCGCAATCGGTCCACGACCAGAACTTCTCCACGATCCAGGCGCACAGGGCCACCGGCGAGTCCACGAGCCCGTAGCCGAGCGTCTGGGGCCGGGTCGCCTGCTCGATGGCGTACCCGGACTCCCACTCCCGGGCCCGCTCGAGGTCGGTGAGCGCCGCCCGTTCCACCTCGGTGAGGTCGTCGAAGGTCGCCGGGTCGGGCGCCGCCAGCGGAGGGACGAGGTGGATGCCGATGACATGGCCGGGATCCTGCTGACCGATGCTGGTGCTGATGCTCGTTCCCCAGTCGTGGCCCTGGGCGCCGTAGCGCTCGTAGCCGAGCCGGGCCATCAGCCGCACCCAGGCCGCCGCGATCCGTTCGACGTTCCAGCCCCGCTGCGCCGGCCGGTCGCTGAAGGCATAGCCGGGGAGCGAGGGGCACACGACGTGGAAGGCGTCGGCGGCCGCGCCGCCATGGGCGGTTGGGTCGGTGAGCGGCCCGATCACCTTCAGGAACTCGACGACCGAACCGGGCCAGCCGTGCGTCATGACGAGCGGAAGCGCTTCGGGATGCCGCGAGCGGACGTGGACGAAGTGGATACCCAGGCCATCGACCTCGGTACGGAACTGGGGCAGGGCGTTCAGCCGCGCCTCGGTCGCCCGCCAGTCGTACCCGTCCGCCCAATGGGCACACAGCTCCCGCATGTAGGCGAGTGGCAATCCCTGCGACCAGTCCTCGACGGTCTCGCCCTCCGGCCAGCGGGTGCGCGCCAGCCGCTCCCACAGGTCCCGCAGGTCGGCCTCCGGGATCTCGACGCGGTACGGGGTCACGTCGTCGGGCATCGCGGAGAACCTACCGACAGAGCGGCGCGGTCCCGGCTGCCCGCAGCAGTGGCGCGTCAGCGCGCCAACACGTCGCTGTCGGTGACGTCCGGCGGATGGGCGCGCCCATCGACTCCGGCGCCCGCCTCACTCGGGTCGACGAAGGCAGTCGGGGAGAGCGGCGAAGGCCTCGTCCAGCGAGAGTTCCTCCGCCCGTTCGAGCTGGAGCGGGACCCACCGTTCTCTGAGGAGCGCCTACGTCGTGTGCAGATCTCCAAGCTCGACACCGCGGAGCTCGACCGGCTGCTCGAGA
>Ga0256867_10000075_pt1 | contig 34472 bp, 39 predicted proteins | sample RVTome_15_FD_185939 | JGI IMG/M metagenome (GOLD analysis project Ga0256867, IMG submission 185939) | Soil microbial communities from uranium-contaminated site in the Upper Colorado River Basin, Wyoming, United States - RVT150D86 (HiSeq) ... | reverse complement strand
TTGGCCGACTCTGGTCGAGATGCATCGAGCCTCGGTGACAAGACCAACTTCGTCGCCCGGGTCAGCCCCGACGTGTCCATCGCGCACGGAGATTCGGTCGATCTCATCGTCGACACCGCCAAGCTCCACTTCTTCGATCCAGCCACGGGTGACCGCATCGGGGCCAAGAAGGCAGCGGCAGCCGCCGTTTGAACCCATCCTTCACCTGGGGTGTAGCAACCTCGGCGTACCAGATAGAAGGCGGGCGACATGCCGGCGGCAAGGGCGAGTCCATCTGGGACACGTTCAGTGACGCCGGCCGGTTGGCCGACCCTGGTGACGTTGCCTGTGACCACTTCCACCGCTGGCAGGACGATCTCGATCTCATGGCGGAGCTCGGCGTCGACGCCTACCGGCTGTCGACCGCGTGGACCAGGGTGCTCCCCGACGGCGACGGCCAGGTGAATCCGGACGGCATCGAGTTCTATCGCCAACTTCTGACGGGCATGAGAGAGCGCGGTATCGAGCCCTATCTCACCCTCTACCACTGGGACCTCCCTCGAAGTCTTCAGGATCGCGGGGGTTGGCCGGAACGAGAGACCGTCGACGCCTTCGAGCGGTATGCAACGGTGATGGTCGAGAACCTCGGTGACCTGGTGTCGAACTGGATAACGCAGAACGAACCGTGGGTCTCCGCATTTCTCGGCCACCTCTACGGGATCTTCCCTCCGGGTCAGGCGGACTGGGCCATGGCACTGCGTGCCAGCCATCACCTCCTGCTGTCACATGGGCGTGCCATGGAGGCGATCAGGGAGGTCGACCCCGATGCGCGACTGGGGATCGCTCTCGACTGCCGGCCCACGCGCCCCGGTAGTGATCCCCGTCCGGCGACGCGTCATTTCGATGGCTTTCGCAACCGCTGGATGTTCGATCCGATCTTTGGCCTCGGGTACCCCGTGGACATGGTTGTCGAATACGAGTCGGCGGGCCGGATTCCCGGTGGGCTCGAATCCTTCGTGGCCGAAGGCGACATGGAGACCATCGCAGCGTCAAACGACTTCTTGGGGATCAACTACTACACCACGGTCGAGGTGACGCCCGGAGCCGAGGAGCGCGACGACCCGGAAGGTCCGATTGGAGGCAGTGATGACCCCCGCTTCACCGAGATGGGCTGGCTCGTCGACCCGGCCGGGCTGGAGGAGTTCCTGGTCCGGGTTCACGACGAGTACCGGCCCCGGTCCATCCTTATCACCGAGAACGGTGCGTCTTATTCCGATGGCCCGGACGAGGATGGTGTCATCGACGACACGAGGCGGATCGAATACCTGGCGGGGCACATCTCCGCCGTCGAGCGGGCCAGGGCGAGAGAGGTTCCCGTCGACGGTTACTTCGTCTGGAGCTTCCTCGACAATCTCGAGTGGCTGCAGGGGTTCTCGCAACGATTCGGGTTGGTCTGGGTCGATCATGAGACTCAGCAGCGGGTGCCAAAGGCCAGTTTCCGCTGGTACGGCGAGCGAATCCGGTCCAAGGGGGCACTTGGAGGCTAGGACTCGGGTCCCTCGTCGCCCCAGGTGACGGATTCGGGGTCGGTGGGCTCGACACCCTTGTAGACCGGGGCTCGAAGGTGATGATCGAGCGTCCATTCCTTGTACTCCACATTGACGACGATTGCCGGCTCGACCCATACCGGGTGGCCCGGCACCACGACGTCGTTGATGAACGGCGAGTCCGCCCTCTCGATCTGCGACAGCGCCTCGTGAAAGGCGCGCAGTGAGGAGTCGTCGAAACCAGACCCGACCGCCCCGATCCATTGCAGACCTCTGCGCGTGTACAACCCCACCAGCACCGAGCCGAAGGTTCTCGACCGGCCTCCCTCGCCGGGCATGTAGCCGCCGACGACGGCTCGCAGCGTGTGACGCACCGAGATCTTTCGCCAGTCCTCGGAGCGTCGACCAGGTTGGTAGCGAGAGCCAAGCCGCTTGCCGACGATCCCTTCGATGCCCTGGTGCACCACGGCCTCGAAGAGATTCGTGCCGTGGGTCGGAGTGGGGTCGGGCACGATGATCGACGCATCGAGGCTCAATTCGGAGATGAGGGAGCGCCGCTCCTCATAGGGCTGATCGGTCACGTCGGTGCCGTGGAAGAGAACGTCGAAGACGACGAGATTCACGCCAACCTTCTCACCAGTCCCCCTCCCCCCGAAACCCGTTCGCCGTTGGAGCAACTGGAAGGAAGGTCGACCGTCGTCGTCGAACGCAACGATCTCGCCATCGAGCACGACGCCATCGGGAATATCGAGAGTGCCGATCTCCGGAAAGGGCGACAACAGATCGAGCCCTCTACGCGACCTGGCACGAACCTTTCCCATCTCGGCACCGACGACGGCCCGGTAACCGTCCCACTTGACCTCGAACCACCAGCGGTCGTCGTCGAATGCAGCAGGCCACTTGGTGGCGAGCATCGGCTGGTAGTCAGGCAGTCTCACCCCTTGGTGAGTTCCTCCCTGACGAGACGGTTGACCAGCCCACCGTCGAGATCCTTGCCACGACTCTTCATCAGGTGGCCCGTAACGCGACCCGCCGCCTTTTCGTCTCCTGACACTCCCAGCTCGGCAATGGCCGACGTCACGAGCTCCCTGGTCTCAGCCTCGTCGAGTTTCTCGGGAAGCCATTGCGACAGATAATCCACCTCGAATGCGAGCTTGGCGGCCAGGGCTGCGCCCCTCTCCCCCAATTCCTCGTATTCCGCCTTCGACTTGCCCATCGTCTTCACGTACGAGGAGATGACTCGCTGGTAGAAGCTGTCGTCGGCCTCACCCGTGAAGTCGGGCTCGGCTCGAGCAGTGGAGATTTCGGTCTGAATCTGGCGAAGCGCGTCCTTGCGCGGCCCATCTTTGGCTTTCATGGCGTCTTTGAGCTCGGCGGCGAGCTCGTCCTTGATGGTCATCGGTCGCTCCACAGTCTCCGAGCGATGAGCCCGGGATCGTCGGTAATGATGCCCGTGACCCCGAATTCGACCAACTCCTCGGCCTTCTTCGAGTCGTTCACCGTGTACGGATAGATCTCGAGTTCGGTGTTTACCGCGGCGGTAACGAGGGAAAACTCGGGAATCACGGCCGAATGACCAATGTCCAAGCAATGTCTGACAGCTTCGTCCAATGGGATGTGCTCACCGACGGCTATGCCGGTGCTCACATCCGGGTAGACGCGTCTCACGAGAGCCTGGGTCTCCCAGTTGAAACCGCTGACGATGTCTCCAGCGCGTGCTCGCTCGGCCGCTTCGAGGCCAATGCGGTGATCGGGCTCGTACCCGGCCTCGCCGGGCAGGTTCTTCACCTCGAGCTGGACTTTCACGTGGGGCAGGGCGGCGAGCGCTTCATCCAGAAGCGCCGGTTTGTGCCCGTCTCCCAGATCGAGCTCGGAGAGGACGGACCAGGGGGTTTCGCTGACGATGTGGCCCCGGATGGTGGGGTCATGGGCGAGGACCAGTTTGCCGTCGGACGAGCGCCGGACATCGACCTCTACCCGATCGGTGACCTCGGTGGCGGCGAGAAGCCCGACGATCGTGTTGCCTGGGTAGCGAGCCGGCCACCCACGGTGGCCAATGATGAGAATCTGTCTGGTCACTGTGCAGAAAGCGGGAATTTCCGTTTACAAGCTGCGAAATCAACGTTACATTTCGCCCTCGAAATCCTCCCAAGTGCCCCCGGGCCGATCTCGCACCGGGTACCCTTGTGAAAAAGATCACAAATTAAGGAAGCAATGACCACCACCCTCACCACCATTACGACTGACTGGCGGGACCTCGCAGCCTGTCGGGATTCGGAGCCTGCGCTCTTCTTCCCGGTTGGCACCACCGGGCCTGCCATCGACCAGATCGAAGCAGCGATCGAGATCTGTTCGACGTGTCTCGTTCGTGAAGAGTGTCTGCAATACGCGCTGGAGACCAACCAGGAGTCCGGCGTCTGGGGCGGGTATGCCGAAGACGATAGGCGTCGCCTTCGCAAACGTTGGCTCGCCGAGCGACGACGTCGCTCCGTCTGACCGAACCCCGGCCCGAGTCCGATTTCATCAGACTCGAAGCTGATTGCATCAGCCCTACACAGCCGGTGCGAATCCGACCGCTCTGCCCGACTCGGTGTCATCCATCTCGATGAATGCGATGCTGCGGGCCGGGATGCCCACGGTTCGCCCCTTGGCGTCCGTGAACCAGCCGAGCCCGCCCTCGGCGACCGCCTTCTCCATCTCCTTTTTGAACTTGGAGGCATCGTCCACCTCGATTTCCAGGAGTTTGTCAGTGGTGCTGATGCCGATGCGAACCTTCATACGGCGATCGTAACCCCCTTCAACTTCGATGCCGCCAGACGTACGTTGGACGCATGGTGCGTGTCTGGCTGATCGTCGGCGCCGTCGGAGTCTTCATGGCCACTGCAGTTGCCTCGGCTTCCCCGGTGAGCGAGGTCCGCATCCCGGTGACGATGGCGGAGGAGGTCATGGTGGCAAACGCCGTGGTCGTGGTGCCTGGCGACCATCTTTGGAAGATCTCGGCCCACCATCTCGGGGAGGGTGCCGCAGATGATGTGATCTCTCCCTACTGGCTGCGGGTGATCGACGTCAACACGCCGAACCTGAGGTCGGGAGACCCAGACCTCATCTACCCGGGCGAGATCGTCGAGCTGCCCCCTATCGAACGGCGGTGAACTTGTAGACGCCGCCTTCGTAGGTGGTGACGTACAACTCGCCTTGACCGTCCAGCCCAAAGCTCGTGATAGAGCCAACCGGCCCCCCGAGACGGGATGTCCAGTCTTCGTGCTCGGTCACCTGACCGTCGACGAACACGAACGCCCTGATCCACTGGCTGACCCAGTCGCTGTAGAAATAGGTGCCTTGGATCTCGGGGATCTCATCACCCCGATAGACGAATCCTCCCGTGATCGACAAACCGACCACGGCGTCCGGCTCGTCTTCGGGAGCCGCGTGCCGATAGATGTACACCGGTGAGACGTAGTCGGCAGGATCGCAGCCCTGGAGATGGAAACAACGGGTCCCCTCCATGTCTGACCACCCGAAGTTGTATCCTCCGCCCTCGTCGAGAGGGACCACATTGATCTCCTCCTGATCGGCGTGTCCCACGTCGGCGATGTAGATCATGCGTTCGACGGGATCTATGGCGAATCGCCAAGGGTTTCGCAGGCCATACGCCCACACGTCGGCCAAACCCCCGCCTCCCACGAATGGGTTGTCCGGTGGGATGCCATACGGATCACCTGAGTCGACGTCGATCCTGACGATGGTCCCGTACGGTGTGTTCGGGTCCTGGGCCTGTTGGCGGCTGTCGGCACCGTCACCCATGGACACCCACAGGTAGCCGTCGGGTCCGAACAGGACGTTGCCCGCATAATGACGGATGTCGGTGTGGTCCGGGGGCTGCTCATATTCGAAGACGACCTTCTCTGAGCTGGCGAGGGCCTCATTGGGGTTGCTGTCCGACACGGTGAACTCTGAGAGCTGCCGGTTTCCGCCCTTGTCGGTGTAGTAGACGAAGAATCGGCCGTTCTCGGCGTAGTCCGGATGGAAGGCCAGACCCAGCATGCCCTGCTCGATACCACCCGCCAGCACCTGGTCGGTCAAGTCGAGAAAGGCAGGATCGACCATCTGACGGCTCTCGTCGAGGATCCGGATCACTCCCACGCGCTGGACCACGAACAACCTGTTGTCACCGGGCGGAGCGGCCAGGGCAACTGGTTGCCTGAACCCGTCGAATATCTGATCGAGCCGGACCTCCTGCAAGGGATCGACCGGAGAATCGGTCCCCGGCGTCGATGTGGACGGTGCCGGGTCGTCTCCAGGCGAGACGGTCGTGGTCGACCCATCTGACGGGGCCAGGGTCGTAGTTGTCGTGTCACCGCCCTCCGGCGCGTCGCCGGACCCGAGGCCGCGGAACACCAAGAAGAGGACCGCGAAGATCGCCACGAGAGCGATCAACAGGAGTCGGTAAGCGGATTGGTCGGGGCTCGGAGGCTGGCGATGACGGGCGGTCACTGGGCGGCGATTGTATGGCCTGGGCCGGAGAATCCCGAGTCAGGTCTATTCGTTCTCGCCCAGGAAGATCTCCGATACCGACGAGTCCATGAAGATGGCCTGGAGAGTCTCGGCGAGAATCGGCGCTATCGACAACACCTTGACGTTGTCCAGCTGGACGATGTCGTCACTGACCGGGAGGGTGTTGGTGACGATGACTTCTTCTAGCGGGGCGTTCTTTATCCGGTCGAGAGCGGGGTCGGAGAATATGCCGTGTGTGGCGGCGATTCGCACGCTCGATGCTCCCTCACCCTTGACCATCTCTGCCGCGTTGCATACGGTGCTCGCAGTGTCGATCATGTCGTCGACGATGACCACGTGCCGACCCTCGACTTCCCCCGACATCGACAGTGCTGCCGACAGGTTGTGCTCGAGGGGGTCGCGCCGCTTGTAGACGAAAGCGACATCCGCATCCTCGAGGTGCTTCGCATAGCGCTCCGCTCGCTTCACACCACCAGAGTCGGGTGACAGGACCGTGATCGGGCCGTCGACCTGCTGGGACAGATAATCGATGATGATGGGAAGGGCCGTGAGTGAGTCCCACGGCTTGGATATGAAGCCTTGAAGCTGACCGGTGTGCAGGTCGACGGAGACCAACCGGTCCGCACCGGCCTTCATGAAGAGGTCGGCCATCAGCCTGGCGCTGATTGGCTCCCGGGGCAGCACCTTCTTGTCCTGTCTCGAGTACCCGAAGAACGGAATCACCGCGGTGATGCGTCTGGCCGACGCGCGCTTGAGTGCGTCGATGGTGACCAGCTGCTCCATGATGTTGTCGTTGATGGGAGCACAGTGGCTCTGGATGACGAAGCAGTCGGAGCCGCGGACGCTCTCAATCGGCCTGACATAAATCTCCCCGTTGGCGAAGGTCGATCGATGGACCTTCCCCAATTGGATTCCGAGTACTTCAGCTACTTCCTCCGCCAGGGGCTCGTTTGCGCCCCCGGTGAAGACCATCATCCTGTTTCGGGAGACGATGTCCACGTCAGTCCTTCTTGGCCGCTTTTCGCGCCTCGCGACGTTGAGAGTAGCCGGGAATCTCCTTCTGGTCAGATCGTTCCACCGCCAAGGCATCGTCGCTGACATCCTTCGTGATGACAGACCCGGCGCCGGTCGAGGACCGATCTCCGATCTTCACCGGAGCCACCAACATCGTGTCAGATCCGATGAAGGCGTCTTCGCCGATCTCGGTCACCGACTTCTTGACGCCGTCGTAGTTGACGGTCACCACCCCGGCACCGATGTTCGACCGGGCGCCCACGATGGCATCTCCCAAATAGGAGAGATGGTTGGCTTTGGCACCCTTACCCATCTTGGTGTTCTTCGTCTCGACGAAGGTCCCGATCTTGGACCCGTCCTCGAGCACCGTCCCGGGACGTAACGATGCGTAGGGGCCAACCTCGCACTCGTCACCGATCTGTGCCTCTCGCAGGACGGCGTACCACACCGTGCAGTCATCGCCGATGGCTGAGTCGCGGGCGAAAACGTCCGGGCCCACCTGCGTCCCGGCGCCGACGGACGAGTTCCCTTCGAGGTGGACGTTGGGATAGATGCGGGCACCGGGCGCGACCTCGACCGTCTCCTCTATATAGGTTGTCTCCGGATCGACTATTGCCACGCCAGACTCCATGAGGCGTCGGTTGACCCTCTGCTGCAACTCCCGGCGTGCTTCTGCCAGCTGGTCGTGACTGTTGATGCCCATCACCTCCTCGGGTGAAGCCTTGACGGCGGACAGTCTGTCACCTTCGGAGGCGAGAAGCCCGACAACATCGGTGAGGTAGTACTCACCCTGAGCGTTGTCGTTGGTCACTCTCTTGAGCAACTCGGTAAGGCGCCCTGCCCTTATCGCATATATGCCGGCATTCACCTCGTCGATCGCGATCTGCTCTGGCGTGCAGTCTCGATGCTCGACCACCCCGATCAGATTGCCGTCGCGATCGCGGATGACCCGGCCATAGCCGGTGGGATCGTCGACGTCTGCGGAGATGAGTCGCGCCGTCTCGTCTCCCGAGAGATCGGCCAGCTCGATCAGGAGCCCGGGCGTGAGCAGGGGCGTGTCACCGTAGAGAACCATGATGACGTCGTCCGGGTCGGTTGCTCCGAGAGCGTCGAGCGCCACTTGGGTGGCGTGCCCCGTGCCGAGCTGGTCAGCCTGATAGACATCTGCGACACCGCCGGGCAGCAGTGCGCGAACGTGTTCCGCTCCATGACCCACCACCACCACCGTCGATTCCGGGTGAAGTGGCTCGACGGCGGCGAGGACCCAGTTGAGAAGCGAGCGGCCGGCCACGACGTGCGCCACCTTGGGGAAGTCCGACTTCATGCGCTTCCCCTCCCCGGCGGCCAGCACGAGGACGTGTACTGCCAATTTTCAGGGCCTTCCTGTCGATCTCTACCGTTCTGTGCGGGTTCTTCACGACTGAGTCGTGAAGAACCCGCACAGAACGGTCTTCAGGCTGGGGGGGCAGGACTCGAACCCGCAATAACAGGACCAAAACCTGCCGTGTTACCAGTTACACCACCCCCCAGGGGTGGGTTGATGTCCGTAGACAGGTTAGAGGGGGCACTGGCGAACGAGGTAGTGGGTAGTGGGTATGGGACTACTCGACACGTTTGACCCCCACCGGGCGTAACGCTGCTCCCCGGCCGGCGAACTGCTCGGCGGCGTCGGCGGCCTCGTCCACGTTGGAGAAGTAGCCGAAACACGCCGAGCCGGAGCCGGTCAGGGACACCGGCGCACCCCAGATGGCGGAGACGTCTGCCATGAAGTCACCGAGCATCGGCTGCAGATCCAGCGCGGCGGGGAGGAGATCGTTTCTCATCGGCATGGCTCCTCGCAGCGATGGCGGCAACGAGTCATCGGGAATCACCCATCCCTCGGGGCCCTCCAGCTCGTCCCAACGTCGATAGACGGCGGCAGTGGCCAGCCCGAAGTCCGGCACTACTACCGCCACTGCGAAATCGTCGAGCGGCTCGACCGGCTCGAGCTGGTCACCGAGCCCTTTGGCCATCAGAGAGCCACCTCGGAGAAACAACGGCACGTCGGAACCCACCCTGGCTGCCATCGCATTCAGATCGGCGGACGAGACTCCAGCGAGGTCAGCGGCCGCCCGCAGCGCGGCAGCCGCATCTGAGCTGCCTCCGCCAAGACCGGCCTCCATTGGAATCTCCTTTTCCAGTCTCATCTCCAACGCGGGCACCTCCACCGACTCCCGCACCACGGTCAGTGCCCTCTCGATGAGATTGCCCTCGATGTCGGAATCGAGTGTGTCGTGACCCTCACCCCGATCGACATGCAGCCGGTCATTCCAATCGATGGTTTGGACCAGCGACTCCAGGGGATGAAACCCGTTGGCCCGTGGCGGGAACACCAACAGAGCCAGATTCAACTTGGCGGGAGCCTCATACATGCTCACAACGAGTCCGCCAATCGCAGCCAGTCGTCGAGGGTCAGCTCTTCGGCACGGGCTGTCTCCTCGATTCCCGCAGCCGACAGCGCCCGGACGGGGGAGTCCAGCACCCCGCTCAGCGACTTCCGCAACATCTTGCGCCGGTGCCCGAAGCCGGCACGAGCCAGTTCGACCGCACTCGACGCCCGGGGAGGCGTCTCCTTCCTGGTCATCACGAGCACCGACGACCCGACACGAGGTTGTGGATAGAACACCTGAGGTGGCACATGGAACGCAATCCCGGCATCGGTGTACAGGCCGGCTATGACCGAGGGCAACCCGTAGTCGTCGTCACCTGGTCGAGCGACGAACCGCCGGGCGACCTCGCTCTGCAACATGACGACGTAGCGATCGATGTTCGGGGACTTCTGTATAGCCTCGAGTACCACCGGCGTGCCCACGTTGTAGGGGAGGTTCGCCACCATCGCCCATCCATCCCCATCCAGGGCGGTGGCAAAGTCGACATCGGTCACATCGCCCGACCTGATCTCGACATCCAAGCCGGCGGTCACCTCTTCCAACACAGGCAATAGCCCGGAATCGATCTCATATGCGACGACCCTCGACCCGGCTCCGGCGAGTGCCTTGGTCAATGTCCCCGTCCCGGCACCAACCTCGACCGCGCGGCTTCCAGGCCCCACACCCGAAAGGCGCACGATCTTCCTCGTCACGTTGGCATCGGCGAGGAAGTGTTGGCCGAGTCGGTGGATGGGAGCAAGGCCATGTCTGGCCAGGAGATCGACGATCTCCGACCTCGTCTGTGCGGTCATCTCCCGAACACCCGAGCCGCGTTCGCCGAGGTCACCCGAGCGACCTCGCTGGTCTCCATGCCCCACACCCTGCCCAGTGCGGAGCCCACATGCTCCACCCACGCCGGCTCGTTGCGCTCGCCTCGATGAGGCGGAGGGGCGAGGTAAGGGGTGTCGGTCTCGACGAGAGCACGATCAGGCGGCACCAACTCGGCCCCCAGCCGGATGGTGTCGCCGGTGTCGAATGCGATCGGCCCGGCGTAGGAGAAGACCACCCCGAGCTCGAGGAATCGCTTCGTCCATCGTGTGCCACCGGTCCAACAGTGGAGGATCGTGCGCCCTCCAACACCCGTGTCCTCGACCATGCGATGGAGTTCGGCGAAGGCGTCGCGACAGTGGACGATCAAAGGCTTGTCGTTAGCCACTGCGAGTTCGATGTGTGCGAAAAGCGTCTCCTCCTGCCTCGCTCGCGGTGAGAGGTCCCGATAGAAGTCGAGGCCTGTCTCCCCTATCGCCGACACATGAGGGGCCAGCTGCTCGATGACCGAACCCTGCTCGTCCCAGCGGTCCGCCTCATGGGGATGCAAGCCGGCGGTCGCCAGCACCCGGCCACCGAACCTCTCGGCCAGGGCAACCGATGCGTTCGAGCTTTCAGCGTCGACCCCGGGGACGACCAGCCAATCGACGTTTTCGGCTCGGCTCAGCAGCTCCTCGGGCGGCCGCCCGTCCAACTGGAGATGACAGTGGGTGTCAACCCATCCCATAACACGACGGTAACGGGGGTCCCGCGCCTGACGGCACCAGCCGATAGTCGAGGGGTAGGCTCGCCGGTTGATGGAAACAGGGATTGCACGCAAGATCGACGACCTGGGGCGAATCGTCATCCCGGCGGAGACCCGACGGATGTTCAACATCCGCGAAGGAGACCAGCTCTTCATAGCGGTGGAAGGTGGGAACATCGTCATGCGGAAGATGACGGACACCTGCACGTTCTGCGGGGCGGACACCCAGGTGACCCAGTTCAAGGGCAAGGGAATCTGCGCCAGTTGTCGATCTCAGCTCGAGCCCTGACCTTCCAGGAGCCTCTGATATAGCGACCGTCTGGAGACGCCGGCATCTGAGGCCACGCTTCTCGCCGCCTCCGAGATGGGAACTCCACCATCGACCAGAGCCTGAGCCGCCTTGACCGCGTCGTCCAGGCTCACCCCTCCCAGATCGACAGGACCCAAGACCAGGGTCACCTCACCCCGAACCTCCTCTTTCCATTTTTGAACCGCATCGCCCAACGTTCCGACCCAGACCTCCTCGTGGAGTTTGGTCAGCTCCCGGGTGACGGCCACCTCACGAGACGGTCCACACACACCCTCCAGATCGGCGAGGTCACGAGCGAGCCTCTTCGGGCTGGCGAAGATGACGGTGGCCCTCGGCTCCAGGCGAATCGCTGCGAGGCGATCTGCACGCTCTTTACCCCGCCTGGGGAGGAAGCCTTCGAAGACGAAGCGGTCGCCACCAAAACCGGACACGGCCACGGCCATGGTGACCGCCGAGGGCCCGGGGACGGCCACCACGACATGCCCCGCCTCTCTGACCGCACGAATCGCCGTAGCGCCCGGATCTGAGATCGTCGGCATGCCGGCGTCAGACACGATGGCGACCGACTGACCGTCGGCAACGGCTTTGACCAGCTCGTCGGATCGCACCATCTCATTGCCCACGAACAGGGAGCGCAGTGGCACCGAGATGGCGAGACGACTGAGCAGCTTGGCAGTGCGCCTGGTGTCCTCCGCATAGATGACGTCGGCAGACGCCAGGGAAGTTCGGAGTCGATCCGAGACGTCTCCGAGATTGCCGATCGGAGTGGCGCATACGATGAGACGGCCTTTGGTCACGCTGGCCCGATCAGCCGAGGCCGACCGCTGCGCGGATCTGCTCGCCGACCTCGGTCGCGTCGGCTGCTATGAAGAAGAGCCTGCCATCGGCTTGCTCGACCCAGACGAAGTTGTCTTCGGGCGCCGACTCCAAGGCATAGGCGAGGAGCCCCTCCTCCATCTCGTCGACATCCTGTTGAGTGTCACCCTCGAACACGATGAGCAGAGCGCTGTTTTCCCCGTCGAACCATTGGTGATAGGAGTCACCACCCCAGCCGTCGACCGCCGGAAGCATCGCCTGCCCCGCGGTCGTCCCCTGATTGAGCATCAGGCGGAAGCTCTGCTCTCCCCACACCGACGTCCGCTCCAGCTCGTAGCCGGCAAGGTCGACATCGGGGATGGCGACTGAGACCGGCAGATCCCTCATGTAATCGTCGGGCGTGATGATTTGCTCCGAGGACCCTGGCAATCCCACCATGGCGGTGTAGGCGTCATCGACCGCGTCCCATCCCCCTTCGTCATGGATCGACTGGACGAATGCCAGCCCTGTGTCATAGGGGAATATCAACGACTCACGCAGGAAACGCGGCGCTGAAGTTGCGGCTGACTGATCGACCGCCAGGCTCTCCCCGATCCACTGGAACTGCTCTTCGGAACTGAGGGAGCTCACCCACAGCAGTTGAGCGAAGAAGGCATCTCCCTCGGACAGAGCCTGGTAGGCGACGAACTCGTCGAGCCGGTTCTCGTCGACCATCGCGGCAGCCGCTGCGGCGAACTCGAAGTGCTGGTCGGTGATCGCATGCACCAACTCATGGACCATGATCGATCGCTCCAAGACGTTCATCGACTCACTGCTGGCGGGCACGACGACCTCATGGGTCTCGTCGTCGTAGAAGCCTCCCGTACCCTCGCTGACCAGCTCGAGAACCAGCTGCTGGTAGTCCGCCGACTCGGCGAGAAGGCCCAGCAGCTTGTATAGCCCTTCATCGGCCGGGAAGTCATCGGAGCTCTCGAGGAGTTTGGCGCGTACCCGCGCCTCGTAGTCCTCGCGAGTCACCACCACGATGTTCGGGATACTCATGAAGGCCAGCTCCCGGATCTCCTGTGACTCTCTGATCACATCCGTGAGCTGGGCCTTGACTTCTTCCGATACGCCCTCCAGACCGGAGAGATCGGCCTCCAGCGGGGCGAAGGGAACACTCGTAGTGGTGGTCTCACCCGAGGTGGTGGGCGGGCCCTCAGATGCAGTCGTCGAGCTCGACTGCCCGGCTGCGATCGTGGTGGTCGTGTCTCCCGGTGTGGTGCAGGCGCCGACAAGCACGATGAGGACGAGAACGAGGGACCACAGACGAGTCATGTGGCGATGAGGTTATCGACGACTGACGTTAAGACCTGACACCGAACTCGGCATTGCCGAACCCTGACTCGTAACCTTTGGCCCATGACCAGATGGGTTCTCACGCTTGGCTTCCTGCTGGCGCTGACAGCCTGCTCCAACGGGGGTGGGACACTCGAGCCGGTGCTCGAGCCAGGCGGCGAGATCGCCGGCTTCGGTGACTTCTCCAACGGGGCCGACAAGAGCTTCGGGATCTTCATCTGCACGCGGGGTGGCGCCGTGACTCTGGAGTCCATCGACGTCATCTCCATCGAGGGTGACATCGACTTGCTCGGGGCGTCGATCTACACGTCTTCTGAGAGGTTCGTGGGCGCGGTGCACGGATACCCGCCCGCGGGCATCGACGAGACGAAGCTCCAAGATCTCGAAGGTGCGGTCGTCGAGGCCGATTGTGAGGGCCCGGAGGGAGACGATCGCGTCCAGCTGGTCGTAGGAGCCGAGAGGGCCGGAAGAGGTGGTGGTCAGATCGACGGCCTCACAGTGGGGACTGATGCGGGCGAGGTCGCGATCAACTTCGCGATCGTCCTCTGTGGGGATGAGCTCGAATACTGCGAGGCCCTCCTGGGGACCGAGGATGACGGCGGCGACGAGTGACGGTCATCCCATCGCGACGAACGCGATGGACACCGCGATGCCGAGGGAGACGGGCGCCCAGATGCGCTCGGCTCGCGATCGAGACGCAAGGTTGGCGAGCACTCCCAGTGAGAAAAAACCCACCACGACCCACAGCCAAACCTGGGCCACCTCCCAGCCGATATCGATGACATCGCCCGCCTCGAGGACGATGAGGATTATCGCCGGGTAGAAGAACAGCCCGGCGACTGCGCTGGCCAACCGTAGTCGGGTCGGAAGCACCCCGGGATTCGTGCCACCCCACGCCGCTGCCCCAGCGGGGGCACCGAACGCCAGCGCGAGTTGAAAGACATCAACGATGACGAGGAGGACGGCAGCGACGACCGCGGCGATCATTTGTCTCACGCTAACCGGCCGCCAAGCCCGACTGGAGACTTGGTGCTCGTAGATGCTCAGGTCTTGATTCTCGCCCACGCGAGAATCCCCGCGTGAGAAAAGCGGCCGCGATCGTCGTGCTGGTGTTCGCCGGCTGCAGCCAGGCATTGCCGGGAGGAGAGGTCGCGCCCACCGCGTCCGTTATCACGACGACCACTGCCGAGCACAGCTCGACCACGACCTCCCTGTCACCGACCACCACGAGCCCGCAAGCCCCGACGACAGCGATGGGGATGGCCGCGCCGCCCCGTTGCCGACCCAATCCGTTCTCTGCCGAAGTCGCCGACTCGCTAGCAGCCGACCATCCAGGCGCCCAACTGACCGCCCACGTGCACGATCTGCGCACTGGTTGCAGCTATTCGTTGAATCCCGAGAACCGCCAGCGCACCGCTTCCGTCTTCAAGTTGATGGTCATGGCAGGCACCTTGCTGGAGGCGCAGGAGGCGGATAGGGAGGTAACGGCGTGGGAGATGGGCCAGATGACCCCCATGATCACCCGGTCGACCAATCCTCAGGTGCGTGCGTTGTGGCGTTCGTTCGGTGCCGGCTCCTGGTTCACGCGGCAGACGGAGATCTTCGGGCTCGAGCAGACCACGGTGCACGGTGAGGATGGCGTCACGCCGTGGGGCCGGACCCATACCTCAGCGCACGACCAGGTCGACTTGCTCCGACAGGTGCTGTTGGGTGAATGGGGCCCGCTCGATGTTGAGTCGCGAGCCACCGCGCTCGAGCTCATGACCGCGGTGGTCCCATCGCAAACCTGGGGCATCACCGCCGGCGTACCGGACGATTGGACCGTGGCCCAGAAGAATGGCTTCGCCGGGTCGATCATCAACTCGGTGGGATGGGTGGACGAGCCGGGGCCTAGCCCGGGCTATCTGGTCGCCATCCTCACCGAGGGGTGGGGAAGCCACCCTGCCGGCATCGCGGTGGTGGAGAGGATCTCCGGGATGATCGCCCGGGCGATGCTCCTCCCCGAGCCAGACAGTGCCCGCACCGCCAACGCGGAGTGACGGCCTGATTCGAGAGTCATCAGGCGCCGCCACGCGGATCTGACCGACCCACCCGATCCAGGCCTTCGGCCACGCGGCCGGCCTCGTCATCACCAAGAGTCTCGAAGACCATCGCCCGAATGAGGGCTAGATGGCCAATCGAGACCTCACGGACGAACGAGTCGCCCTCCTCGGTGAGGCGCGCCAGCGTCACCCGGCGGTCCGGCTCGCCACGTGCCCGAACGACCCAACCACGCTCCTCCATGCGGGTGACCGCGTGCGACAACCGGCTCGGAGAGTGACCCGCCGCCTCGGCGAGGTCGCTCATCGACTTGGTCTTGCCCGGTGTGCGGCTGAGCCAGGAGAGGATCAGATAGTCGTCGTGAGAGATACCTGAGTCCGTACGTAACTGGCGGTCGACAGCGTTGAGGAGGCCGGTGATCCCGCCGACCAGCCGGACCCAGCTGCGCAACTGTCGTCTCGTCAAGCTCGACTTCATGGACACCTCCTCGGAATATTTGAAGCTTCAATCATATTGAAGGGGGCGTAAGAACCGTGGCTACAGGAGTCGCAAATGGCAATCAATCGTCTCAACCATGCCGTTCTCTACGTGAGAGATGCCGAGAAGTCCGCCGCGTTCTATGCGGAGGTCCTCGGCTTTCGTCGTCTGACTCTGGGGATCCCCGGAGCCGTCTTCATGCAGGCGGAGGGTTCCACCAACGACCACGACCTGGGGCTCTTCTCTGTCGGTGAAGAGGCCGCCCCGTCCGCCGCCGGTAGAGGATCCGTAGGGCTGTATCACCTGGCTTGGGAAGTCGACACGCTGGCCGATCTGGCGAGCATCGGCGAGAAGCTGTCGTCGGCCGGCGCTCTGGTCGGAGCCACTGATCACGGCACGACCAAAGCTGTCTATGCCCGCGATCTCGACGGTATCGAATTCGAAGTGTCCTGGCTTGTTCCGGCCGACAGGCTCGATGGAACCGAGCGGCCGATGGCAGCCCGCCTAGACCTCCCGAGGGAGATGGAGCGCTATGGGGCTGACACGCTAGGCGGCGTCGGCGTCAGTCGTCAGGCAACGACAGGTGCCACCTCATGAACATTGCTCTTGGATCGCCCAGGGGCTCCTCGCCGCCGTCTCCTGACCGCCGGCCTCATGAAGCTGGCTCGCCCCCATCAGCGTCTCGTCGAGATGATGGGATGGCCCGAGGACTTCTCCGAGTCGACCATCAAACTGATCGGTCTCGCCGAGATGTTGGGCGCCCTCGGCCTCGTCCTGTCGGGAGTGGTCGACATCACCACGATATTGACTCCGTAGACCGCGGTGGGACTCGCCGTGATTCAGGCTCTCGCCATGGGTGTTCACTACCGGCGGGGGGAAACCGATGATCGTCGGCAATCTCGTGCTCATAGCCATCGCCGTATCCATCGCATGGGGTCGCTTCGGGAGCTACCGCTCAACTGACATGCCCGCAAGGTTGAGGTCTCGGAAACAATCGACCACCCGCTGTCGAATGGTTTCGCACCATTTCGTATAGGTGACGAAGATGCCGGCAGGTGGCCGGGATCGAGCCGAGAAGGGAGCTCGAAATGAGTCAGTACCTGTTATCCGTCTACTACGTCGAGGGCGAAGAGACCCCGACCGCTGACGAGATCGAAGTGATTTACGCCGATGTCGACACCCTCAACAAGAAGATGATGGACCGCGGCACGTGGGTCTTCGGTGGAGGTCTGCACACGCCGGAGAACGCAACCGTGGTCAGGGCCGAGGGAGGAGAGATCCTCACGACCGACGGCCCCTTTCCTGAGGCCAAAGAGCAGATTGGTGGCTTCTGGGTCATCGAGGCCAAAGACCTGGACGAGGCGCTCGATTGGGCAGGGCAAGCGACGGTCGCCTGCCGTGGCCCGGTCGAAGTGCGTCCGTTCCAAGACGAGGAGGGGGCCTGACGCCGACAGGGCTTCGAAATGACGAAACGGGGATCGCCCGGATCTTCCGTCAGGAGTCGGGCCGGGCGGTGGCAACTCTGGTCCGCCGGTTCGGCGACATCGAGCTCGCCGAGGAGGCGGTCCAGGAGGCGTTCGTCGAGGCGGTGCGGCGCTGGCCGGAGGCGGGAATCCCGCCCAGCCCCGCAGGATGGATCATCACCACGGCCAAGAACCGAGCTATCGACCGGCTGCGGCGCGAGTCGATCCGTCAGGAGCGTCACGAACAGGCACATCAGCTCGTGGGAGAGGACGAGTCCGCGGAGATCGAGATCGTGGACGACGACCAACTGCGCCTGATCTTCACGTGCTGTCACCCTGCCCTCGCTCCCGAAGCCCAAGTCGCCCTCACCCTTCGGCTGATCGGGGGGCTGCAGACACCGGAGATCGCCCGCGCTTTCCTCACGTCCGAGTCGACCATGGCACAGCGCCTGGTACGAGCGAAACGGAAGATCAAGAACGCCAACATCCCATACCGCATCCCCTCAGATGCCGAGCTGCCCAATCGGCTACGCCCGGTGCTGTCGGTGGTCTACCTCATCTTCAACGAGGGCTATGTCGCCACCAGTGGCCCCGAGTTGGCGCGTGTCGACCTGGCACTCGAGGCGATCCGACTCGCCCGGCTCCTCCGAGACCTGATGCCCGACGAGCCGGAAGCTGCCGGACTTCTGGCACTCATGCTCCTCAACGAATCGCGGAGAAAGGCTCGGACCGATTCCGAAGGCTGCTTGGTGACACTCCGCGACCAGGATCGCTCCACGTGGGACCGAGAGCTGATACGCGAGGGTCACGAGGTCGTAAGGGGGTGTATCCGCAGAAACCAACCCGGTCCCTATCAACTGCAGGCTGCCATAGCCGCAGTCCATGCCGATGCCGGGAGCGCCGATGAGACCGACTGGGATCAGATCGTCACCATCTACGACCAGCTGTCGGTGATGGCGCCGACGCCCGTCGTCCGGCTGAACCGCGCCATCGCCATTGCAGAGACGGGAGATGTCGAAGGAGCGCTAAACATCCTCGATGGGCTCGACCTCGACGGCTACCACCTCTATCACGCCACCTACGCCGACCTCCTCGAGAGATTGGGGAGGATCGAAGACGCTGCCGACTCATACGCCCGGGCACTAGACCTGACGACGAACGAGGCGGAGCGGGCCCACCTCGAGCGGCGCGAGCAGCGAGCGAGGGGAGGTGCCTGATGGCACGGCGGAACCGTGTCGACCCCTTCGGCGATCTTCACGCCGTCCCTGAGCGAGGGATCTTCACCGGCAATCGGGGGTGTCTGGTCGACGAGAACGGTGACCTGGCCCGTCATCACCGCGGCAATCTTTGGATCACATGCGTCACCAGTTACAAGGGCTGGCGATCGCCTCTCGACCAACCCGGACGGTGGACACCCTTGTTCTTCCTCGACGATGCGGTGGCGCTGGCGGCCGGGCATCGGCCCTGTGGTCTGTGTCGTCGCGACGACTACCTCTCCTATCAGCGTGGGGTGACCGTCGGTCTCGCTAGTGACACGCCGGTGCCTGCACACGATTTGAACCGCCGTCTCGCCGCGGAGCGGCTGAATCGTGGGCGGGGTGTGGCAAGGGCAACGGATCGGAAAACGTGGCGCGCCAACGTAACGGGCCTACCCGACGGGACAGCCATCGTTGAAGCGGGCGAAGCCTTCCTCCTCTGGCAAGAGAGGAAGTGGTCTTTCGACTTCTCTGGTTGGATTCCCTCCACGTCGATATCCAGCGGCGAGGTCGAGGTGCTGACACCGCCGACGTCGGTCCTCGCTCTGAGCCACGGGTTTGCACCACGCCTGCATCATTCGATAGCTGCCAGGGCCTGACAGAATCGCGGCCGAGCCGGACATAGACCCACGAGTGGATTCCACGCAACATAGACGCGCCCGTTTCGAGGCCGTCGCAGACGAAGTCTTCGAGCCGTTGCAACGCTTTCTCAGAAGGCGTATCGGGAGCGATCAGGCCGAGGAGGTGCTCAGCGAGACCATGCTGACCGTCTGGCGCCGCCTCGACGACCTTCCCTCCGATGGGGCGCTCCCGTGGTGCTATGGGGTCGCCCGTCGGACGATGGCCAACGCCAGACGGGGCGAGCAGCGACGGCTGCGCCTCGTGCAGCGTCTCGAGTCCGAGCCCTCACCCCGCTCCGAGTCTGACCCGGCAGAAGCAGGACCTGACGCCGACCTCGCGACAGCCCTGGAGCAACTGTCGGGAGACGATCGCGAGATCCTCCGTCTTTGGGCCTGGGAACAATTGGAGCCGCGTGAGATAGCCCTTGTCCTCGACACCACCGTGAACGCCGCCACTCTTCGACTGAGCCGGGCCCGGACCCGACTCGGCAAACACCTCAAGAGACAGAACTCGGACCCATCCGGACATGAACGGATGAATGGCACACAGGAGAGACGATGACTGAAGAGCTCAGAGACCGGTTGGCCCGGCTCGATCCGATGCGCTCCGGTGTGCCGACATCACCGACGACGGATGCGTCGTCTCGAGAACTACTGGAGAACATCATGAGCACACCGCTCAAAGAGAGAATCGAGCCAACCCCGGCACCAAAGAGAACGTGGGGCTTCGCATTCGCCGCCTTGGCCGCGCTGGTGCTGGCCGTGGCCGGCGGGATCGCATTCCTGGGTGGCGAGGAGACTCCACCGGCGGCAGCCCTCGAGCTGAATGCCGGTGGCGAGGACATCATGCAGAGCTGTATCGCCTTCTCGGCGGAGGAGCTGGACAAAGTCGCCGAGCTCGCCTTCGCCGGCACCGTAACCGCCGTGGACGGAGCCACCGTGACCCTCGCCGTCGATGAGTGGTTCCGTGGCGGAGACGCCGCAGAAGTCGTCCTCAACGCTCCTCAGGGGATGGAAGCCCTGATCGGTGGCATCCCGTTCACGGTCGGCGACGAGTACCTCATAAGTGCACAGGGTGGCAGCGTCAACTACTGCGGGTTCAGTGGTGCCTCCACGGCGGACTACCGCGCCGCCTTCGAGGAGGCATTCGCCCAGGGTTGATCTGGTGCAACTGGCCCGACCCCCTTATGTCGGGAATGCGGAGAGGCCCGGTCGATACGACCGGGCTTCTCTGTTATGGCATCCGCCTCCGGCGGGCCGATGTGTAGCGTTCCCGCCCGACTCCAAGGACGGTTTTCATGGCGCCAGAGGGACCGCTACCTGACCGGCAGATCGAGGGGTCAGCCGACAACACGCCTGCGTCCCCGCTCAGTGACAAACGAAACCGGGCTTTTCTAGTCGGATTCGCCGCGCTCGTAGTCATTGTCCTGATCTTCAGCTCACTTGGTGACGAGGAAACCGCCTCGACACCATCGACGAGCCCTGCTCTCTCCCCGACCACCAGCGCCGAGGCCGACCCCGGTCATCAGATACCTCCACTCGACGGCTGCACCCTGATCTCCTCCGACGACGTCATCGAGGCTCTGGGACTTGAGAATGATGTCAGCCTCATCAGTTTCTCCGGCGGAGAGGCATGTACCTGGCAACCGGCCGTTGACGGCGAACCGATCGAGGGCGTGATGGCGCATCTCGAGCCGGGAAGCCCAGCTGACTTCGAGACGGGCGCCACGGAAAACGGGGTCACCGGCACTCCGGTCGCTGATCTCGGAGACGTGGCGTCCTGGTTCGGTGGGAGTGACGTGGGAACGCTGGTCGCGGCAAGGGTGATCGAGCCAACGGTCCTGTTCATGAGGTTGTCGATCAGCCGGCCAGACGTCGACAACGACACCCGACTGGCACTCGCCGGCACCCTCCTAGCGCAGGCACTCGAGACGGTCGAGTTCGGCCCACCCGAGCCCATCGAGGTGAACCTGTGCGATCTGATTTCGGACGAGGAGGCGGAGGGGCTACTGGCGCCGCACCGAGAAGGCCGACCGGCGGCGCGCGACCCGATCTTCATCATCGACAACTTCCCCGACGTGGTCGACCTCTCCCAACCGGGTGACTTCGAATGCACCAAGCTGATCCTCACCGAGATCTATGTCAGGGCTCAGACGGCCGCTACCACCGACTTTGGAGCGGGTGCCTCCATGGAAGGGATCACAGGCGAACCTTTGACCGGCATCGGAGACCGGGCCACATGGTTCGAAGACGTGCCGTCGAGCGGATCGTTCGCCGCACCACACGTAACCGATGTCATCTCGGTCGAATACGGCGAGCTCAGCTTCCGTGTAGCCATCGCGCTCCCTGACCTGTCACCCGAGGAGCAGTTCGAAACGACTCGAGACCTGGCGCGCCAAGCTTTGGGACGTCTGCCAAGGGGACCCGACGACCTCATCGTCGTCGACCCGGACCAACCAGACCTGTCCGCTCTCGGCTTCGTTGACAACCTCCTCGCCAGAGAGCATTCCCGCGAATGGACGTTCGAGGAAGGGCTGATCGCCACGCTTCGTCTCTTCGCGGGAGAAGTCGAGGCGGGCGAAGTGCTCCGGAAGGCCGAGCTGGCCGACTTCTCGGGAACGGGCATCATCAGTCTGGCCCAGGAGTACATGGAGACAGGAACCGACGTCGCCGCCTCCGGCGAGATCGGCCGTCTGCTCGAGCTGCTGATCCCTGTGTTCGAGACCGGCTTCCCACCTGATGCCTCCGGCTCGCTCACGGTGGCACTCGATGGGCTGTTCGCAGACCTCCTGGCCCAAGAGGAGGAACCTCCTGCCGGGGACGAAGAGAATCAGGGCTACTCGCCCCCACCCGACGAGGAAGGCCCGCTCGGGTACGAGCCACCGGGAGTTTTCGGGCCTGGCGAGTGTGCCGATTTCGAGCCCACCATCGGCGGATGGGATACCAGCGGTTTCGAGATCGGGGAAACCGGGCCCTGGGGTGGAGCGGTGCTCTTCCCGTCCGAGGGTCTGGAAGGGGGTTGGAGCCGTGAGACACACCTGCTGTGGGCGCTTCAGGCGCTGACCGATTCGATTACCAAATACGGCACGCCTCCCGTGTGCATACGTCTGCTGTTGTCCCACCATCAGGGCTCCTACACTTTCGTCGAACAGCGCCTCGATCCGTCGCTCTGTCTGATTTTCATCAACAGACCCAGTCAGGGCCGCAGCCCCGATCACTTCAGGCAACAGCTGGCGACCGACATTGCCCACTGCTACATCCCGTGGATGTTCCCCGGCCAATTCGAAGCCACCTACCTTGCCCGCCGGTGGTGGAACCATGCGCTCGCCGAGTACCTGGGTAATACCGTCTACCCGTCCGTGAATCTCGAATGGCGGCTGGCGCCGTCCATGGCGGCACAGGAGAACACGGTCCCGATGGTTGAGAGAGACGCCGGCAACTGGATGTTCTTCCAGTTCGTCGCCACCGAATCCGGGGAGGAACGACTCGCCGCGATCATCCAGACCCTGCCTGGAGGAGACAACCCCTTCCTCGACGAGATCCACCTCGCCGGAATGTCCGGGATGAACGAGCAGTATCACCAGTTCTCCCAAAAGATGACTGATGCGGCCATCGATGACACCGGAGGCGGTCTGATTCCCTACAGCCAGCCACCCAGGGTCGTCAAGGCGATCAACGGGCCCGGCACCCACCGGGAAGAGCTCTCACCGTTCCAGGTCATCCGCTGGGAGGTGAGCGTCCCGTCGGGGCAGTATTCGTGCATCACCGGCACGATGAGCGATGGGGCTCTCGTGTCATATCAAGAAGGGAAAGTGGGGAGCAACAGCGGCGGGTGGGTCGAGCTGCCGCAGACAGAAACGCCCTTCCAGAACGACTTCGTGGTGGTGGCCACCGCCGCTGAAGACGGTCAGAATTTCAGCCTTCGGGTCCGAGAGGTCCACGAGGAGCCGGATTGCGAGGACGAAGAGCAAGAACAGGAGCCTCCACCCGAGCAGTGCTTCTGCATCCCGAGCGACTACTTCCTGGTTTTCCAGGATATCCCCACGACGTTGAGAGAGCTGTTCGGCTTAGACGGATGATCATTGAGCGGGGATGGCGAGCGTTCACCATCTCGAATGCGCTCGGAACCTCGCACGAAAGAGGACGCTTCTAGCCGATCTCATCCACGATGCGACCGGCCGCGTCGTCCGCCACCGCAGCCGAGACGACTCCGGTGTCAGTCAATTGGCGCAGGACGTCGCGAACCGTGATCTTGCCCAGCGCCCGTGCCTGTCGCCGGTGTAGAGCACCGTGTTCGAAGTCCACACTCCCCTCGAGCTCGGCTAGCCGCTCCTGCGCGGTGGACTCCCATTCGACAAAGGTCTTCTTCGCCTCCTCGATCTGATGTGGATCGATGTCATGGAGAGCACTGAAACCGTCCAATTCGCTCGCTGCCTTTTGTGCCGCCAAGCGTCGGGCACTTATCTCGATGTAGCCCACCTCCGTCAGATCCTCGCCGAGCGGTGGAGGCAAGACACCCAACAGCGCCCTATGGAACCTGGCGTACCAGGGCAGGTGCGCTCTCCTGGCGGCGTCGACTCTGAGCTCGCCTTCCTGCGCCTCCTCGATCTCGTCATCGATCTCGTACATGAGGGTGCGGGTGGCTATCGGCGGGAGCAGGCCGGCATCGCTGAGACTCTGATAGGTCTCCCGCTCGATGTTTAGACCTCGGAGCACCAAGACGCGCCGCTCTTCTTCGGGACTCAGACTCGATCGCGAGAGATCGTCGCGGGCATCCACCTCGGCAACGGCCAGATGCGCAGCCAGCACTTCGTCGTCGACGCCCAACCCCTCTAGCCGGGACCGAGCGACGTCGATGGCGAAGAGGCGGGCGACTGCGTTCAGGAATCGGTCGTTGCGACTCACCTCGTCGAGACGAAGGGTATGGACCAGGGCCTTGATGGTCGTAGCGTTGATGAGGAGGGTGGCCAGGACGACTCCTCCGGTGAGCGCCACGATGGTATCTGCGTTCGGCACGTTGTCCGGCAGGGCCAAGGCCAGGGCGAGAGCGACACCTCCGCGCAGACCGCCCCACACGAGAACTGCAGAGTTGCGGGCTCCGACACGGATGATCACACCGAGTCGCTCGAGAAGCCAGACCAACGGAATCACTGCGAGAGGGCGGGCCAACAGTACCGCCCCTGTGGCCACGACGATCCCCCCGAGGTTGTCGCCCAAGACGGTGAAGTCGAGAGCCAGGCCGATGAAGAGAAACAGGAGCGCATTAGCCACGAAGGCAAGGGCATCCCAGAGCTCGTGAAGGATCTCCCGTACTTCACGGTTGGCTCGGCTCTCGGTCATGCTCCCTACGACGACTCCGGCGGCAACCGTGGCCATCACCCCGGAGAAGCCGAGCACCGCATCGGCTACGACATAGCTGCCATAGGCGACGGCGATCGACATCGCCGCGGCCGGCAACCTGCCGAGCAATGGCAGCAGCAGCACCGCCACCACCCCAATGGCGGCGCCGATGAGCGCACCGCCGGCAAAAACCAGCACGAAGTCGATCAGTCCCTCCGAGATCGAAATCGAACCTCCCAACGCGGTGACCAGGAGAATCTGGGAAAGCACGATCGCCACCCCATCATTGAGCATGCTCTCGCCCTCGACGATTGTTAGCAAGCGATTGGAAACGCCGACCTCGCGGAACACCGCGATGACAGCCACCGGGTCGGTAGCCGAGACAATGACACCAAACAAGAGCGCCACCGCAAATGCCCAGCCGAGCGCCCACACGATCGACACGCCCACGAGGACCGCAGAGATGACGAGGGCAATCGTCGCCAGAGCCCCGATGGGGATGAGATTTCGCATGAACTCCCGGGTGGAGAGCATCAGCGCTGCCTCGAAGATCAGAATCGGGAGGAACAAGTTGAGCACCAGATTCTCGAACCCTTCCCCGGCGATGAGCTGAGCGATCGCCAGGTCGGCTCCGATCTGACTCACCAACAGGCCGGCGGCGGCGAGGACCACCGTGAGCGGGATGTGCAAGGGCCGGGTGAACAGGCTGATCAGCACGGCTATTGAGAGCAGGATCGACGCTTCGAGCAGTAGCCGTGGCAGGTCGTTCAAGACGAGCTGTGCACCCTCCATGACCGGGCGACACTACGCCCGCCGTCTTCCCACGATGCAGATCAATATGGTTGTGACCGATCCGGAGGAGACATCAGCATCGAGGCGAGCCAACTACCAGAAGGTGTCGACGACGAGCGCCGGGTTGGCACTCCTGCCGGGCCAGAGAACTACAACAAGAAGGGCCGGCTGAACAAGTCCTTCTATGAGGCGGAGCTGGCGCGAATGCAGGAGGAGCTGGTCAAGCTCCAGCATTGGGTCACTGAGAAGCAGATGAAGGTCCTGATCATCTTCGAAGGACGCGGCTCAGCAGGAAAGGGAGGGGTGATCAAGCGGATCACCGAGCGGACCAGCCCGCGACTGGTGCGAGTGGTCGCCTTACCGAAGCCGACCGAGCGGGAGCAGACCCAGTGGTACTTCCAGCGATACGTCGAGCACCTCCCTGCGGGAGGGGAGATCGTCCTTTTCGACCGCAGTTGGTACAACCGCTCCAACGTCGAATGGGTGATGGAGTTCTGCACCGAGGCCGAACATCAGGAGTTCCTCCGCTCATGCCCGGAGTTCGAGCGGATGCTGGTCCGCTCAGGCATCAAGCTCTTGAAATATTGGTTCTCGGTCAGCTGGGATGAGCAGCGTCGACGGTTCGAGTCGCGGAACCAGGAGCCTTTGAAACGATGGAAACTCTCCGATATGGACCTCGAGGAGCATCGCCTCTACGTGCGGTACTCACAGGCGAAGGACATAACGTTCCAGTACACCGACACCAAGCAGGCGCCCTGGCACGTCGTGCCGTCCGACGACAAGCGCTCGGCCCGACTGAATTGCATCAGCCACATCCTCGACCAATTCGCCTACGGAGACGTGCTGCCCGACCCCGTGGAGCTACCCGAGAGGGAGGACCTCTCGTACATCCGGCCGCCCATCACGGACCAAACCTTCGTCCCGGCCAAGTACTGAGTGAACACTCCTCCCCAAGTCAAGCCAGGTCGTGTTTTAGATCCAAGCCTGCGGTTTGTCTCAATCACGACATGGGTAAACCGATGCCAACCCATTACCCGAAAAGGAGTAAGGAATGATCATTACAGGTGTGATTCTCCTTTTGCTAGGAGCACTGCTGAACATCGGGATTCTCTACACAATCGGAGGAATCCTGGTGGTTGTGGGTGCCGTCTTTTGGATCCTGGGAGCTTTTGGCCGCCAGGTCGGTTCGCGCCCCCACTATTACTAGAGGTCTATCGCGTAAGCCCGGTCACGCAAATCAGCGAGCCAGGGGCGTCGCTCACAATGAGAAAAGCGCGGTCGCCGGCAGTTGCAGTCAGCATTTTAGACGCGGTGAGCGGCGTCAGCTGGCCGTTGAAGTGTCGGCGGACTTACAAGATGGGCCACTGACAACTTCCAAACCACGGGTCGTTCCGAGGTAGACCGGGGGCTACCGGCCGTCTCCACGTCCTTCGGGTGCCCGCCCCTCGGTGCGGGCGGTTTCGAAGATGCTCACCGCTAGCTGGCCCGTCTGGGGCCGAGGCCAGCACCGGGCTTTGGATCCGAGCCGCTTCGCCAACCCATCCTCGGAAAGGGTGGGGCGATCAAATGGTCTGTTCTCCCTCCGGGTCTTTCCACGCGAGATGTAAGGGGCTGACCTTCTCCGGACACTCGAACAGCAACTGAAAGAAGAATTGCCCAAGAGCACCGCAGTCGAGAATCCACGGGAGACGGAGCGACGAATTCTGTTTCCAACGGGCTCACTCACGTGCAGGTGAGCGACGAAGAGCGGGCAGCTCGCTCTCCACTTGCGGGAGGTGTGGGAATCCTGGCGGGCGTGATGTTCATCGTTGGCGACACCTTGAAAAGGGTCGTGTCCGACATCGATGATGTGGCCTGCGCGTCCGCATCCGCTTATCTCGTGAATGCGGTGGACCTCCTCAAATATGGGTTGACCGGCGTTGCAATGGTGCTCCTGGTTGGGGTCTTCCGAGCGGATCTGTCGAGAACCGGACGTGAGTTTGGAAGGGTGGGCGGTTTGGGATTCGTCGTAGCCGGAGTGGCCAATGGCATCGAACATTGCGCCCACCTGGAGAGTTTTGGATGGCTCTACGTAACCGGTCTGCTGATCGGTTTGGTCGCGACGACGACTTTTGGCGTGATGCTGGCCAGGTCCGGAGCATTGCCTTCTTGGATCGGCTGGGTGGTCTCGGCAGGTGTGCTGGGTTTCCTTCTTGCTGCCCAACAGGGTGGTGCTTTTCTGGTTGGCAGTGCGATGGTCGCAGTTGGGGTTCAGCTCAGTAGAGGCCCCTTCCGGCATGCCCCTCCAGAGGCGGGCACGCATTGAATTCCGTGCGTGGATTGGCGGTATCGCTGGGAGGACTGGCATGGCTGTTAGACGTTCTCACCCTGGAGCTGATCTACGACCCACCCCTCTGACGATGAGCTGCCTCTCAGCTTCTCCGTTCTCGCCCTATTGGCAGGTGTGACGGCGGGCTGGGGATGTTGGAACGCAGGCGCAAGGCTGGAGCGACGCGTGGCCCGAATCGGTCTCAGGATTGTCGGTGTTTGCTCAGTCACCCTCGGGCTGGGCTTCGGGCTGAACCTCATCCCGAATGTGTTCCTGGCCTTCTTCCTCTCCTACACCGTCCTTCAGGATTCCTGACGCTATGAGCTGAGCATCGGCGTCAACTCGGTGTGATCACCATGAGGGCCTGCCCATCGTGACGGGTGCCGAGATGTAAGGAACAGACCTGATCGGGACACTTAGCATCCACGGAAAGGAAGAAGTGCCCAGAGGCAGCCAGGTCGAGAGTTCAACCGCCGCGGAGAGACGATTCGACTTGCTCTTCAACTCCCACCACGACATCGTCTTCCGCTATTGCGTCCGACGGTTGGGAATCGACGAGGCAGATGATGCGGCGGCCGACGTGTTCGCCGTGGCCTGGCGCCGGCTCGAGGACATTCCTTCAGAAGATCACGCTCGGGCCTGGCTGATCGGCGTTGCCTACAAGGTCGTCGGGAACAGGTATCGAGCCCGTCGTCGACAGCTTCGCCTATGGAAACGGCTCGCCAGCGCCGAAGGCGACGGTCGCGAGCACCGCGAGGCGAGAGACCTTGGCGATCCAGAGCTATCGAGTCTGTACACAGCATTGCTCGGGCTGAGTGAGACCGACCAGGAGCTGCTCCGCCTGTCGGCTTGGGAAGATCTGAGCAGGATCGAAATCGCCCATGTCCTGGACATCAACGAGAACGCGGTGGACCAGCGTCTCCACCGAGCTCGTTCACGCCTGAAGGAGAGGCTCGCCCGGCCAGAAGACAGTTCCAACCAACCCAGAGAGGCAAGAACGTGATCGACCTACTCGAACGGGCCGACCCCGCAGCACAAGTACACAGCGACCCTGCCCGCCTGCGCGCACTCGTCGACGAGCGAATCGGGTTGACAACGCGGGTGACGGCCAAGTCACCCATGAGGTACCGGCCCTGGATCGTCGCAGCGGCCACCTTCTCGATCGTGCTCGGTGTTGCAATCCCCTCCTTCCTCCTGGAGGGACCAACCCGCACCTTCGATCCGGATTCATTGGGGACCTCCGAGCTGCCGGGGGTCCAGACCGTCGTGTCGCTGGCGTCCGGAGGTGTTCAAACAATGGCAGTCGACGACGGGACCATTTGGGTGATGACCGCTTTGCAGGGAGAGCTCCAACGGGTTTCGGCGGCTTCGGGCCGCATCGAGGGGACCTATGAGGTCGGCGCCTACGTTGAAGGTGTAATCGTCGGGGGTGGATACGTGTGGCTCCTCAGCTATGACAATGGCGGTGAGGTCCTCCGTTTCGATCCGGCATCGGGCTCAGTCGATCTGCGGATAGCTCTCAACGGCTCACCGGGATTTGCCCGTTGGTTCGGTGATCGTCTGGTCGTGAGCAATGACCAGTCCGAACTCCTGGCTATCGATGGCAATGGCGAAATCGTCGCCACCGGTCCTGGAGATGTCAAAGGTGAAGGGCTCGGTTACCTCTGGATCCTGGACCCATCGGACGGCTCCATCCGATCCATGGGACCCGACGGTTCGATGGGTGAGATCGTCATTCCCGGCAACGGGCCAGTGTCAGATTTGACTCAGGTGCGTGCGGTCGGTGAAGCCGGCGGATACCTGTGGCTCATCTTCGGTGACACCGGCACAGGAGTCGTCCGCTTCGACGCCAATACTGGCGAGCTGCAACCGCTGACCGTGGGGAGATGGATTCACTCTCTGATCGAGCACGACGGGATGCTCTGGCTGACATCACACTCGGATCATCTGTTGATCAGCGTCGACCCCGACACCGGCGAGGTTCGTCGATACCCGGTTCCCGGCAAGCCGGGCGGTCTGTTGCTTGCAGATGGAGATCTTTGGGTGGCGCTCTATCAGCCCGGGCAACTGGTCAGGATCGACACGGATACGGAACTGATCGAGGCCGGTGAAGAGGTTGCGGGGTCGGCCGGGGGCGTGGTTCCCGGTCCTCAGCCCGTCCTCTCCTGCACGCTCGGCGGTGTCAGTGACGAGACCCTGCAGCGAGTCGCCGCGGACAGAGACTTCAGCGGGCTGGGACCGACCATCGTCCTCGAGCCATACGACTGGCTCGACTACGGAGTCTGGTCGGTCGTCCAAGCCCAACTGTCCAATGAGGGTTTCGTGGTGTGCGCCTCCGGCTACGTCACGGGCGAGGCGTCCCCGGAGCAACGCGCCGCCGACCTGGAGAGGCTGCTTGCGGATGATCAGATCCCAGGCCCATATCTACTGGTCGGCGTCACCGACGGGGTCCACTCCCTTCGTCTGTTCGCGGACGGACGAGACGACATCGCGGGCGTGGTCCTGGTCGACCCGATGCCGATCGGATTCGGATCCTTCCACGACGAGTTGGTCCCCGATGCGGCCCATCCACTGTGGCCGGACCTCGACCCGACTATCTCCGCATCACTGGACGACTTCGGTGATGCCCCATTGGTGGTGATTGCCCAAGACCCCAAAGCCATGTTCCTCCATGAGGGATACGTCGCTGCGTTTGGCATCGAGACGGCTGAAGCCGAGGACCTCTATTGGCAACAGGGCCTCGACTTCTACTCCAGCCTCTCCACCGATGCGAAGATCGTGACCGCCACCGACACGGCCTTCGAAAGGATCATCTGGGACAGCCCCGAGCTGATTCTGAACGAAGTGATCTCGATCGCAGAAAGCACGCGGTGATTGTCCACGGGGCCAGCCCAACCCTCATGGCTTAGCGGACCAACCCCGAGAACGCATCCTCCTCATCGAATCGGCTTCATGCGTCTCTTTGGCGGTCGCACCTGGCTTGGCGTTAGCGTCGACTCGATGCGCATAGCGATAACGTCGGAAGCTCCTGGTGAGCACCGGGTGGCGATGACGCCCCCGGTCGCGCTACGCCTCATCGAAGAACGCCACAGCGTTGTCATCGAGAAGGGTGCAGGCGAGGGGGCATTCTTCGGCGATGACCTCTACCGGAACGCTGGTGCCGAAGTCAGCGACGACCCATACCAAGACGCAGACGTCATCGTGGTGGTGGGCCGGCCATCGCCGGAACGAGCGAGACGCATCCCGCAGGGCGCGGTTCTGGTGGGGATGATCGACCCTTTCGAGGCAGCCGACCTGATCAAGGTGCTCACTGAGCGTCAGATCACGTCCTTCGCCATGGAGGCCATCCCTCGCACCACCGTGGCCCAGAGCATGGATGCCCTCTCCTCCCAGGCCACCGCGGCCGGTTACCACGCGGTCCTCCTCGCCGCCACCGCCACTCCCCGCTTCTTTCCGATGTTGACCACCGCAGCAGGCACCATTCCGCCTGTCAAGATGCTCGTCCTCGGCGCTGGTGTCGCCGGCCTGCAGGCCATCGCCACCGCCCGGCGTCTCGGTGCTGCCGTGTCCGCCTACGACATCCGCCCCGAGGTGCGTGAGCAGATCGAGAGTCTCGGCGCCAAGTTCGTGACGGCGCCGGTGGACGAGTCGGCGGCTGCAGCCACGGGATACGCCAAGGAGGTCTCGGACGAGACCCAGCGACGGCAACAGGACTCTCTGCGCCCTTTTGTCGCCGACGCCGACGTGGTGATCACAACGGCGCAGATCCCGGGATCGCCGGCCCCCCTCCTGGTCTCCAGGGAGATGGTGGAAGAGATGCGGCGCGGATCGGTGATCATCGATGTCGCCGCTCCCAGCGGTGGCAACTGTGAGCTGACCCGGCCCGACGAGACCGTGATCCACGCCGGAGTGAAGATCGTTGGTCCTACCGACCTTCCCAGCAGGGTGGCTGTGGATGCGAGCCAGATGTACTCCCGCAACGTGGCAGCGTTCCTCGCCCGGATCACCGGAGAGGATTCGGAGGTTGCCTTCAATTGGGATGATCAGATCGTCGCCGACGCCTGTATCACCCATGCGGGCCGGGTGACCCATCCTGTGGTGCGGCGCAGCCTTGGTCTGGAGGTCGAGACGTGAGCCCTCTCCTGGTGGGCATCACCGTCTTCACGCTGGCCGCATTCGTCGGCTTTGAGGTGATCAGCAAGGTGCCGCCCACATTGCACACACCTCTCATGTCGGGGGCGAACGCCATCTCTGGCGTCACCATCATCGGCGCAGTGACGGCGGCCGGGCTCGCCTCAGCGCCACTCGCCGAGATCCTGGGGTTTCTCGCGGTGGTCGCCGCAATGGTCAACGTCGTCGGAGGCTTCCTCGTCACCGATCGCATGCTGGAGTTGTTCCGGAGTCGTGCTGACCGGGAGCGGGCGAAGCGATGACTGCCCTCCTCTATCTGGCCTCCTCGGTGGCGTTCATCGTCGGCCTGAGACGACTGGGCGGACCTCGTACAGCACGGAACGGGAACAGGATCGCCGCCCTGGGAATGCTGGCGGCGCTGGTCATCACGCTCGTCAGTCAGGACATCCTTCATTGGGGCACGGTGGCGGCCGGGTTGGCGGTGGGGACCCTCTTGGGTGGATGGGCCGCCGTCAGGGTGAAGATGACCGCGATGCCACAAATGGTGGCGGCCTTCAACGGGTTTGGCGGCATCGCCTCGGCATTGGTGGCCGGAGCCGAGGTCCTGGAGGGCGATCTAGCCCTACTGCCACCGGAGACCTTGGTTTCCATAGCGGTCTCCGCGGTCATCGGCGCTATCACCTTCGCCGGGAGCTTCATCGCCTTCGGAAAGCTCCAAGGTGTGCTGCCGGGGAGCCCTTTCCTATTCCCCGGGCAGCGGATCCTCAATGGGGCCCTTGCGGTCACCATCATCGGCTTCGGGATCAGCGTGGTGGTCGCTGGTGATGACACCAGTTTCTGGGTCCTCGGGGGGCTGGCCCTCATCCTCGGCGTGCTCGCCGTGATCCCCATCGGCGGAGCCGACATGCCGGTGGTCATCTCCCTGCTCAATTCGCTCTCCGGTCTGGCAGCTGCCGCGGCTGGATTCGTCATCGAGAGCAACCCGCTGATAATCGGCGGAGCCCTGGTCGGAGCGGCGGGGTTGATACTCACCTTCCAAATGACCGAGGCGATGAACCGCTCGCTGGCCAATGTCCTCTTCGCCGGGTTCGGAGTCGGAGGAGCCGGCGGGCCAGCGGTGATGGAAGACCGCCCCGTGCATCGAGCTACCCCCGAGGATGTGGCCATTGCCTTGAGTTACGCCGACTCGGTGATGATCGTCCCCGGCTACGGCTTGGCCGTCGCCCAAGCACAGCATGCCGTTCGTAGCCTGGCAGACGAGCTCGAGGAGGCCGGCATCACCGTTCACTACGCCATCCACCCGGTGGCGGGGCGGATGCCAGGTCACATGAATGTGCTATTGGCCGAGGCTGATGTTCCCTATGAACAGCTCCTCGACCTCGAGCAGGCCGATCCCCGGCTGCCCCAGACCGACGTGGTCTTGATCGTCGGGGCGAACGACGTGGTCAACCCCTCTGCGCGGGATGACCCCTCTTCGCCGATCTACGGGATGCCCATACTCAACGTGGACCGAGCGGGCCGGGTCATCGTGGTGAAGAGGAGCCTCTCACCCGGCTTTGCCGGAATCGACAACCCGCTCTTCTACAACGAGAAGACGATGATGTTCTTCGCCGACGCCAGGGAAGCCCTCGAGGACTCACTGACCGCACTGAAACAGCTCTGATCGCGGTCATCTGTCGTCAGGATCCACTCCACGCATCGACTGGTAAACGATCAACTGCCCCGTGTGGTACCACTCGTGGGCGGCGAGGTTCCTCAGAATTTCGCTGCGGGGGCAGGCTTCCAGGCGAAGGGCCTCCCACCACTTCTCAGGGCACGGAACTAGCTCCTCCAAACCCGCCTCGTCGAATGAGTCGATATAGCGCAGCGTTTGCTCGCGCGAGTTTGCTAGCGCCGAACGCATTTCGGCGAGTGTGGCCGTTTCGGCGAAGGCATCAGGATCGTCGTCTGGCCATTCGCCAGTTTGCAGCCATGCGATCAGCTCCTTTTCCTTGTTCGCCATCTCGATGAGGAGCCCTGTTATCGATGGCATTTCCTCCGTCGGGCGCCAAGGAAGGTCGGCGTCGGTGAGCTTGTCGAGCACCTCGTCGAAGTCCTGACGCACGTATTGCAGCCGTGCCTTGAGATAGTCGTGCGTCCTCATGCCGGCAGACTACGGACTGCAGTCGACGGCCACGGCTAAGGCCGCGCATATCTCTCTCATGCGTCCGTGTCCCCAATCTGCCCAGGCGTTTGGTCAGCGTTCCCACCGAAACACTCTCAACCGAATCGAGATTCACAGCCGATTCAAGGGGGATCGGATCCTCACCGGGTTTCAGCAGAACCTCACTCGCAAGACCCCGAACCGTCGTGGTGCACGGAGCAACCAATGCCCGTCGAAATCTGGGAATGGCGGCGTCCCGAGACAGAACCACGACAGGCCGGCGAGAGATCTCTGCCAGCTCACACCACCAGACCTCCCCTCCGGCTGGCAGATCGTTCACGACGAAGCTGCTGTCTCACCAAACGACGCCAAGTCGCCCCATTCGTCGGCTTCATCGAGCGG
>Ga0256867_10000074_pt1 | contig 34497 bp, 36 predicted proteins | sample RVTome_15_FD_185939 | JGI IMG/M metagenome (GOLD analysis project Ga0256867, IMG submission 185939) | Soil microbial communities from uranium-contaminated site in the Upper Colorado River Basin, Wyoming, United States - RVT150D86 (HiSeq) ... | reverse complement strand
TGCGCCAGCTGCCCGAGTGCCGGCCCGCCAGCCACGCGCCGGCCGCCATTCCTCCCATGAATATGGCGAGCACGAGCGTCTGCGCGTAGCCCGCGTGCCCCAGGAAGAGCTTGAGGTAATGGCTCCAGATGGATTCGTAGATAAGTCCGGCAAACCCCGAGAGCGTGAAGATCGCAAAGAGGAAACCGAGCGCCCAGGCGGGGGGAATCGGGCGCGGTGTGCTCAAGGTGGGCGTCGTGTCGATGGCCGGTGCGCCCGCCGCAGCGACCGGCGCCCGCGCCCGGAGTTTATCAGTTCATGGGACCGCCAGCCTGTTGGCGCGCGTGAATGAAAGCGCTTGCACTACAGGGGGCTTGTTGCTAGGCTCTTGCGCCATCCTGAAACGGGGCAGGCGCCTTGAAATCAGCTTCCGAGCACAAGACGGTCAAGCTTGCCGACGTGGCGCGGCTTGCCAGAGTATCGCCGGCAACCGTCTCGCGCGCGCTGACGCGGCCCGACAAGGTGAAGCCGGCTACCGCCGCGCGCATTCGCCAGGCCGTGCAGGCGCTCGGATACGTTGCCCACGGCGCCGCGCGCGCGCTGGCCTCGCGGCGCACGCGCACGATCGGCGCGGTGATTCCGACCCTCGACAACGCGATCTTTGCCAACACCGTGCAGGCGCTTCAGAAGACGCTCGATGCGGCGGGCTACACGCTGCTTCTCGCGAGCCACGAGTTCGACGCCGAGGTGGAGGCGCGCGTCACCCGTGCGCTGATCGAGCGCGGCGTGGACGGGCTGGTGCTGCTCGGAACCTCGCACCATCCGAGCGTCTTCCGCATGATCGATACGCACCAGGTTCCGTACGTGCTGACATGGGCCCTCGATTCGAGCGCGCGCCATCCCTGCATCGGGTTCGACAACCGTGTCGCCGCGATCCGCGTGACGCGCCACCTGCTCGATCTCGGCCACCGCGAGTTCGCCATGATCGCGGGCATCGCGGCCGGAAACGAGCGCGCGCGGGAACGGGTGGAGGGCGTGCGTGAAGCGCTTTCCGGGCGAGGCCTCGCACTCGGCCCGGGCCGGCTGGTCGAGAAGCCCTATGCCCTCGGCGGCGGGCGGGAAGGCATGCGCGAGCTGTTGCAGGCGACCCGCCGGCCGACCGCGGTGATCTGCGGCAACGATGTCCTGGCCATTGGCGCCCTCGCCGAATGCCATGCCCTGGGCCTCGCCGTGCCCGGCGAGATCTCGCTCACCGGGTTCGACGACATGGAGATCGCAGCGGCCGTCTCCCCCGGGCTCACGACGGTCCATTTCCCCACCGCGGAGCTCGGAGCCTACGCGGCGCAGCACCTCATCGCGCGCCTCGCCGGCGAGTCATTCGAGACCCGCGTCGAATTGCCCGTGGAGCTCGTCGTGCGCGGCTCGACCGCGCCGCCTCCGCCTCAAAACCGATGACGCTCAGTCGGTGACGGGTAAGGAGTGGGAAGAGGCGGGAGGCGCTCCGCAAACCCGCATCTGAACCGCCGAGACGCCGAGCCCGCCGAGAGCAAACACCGATTACGAATGACCGCCCTTGGCGTAGTCGACCATGCCCTGGAAGTCGACCACCACGGCGGGCTCTTTCCCCACCACCCAGGCATCGTGGCCCGAGGGAAGGAGCGATACGTCACCGGGGTGGCACTCGAACTCGGACCCGTCGTCCATGACGATCTTCAGTACGCCGGAAACGTGGTACTGGAAATGAGGCGCCTCGCAACTTTTGGTCTTCACCAACGGCTGGACCGACGTTGACCATTTCCAGCCCGGCTCGAAGATGGCCCGCCCGATCATCGCTCCGCCCACCTTGATGAGCTCCAGCCGTCCCTTGGGAAACTCCCGCACTTCATCCGGTTTTCCGAAATTCTTAAGCTCCGCTTTCTCCATGGTCTTGAGCATATTTGCACCTCCCCTTGACGCGCCCTTTGCCGGGGCGATAGCGTATGCCCTCGTCCCGCCGGCGTATTCAGGGAGAAGCCGGCGTCCGGCATACGCGGGACAAATTAGAACGCCCTGCAACGAATGAAAAGCGGGCACGAACCGGTGCCCCGGGCACTTTCGGGTAAATGTTGCAGCAATCGAAGCATTTAAAGGCTTTGCGGCTGTCGCGGAAGTCGCCGCCTGAGCGCGCGGCCCGCATGGTCGAGACAATCTACCGGTGCAAGTGGTCGCTCACCGTGTACGGGCTCCTCGCGCGCGGCGTGCAGCGCCCGGGCGAGATGGTGCGCTGTGTCGAAGGCCTGACCAAGAAAGTGCTCAACGACTGCCTGCGCAAGAACGTCGAGTTCGGCATTCTGGAACGGCGCGCCTATCCGGAGATCCCGCCGCGGGTCGAGTACGCGTTCACGCCGTTCGGGCGTCGGTTCGTCCGCGTGCTCGACGATCTGGAGGAGCTTCAGAAAGAACTCTCCGAGGAGCGCTGAGCGCACCTCGCTCCTCGGCCCTGCGCGGCCCGGGCCCTCTCATGAGTGCGCCAGCAATTCCTCGATCATGCGCTCGGCCTGCGCCGAATAGCCGCCGCCGAATAGGTTGAGGTGGTTCAGCACGTGATAGAGGTTGTAGAGCGGCTTGCGGGTGACGTAACCCGGCTCCCGGGGAAAGGCCTCGTCGTACGCGCGGTAGAAGCTCGCTGAGAATCCCCCGAAGAGCTCGGTCATCGCGATATCGGCCTCGCGGTCGCCGTAGTAAACCGCAGGATCGAAAATGACCGGCGTGCCATCCCGCGTGACGGCGGCGTTGCCCGACCAGAGATCGCCGTGCAGCAGGGACGGCCGGGGCGCGTGGTCGGAGAAGAAAGCCGGCAGCCGCTCGAGCAAGCGCTCACCGCGCGCAAGGAGCTGCCCGCGAAAGCCATTCTGCGCGGCAAGACGCAGCTGGTAGCCGAGGCGAGAATCGCGCCAGAACGCGATCCAGTCCGCGCCGAGTGTGTTCACCTGGGGTGTCGCCCCGATGGTGTTGTCGCGGTGCCAGCCGAACTTCACTGCGGTGACGCGATGCAGCGCGGCAAGCCGCCTGCCCAGTTCGTCCATGGCGCCGTCCGTCGCCCAGGCAAGCTCCAGGTGCTCGAGCACAAGCCAGCTCGCGCCGCCGCCCGCGCCTTGGCCCACGGGCCGCGGGACCCGCACCGTGTTCGAGCTGGCGATCTCCGCGAGTCCCGCCGCTTCGGCCTCGAACATCGGCAGCCGGTCCTCTGCGTTGACCTTGACGAAGAAGGCGTGCCCCGCGCCGCGCACGACGTAGCATTGGTTGATGCAGCCGCCGCCGACACCCGCATGGGATTCGATGGCAAAGGACGCGCCCGAGGCCTCGCGAATGGCCGTCTCGATGTCCCGCCAGGGATCCATGAAGAAAACAGGAGGAACCGCCGATGAACGCAGATTACTGATCGAAAATCTGGATCAGAACGGCGGTCTAGGTGACTTCATCGCAGATCCTTATCGGCGTTCATCGGCGGTTGCGTTTGAACTAACCGAGCGACTTCCGCGCTTTCGCGATCGCCGCCTTCACCCGAGCCGGCGCCGTTCCGCCGATGTGCGTGCGGGACTTGAGGGAACCCTCGAGGGTCAGCGCCGTGAAGACATCCTTGCCGGCGGCCGGCGCGAACTTCTGCAGCTCGGCGAGCTTCAGCTCGGCAAGCTCGCAGCCGCGCCCCTCGGCGAAGCACACGGCCTGCGATACCGCCTCGTGCGCCTCGCGAAACGGCACGCCCTTGCGCACGAGGTACTCGGCAAGATCCGTCGCGGTCGCGTGCCCCTTGCGCGCGGCCTCGGCCATCGCTTCCCGGTTGACCGTGATGCCCGCAAGGAGCTGCGAGAAGACCGCGAGCGACATCGACATGGTGTCGACGGTATCGAAGAGCGGCTCCTTGTCCTCCTGGTTGTCGCGATTGTAGGCAAGCGGCTGCGCCTTCATGATCGTCAACAGCGCGACGAGATTGCCGTTCACGCGTCCGGTCTTGCCCCGGATCAGCTCGGCGACATCCGGGTTCTTTTTCTGGGGCATGATCGAGGAGCCGGTGCAGAAGCGGTCCGCGATCTCGACGAAACCGAAGCGCGGGTTCACCCACAGGATCAGCTCCTCGCAGAAGCGCGACAGATGCACCATGACGAGCGCCGCGCAGCCGCAGAACTCGATGGCGAAATCGCGATCGGAGACCGCGTCGATCGAGTTCTCGCAGATGCCGTCGAACCCGAGCTCCTTGGCGACAGCCTGGCGGTCGATGGGGAACGAGGTGCCGGCCAGGGCAGTGGCTCCGAGCGGCAGGCGATTTACGCGCCTGCGGCAGTCGGCGAGGCGCTGGGCGTCGCGCGAGAACATCTCGAAGTAGGCCATGAGGTGATGCGCGAAGGACACCGGCTGCGCCACCTGCATGTGCGTGAAACCCGGCATGACGGTCTCCGCGTGCGCATCGGCGAGCTCGAGCAGCGCGCGCTGCAGGCCCTTGATGAGGCCGAGCGCCTGGTCGATTGCCGCGCGCAGAAAAAGGCGCACGTCGGTCGCCACCTGATCGTTTCTCGAGCGCGCGGCGTGCAGGCGCTTGCCCGCCTCGCCCACAAGCTCGATCAGCCGCCGCTCGATGTTGAAATGGACATCCTCGTGCGCCTCGGACCAGGGAAACGCGCCGGCCTGGATTTCCGCACGGATCTGAGCGAGCCCCTTCTCAATTGCAGCGAGATCGTCCTTGCCGATGACGCCCACAGCGCGCAGCATGCGCGCGTGGGCGAGCGAACCTTCAATGTCGTACTCGGCCAGCCGCTGGTCGAACGAGACGGACGCGGTGAAGGCTTGCACGAGCTCGGTCGCGGGCTCGGAGAACCGGCCCGACCACGGCCTGGCTGCGGGTTTGTCGTTGTCGGACATGCTGGCTGATAGAATCTACAGCGTTTCGGGCACTCTCAGGTCGGCTTCAAGCGGGGTGCCGCGCGGCGGCGCGACGGGCCTTTCAGGGACGGACAGGGTGTACCAATGGCGGCTGGAAAACGCTGGGCGCTTGAACACTCGGGTGGGGCATGGCGCGAAGTATAAATCAAAACGCCTATTCGGGTGCCCTGCCCAACTTCCGGAATCTCGGCATCGCGCTTCGCATCGTCGTCATCGTGAACGTGATGGCGCTCGCAGCGGCAATCGTGCAGGTGAAGGACATGCGCCAGCTCATGAGCGCGCTGGTGGAAGCCTCCGCCATCGTGCAGCCGCTGCTCCTCCTGAGCCTCGTCGTGCTCGTCGGGCTGAACGACCCGCTGAAGCGCCTGCCGTACGCGCTCGGCGCGCTCGCGGTATTTGCGATCGAGCTCGTGCTGACGACGCTGCTCTACAGCGTCGGCGAGCCCCTGCTCGACGCCGGCCCGGCGCCGCTCCTGCGCTACTGGGCGCTCGTCGCGCTCGGCACGGGCACACTGCTGGTGTATTTCGACCTGCGGGGTCGGGCGCTGTCGCCGGCCTTCACCGAGGCGCGGCTCCAGGCGCTGCAGGCGCGGATCCGGCCCCATTTTCTTTTCAACAGCATCAACGCGGTGCTCTCGCTCATCCGCCAGAATCCGAAGCGGGCGGAGACGGCGCTCGAGGACATGGCCGACCTGTTTCGCGTCCTGATGGCCGACAACCGCAGCCTCTCGCCGCTCGCGCGCGAAGTCGCCCTGTGCCGGCAGTACCTCGATCTCGAGCAGCTGCGCCTGGGCGAGCGGCTCCAGGTGGAATGGCACGTGGACAAGATGCCGACCGACGCGCTCATGCCGCCCCTCGTGCTGCAGCCGCTGCTCGAGAACGCCGTCTACCACGGCATCGAGCCGCGCGTCGAGCCAGGGGTCGTCAGCATCAACATCTATGGTTCCCGCGGCCAGGTGCACGCGGTGCTGCGCAACCCCTATCGCCACGAGGGCGCGCATCACGCCGGCAACAAGATGGCGCTCGCCAACATCCGCGAGCGCCTTCAGCTGCACTTCGACGCCGAGGCGACGCTCGATACGCGCGTCGGCGAGGACACCTACCAGGTGCACATTACCCTGCCTTACGTCAAAGGCGCAGAAACGTGAGGGGTGGATCATGAGCGAAGCGGTGAAGCCGCTGCGCGTGCTGATCGTCGACGACGAGGCCCCGGCGCGCTCGCGCATGCGCGACGTGCTGGCCGACTGCGCGCAGGAGCTCGCGCTCGAGGTCGCCGGCGAGGCTGCGAGCGGGCGCACAGCGCTCGAGCTGGTCTCACAGGCGCCCTGCGACGTCGTGCTGCTCGATGTCCGCATGCCCGAGATGGACGGCATCGAGGTCGCGCAGCACCTGCAGAAGCTCGACCAGCCGCCGGCGATCATCTTCGCGACGGCCTACGACGCGTACGCGCTGAAAGCCTTCGAGGTGCATGCCGTCGACTACCTCCTCAAGCCCATTCGCGCCGCGCGGCTGAAGGAGGCACTGGCGCGGGTCCGAACCGCGCGCCCGCCGCGGCCCGAAGCGCTGCGCGAGCTGCAGCGCGCCCCGCGCGCTCACCTCTCCGTGCAGAACCGCGGCAAGATCGAGCTGATCCCCATCGGCGACGTGGTCTACCTCAAGGCCGAGCTCAAGTACGTGACGGTGCGCACGGCGAAGGCCGAGCACTTGATCGAAGAGTCCCTGACGCGGCTCGAGGAGGAATATGGCGAGCGCTTCGTCCGGGTGCATCGCAACTCACTCGTCGCGCGCGCAGCGATCCGCGGATTCGAGCGTGCCACGGAGGGCGGCGAAACGAACTGGGTGGTCATCCTCAACGGCATCGAGGAGCGGCTTCCCGTCAGCCGGCGCCAGCAACATATCGTGCGCGAATTCTCCCGCTGACCCCTTGAAACCGGCCACGCCGCAGCGCATCGTCATCGCAACGCGGGAGAGCGCGCTTGCGATGTGGCAGGCGCGCCACGTCCAGTCACGGCTGGCCGGCCTGTACCCGCGCGCGGAGGTGACCGTGCTCGGGGTGACGACCGAGGGAGACCGCCGGCTCGACGTCTCGCTCGCCAGGATCGGGGGCAAGGGGCTCTTCACCAAGGAACTCGAGGACGCGCTCGCCTCCGGGCGCGCGGACATTGCGGTTCACTCGATGAAGGACGTGCCGATGGAGCTTCCCGCGGGTTTCGCCCTCGCCGCGGTGATGGAGCGCGACGATCCGCGCGACGCCTTCATTTCCAATCGCTACCCGGGGCTGCAGGCGCTGCCGTCGGGGGCGCGCGTCGGAACCTCGAGCCTGCGCCGCGAGTGCCAGGTGCGTGCGCGCCACGCGCAACTGGAAGTGCACCCGCTGCGCGGCAACGTCCCCACGCGGCTCCGCCGGCTCGACGAGGGCGCGTTCGACGCGATCCTCCTCGCCGCCGCCGGATTGCGGCGCCTCGGGCTCGAAGAGCGCGTGACCGCCCTGCTCGAGCCGGAAGAGAGCGTGCCTGCGCCGGGGCAGGGCGCGCTCGCGCTCGAGTGCCGCGCGGAGCGCAGCGATCTCCTCGAGCTCATGAAACCCCTCGACCATCGCGACACCCGCGTCTGCGTGACGGCGGAGCGCTCTCTCTCTCGCTCGCTCTCGGGCAGCTGCACCGTGCCGCTCGGCGCCTACGCGCAGCTTGCGGGCGGAGCGCTGCGGCTTCGCGCGTTTGTCGGCCTGCCCGATGGAAGCCGCCTGATCGCTGGCGAGCGCGCGGGCCCGGCGGCCGAGCCGGAGGCGCTCGGCACAGCGCTCGGCGAAGAGCTCAGGGCGCGCGGGGCGGGCGCGATACTCGCGGAGGTCGAGAAGCAGGCAGCCGGGGAATCCCGTTCCAGTGATCTCCCCTGACGCCTCAGTATTGCCTGTCCGCGTCACGGATGGATTACGGACATTGGAACGGGACGAGCGCTGATGGCGGATCGGCCGCTCACCGGCAGGAACATCGCCATCACGCGCCCGGCGCAGCAGGCGCAGGAGCTCGCGGCGATGATCCGCGAGGCGGGCGGCGTGCCCATCCTCTTTCCGGTGCTCGAGATCCGCGACGTGGAAGACCTCAAGCCGCTCATCGATATCATCGCGCGACTCCCCGAGTTCGATCTCGCCGTATTCATCAGCCCCAACGCGGTGAACAAGGCCATGAATCTCATCACCGCGCACGGCGGGCTGCCGCCAGGGATTCTGTGCGCCGCGATCGGCCGCGGCAGCGTCAAGGAGCTCGCGCGCTTCGGCGTGACGGATGCGATGGCGCCATCGCGCCGCTTCGACAGCGAGGCACTGCTCGAGCTGCCGCAGCTGCGGCAGATGCAGGGCAAGCGGGTGGTGATCTTTCGCGGCGACGGGGGGCGCGAGCTCCTCGGCGACACGTTGAAGGCCCGCGGCGCGGACGTGGAGTACGCCGAGTGCTACCGCCGCGGCCGCCCGAATCTCGACTCAGCGCCGCTCCTCAAGGCCTGGGCGCGCAATGAGCTCGATGCGATCACGGTGACGAGCAGCGAAGGGCTGCGCAACCTCTACGAGATGATCGGCGCGCTCGCCCGCCAGTGGCTGCGTAAAACCCCGGTGTTCGTGCCGCATGAGCGCATCGCCGAAGTCGCCCGCGAGCTGGGGTTGACGCGCGTCATCGTGACGGAAGCCGCCGACGAGGGCCTGGTGAAAGGCCTGATCGAACATTTCTCGGCGAGGAACGGCGCGGGCTCGCGTTAGCAGTGTGGAGCTTCAAGCGCCCGCTTGTTGCTGGGAACACCGATCTGCGGCCATCGACTCGGGATCACGGCGCACCGTTCGTCATTCATTGCTGTCAGTGTTGCGGCACCCCCCGATCACGCCCCATACTATTGGCTGAACCAGCCGTTTCATCGCATGAGCGAATCCCCGCAGGACAGGACGCAGGAAGAAGGCGCGTCCGCGTCAGAATCCGGGCACGAGCGTGCCACCGAGTCCGCAGCGGAGCCGGCCGCTGAGGCCGCCTCTGCGCCGGCGCGCGCGCCGCGGTGGCGCGCCGCGCTCGCGCTCCTGTTGATTGTTTCCGCCGCGGGGGCGTTCGGCTGGTATTGGTACCAGAACCGCGCCGCGACCGGCGCGATGCGCCAGGCGTTGACGCAGAAGGCCGCCGACGCCGATGCGAAAGCGCAGAACGAGCGCCGCGTCGTGGAGGAGCTGCGCGAGACGATCTCCGCGGTTCAAGGCAAGGTGGCCGCGCTCGAGGAGAGGATCGGGCAAACGCAAGCGCAGCAGGCCGCGCTCGACGCGCTGGTCGAGAACCTCACCCGCAATCGGGACGATTGGAGCTTGGCGGAAATCGAGCAGGCGCTCCTCATCGCAAGCCGGCAACTGCAGCTCTCGGGCAACGTGGCCGCGGCCCTGAACGCGCTTCGCGCTGCGGAGGACAAGCTCCGGCAGCTCGCGCGCCCGGACCTGAAGGAGCTGCGCGAGGCGGTCGGCGCGGACATCGCGCGACTGGAGAAGGTGCCGACGCTCGACACGACGGGCATCAGCGCGCAGTTGACGGAGTTGATCGAGCGCGTGGACCAGCTGCCGCTTGCCATGGACGTTCGCCCGAAACCCGGCGCGCAACAGGCAGCCGCTGGCAGCGCCGACGAGGCGTTGTGGAAGCGGCTGCTGCGCGAGACCTGGGAAGAGCTCAAGAAGCTCGTGCGGGTCGAGCGCATGGACCGCGCCGACGTTGCCTTGCTGGCGCCCTCGCAGGCGTTCTTTCTGCGCGAGAACCTGAAGCTGCGCCTCCTGAACGCGCGGATCGCCCTCGTCGCGCGCGACCTGCGCGCCTACAAGGCGGATATCGGCGCGGCCCGCGACTGGCTGCAGCGCTACTACGATGTGCGCGACGAGGCGGTCGCCCGCGCAGTCGGCATGCTGGCCAATCTGCACGCGGCGGAGACGAGCGCGGAGGTGCCCGATATCTCGGCCTCGCTCGAGGCGATGCATGCCCTGCGGCGCGCGCGCCCGGCCGCGGCCCCGAAGCCATAGGGGGGCCGGTGTTGCGGGCGCTCACCTGGATCGTGGCGATCGTCGCGGTTGCCGTGGGCCTCACACTGCTCGCGCGCTACAGCACCGGCTACGCGCTCTTCGTCTGGCCGCCTTATCGCATCGAGCTCTCGCTCAACTTCCTTCTGCTTCTCATCGCTGCGGCGTTTGTCGCGCTCTACATCGTGGTCCGCATGGTTTCTGCCACCGTGCGCTTGCCGGCCCAGGTGCGCGAGTACCGTGCGGCGCGGCGGCGCAGGAAAGCGCGGGCGACCTTCGCGGGCGCACTGCACGAGTACTTGTCGGGCCGCTACGCGCGCGCCGAGAAGGCGGCACGACGCGCCCTCGAGATGGGCGAGCATGCCGATCTCGCCGCGCTGCTCGCTGCGCGCGCGGCTCAGGGATTGCGCGCCTACGACCGCCGCGACGACTACCTCGCGCGCGCAGCCGCGGTGGCGGGCAGCGACGAAGCAACGCGGCTCGTGACCGAAGCCGAGCTCTTTCTCGAGCAGGGCCGTGCCCGGGAAGCGCTCGAGGTGCTTGAGCGCCTGCCGCGCCGTCATACCGCGGCCCTGCGGCTCGAGCTCGCCGCGCACCAGCAGCTCGGGAACTGGGACAAGACTCTCGCGCTGCTGGCCGAGCTCAACCGGCGCAAGGCGTTTGACCCCGAGAAGGCCGCGGACCTGCGCCGGATCGCGCTGGTCGAGCATTTGAGGTCGCGGGCGACCGACCTGTCGGCGCTGGAGGAGGCATGGAACCGGGTCGCCGCAAAGGAGCGCACGGACGCGCGCATCGCGGCGGCGGCCGTGCGTCTTTTCATGGGGCTCGGTGGCTGCACGCAGGCGCATCGCATCATCGAGGAGGCGCTGGAGTCGGCCTGGGACAGCGATCTCGTGGCGCTCTACGCGGAGTGCGATGGCGGCGACACGCTTCGGCGCATCGAGCGGGCGGAAAGCTGGTTGAAGTCCTACCCGCGCGACGCCGTGCTCCTCCTCACGCTCGGCCGGTTATGCAGCGCGCAGGAGCTGTGGGGAAAAGCGCAGAGCTATCTCGAGGCGAGCATCGCGGTCGAGCCGACCTACTCGGCCCATTTTTCCCTGGCCGGATTGCATGAAAAGCTGGGCGACGCGGAGGCGGCGCAGCGCCACTACCGTCAGAGCCTGACGCTCGCGCTCGCGCAACTCGACGCCGCATCGGGCGGGCAGCGGCGCATTCCAATCTGAGAACCGGCGAATCAGGCAGGACCGGTCTCCGGCACGGAGGGCGTAAACGAGTCCGAAAAGAACTCGTCGTCGGGCAGGCCGCATTGGCCCGTGAAATCCCGCTGCGCGGCCTCGACCATCACCGGCGCGCCGCACGCATAGACCTGGTAACCGGCGAGATCGGGAAAATCCTCCATGACCGCGCGGTGCACGAGCCCGGTGCGGCCGGTCCAATTATCGTCCGGCAGCGCATCCGAGAGCACGGGCACGTAGCGAATGCCGTGCTCGCGCTCCCAGCGCTCGGGCAGCTCGTTCATATAGAGATCGGCGCGGACGCGGCAGCCCCAGTAGAGCGTCATCGGCCGCTGCAGCCGCTTGTAGAGCGCGTGCTCCACCATGGCCTTGATCGGCGCAAAGCCCGTGCCGCTCGCCACGAAGATGATCGGCTTGTCGCTGTCTTCGCGCAGAAAGAAGATCCCGAAGGGACCCTCGAGGCGCAGGATGTCGCGCTCCTTCATTTTGCCGAACACGTGCTGGCTGAAGGGCCCGCCGTAGTTCCTGAGATGCAGCTGCAGGAACGCGTCATCGTGCGGCGCGTTCGCCATCGAGAAGCTGCGGCGCAGGTTGCCCGGGAGCAGCAGGTCGATGTACTGCCCGGCAAGAAACTGCAGGCGGTCGTTCGCCGGAAGCCTCAACTGCAGCGCCATGACGTCAGGCGCGAGGCGCTCCATCTTGTGCACGCGCGCCGGGAGCTTGCGGATCTCGATGCCCTTCGCGCCCTCGACCTCGCGCGTGGAGATGACGAGGTCGGTGAGCGGCCGTGCCTGGCAGAAGAGCGCGAACCCGGCCTCTTTCTCGGCGTCGGGCAGGGCGTGCTCCTGGTACTGGCCGTAGTCGAGCTTGCCCTCGAGGAGCCTGCCCTTGCAGGTGCCGCAGGCGCCGTTCCTGCAGCCGTAGGCGATGATGAGGCCCGAGCGCAACGCCGCGTCGAGCACCGTCTCGTCGTCATTGACGGTGAATACGTGCCCGCTGGCTTGGATCGTGACCTGGTGTGGCATGCTCGAATAACGCCGGCGCGCAGCCGGGACCGCGGCTGCGCCTTTCAGCTAGAATTCAGCCATGAAACGGCTGCTGATCGTCGGATTCGGCGACATCGCGCGGCGGATGGTACCGCTGCTGCGGGGGCGCTACCGCATCTACGCGCTCACGCGCAGGCCTCAGGACCTCGCGCCGCTGCGTGCTGCGGGCGTGACGCCGATCCGCGGGGACCTTGACGCGCCGGACTTGCTCGATGCGCTCGCCGGGCTCGCACAGGATGTCGTGCATCTCGCGCCGCCGCCCGATCGCGGGACGCGCGATTCGCGCACGGCCCACCTGATCGCGGCGCTCGCAAAGGGAGCGAGTCTACCACAGCAGTTCGTCTACATCAGCACGAGCGGCGTGTACGGCGACTGCCGCGGAGAGCTCGTCACGGAGACACGAACGCCGCATCCGCGCACGGAGCGCGCGCGCCGCCGCGCCGATGCCGAGCGGCAGCTGCGCGACTGGGGCAGGAGGAGCGGGGTGCGCGTCGTAATCCTGCGCGTCCCCGGCATCTACGCTGCGGACCGGCTGCCGGTTGCGCGGCTAGCGCGCGGAACGCCGGCGCTGGCGCCCGAGGAGGACGCCTTTGTGAATCACGTGCACGCCGATGATCTGGCGCGCATCGTCGTCGCCGCGCTCTACCGCGGCGGCCATGGGCGCATGTACAACGCGTCGGACGATGCGCCGATCCGCATGGGTGATTACTTCGACCTCGTCGCGGAGCACTTCGGGCTGCCGCGCCCGCCGCGCGTCTCGCGCGCCGAGGCGCAAGCCACAGTGCCTGCGCAGCTGCTCTCCTTCATGGACGAGTCCCGGCGCCTCGCCAACCGCCGGCTGAAGGCCGAGTTGCGCCTGAAGCTGCGCTATCCGACGGTGCGCGAGGGCATCGCCGCAGCGCGGCCCTCGCGCGATTGACCGGCCGCCGTGCCCGACGCGCTCCTCGTGCTCACCAACATGCCGGACCGCGCGGGGGCCGTGCAGCTTGCACAAACGCTGATCGAGCGCCGGCTCGCCGCCTGCGTCAACGTGCTCGCCGGGTGCACGTCGGTCTACCGCTGGCAGGGGAAGATCGAAAACGCGACGGAGGTTCCCCTGCTCATCAAGACGCGCCTCGCGCTCTACCCCGAGCTGGAGAGCGCGATCCGCGAGCTGCACCCCTACGAACTTCCGGAAATTATCGCTGTCCCAATAAGTTACGGGCTGACCGAGTATCTCGAATGGGTCAGCGGGGAAACGACGATATCGATCGGCTGAGGTCGAGCGGTGTAATGCGATGCGGCTCCTTCTGACCCTGTTCCTGGCAGTCTCGCCCCTCCTTCACGCGGCCGAGCCCGAGTTGCTCGAGCCGGAGAAGGCGTTCCAGTTCGCCGCGCGGCTCCAGGACGCGAATTCGATCGAGGTGAGCTACCGCGTTGCGCCCGGCTACTACCTCTATCGTGACAAATTCCACTTTTCTGCCGCCCCCGCGCAGGTGAAGCTCGGCGCGGCCCGGATTCCCCCGGGGAAACGCATGCGCGACGAGTTCTTCGGGGAAGTGGAGACGCATCGCGGCGACGTGAGAATCGTCGTGCCATTCGAGGTGGAAGGCGCGGGGGTGCCCTCGCTCACGCTTACTGCAATCTCCCAAGGCTGCGCCGACGTGGGCGTGTGCTATACGCCGCAGGAGCAGAAGGCGGAGCTCATGCTGGCGTCGTTCACGCCCGCGGCCCTCGCGCGAGGCGACCCGGCGGCGCAGTTCTTCGGCGCGCAGCCGCCGGTGAGCGACACGCAGATCGCGACGCTCTTCGCCAGCGGTTTCTGGCTCGTCGTCCTGGGCTTCTTCGGCTTCGGATTGCTGCTCTCGTTCACGCCCTGCGTGCTGCCGATGGTGCCGATCCTCTCGGGCGTCATCGTCGGCGGGGGAGCGCACGTGACCAAGGCGCGCGGGCTGCTGCTGGCGTCTGTCTACGTCCTGGGGATGGCCCTGACCTATGCCATTGCGGGCGTGGCAGCGGGATTGTCGGGCGCGATGCTCGCGGCCGTGCTCCAGAATCCGTGGGTCGTCGGCGCCTTCGCCGCCGTGTTCGTGGCGCTGGCGCTCGCCATGTTCGGCGTCTACGAGCTGCAGCTGCCCGTGGCGCTGCAATCCAGGCTCGCCGAGGCGAGCGGGCGCATCAAGGGCGGGCACCTCACCGGGGTGTTTGCGATCGGGGTTCTCTCCGCGCTCATTGTGGGCCCGTGCGTGGCGGCGCCTCTCGCCGGCGCGCTGCTCTACATCGGCCAGACCCGCGACGTCGTACTGGGCGGCTCGGCGCTGTTTGCGATGGCGCTTGGCATGGGCGTGCCACTGTTCGCGGTCGGCGCCTCGGCCGGCGTTCTCCTGCCGAAGGTCGGTCCCTGGATGGAGACGGTCAAGCGCTTCTTCGGCGTGCTCCTGCTCGCGGTTGCGATCTACCTCGTGTCGCCTTTCATTCCCGCCGCGGCGCACTTTCTCGCGTGGGGTGCGCTCCTCGTCGTGACGGCGGTATTCCTGCGCGCCATCGATCCCCTTCCCGTGCACGCGCACGGCTTCCAGCGGTTCAGCAAGGGGGTCGGCGTCATCGCGCTCATCGCCGGCATCGCGTTCCTGATCGGAGCGTTTTCGGGCAGCCGCGACGTGCTTCAGCCGCTGTCCGGGCTGCGCCTGGGGGCGAACGCGGCGGAGCCGCCGGCGTTTCAGAAGGTCGCAAGCCTCGACGAGCTCGATGGCCGCATCAGGAGCACGGGCGGCCAGCCGGTGTTGCTCGATTTCTATGCTGACTGGTGCGTGACCTGCAAGGAGATGGAGCGCTATACGTTCAGCGACCGGGAGGTTCAGGCCCGGATGGGACAGGTTCTTCTCCTTAAGGCCGATGTCACCGCCAGCACACCCGAGCACCTGGCGCTGCTCAAGCGCTTTCGTCTCTTTGGACCGCCCGGAATCATCTTCTTCGATCGTGAGGGGCGCGAAATCGAGGGCCTACGCGTGATCGGATTCCAGCCGGCCAGGGAGTTTGCCGCCGCGCTCGACCGGGCGCTCGCCGCGCGGTGACCCGCCGCCGCGCCCTGGCGCTTGCCGCTGCGGTGGCGCTCACCTCCGCTGCAGCCGGTTACGCCGTGCGGCGGAGGTGGCTTGGCGCCTCCGATACCGAGGCCGCGCAGCTCGACACACAGGCACTCTTCGCCGCGCGCCTGGCCAATCTGTCGGGCGGCACGGACACGCTCGAGACGTGGCGCGGGCGGGTGCTCGTGGTCAACTTCTGGGCGACGTGGTGCGCCCCCTGCCGCGAGGAAATACCGGTCTTCATCGGCATGCAGAGGCGCCTCGGCGCCCGCGGCCTGCAGTTCATCGGCATCGCCATCGATTGGCCGGATCCCGTTCGCGCCTTTCAGCGCGAGTACGGCATGAACTACCCGATCCTCATCGGCGGCATCGAAACCATGGAGCTCCTGCGCGCAACGGGCAATAAGGCAGGGGTCCTGCCGTATACGTTGATCGTCGACAGAGCTCGCCGGCTCACCGCCCGCAAGCTGGGAATGTTGAAGGAGAGCCAGCTCGAGGCCATCCTGGAGCCTCTATTCTGAGGCTATCTTCTGTTAACCTGAGGCTATCCTGCAGTAACATCTGGTAACCTCGCTGATCTTGGGCGCGTGCGGCCCGGCGCTCGTTCCTGTGCTCTCATAATTCGGGATGGGAAGCCTAACGACATGGCCAGAAAAGGAATTCGCATTAATCTCGCCAGCCCAACGCGCAGGAAGCCGTTCAAGTGCGCCGCGGCCACGAGGCCTTGTACCAACTTCGTCGAAAAGACCGACAACATCGCGTAAGTTACACGGATCTGTCGCTAACTCTAACGCCAGAGGCTGTGCTTGCGCTAAACTCCTGGCTGGCGTGACCTAGTTCACATTAAACAGATGTCTGGCGCCCGAAACATACTCGTCATAAATGGCCCGAACCTGAACCTGCTGGGGTCGCGCGAGGAGCAGTTCTACGGGAAGGAGTCGCTCGATGTGATCAATGGGCGGCTCGAGAAGCGGGCGCGCGAGGCCGGGGCGCGGCTCGCGGCCTTCCAGAGCAACGCCGAGGCCGAGCTGATCGAGCGGATCCATCAGGCGCGGCGCGACGGGGTGGAGTTCATCATCATCAATCCCGCCGCCTACACCCATACGAGCGTGGCGATGCGCGATGCTCTGGCGGCGGTGGGAATACCGTTCGTCGAGGTCCACCTCTCCAACATTTTTTCCCGGGAGCCGTTCCGGCGGGAGTCGTATTTCTCCGATCTTGCCGTGGGGGTGGTAAGCGGGCTGGGCGCCAGGGGCTACGAGCTCGCGCTCGAGTTCGCGCTTCGTTACGGGGAGAAGAACTAGCATGGTGGACCTGCGCAAGCTCAAGACGCTGATCGATCTCGTGCAGCAGTCCGGGATCGCCGAGCTCGAGATTACGGAGGGCGAGGAGCGGGTGAGAATCAGCCGCGGCCTGCCGTCGGGCGCGCCGCAGGCAGGCGCTCCGGCGCAAGTCGTCAGCCTGGCGCCAGCGGCCCCCGCAGCGGCCGCCCCGCCCGAGGGCCATGTCATCCGCTCGCCGATGGTGGGGACCTTCTATCGCTCTTCGGCCCCGGGTGCGAAGACTTTCGTGGAAATCGGCCAGGCGGTGAAGGCGGGGCAGACGCTTTGCATCATCGAGGCGATGAAGCTTCTGAACGAGATCGAGGCCGACCGCGACGGGGTGGTCAAGGCCGTGCTGGTTGAGAACGGCCAGCCGGTGGAATACGGCGAGCCCCTTTTCATGCTGGGCTGATACCCATCACCCATCGCCGATCACGCATCACTGATCCATAGATGTTCGAGAAAATACTGATCGCCAATCGCGGTGAAGTGGCATTGCGCATCCAGCGCGCCTGCCGCGAGCTCGGCATCAAGACCGTGGTGGTGTACTCCGAGGCCGACCGCGACGCCAAGTACGTGAAGCTCGCCGATGAGTCGGTTTGCATCGGACCGCCGCCTTCCGCGCAAAGCTATCTCAACATCCCCGCGATCATCAGCGCCGCCGAGGTGACCGACGCTGAGGCCATCCACCCCGGCTGGGGCTTTCTCTCCGAGAATGCCGACTTTGCCGAGCGGGTCGAGCAGAGCGGGTTCGTATTTATCGGCCCGAAGGCCGAGACGATCCGTCTCTTCGGCGACAAGGTGAATGCCAAGAAGGCGATGGCCAAGGTGGGCCTGCCGGTCGTGCCGGGCGTGGACGAGGCGCTGCCCGAAGAGCCCAATCAGGTCGTCAAGATCGCGCGCGGGCTGGGCTACCCGGTCATCATCAAGGCGGCCGGCGGCGGGGGCGGGCGCGGCATGCGCGTCGCCCACACCGAGGCGGCGTTGCTGCCGGCCGTTCAGGTGACCCGGGCCGAGGCGCAGGCCGCGTTCGGCAATCCGATGATCTACATGGAGAAGTACCTCGAGAACCCGCGGCACATCGAGTTCCAGGTGATGGCCGACAAGTTCCGCAACGCGATTCACCTGGGCGAGCGCGACTGCTCCATACAGCGGCGCCACCAGAAGCTGATCGAGGAGGCGCCCGCGATCGGCGTGAATGCGCGCAACCGCCTGCGCACCGCCGAGCGCTGCGCCGAAGCCTGCCGCAAGCTTGGCTACGAAGGGGCGGGCACCTTCGAGTTCCTCTACACCGGCGGCGAGTTCCATTTCATCGAGATCAACACGCGCCTTCAGGTCGAGCACCCGGTAACCGAGATGATAACGGGCCTCGACATCGTCAAGCTCCAGCTGCGCGTGGCGGCCGGCGAGAAACTGGGGCTCAAGCAGCGCGACATCCAGTTCCGCGGGCATGCCATCGAGTGCCGCATCAACGCCGAAGACCCCTACCGCTTCACACCGTCGCCGGGCCGCATCACTTCCTTCCACGTCCCGGGCGGTCCGGGCATACGCGTCGACTCGCACGCCTACAACGGCTATTTCGTGCCGCCCAATTACGATTCCCTGATCGGCAAGATCATCGCCTACGGCGACACCCGCGAGCAGGCCATCGCGCGTCTCGGCATCGCCCTGTCGGAAACCGTGATCGAGGGCATCAAGACCAATATCCCACTGCACCAGGACATGCTGCAGGACGCGGCGTTCCTGCGCGGCGGTGCAAGCATTCACTATCTCGAAGAGAAACTCGCCAAGCTGGTCCGCGACTAGTGCCGTTCCAACTTGTTGTCGTCGATACGCCGTAGAACTCACGCGACCCTGCATATTCTGAACAAGTTGGAACGGCACTAGCGAACGATGTCCTGGCTTAGCGTCTCGCTCGAAGTCGAGGAGCGCCTGGTCGAGCCGCTGAGCGACGCGCTCATGGCCGCGGGCGCGGTGAGCGTTACTGTTGCGGACGCCGATGCGGGCTTGGCCGCGGAGCGTCCCTTGTTCGCAGAACCGGGCGCGAGCGTGCCGGCGGGCTGGCGGCGAAGCCGCCTGAGCGCGCTGCTCGCAGGCGACGCCGACCCCCCGGCGATCGTTGGCGCAGCATGCGCGCAGCTTGGAATTGCCGTGCTGCCACATGCAGTCGAGGCGGTGCCCGAGCAGGACTGGGTGCGCGCGACGCAGGAGCAGTTCGCCCCGATCCAGGTCTCGGCGCGGCTGTGGATTATTCCCAGCTGGCATCGTGCCCCTGACCCCGCGGCCATCAACATCGTGCTCGACCCCGGCCTTGCTTTCGGGACCGGCACCCACGCCACGACCCGGCTGTGCCTGCGCTGGCTCGAGCGCAACGTGCGTGGAGGCGAATCGGTGATCGACTACGGCTGCGGCTCGGGCGTGCTCGCGATCGCCGCCGTAAAGCTCGGCGCGGCGCGGGCCGCGGGCGTCGACATCGACGAGCAGGCGCTCCTTGCGGCGCGCCACAATGCTATGCAGAATCGGGCCGACATCCGCTTTCACGGCGCCGCCGAAACGGTCGGCGCCCCGGCGCATATCGTGGTTGCCAACATCCTTGCCCATCCGCTCATCGTGCTCGCACCGGTGCTCGCGCGGCTGACACGCGAGCACGGGCGGCTCGCGCTTGCGGGAGTGCTTGCTTCTCAGGCCGATGAGGTCTGCGCCGCGTACCGCCCATGGGCCGAAATGGGCGTCGACGACGACGAGGACGGCTGGGTGCTGCTCGCAGGGACGAGGCGGAGCGATGAATCTGCGTGATGACGTTCGCCGCGCGCAACGCACGGCCCCCACACGTGGCGGCCCGTGCCGATTGCATCTGTTGACCGGGGAACTTTCGTGAGCCTGGTCACGCAATGCCCGTCGTGCGGCACCCGGTTTCGCGTCACGGCGGAGCAGCTCGAAGCGCGCCAGGGCAAGGTGCGCTGCGGTCTCTGCCTGGCGATTTTTGATGGGCGCGAGCCCCTCGTCTCCGCTCCGGACGCCGCGCCGCCGGCGGCGACGGGACAGGACGCAGGGGCCTTTCGGCTGGAGCCCGTTGAGCCGGGCGCCACTGCGCCGGAGCCCCCCGCGGCCGCGGAGTCCGGCCTGGACGAGCGCGACTATGGCCCCGCGCCCGAGCAGCTCTCGTTCGACGACCAGGTCTGGATCGAGCAGGAGCATGCGCGCCGGAGGGCCGCAGTGTGGTGGGCCTTCGGCGCGATGGTGCTCGTCGTCGTGCTCGGCGCGCACGCAGCCTACGTCTTTCGCAGCGAGCTTGCCGCCCGGTTTCCGGGGCTGAAGCCGCACCTCGCGCGCTTGTGCGTGCCGCTGAAATGCACGGTCATGCCGCCGCAGCGGCCCCAGTTCATCGCGATCGAGGCATCGGATCTTCAATTCAGGGATATCGCGCGGCCGTCGCTCATCCAGCTGACGGCGACGCTACGCAATCACGCGGGATACGACGTCGGCTATCCCGCGCTCGACCTGGTCCTCACGAACCAGCTCGAGCACACGCTCGCGCGGCGCATTTTTCTTCCTGCAGAATATCTGGGATCGCACCGCGATGCGGCCGCCGGCATTTCCGCCAACGCCGAGATCACCGTGCGGCTCGATCTCGACACGGGCAAGCTGAATCCCGCCGGTTATCGCCTGAATCTCCTCGCTGCGCCGTGATCGCGGCGCGCGCCTTGCCACGTGCAGCCGCGTACCGCTATAGTGCTCCGGCCAGCAAGCTGCAACGGGAGAGCGCGCGACGCGGTGCGTCGCGCCGCCGAAGGCGTAACGACCCGAAAACGCTCAGGCCTGGAGCCGACCGCTCCTGGATACCGGGACAGCGCGGCGACTCTGGAGAGCGAGGAGCGCGACTCCTCCACCGAAGGGGCACGCGGCCGATGGGGCCGCAATCTCTCAGGTCGGAATCCAACTGCGGGTTCCTGAGGACAGAGGGGCGAAGCCGGACACCGGCCTCGCCCCTTTGCGTATTGGGATCCGATGACTGCAAACGCGCTGCGCAGCACACCTCTTGCCGACGCGCATCGCGCCCTCGGCGCGAGGATGGTCGATTTTGCCGGCTGGGAAATGCCGCTGCACTACGGCTCCCAGGTCGAGGAGCACCGCGCGGTGCGCTCCGCGGCCGGAGTGTTCGATGTCTCCCACATGCTCGCGCTCGATGTCGAGGGCGGCGGCGCGCAGGCATTCCTGCGGCGCCTTCTCGCGAACGATATTGCGCGGCTGAAGACCCCGGGACAGGCGCTCTATTCGTGCCTGCTGAACGAGGCGGGCGGCATCCTCGATGATCTGATTTCGTACTGGCGTGGAAAGAGCCGGTTCCGGCTGGTACTCAACGCGGGGACCGCGGAGAAGGACTGCGCGTGGATCTTGTCGCAGCGCGAGGATGCCTCCGTGCGCATCTCGCCGCGCCGCGATCTTGCGATTCTCGCCGTTCAGGGACCTCGCGCGCGCGAGAAGACGTGGGAAGCCCTGCCGCGCACCCGGGCGGCGACCCAGACGATCGGGTATTTTCACTCGGCCGAAGTGGACGGGATGCTGATCGCGCGCACCGGCTACACCGGGGAAGACGGGTTCGAGATCTTGCTGCCGGCAGAGGCGGCCGCGGGGGCCTGGAACTCGCTCCTCAAGGCCGGGGTCGCACCCGCGGGACTGGGCGCGCGCGACACGCTGCGCCTCGAGGGCGGAATGAATCTCTACGGGCAGGACATGGACGAGACCGTGACGCCATACGAATGCGGGCTTGCGTGGACCGTTGCCCTCGGGGAGCCGCGCGAATTCATCGGCCGGCAGGCAGTGGAGGCCAAGGCGCCGACGCGCGAGCGGCGCGGCCTGGTGCTGATCGACAAAGGGGTCATGCGCAGCCACCAGCAAGTGCGCTGCGCTGCGGGCGCCGGAGAGATCACGAGCGGCGGGTTTTCGCCCACGCTCAACCGCTCGATTGCACTCGCGCGGCTGCCCCGCGCGGCGGGCGCTGAAGAGGCCGAGGTCGAGGTGCGCGGAAACTGGCTGCGCGCGCGGGTGGTCGAACCGCCGTTCGTGCGCCACGGCAAAGTGCTGGTAAACATTTGAACCGCCGAAACGCCGAGACGCCGAGACGCCGAGACGCAAGGATTCATGAACGAAACCCGATCTCCGGGAAAATTCGCTATGCAGCAGGACTTCGCTTTGGGGGATTCATGACGACACCGAAGGAGTTGAAATACACGAAGAGCCACGAATGGGTGAAGGCGGAGCCCGACGGCACCGTCACGGTCGGCATCACGTTCCATGCGCAGGAGCAGCTGGGCGACGTGGTTTTCATTCAGCCCCCGGAGGTGGGCCGCAGGCTGAAGCAGGGAGACGAATGCGCTGTCATCGAGTCGGTCAAGGCCGCGGCGGATCTCTACGCGCCGGTCTCGGGCGAAGTTGTGGCCGTCAACCAGGAGGTCTCGGACAAGCCGGAGCGCGTGAACCAGGATCCCTATGCGGCGTGGATGTTCCGGTTGAAGCCGAGCGCACCGGCGGAGCTCGAAACGCTGCTCGATGCAGCCGGCTACGAGAAGGTCGCGGCGGAGGACAAGCACTGATCACGAATCGCTAAGAGATGCCGTTCATACCCCATACCGATGAGGACGTCCGCGAGATGCTCGCGACGATCGGCGCGCGCTCGATCGACGAGCTCTTCGACGAGATTCCGCCGGAGCTGCGGGCGCCGCCCCTTGCAGACACGCTGCCGGCGCTGAACGAGATGGAGATCACGCGGCTCATGCGCGACCGCGCCGGGCGCGACGGCTCCTGGTTGAGCTTTCTGGGCGCCGGCGCCTACGAGCACCACATTCCCGCGGCGGTATGGCAAATCGTGACGCGTGGCGAGTTCTATTCGGCCTACACGCCGTACCAGCCGGAAGCGAGCCAGGGCACGCTGCAGCTGCTCTACGAGTACCAGACGATGATGACGTCGCTCACCGGCCTCGCGGTGACGAACGCGAGCCTCTATGAGGGCGCCTCGGCGCTGGCCGAGGCGATGCTCATGGCGGTGCGCGCACACAGGTCTGCGAGGCGCATCGTGGTGCCGCGGGCGGTGCACCCTGCCTGGCGCAGGGTGGCGCGCACGATCGTGCGCAATCAGGGCATCGAGCTTCTCGAGGCGGCGTACGACAGGGAGACGGGCCAGACGACGCCCGCAGCGCTTGAAGCCGCGGCGCGCGGTGGCGATATTGCCGCTGCCGTCGTGCCGCAGGCCAACTTCTTCGGCGTGCTCGAGCCGGTGGACGAGTTGACCGACTGGGCGCAGGCGCGGGGCGCGCACGTGATCGCACTGGCAAACCCGGTCGCGATGGCGCTGCTGAAGCCGCCGGGCGAGTGGGGCAGCAAAGGCGCCGACATTGCGGTGGGCGACGGCCAGCCGCTCGGCGCGCCACTGGCAGGCGGCGGGCCGTACTTCGGATTCATGGCCTGCCGCAAGGACCTCGTGCGCCAGATGCCCGGGCGCATCGTCGGCGCGACCACCGACGGCGAGGGCCGGCCCGGGTTCGTCCTGACGCTGCAGGCACGGGAGCAGCACATCCGCCGCTCGAAGGCAACGTCCAACATCTGCACGAACCAGGGGCTCCTGGTCGCGGCAGCGACCGTGCACATGGCGCTCCTCGGGCCCGAAGGGCTTGCGCGCGTTGCGCGTGCCTGCCACGCCAACACGCTTGACCTCGTATCGAGGCTTACGGCGCTCGCCGGCGTGAGGCGTGCGTTCAGCGGCACGTTCTTCCATGAGACCGTCCTGCGGCTGCCTCGCCCGGCTGCGCCGGTGCTGCGGGCGCTGAAAGCGCAGGGCATACTGGGCGGTCTCGATCTGGCAGGCGACTACCCCGAACTTGGCCACGCGCTGCTCGTCTGTGCGACCGAGACCAAGGACGCGGGCGATCTCGCGCGCTATGCGGAGCAGCTCGCGCGCATCCTCAGAAAGGGCACGCGTCGCTCTACGCGCGCGTCCAGATCCCGATAATTGCAGGCGAAGCCGAGATGCTGATCTTCGAGCGATCCAGGGCCGGGCGCAGCTGCAGCGCGCAATTGCCGGCGACGGTGGAGGGCCGGAGCGAGATTCCCGCGCGCTACTTGAGGGCCAAGCCGCCTCTGCTGCCGGAATGCTCCGAGCTCGACGTGGTGCGCCACTACACCGGACTGTCGCAGAAAAATTTCTCGATCGACACGCATTTCTATCCGCTCGGCTCGTGCACGATGAAGTACAACCCGCGCGCGTGCAATGCGCTGGCGATGCTGCCCCCGTTCCTCGCGCGCCACCCGGCCGCGCCGGACGATACGGGGCAGGGTTTTCTCGCATGTCTTTACGAGCTGCAGGAGATCCTTAAGCAGGTCACCGGCATGGCCGCCGTGAGCCTCGCGCCCCTCGCGGGGGCCCAGGGAGAATTTACCGGGGTCGCGATGATCCGCGCCTATCACGATGCCCGGGGCGACTCGGCACGGCGCGAGATCCTGGTGCCGGATGCGGCGCACGGGACCAACCCCGCCTCCGCGGCGATGTGCGGCTACGCGGTGCGCGAGATCGCAACGGACGCCGAGGGCAACGTCGATCTCGCCGCCCTCAAAGCCGCGGTCGGGCCGCACACCGCGGGACTGATGCTGACCAATCCGTCGACCCTTGGCGTGTTCGAACGGCACATCCTGGAGATGGAGCGCATCGTGCATGAGGCCGGCGGGCTGCTCTATTACGACGGCGCCAATCTCAACGCGATCCTCGGCAAGGCGAAGCCGGGCGACATGGGTTTCGACGCGATACACATCAATCTTCACAAGACTTTCTCGACGCCGCACGGCGGCGGCGGCCCCGGCGCCGGGCCAGTCGGCGTCAATGCCCGCCTCGCGCCTTTTTTGCCGCTGCCTCTCCTCGGCGAGCGCAAGGGCGAGTACCGCCTGCTCGACGAGGCCGACCGGCCGCAATCGATCGGCCGCCTGGGCGCGCAGCTCGGCAACGCCGGCGTGCTGCTGCGCGCCTACATCTATGCGCGGCTGCTGGGGCCGCAGGGCATGCGGCGGGTGGCGGAGTTCTCGACCCTGAATGCGAACTACCTGATGGCGCAGCTACGGAATGCGGGTTTCGAGATCGCGTTTCCGCGCAGGCGCGCAAGCCACGAATTCATCGTCACGCTGCGGCGGTTGAAGGAGGAGACGGGCGTCACCGCGCTCGACGTGGCGAAGCGCCTTCTCGACAAGGGCTTCCACGCCCCGACCATCTACTTTCCACTGCTGGTGCCCGAGTGCCTGCTGATCGAGCCGACCGAGACGGAGTCGAAACAGACGCTGGATGCCTTTGCCGCTGCCATGACCGAGATCCTCGCGGAGGCGCGGAGCGACCCGCAACTCCTCAAGACGGCCCCTCACACAACGCCCGTGCATCGGCTGGACGATGTCAAGGCGGCGCGCATTCTTGACCTCTCCTGGAGTCCTGGCGCTGCCTGACGGCTTGATCTTTGATTTTCCCCTTTGACCTCGGCGTCCCGGCGGTTCAGATAGTGCTCTTCCGTCTTCCGACTTCGGGTTAGTCAACTCACGACTCACGGTTTTCCGTTTACACTTCGCCGCTGGACCACCATGGAAGACATGCAGAATCGGCACAAGGGCAAGACGGGCTTCACGCGGATCTGGAGGGCTCTGGTCAATTCCCTGGACGGCCTTGCCGCGGCGTTCCGTCACGAGGACGCCTTCAGCCAGGAAGTCCTCGCGGCCGTCGTACTCGTTCCTATTGCCCTCGCCGTGCCCGCGTCCGGCCTTGGCAAGGCGATGATGGTGGCAAGCGTGCTCCTCGTGCTGATCGTGGAGCTCCTCAATTCCGCGATCGAGGCAGTCACTGACCGGGTGTCGCTCGAAGATCACGTCCTCGCCAAGCGCGCCAAGGACATGGGAAGCGCGGCGGTGATGCTTTCCCTCATCAACGTCCCGGTGGTCTGGCTGCTGGTGCTCCTCGCCTGACGCTGACTGGCGGACAGCGGTGAGCGGCGAGCAGTCAGCGGGGAACATCCGCAAGCAGGCGGGTCCCTCCTACCGCTTACCGCTTACCGCTTACCGCTCACCGCTTACCGCTTACCGCTCACCGACCCTTGGAGAGCGCGTCGCGGATCTCGCGCAGCAGCACGATGTCCTCCGGCGTAGCCGGGGCCGGCTTCTCGGCTTCCTCGCGCTTCAACCGATTGATCGCGCGGATCAGCAGGAACACGGCGAACGCGACGATGACGAACGTCACCACCGAGTTGAGGAACATGCCGTAGTTGAAGGTGACCGCGCCCGCTTTCTGCGCCGCGTCGACGGTGAGGTAGGGACCCACGACCGTGCCCTGCTTGAGGACGACAAACAGATTGGAAAAATCCACCTTCCCGAGGAGCAGCCCGATCGGCGGCATGACGACATCCTTGACGAGCGAGTCGACGATCCTGCCGAACGCCGCGCCGATGATGATGCCAACAGCCATGTCAACGACATTGCCGCGCATCGCGAATTCCTTGAATTCCCTGAGCATGGTTTGGTCTCCTTTATCAATGACCGTCAGGCCGCGCCATCGCGCCGGCGAATTATCCGCGATCCGCGCTCGTTCGTGCAATGCGCGCGCCCGGCCGCGCGCAGGTGCAATGCTATAATCCGCCGCCGTATCCGGGGACGAACATGCGCACGCTGATCTGCGGCTCGATCGCCTACGACACCATCATGGTGTTCCGCGACCGCTTCAAGCACCATATTCTTCCGGACCAGCTGCATATATTGAACGTGGCGTTCCTGGTGCCGGACATGCGCCGTGAGTTCGGCGGCTGCGCCGGCAACATCGCCTACACGCTGCGCCTCCTGGGCGGCGACCCCCTCATCATGGCGACGGTCGGAGACGACCACCAACCATATTCGTACCGCCTGGAGAAGCTGCACCTGTCGCAGGAGCACGTGCGCAGAATCCCCGATACCTTCACCGCGCAGGCCTTCATCACGACCGATCTTGATGACAACCAGATCACGGCGTTTCATCCCGGGGCGATGAACTACTCGCACGAGAACCACGTGCCCGAGGCGCGCGAGGTCGGCCTCGGCATCGTCGCGCCGGACGGGCGCGAGGGCATGTTGCAGCATGCCCGCGAGTTTCACGCGGCAGGCATCCCCTTCGTGTTCGATCCCGGACAGGGATTGCCGATGTTCAATTCCGACGAGCTCAATGAGTTCGTTGGATTGGCGAGCTTCGTCGCGGTAAACGACTACGAGGGCCGCATGCTGGAGGAGCGCACGGGCAGGAAGCTCGAGGAGCTCGCGCGCGAGGTTCAGGCGCTGGTGGTGACGCTCGGCGCGCGTGGCTCGCTCATCATGGCGGCCGGGCGCCGCATCGAGATTCCCGGTGTGCCGGTGGAGGAGGTGGTGGATCCGACCGGTTGCGGGGACGCTTACCGGGCAGGGCTCCTCCACGGCGTCGCCAGCGGCCTCGACTGGCCGACGACCGGGCGCCTGGCGTCATTGCTTGGCGCCATCAAGATCGCGAAGCGCGGCGGGCAGAATCATCATTTCACGCGCGGCGAAATCGTCGAGCGCTACCGGGAGCATTTCGGAGCGGCGCCGTGGTGAGCACTTAGAACCGGTAACAGAATGAAGATCGCTTGAGCAGGAGCACAGTCATTTTGATCCTGGCGCTTAATCCTCCGCCGCTTTGCCCTGAAGCTCCCCGCAGTCGCACTGAAAGAGCTGTCGATCCTCCAGCCGCAGGGCGGTGAGCTGTCGCCCCCATACACAGCCGCTGTCGAGGCACACCACGTCCTTGCGCACGACGAGGCCGAGCGCAGCCCAGTGCCCGAAGAGGACGGGTGTCGCCCGGCTCGCGCGCTGCGGCGCATCGAACCACGGCACGTAGCCCGCGGGCGCATTCGCGAGGCCGAGCTTGTGGCCGAACTCCATGGTGCCGTCGGCGGCGACGAGACGCATGCGCGTCATGGCATTGACGATGATGCGCAGCCGGTCGTGGCCCGAGAGATCATCGCTCCAGCGTGCGGGCCGGTTGCCGTACAGGCTGCGGATGAAATCGCTGTATCCGGGGCCGCGCAGCGCCGCCTCGGCCTCGCGGGCGAGCTCGAGCGCGAGAGCAATGCTCCACTGCGGCAGCAGGCCCGCGTGGACCATGGCGTAGCCGCCGTCCGCGTGCATCATCTTCTGCCCGCGCAGCCACGCCAGCAGCTCCTCGCGGTCCGGCGCGTCCAGTATGTCGCCGAACGTGTCGCTCGCGTGCCCCTTGTGCGCGCCCTCGGCCACCACCAGGAGCGAGAGGTCGTGATTGCCGAGCACGGTGACCGCGCGCGCGCCAAGGCCCTTCACGAAACGCACGGTGGCGAGCGATTGCGGCCCGCGGTTCACGAGGTCGCCGACAAACCACAGATGGTCGCGGCGCTCGTCGTAGTCGCAGCGCTCGAGCAGGCGCATCAGCTGGTCGTAGCATCCCTGGATGTCGCCGATTGCGTAGGTGGCCATTGCTCGAGGGCGTGACGCGTGACCGGTGATCCGTGCTCGGTATTAACGGCTTCGAAACAGAAAAGGCGCGGCGTCGGCCGCGCCTACGCTTCATGGATTACTTGACGAGGCTCACCATGTAATCGACTGCCGCCCTGACGTCGGCGCCGGGCAGCGGCGTGGAGGGTTTGGATTCCGGCGCCTTCAGGTCCGCGCCCGGTGCGCCGCCTTCGGCAATGACGACGGTTCCCACGGGCTGCAAGCGCTTGGCCATCGCCTCGTCGGACATCTGCGGATTGTTCTTGCTGTAGTCGCCGCCGCCTGCAACAAACGACGCCAGGATCGCGACCAGCCCGACCGGGACCGAAAAGGCGAGCACCATGACGATGATGAGCTGCTTCGGGGTACGGATGAGCGACGCGTGTTCTTCGACGTGAATCTCGGACATGAAAAATCTCTGGGGATGGGCACGAAAGGCGCTCATTATAACGGAACACCTTTGGCGATAAAACCTTGAATTTCGGGGCGTTAGCGCGTGAGCGCTGTGCTAGAATCCGCCCCGTACGCGCCCGTAGCTCAGGGGATAGAGTATTGGCCTCCGAAGCCAAGGGTCGTGGGTTCGAATCCCGCCGGGCGCGCCACAAATTCAGTGTCGTTCCCATCATGCCCGGGTGCCGCGACACCCGGCGCACGTTGACTCGTTCGCCGGTTTCCTGGGCTTCGCACTCAAGGCCCGACCTCGTCACTGTTTTCCATCCGGGAACATCAAGCCGGCGGGAGCATGAAACCCGCCGGTCATGATCAGCGCGCCTTAGTCGCAGTGCCCCGCCGGATCCTTACAGTGATCTTGGTGAGCCCGGGCCCAAACGAAGCCGTGTAATGAAACTCCCGCAGCACCGACAAACGGGCGCGTAGGACCTGATACGGCTTCACTCAGCCCGACGAGAGGAATCAGGCGCCGTGCCGGTCAAATGACCTGGAGCGGCAGCAGGAATGACCTTGCATTAGCGGACTGACGCCTGGTCTGTGATCGAAAACTTTCTTTACTTAAAGGAGATCATCATGCTTAAGAGAATCGCTTGTGCTGCACTTGTAGGTGGCCTCATGTTCGCTCCGCTGGTGGCGTCGGCGGACAGCGCCTTCCCGAAGGACAACAGCATTGACTACGGTATGCGGATTGCCGCTTCGGAGCGCGACAGCGTCTATCCGACGGACAACAGCATCGACTACGGCGTGCCTGTCGCGACGTCGGAGCGCGAGAGCGCGTTCCCGAAGGACGACAGCATCGACCATGGTGTCCGGATTGCCGCTTCGGAACGCGACAGCGTCTATCCGACGGACAACAGCATCGACTATGGAGTTACTGCTGCCGCGTAAGATTCCGCTCAGGCGGCGACGTGAAGTTGCGTCGCCGGAGAAGGGACCCCGCTCGAGCGGGGTCTTTTTTTCTGAAAACGGCAGCGAAACGCGCCATTTGCGCGGAAGACCGCGGGTGAGGCGTTTTTGCGTCCGGCCCTCTCCTCATGTCCCGGTCGATGGAGGAGCCTTTCACGCTTCTATATTGCGGACGGGAAGAGTAACATCAAAACGCCGAGGGAGAACAACAAAGGTACACGGCCGTGGGTCTGCCGATCGAACCATCCGAGCTCGAGAGATATCGCCCTCAGCTTCTGAAGTTCGCGATGCTCCAGCTTCGCGACCCGACGTCTGCCGAGGACGCGGTCCAGGAAACCCTGCTCGCCGCCATTCAGTCGGGCGGTAACTTTACCGGCAAGTCTTCAGTGAGCACCTGGCTCGTCGGCATCCTCAAGCACAAGGTCATCGACACGATACGCCGGCAGTCGCGCGAGCGGCCGCTCGAGCTCAGCCCGGACGATCAGTCGCCCGAGGATCTCGAGGCCTTGTTCAAGGACGACGGGCACTTCCAGGACCCGCCGGCCGACTGGATGGACCCGGAGGCCGCGCTCACCCAGCGCAAATTCTTCGAGGCGCTCGAGCGTTGCCTGCAGGACCTCCCGAAAAACTCGGCACGTGTTTTCACAATGCGGGAGGTCGCGGGCCTCGATCTCGACGAGATATGTAAGGAAGTGGGGATTACCGCGACCAACTGCGGGGTGCTGCTCTATCGTGCCCGGTTACGATTACGCAGTTGCCTGGAGCAAACCTGGTTTGGCGGCAGCGCCCCGCGACGAAAATGAAATTGACCTGCAAGGAGGCCGCACGCCTCATTTCCGAAGGGCTCGACCGCAACCTGAATGCGGCCGAGCGCACCAAGCTGCGGCTGCACGTCGCCGTATGCAAGGCATGCGACCGGGTGAGCAAGCAATTCGAATTCCTGCGGCGCGCCGCGCGCCAGTACCCCGGGCCGGGTGAAGAGCGCGAGAAGTAGCGATTCGCCTGGCCTTGGCATCAGCGTCTGCAGGGATCGAGAAGGTCTTAGCTAGAGGTTTTTGTCCCGGCCGGGTTATCCTTGCGTGCCACCGGTTGTCTCGTTTCCGCATGCTTGCCATCTGCTCTACTCACGTGGATGGGCAAGGGCTCGACAGACGGCCGGCAGCATTGAATAACCACTGCGTATGCCGAACGACAAACCGTACGACGCAATCATCGTCGGAGGGGGTCACAACGGGCTGACCTGCGCCTGCTATCTCGCCGGTGCGGGCCTGAAAGTGAGGGTGCTCGAGCGCCGCGCGATCGTCGGCGGCGCCGCGATCACGGAGGAGTTCTTCCCGGGATTCCGCAACTCGGCGGCGGCCTACACCGTGAGCCTCCTCCACCCGAAGGTCATCCGCGACCTGCGGCTCGCCGAGCATGGGCTGAGGATCGTCGAGCGCCCGCTCGCGAACTTTCTGCCGCTCTCCGAGCGCGAGCATCTGAAGATCGGCTCGACGCTCGCCGCGACGCAGGCCGACCTGCGGCGCTTCTCGTCGGCCGACGCTGGACGGCTCCCCGCCTATTACAAGCTGCTCGAGCGCGCAGGCGGCGCATTGCGCGAGCTCATGCTCGAGACCCCGCCCAACATCGGCGGCGGGGCGCGCGACCTCTATGCGGCACTGCGCACGGGCAACCGCCTGCGCCAGCTCGACATGCGCACGCGCCGCGATCTGCTGGATTTTCTCACGAAGAGCGCGGGCGATCTCCTCGACGGCTGGTTCGAGACGCCCGCGATCAAGGCCGCCTTCGGCTTCGATGCGATCGTGGGCCACTTCGCGACGCCCTACGCGCCTGGAACCGGCTACGTGCTGCTGCACCACGTCATCGGCGAAGTGAACGGAAAGCGCGGCGCGTGGGGCCATGCGATCGGCGGGATGGGTGCGATCACGCAGGCAATGGCGCGCGAGGCCGAGCGCCTCGGGGTGAGGATCATGACGGGGTGCGAGGTGGCGAGAATCGTGGTCGACGAGCGCGGCGCCCAGGGCGTGCAGCTCACCGACGGCCGCGTCATGGAGGCGCGTTGCGTGGTGGCGAACGTGAATCCGAAGGTGCTCTTCGAGCGCCTGCTGGATCCGAACGTGCTCGACGCCGACTTTCTCCAGCGCATCCGTGCCTACAAGTGCGTCTCGGCGACCTTTCGGATCAACGTGGCGCTCGCCGAGCTCCCGCAGTTCAGCTGCCTGCCGAGCGGCCGCCTGGAGGAGCATCACCAGTCGGGCATCATCATCGCGCCGTCGCTCTCCTACATGGAGCAGGCCTACTTCGATGCGCGCACCTACGGGTGCTCGCGCGCGCCGGTGGTGGAAATGCTGATCCCGTCCACGGTGGACGAGACGCTCGCCCCGCGCGGGCGGCATGTCGCGAGCCTCTTCTGCCAGCACTTCTCTCCCGATCTGCCGGGCAATCTTCACTGGGACCACATCCGGGAGGAAGCCGCGGATTTCGTCATCGACACCGTCACCAAGTACGCGCCGAACTTCAAGGACGCGGTGATCGGGCGCAAGGTGCTCTCGCCGCGCGATCTCGAGCGCGATTTCGGGCTCGTGGGCGGTGACATATTCCACGGGGCCCTGACACTCGATCAGCTGTGGAGCGCGCGCCCGGTGCTCGGCAGCGGGGACTATCGCGCGCCGCTCAACGCGCTATACATGTGCGGCGCGGGGACGCATCCCGGGGGTGGCGTGAGCGGACTGCCGGGACACAACGCCGCGCGCGAAATCGTCCGCGATTTCCGCTGGGGCAGGCTGAATGGGAAGCATCGACGGAAGGAGTGAGGCGTGAGCTGGCGCGTCCGGGGGCTCGGTGTACTCGTCCTCGCGCTGGCACTCGCCGCCGGCTGCGGCGAGGAGGCGCCACGCCTTCCGCGCCTCGCCGCAAATGACGTCATCGTCGCCTTCGGGGACAGCCTGACCTATGGCACCGGCGCGTCGGAACACGAGAGCTATCCGGCCGTGCTCGCGCAACTCATCGGACGGCCGGTCGTGCGCGCGGGCGTGCCGGGGGAGGTGACGGCCCAGGGCTTGCGGCGGCTGCCCTCCGTTCTCGACGAGCATCGGCCGCGGCTCGTCATCGTGTGCCTGGGGGGAAACGACATGCTGCGCAAGATCGGTTCGGCGCAGATCAAGCGCAATCTCGAGGGAATGCTGAGAGAGCTCCGGCAGCGCGGGATCTCCGCGGTGCTCGTCGGCGTGCCGAAGCCGGCGTTGTGGACGAGCTCCGCCGACTTCTACACGGAGCTGGCGCGCGAGTTCGACGTGCCCTATGAGGGCGAGATCGTAACGAGCGTCCTCTATTCCTCCGACATGAAGTCGGATCCGATCCATCCCAACGCGAAGGGCTACCGCAAGATGGCCGAGGCGCTCGCGAAGCTCCTGCGTGAAGCGGGCGCGCTTTGACGCCCCCCCGGCGCGGGAACGCAGGCCTCCGCCGTCGGCCGCCGGCGGGCTGATCCCTTCACCGATTTCCGATCGGGCATGACACGCCGCCCGCCACTGCGGTTCATCGCGCTCATGTGCGCGGCGGAAGTGCTCAGCATGACCGGCTTCGCGGCCTACACGACGCTGCTGCCGGTGTTGCAGAGGGAGTGGACCCTCTCCAATTCAGAGGCGGGACTCATCAGCGGCATCTTCTTTGCCGGCTACGTGGTGGCGACGCCGGTCCTCACGAGCCTCACCGATCGTATCGATGCGAGGCGCATCTACGTGTTCGCGTGCCTGCTGTCCGCTCTCGGCGCCGCAGGGTTCGCATTCTTCGCGGACGGCCTCGTCACCGCGCTGATATTCCAGTTCGTGATTGGCGCCGGGCTGGGCGGCAGCTATATGCCCGGGTTGAAGATGCTGACCGACCAGCTCGACGGGGCGGTGCAGTCGCGCGGCGTGGCGTTCTACACCGCGAGCTTCGGCGTCGGCTCGAGCCTGTCCATCTACTTGTGCGGATTGATCGGCGAGGCCTTCGGCTGGCAGGCGGCGTTCGTGCACGGGGCAGCGGGCCCGGTGCTCGCCGCTCTTCTCGTCGCTGCGCTGATGCCACGCGGGCGCACCCGCTCCGCGGATCATCCGCCGCAGGCGCTGCTCGACTTCCGCCCGGTGTTGAGGAATCGCGCAACCCTCGCCTATGTCGCCGGCTACTCGGCCCACAACTACGAGCTCTTCGGCCAGAGGAGCTGGATGGTCGCCTTCCTCGTCTTCACCGCCTCGCTCCAGCCGGCGGAGGCTCCCATGCTGGTCACCGCCGCGACGCTGGTGGCGATCATCAATATGCTGGGACCGGTCATGAGCGTGAGCGGCAACGAGCTCGCCCTGCGTTTCGGGCGCACGCGCGTCATCTTCACCTTCATGACCGCATCGGGCCTCGTCGCATGCGTCCTCGGCTACACAGCGGTGCTGCCGTGGATCCTGGTCTTCATCCTGATGTGCGTGCACTACGGCCTGATGCTGGGAGATTCCGCGGCGCTCACTGCCGGCGCCATCGCCTCCGCGCACCCGGACCAGCGCGGCGCGACGATGGCGGTCTACTCGCTGGTGGGCTTCAGCTCGGCGTTCTTCGCGCCGCTCGTGTTCGGCGTCGTGCTCGATCTCGGCGGCGGCAATCGCAATCTCGTCGCATGGGGCCTCGCCTTTGCCAGCATCGGGATATTCGGCGCGCTGGCGCCGCTTGCGCGCTGGCTTTACCGGGCGCGTAGAATTCGTGATGGGTGACGGGGCTGCCTACGGCAGAAGGATGAAGGATGAAGGATGAGAAGGAACACCGTTACGTAACGCTCCCTTAGAGCCCGGGTGCTCTCAAGTTCCAAGTGCAACGTTAGAGGATTTCACGTGAACGGCCCATGCTTCATTCGGTGTCATCCAGTCGAGCGTTTTGCGAGGTCGGTTATTTGTACTGTGTTAGCGCTTGTGGTACCGTCGCGAGGTGTTCATCGTAACCGTGGAGGTGGATGATGGGTAGCGGCGTGGAATCGCGATTCGAACGCTATGCGGAGAAGATGGT
>Ga0256867_10000073_pt1 | contig 34668 bp, 30 predicted proteins | sample RVTome_15_FD_185939 | JGI IMG/M metagenome (GOLD analysis project Ga0256867, IMG submission 185939) | Soil microbial communities from uranium-contaminated site in the Upper Colorado River Basin, Wyoming, United States - RVT150D86 (HiSeq) ... | reverse complement strand
AGATGTAGGTGCAGTCGCGCGTATAGGCGAGCTCGGGAATGATGCGGTAGTGAAGCGGGGAGGTGTAAAGGAAGAGCCGCGTGCCGGTGACGAGCGGCATGATGGTGCAGGCGATGAGGCCGTATATGTGGTAGAGCGGCAGCGCGTTGAGATACTTGTCGTTCGGGCCAAAATCGATGACCGCCCGCATCTGCGACATGTTGGCCAGCATAGCATCGTGAGAGAGCACGACCCCTTTTGAGCGGCCCTCCGAACCGGAGGTGAAAAGCACTGCGGCAGGTTCGTCCGGTTGGGCCGGCAGTGCTGCCGCGCGCGGCCGCCACAGGGCAAACCCTATCAGCCAGAGCTTGTCCGCCAGCGTAAGCGTTCCGCGCAGGTCCTCCACGTATAGCAGCTCGAAATCCTCGAGCGCTTTCACGGCCCGGTCGAGCCGCGCAAGTTGCACGAATCGACGCGAGGTGATGATGCGCTTGACGCCGGCGGCGACGCAGGCGGCGCGCATCGCCTCCCCTCCCGCCGTGTAGTTGATGATGGCCGGGACGCGGCGCATCGCCGTCATGCCGAGGAGCAGGCACACCGTGGTGCTGATGTTCGGCATCATGACCCCGAGGACCTCTCCCTCCTTTGCGAGGCGAGTCGCGATGCGCCCCAGCGCAAGGCAGACTTTCAGCAACTGGCCGTAGGTCTCGGGGACCTTTCGCGCGTCCTCGATGATGAGGGTGTGGCGCCCGTGAATCTCGACCGCCTCGACAAACGCTTCGAACAGGGTGCGGCGCGGGCGTGCTGCCACCTGCGCGCATTGCATGATCCGCAGCATCTCGGCCGCAAGCCGCCTGCGCCGCGCCCGCCCCCGCAGCTCGGGGATCGCGGGCAGCTTCGTTGCAGGGAGGATCCTGAGCGTGATCCGGGGCAGCCAGCGCTTGGGGAAATTCCCGCCGGTCCCGGAAAACCGGCTGTACTGGGAGCCCTCGATGATGACCGGGATGATGTCTGCGTCGCAGCGCGCGGCAATGACCCCCGGCGCATCGTAGACCTTCATCAGCGTGCCGGTGGTGGTGGGGCGTCCCTCCGGCAGCGCGGCCACAGCCTCGCCGTGCTGGATCATGCGCACCAGGCGTTTCACCTCCAGCGGTCGCGCGGGCTCGACCGTGACGTGCGGCAGGCGGGCGATGAGCCAGCGAACGAGCCTGTGCTTGAGGTCATCGGGCGATAGGGCAACCGTGACCGGCACGGGGAGAAAGAGCGCCAACAGGGCCCCGTCCAGGGCCGAGCCCTGATTGGCAATGATCAGTGGCCGGGCCGCCCGGAGGCCCTGTGCGTCCCCCTCAACGGTGACCCGGAACAGCCGCCTCACCAGCCACTTGAAAATCACGTCTAACACAACGAGTTAACGCGCAATGTTAAACCGGGTTTTTAGCTGTTAAACGCAACCGCGTCAAACCTTACTCCCTCTCCGGGCCCTCTATCTAGGCCCCTTTTCCTCAATCACCCTTGGCAAGTTGATGTTAGGTTTTGACATTGCTATTAGAGATGATGCTATAGTTACTGCATGTTTTATATGATAAAAATAAAAATCTACCAAATTGTTAGATTTGCTTTTTTAATAGATTTTGCTTTAATTCGGTTCTGAAGTACCAAATCGCTGCGCTTTTCTCTGGGGGAGAAAACGATGGAAATGCACCTGCCTGCTGCAGTCCTTGAGTCGCGTCAATTCCCTGCACCTACACCCGTCGACACCGGCCTCGAGTTCAGTTTTTCGCCACAGTTGCGCGTGCGCTTCGACAAGCAATCGCGCGCGATCTGGTCGCGCTGGGCGCCCGAGCCGCGCGCCTGCTTCAACCCGGCGTTGCTCGCGAGTATCCGCAGCTACTACGATTTTCTCGCTGCGAGCAGCGGGCAGGTGAGCTGCTACGGCGAGGAGCACCCCATCGAGTACGTGGTGCTCGCGTCGGACAGCGTCGGCGTCTTCAATCTCGGCGGGGACCTCGATCTCTTTCGCCAGTTGATTGATACACGCGACCGGGCGGGCCTCCTGCGCTACGGCCGCGCGTGCATCGACGTGCTGTACCGGAACTACGTCTCCCATGACCTCCCGGTCACCACGATCTCGCTGGTTCAGGGCGAATGGCTCGGCGGCGGGTTCGAAGCCGCGCTTTCGAGCGACGTCATCATCGCGGAGAAGTGCGCCCGCTTCGGTTTTCCCGAGATCCTCTTCAATATGTTCCCCGGGATGGGCGCGTATTCCTTCCTCGAGCGACGCATCGGGCAGCGCCAAGCGGAAGAGGTGCTGACGAGCGGCAAGATCTACAGCGCGGACGAGATGCTTGCATTGGGCGTGATCGACGCCGCAGTCGAGGACGGTCAGGGCGAGGCTGAGGTGGGGAGCCTCATCAAGCGCCGGAGCCGGAGCCGGAATGGCCTCGCAGCGCTCGCGGCCGCGCGGCGGCGCGTGCACAAGATCGATTTCGACGAGCTGGTCGACATCGTGCAGATCTGGGTCGACAGCGCGCTGCGACTCAACCCGCGCGATCTGAAGCTCATGCAGCGCCTGGTGACCCGCCAGAATGGCCTCGGTGAATCGCAGCAAATTCATTGATCTGGCTACCCGGCAGGAACCGGAGCGGCCCGCAGAGGACGCGCGACGCATGTCGTCCTCGTACTTCGACGCGGGCTCTGATACACTTCAACGGGCGCGCACATCGTTGACGGAGCGACACGCAGTCACGCAACCAACAAAGTCGCGGCGAGGGGACACAGTGAACGATTCGACGATGCATTACAGCATCCAGCAGGTTTCTGAAATGCTGGGTATTCCGATACAAAAACTGCGCCGCTGGGACGAGCAGGGCGTGCTGATCGCCTCGCGCACCGACGGCGGGCACCGCCGCTACTCGCGCGAGCTGATCGACCGGCTGGCGGCTTCGGGACTCGGCCCGAACAGCGACAAGACCAATGCCGAGCTCGCGACCATTCGCAAGTCCCTGGCGGAAAAGCGCCGGGTCATACAGCTGCTACTCGACAGCGAGAACCGCTACCGCGATCTCGTCGAGACCTCGCATGATCTCATCTGGACCACCGACGCCCAGGGGCGGTTTACCTACCTTAACAATGCGGCCTATGAGATCTTCGGATTGACCCCCAAGGACCTGATCGGGCGGTGTTTTTTCGATTTCGAGTCGGGCGCATCGCATATCTCGAACCGCCGTTTCCTGGCCACGCTCAAGCGCGACGGAGAGGTGAGGAGCTATATCAGCCACCTCGTCACCAGCAAGGGCCAGGACCGGTGGATCGGAATCAACGCGCGCGTTGCGCTCGACGACAACGGCGAGATCCTCGGAATTCGCGGCACTGCGCGCGACATCACGGAGCAGCACCTTGCGACCCTGCGCATCGAGCATCTCGCGATGCACGACGCGCTCACGGATCTGCCGAACCGCCACGCCCTGCAGCGGCGCATCGAGGAAGCCCTGGCCGCGGGCGGCGTGGGGGCCCTCCTCTTCCTGGACGTCGACCACTTCAAGTACGTCAACGACAACTTCGGTCACCGCACCGGCGATCACCTGATCATCGGCGTCGGCAGCGTTCTGCGCGATCTCATGCGCGGCCTCAACGGAGACCTCTATCGCCTCGGGGGCGACGAGTTCGCGATCCACCTGCCGACGGCGCTGCGCAAGGAGGCGATCGAGGTCGCCGAGCGCGCGCTCGATGCCGTGCGCCACTACCGCTTCCAGGCCGCCGAGGACAAGGTCATATCCAACCTCACTGCATCGGCGGGCATCGCGCTCTATCCCTTCCATGGCAACGACGTGCTGGCGGTCCTCTCCAACGTGGACATCGCGATGTACCAGGCGAAGGATCTCGGGCGCAACCGGCACATGCTGTTTGACCAGGATTCGGACATCCTGCGCAGCACCCACCGGCGCATCCACTGGGCGAAACTGCTGCGCGATGCGCTCGACGAGGACCGCATTGCCCTTTTCTCGCAGCCCGTGGTCCGCCTGAAGGACCACAGGACTGTTCACCACGAGATCCTCGCGCGCATCCGCGACCACGACGGGCGCTTTATTCCGCCGGCGAACTTTCTCGAGATCGCTGAATCCCTCGGCCTCATCAAGGACATCGATCTCCGCGTGGTGGAGAAGCTTCTCGCCTACATGCGGGAGAACGAGCAGATCGGCAAGCGGGTGCGTTATTTCGTCAACATCTCCCGCGTCTCGATGTCGGACCCGGACTGGACGCGCTGCTTCCTCGCGCTGCTGCGCGAGAGCGGGGTCAACCCGAGCCAGCTTGTTTTCGAGATCACGGAGACGGCCGCGATGGCGGAGATCGACGTGACGCTGACCTTCATACGCCAGCTGAAGGACCTCGGCTGCCGCGTCGCCCTCGATGATTTCGGCGCCGGATTCAGCTCGTTCTACTACCTCAAGCGCTTCGACGTCGATTACCTCAAGATCGACGGCAGCTTCATTCGCGACCTTGACACCGACGAGGGCAGCCGGATTTTCGTGCGGGCACTGAACGATCTCGCCCACGGCCTCGACAAGCAGGTGATCGCCGAGGGCGCCGAGACGCCTGAAGTGCTGAAGCTGCTCGGTGAGATGGGCACGCAGTTCGCGCAGGGCAATCAATTCCAGCGGCCGATGCCGCTGGAGAGCCAGCCGGTCCTGGAATTCGCGAGCAGCGCCAGCGCAGCCTAGTGCCGTTCCAACTTGTTGCCCCGAATCCGCGATAGCTTTCTCGCGATAATTCGCTCTTTGTCTGAACAAGTTGGAACGGCACTAGCAAGCCTGACGGCGCTCAGATCGCGCCCAGGAACCGTTCCGCCCACAGCAGGCCGATGACGGCCTTCACCTCGGTGATGCGGCCGTCCCGTATCCACCCGAGCGCTTCGGTGAGCTTTATCGGAATGACCTCGACGAATTCCTCGTCGTCGGTCGACTGCCCCACGTGGGTGAGCCCGCGCGCGAGGTAGATGTCGATCGCCTCGTCCGAGTAGCCGATGCAGGGATGGATCGAGGCGAGCCGCCGCCACTCCGCGGCCTCGTAACCGCATTCCTCGCGCAGCTCGCGCCGCGCCGTCGCGAGCGGATCCTCGCCCTGCTCTCTCTTGCCGGCGGGGAGCTCGTAGAAGTGCCGCCGCAGCGGGTAGCGGAACTGCCGCACCAGCACGACGGTCTCCGCATCCAGCACGGGTATGATCATCACGGCGCCCGGATGGCGGATGTACTCGCGCCTCGCGCTGGCGCCGTCCGGAAGGCGCACCTCGTCCTCGAGCACGTGCAGCAGCCTGCCGCGATAGACGGTGCGCGAGCTCAACGTCTCCTCGGTGAAATCTTCCATCTAGTGCCGTTCCAACTTGTTGTGCCGAATCCGCACTAGCCGCGTATCGAGTCTCTGCTTGAGATGCCTATCACCGCGCATCCGTAAATTTCCCTTTGTCTGAACAAGTTGGAACAGCACTAGAGCGAGGCCTGGATGGCGTGGACGCACAGGCTCATGAGCGGCCCGGGAAGGATTCCGAAGAAGAGCATCGCGAGCCCGTTGGCGCTCAGCAGCAGGTGCACGTCGATGCGCGGCGCAATCGGAGCCGAATCGGTCGGGGAATCGAAGTACATCAGCTTGACCAGCCGCAGGTAGTAGAACGCGCCGATCAGCGAGAACAGCACCGCGACGACCGCGAGCCAGACAAACCCCGCGTCGATGACCGCCTGCAGCACGGTCAGCTTGGCGTAAAAGCCCACCGTCGGCGGAATCCCCGCCATCGAGAACATGAGCAGCAGCATGAGGAAGGCGTACCAGGGATCGCGCGCGTTGAGCCCCTTGAAGTCTTCCAGGTTCTCGGCTTCGAACCCGGCGCGCGAAAGGAGCAAAATCATGCCGAAGCTTCCCAGGTTCATGAGCACGTAGACGACCACGTAGAACATCCCGGCGCTGTAGCCCGCGAGGTCGCCCGAGAGGATCCCGAGCAGAAGAAATCCCATGTGGCCGATGGTCGAATACGCCAGCATCCGCTTGAGGTTGGTCTGCACGATCGCGGTGATGTTGCCGATGGCGAGCGAGAGCACGGCCATCACGATGAGCATCTGCTGCCACTCGACGACGAGCTGCTCGGCGCCGAGCCCCTGTGCCAGCAGCCGCATGATGAACGCGAAGGCGGCAAGCTTCGGGGCGGACCCGATGAAGAGTGTTACGGCCGTCGGCGCGCCATGGTAGACGTCGGGCACCCACATGTGAAACGGCGCTGCGCCCAGCTTGAAGCCCAGGCCCGCGACGATGAAAACGAGCGCGAAGACCAGGACAAAATCCCTTACCTCGAGGTTGAGGATGGTCTCCGCGATGCGCGTGATCTCGAGGTTTCCCGTTGCGCCGTACAGCATCGACATGCCGTAGAGCAGCATCCCCGAGGCAAGGGCCCCCAGCACGAAATACTTCATCGCCGCTTCGGTGGCCGTCGCGGAATCGCGCTGCAGCGCCACCATGGCATAGAGCGAGAGCGAGAGCAGCTCCAGCCCGAGGTAGAGCGTGAGCAGGTGGTTTGCCGAGATCATGACCATCATGCCGAGGGTGGCAAACAGCGTGAGCACGAAGAACTCGCCGCGGAACATTCCGCGGACCGCGACATACGGCCGCGCGTAGACCAGCATCACCATGACGCCCAGGTAGGTCAGGAGCTTCAGCATGTCGGACATGAGGTCGTCGACGAACATGCCGCTGAAGGTATAAGCGGGCTGGCCGGTCATCGTGACGTAGGTGATGGCAAACGCGCCGGCCAGCGCCAGCTGCGTCAGCGCCCACGTGACCACGCGATTGTCGTCGCTCAGGTACAGATCGGCGACGAGAATCACGCACACCATGCCGAGCAGGAATACTTCGGCGTACGCCGGCGCGAGGGGTGTGATGTATTGCATGTCCGGCGCCTCTCTAGGGGAGCTTGCTCAAGGTCACGTGATTCAACAGCCCGTCGACGGAAACGTGCAGCACTTCCGCGAAGGGATACGGCCAGACGCCCAGTGCCAGGACGGCTACGGCCAGGAGCCCCAGCACCAGGAACTCGCGCGGGGAAAGATCGGTGAGGCTCGCCACGTTGCTGTTCGCAACCTCCCCGAACACGACGCGCTTGTACATCCAGAGCGTATAGGCCGCTCCGAACACGAGTGTCGTCGCCGCGGCGGCCGCATACCAGAAGCTCTCCCGGACCGAGCCCATCACCACCAGAAACTCGCCTACGAAGCCGCTCGTTCCCGGCAGGCCGGCGTTGGCCATCGCGAACAGCATGAGGAAGGAGGCGAACACGGGCATGGTGTTCACGACGCCGCCGTAGTCCGAGATCATCCGCGAATGCATCCGGTCGTAGAGCACGCCGACGCAAAGGAACAGCGCGCCCGAGACGAAACCGTGCGAGATCATCTGGATGACTGCGCCCTCCATGCCCTGGGCGTTGAAGATGAAGATCCCGAGCGTGACGAACCCCATGTGCGAAATCGACGAGTAGGCGATCAGCTTTTTCATGTCGGCCTGGACCAGGGCGACGAGGCCGATGTAGACGACGGCGATGAGCGAGAGCGCGATCACGAATCCCGCGAGGGTGTGGCTTGCGTCGGGCACGATGGGCAGCGACAACCGGATGAAGCCGTAGGCGCCGAGCTTGAGCATGATGGCGGCCAGCACGACGGAGCCCCCGGTCGGGGCCTCCACGTGCGCATCCGGCAGCCAGGTGTGGACCGGCCACATGGGCACCTTCACGGCAAACGCGAAGAAGAAAGCCAGGAAGATCAGGATCTGCGTCGAGTGCGGCAGCGGAAGGCGGTAGAAGTCGAGAAGGGAGAAGCTGCCGCCCGAGACGTTGTAGAGGTAGATGAGCGAGACCAGCAGGAGGAGCGAGCCGAAGAGCGTGTAGAGGAAAAACTTCATCGCGGCGTATACGCGGTTCGGCCCGCCCCACACCCCGATGATGATGAACATCGGAATCAGGGTGGCTTCGAAGAACACATAGAAGAGAAGCCCGTCCAGGGCCGAAAACGCCCCGTTCATGAATCCCGAAAGGAAGAGAAACGAGGCAAGGTACTGCGCGACCCGGGTCTGGATAACCGCCCACCCCGCGATTATCACCAGCACCGTCGTAAAGCTGTTGAGCAGGATCAGCAGCAGGGACACGCCGTCGATGCCCAGGTGGTAGTTCACCCGGAAGGTCTCGATCCACGGAACGACCTCCTGGAACTGGAAGCCGCCCGCGGCCGCGTCGAACTGAGCGTAAAGCGGCAATGTCACCAGGAACCCGAGGGCTGCGCCGGTGAGCGCCAGCAGGCGCGCGAGCGGCGCATTGCGGTCGGCGCCCGTCGCGAGCACGAGCACCCCGAAAACGATGGGCACCCAGATGGCGAGCGAGAGGAGCGGGAATCCGAGCAGCATGGCGCCTTTACGTGAGGAAAATCATCGTGAGCAGCACCAGGATCCCGATGATCATGGCGAACGCGTAGTGATAGATGAAACCGGACTGCAGGCGGCGCACGATGGCGGCAAACCATCCCACCACCTTCGCCGAGCCGTCGACGAAGACGCCGTCGATCACCGCGACGTCGCCGCCCTTCCAAAGGCCTGTCCCGAACAGCACGGCGCCGTTCCCGAACAGCCACTGGTAGAGCTCGTCGAAACCGTACTTGCGCTCCAGGACCGTGTACAGCAGCCCGGCCTTCTGCCTGATGACGTCGGGAAGGTCGGGACGCCTGATGTAGAGGAACCAGGCCGTCACGATGCCCGCGACCGCGAGCCAGAAGACAGGCGTCACGAAGCCGTGGATCGTCATGGCAAGCGCGCCGCGAAAGTGCCGCCCCATCTCCGCAAGCACGTCATGCGCGGATGCCACGACGATCGCATTTCCGAAATAGTCACCGAAGAGAAGCGGCCCGACGAACCACCCTGACAAGACAGAGGGGATGGCCAGCAGCACGAGTGGGACGGTTACAACGGCGGGCGATTCGTGCGGGTCGCCGCCCTGATGTGCGCCCCCGCCGTGGGCCTCCCCGTGACCGTGTCCGCCCGCGGCCCGGAACCGCTCCTCGCCATGGAACGTCATGAAGACCAGGCGGAAGGTGTAGAGCGCCGTGACAAACACCCCGATCGTTACGCAGAAATACGCAAAACCAGCCCCCGGCAGCGTCGACAGATGCGTCGCTTCGATAATCGAATCCTTCGAGTAGAAACCGGCAAAACCCGGGATTCCCGAAAGCGCCAGCGCGCCGATCAGGGTGGTCCAGTAGGTGACCGGCAGGTACTTGCGCAGGCCGCCCATATGCCGCATGTCCTGCTCGTGATGCAGCGCAATGATCACCGAACCCGCCCCAAGGAAGAGCAGCGCCTTGAAGAAGGCGTGGGTCTCGAGGTGGAATATGCCCGCAGCGTAGGCCGAGACGCCGAGCGCGACGGTCATATAGCCCAACTGCGACAATGTTGAGTACGCGACGACGCGCTTGATGTCGTTCTGCACGATCGCCACGAGACCCATGAAGAGGGCGGTTATCGCCCCGATCACGATCACGAACGAGAGGGCCGTCTCGGAGAGCTCGAAGAGCGGCGACAGGCGCGCCACCATGAAAATGCCTGCCGTGACCATCGTTGCCGCATGGATCAGCGCGGAGATCGGGGTCGGGCCTTCCATCGAGTCCGGCAGCCAGACGTGCAGCGGGAACTGCGCGCTCTTGCCCATCGCTCCCACGAAGAGCAGCACGCAGATCACCGTCATCAGCGACCACGCGTGCCCGGGAAAAATCTCGATGGTGCTGCCCGCAAGGGTCTGTGCGCTGCCAAAGACGGCGCTGTAGTCGAGGGTGCCGAAGTAGGTCAGGATGAGCGCCATGCCGAGGATGAAGCCGAAATCCCCGACGCGGTTGACGATAAACGCCTTCAGCTGCGCGTAGGTCGCCGTGGGCCGCGTGTACCAGAAGCCGATCAGGAGGTACGACATCAACCCCACGCCCTCCCACCCGAAGAAGAGCTGCAGGAAATTGTTCGCGGACACCAGCATCAGCATGAAGAACGTGAAGAGCGAAATGTAGGAGAAGAAGCGCTGGTAGCCGGGGTCATCGGCCATGTAGCCGATGGTGTAGATGTGCACCATCAGCGATACGAACGACACGGTGAGCATCATCGTGGCCGAGAGCCGGTCGATCAGGAAACCGATCTCGAAACGGCTCCCGCCCGACATGAGCCAGGTGTAGACGGGCCCGTTGTAGACATTGCCCTGCAGAACATCGAAGAACACGACGGCGGAGGCGGCCGTCGCGATGATCATTCCGAGTATCGCCACGCGGTGGGCCCCGCGGCGGCCGATGGCGTGGCCGAAGAAGCCGGCCACGATCGCCCCGACGAGAGGCGCCAGGGGCACGATCAGGTAGATGAGCTGCATGCTTGCCCTAACCCTTCAGCTGGTCGAGATCCTCGACATCGATCGTGTTGAGGTTGCGGAACAGCGCCACCAGAATCGCGAGGCCGATCGCCGATTCCGCGGCGGCGACCGTCAGGATGAAGAAGACGAAGACCTGCCCCGCCGGATCGTCCAGAAAATGCGAGAAGGCCACGAAATTCATGTTGACGGCGAGCAGCATCAGCTCGATCGCCATGAGCAGAATGATGAGGTTCCTGCGGTTGAGAAAGATGCCGACGATCGCGATCGCGAAAAGGATCGCCCCCAGCACCAGGTAATGCGACAGCGCAATCACTCGGACTCCCTTCCTTCCAAGGATGAAGGATGAAGGATGAAGGATGAAAAATGATTCACGGCGCGTGAATTTCCTGGCTCGTCCTTCCGCCTTCCGCCTTCATCCTTGCTCCTTCTTCTCGGCGGGCATCTTGACGATGCGCACGCGGTCCTCGCGGCGAATGCTGACCTGTCGCGCCGGGTCGATGTACTTGGTCTCCTTGCGGCGCCGCAGCGTGATGGCTATCGCCGCGACGATCGCCACGAGAAGAATTGCAGCGGCGATCTCGAACGCATAAACGTACTCGGTATACACCAGCCGCCCGAGCTCCTTGGTGTTGCTGTAGCCCGGGGGGAGCGGCGGCGGCGCGGGCACGCCGGCGAATCCGCCGTACTTTCCGGCCAGCACCAGCACCATCTCCGCCACCAGCACGATCGCGACGAACGCCCCGACCGGCAGGTAATGCCAGAATCCCTCGCGCAGGCGCGCGAGGTTGATATCGAGCATCATCACGACGAAGAGAAACAGCACCATCACCGCGCCGACGTACACCAGCACCAGCACGATGGCCAGGAACTCGGCCTGGAGCTGCATCCAGATCGCGGCCGACGTGAAGAACGCCAGAACGAGGAAGAGCGCAGCGTGCACCGGATTCCGCGCCGTGATGACCCGCAGCCCCGAGAACACAAGGATCGCGGCGAAGAAATAGAAGATGAGCTCGTTGAACGTCATTGTTCTTGATTCCGTGACTGGTGACCGGTGACCGGTGACCCGTAACGGCGTTGCTGCAAAGCGCTCACCCTCCCCGGCTTGGCTTTTTTCTTACTGGTCACTGATCACCGGTCACTGGTCACAGTTTTTTCAGCGGTAGGCCGCGTCCTCCGCCCGGTCCTTCGCGATTTCCTCCTCGTAGCGGTCGCCAATCGCGAGCAGCATGGGCTTGGTGTAGATGAGATCGCCGCGGCGCTCGCCGTGGTACTCGAATATGTTGGTCTCCACGATCGAATCCACCGGGCACGACTCCTCGCAAAAACCGCAGTAGATGCATTTGGTGAGGTCTATGTCGTAGCGCGTGGTGCGGCGCGTGCCGTCGGTGTGCTGCTCCGACTCGATGGTGATCGCCAGCGCGGGGCACACGGCCTCGCAAAGCTTGCACGCGATGCAGCGCTCCTCGCCGTTCGGGTAGCGGCGCAGGGCGTGCAGGCCCCGGAACCGGGGGCTCAACGGCGTCTTCTCCTCCGGGTACTGGACCGTGATCTTGCGCCGGAAGAGGTGCCGTCCGGTGAGCATCATGCCTTTCACCAGCTCGATGAGCAGGAAAGTGCGGAAGAGCTGACGAATGCGCCCGAGCATCACTTCCACCATACCCACAGGGGTGTCTGCATCCACGCGCCAAGAAGCACGATCCAGAAGATGGTGAGCGGCAGGAATACCTTCCACCCGAGGCGCATGATCTGGTCGTAGCGGTAGCGCGGGAACGTGGCGCGGAACCAGAGGAAGCTCGAGACGACGACGAACACCTTCACGAGGAGCCAGCCGAAGCTGTCCGCGGCGAGCCAGGGCAGTCCCACCGCGTCCGCCAGCGCCATCGGCACCGGCGAGAGCCAGCCGCCGAGGAACATGATCGAGCACAGGGTCGATACCAGGATCATGTTGGCGTACTCGGCCAGGAAGAAGACGGCAAACGCCATTCCGGAATACTCGACGTGGAACCCGGCGACGATTTCCGACTCGCCTTCGGCCACGTCGAATGGCGCGCGATTGGTCTCGGCCACTCCCGCGATCAGGTAGACCAGGAAAATCGGAAAGAGCGGGATCCAGAACCAGTTGAGAAAGCCCCAGTTGCCCTGCTGCATGCGCACGATCTCGCCCAGGTTGAGGCTCTGGGCTGCCATGAGCACGCAGACGAGCGCAAACCCCATGGCCAGCTCGTAGGAGACCATCTGCGCGGCAGAGCGCATTGCGCCCAGGAACGCGTATTTCGAATTGGACGCCCAGCCCGCAATGATGATGCCGTAGACGCCCACCGAAGTGATGGCCATGATGTAGAGCAGGCCCGCGTCGATGTCGGCAAGCACGAGCGTCGGGCTGAACGGGATGACCGCCCACGCCGCGAGAGCGGGCATGATCGCCATCACCGGCGCCAGCACGAAGAGCGCCTTGTTCGCGCCCGCCGGGATTACCACTTCTTTTACCATCAGCTTGAGCCCGTCCGCGACGGGTTGCGCAAGCCCCCCGAGCCAGCGCAGCCCGAAAAACGTCACGCGGTTGGGCCCGATGCGGATCTGCATCCAGCCGATCAGCTTGCGCTCCCATAACGTGAGGTAGGCCACCGCACCCATCAAAGGGGCAACAATGCAGACGATAAGGAGCAGAATCTTGATGGCGTGCAGCACCGCGGGCGCGAGCTCCTGGCCGAAGACCCACACCACGACCGCCGCCAGCAGGCCCCATAGCCAGTTTCCGAAATTCACCAGGGGTTGCGTGAGCGTGCTCACACTGTCACCTTCTCGCCGGCCGGCACGCGTTCCAGGCTCACTTCGCCGAACAGGGCACCCAGGGCAGCTGTTTCCGCGCATCCAGTTGCCACCCGGATGCAGTTGTCGGGCACCCCGTCATCGACCACGGCCGCAAGGACGGCCTCGCCTGCGCCTTGCCGGATGCGCACGTTCTCCCCGCTCCGCAAACGCAGCTTCTCGAACAACGCGCGGTTCATGCGCGCGGCCGGTGGCCGCGCATCGCGCGTCTGCTGGAGCGACTGCGCGCGCCGCACCAGGGCATCGGCGGCATAGATGGGAACCTCGGCAATGCGTTGCATCCCCTTTCCGGGCATCGGGGCGAGGGTTTCCAGGAGGGCGCCGCGCACGGCGTTCCCGAGCCGCCCTGCAACGTTCCCGGGCTCGTCGAGTGCCTCGTGCAGCACGTCTTCGCTGCTGTCCTGCTCGAAGCCCTGCAGGTCGAGCAGGTTGCCCAGCACGCGCAGGACCTTCCACGCCGGACGGGCGTCTCCGAGCGGGCGCACAATACCGGAAAATCCTTGCACCGTGCCTTCGGTGTTGACGAAAGTGCCTGACGTTTCGGTAAATGGCGCGATCGGCAGCAGAACCTGGGCATACTCAAGCGCCTGGTGCTGGTACGGGCTCATGGCCACCACGAGCTCGGCCGCCTTCATGGCCGCCACGGCCTGCTGTGGGTCCGCCGTGTCGAGTTCGGCCTCGACCCCGAGAAGAAGGTAGGCCTTCCGGGGCTGCGCGAGCATCTGCTGCGCGTTCATTCCAGGACGGGGCCCTATAAAGGGGACCGCCCCTCCGAGATAGCCGCCGACGCTGTTTGCCGCTTCTCCCAGAAAGCCCATGCGTGAGCCGAGCACCTCGGCGAGGGCGTGCGCAAGCACATGAAGCTCGCTCGCTCGCGGATGATGCTGGGCGAGGTTGCCCAGCAGTATCGCCACGCTCTTTCCCGAAGCGACACTCGCCGCGATTGCCTTCGCCTGCTCGGAGACGTTCGTCCGCTCCGCGACGCCGCGCACGGCAGCCGGCAGCGCCGCGCCCCGCAGCTGCGCGGCGGCCTTGACGACCTGCGCCAGCAGCCCGGCCATCGCCGCAGGTGCGACCGTGCCCCGGTGCGCGATCTGCATCAAGGTATCGTCGTCGAACGGGTTGATGAGGCTCATCTCCAGTCCGCGCTTCGTCGCCTGGCGCAACTGGTGCGCCAGCAGGGGGTGGTCCTTGCGCAGGGTCGTCCCCACGACGAGGGCACGGTCGAGACCGCCGATATCGGCGATTTTCATTCCCAGCCAGGGAGCGCCGGCCAACTGGCCATCGAGCGTGAAGTCGCTCTGCCGCAACCGGAAGTCGACGTTCCCGGAGGAAAGCCCGCGTGCGAGTTTTCCCAACAGGAAGAGCTCCTCCAGTGTTTGATGAGGGGTTGCCAGCATGCCGATGCTCGATGCGCCGTGCTGGTCCCGGACCCGCTTCAGCTCCGAGGCGACGAAATCGAGCGCGGCGTGCCACTCCACCTCCTGCCAGGTGCCGCCTCGCTTCAACATCGGACGCGCGAGTCGCTGCTCCGAGTTGAGCCCCTCGTAGGAGAAGCGGTCCTTGTCGGAGAGCCAGCATTCGTTGATCGCCTCGTTCTCGCGCGGGAGCACCCGCATCACCCGGTTCTGCTTGACCTGGACGACCAGGTTCGCGCCCAGGCCGCAATGCGGGCTCACCGACGGCCGGTGTCTCAGCTCCCAGCTGCGGGCGGTGTAACGAAACGGCTTAGAGGTCAGGGCCCCCACCGGGCAAAGATCGATCACGTTGCCCGAGAGCTCCGAATCGACCGTGCGGCCCACGAAGGCGATGATCTCCGCGTGCTCCCCGCGGCCGATCATGCCGAGCTCCATGATCCCGGCGATCTCCTGGCCGAAGCGCACGCAACGCGTGCAGTGGATGCAGCGCGTCATTTCGGTGGAAATAAGCGGCCCCAGATCCTTGTTGGTCACCGTGCGCTTCGCCTCCTCGTAGCGCGCGCCGCTCGCGCCGTAGCCGACCGCGAGGTCCTGCAGCTGGCACTCCCCGCCCTCGTCGCAGATCGGGCAGTCAAGGGGATGGTTGATCAGCAGGAACTCCATGACCCCCTTCTGCGCTTCCACCGCCTGCGCCGAGTGCGTGTATACCTTCATCCCGTTTGCCACGGGCGTGGCACACGCAGGCAGAGGCTTCGGGGCTTTCTCGACCTGCACCAGGCACATGCGGCAATTGGCCGCGATGGAGAGCTTGCGGTGATAGCAGAAATGGGGAATGTAGATGCCGGCCCGGTTGGCCGCCATGATGATGGTCTCGCCCTCCTCGGCGTGGAGCGTCTTGCCGTCCACCTCGATCTCGAGCACTTTGCGCGCCTCAGTTGTCACGGTTCACCGCTCGCCGTCCGGTCAGAGATAGTCGGGCACGAGGCATTTCCCGTGCTCGATGTGGTGGAGGAACTCGTCGCGGAAGTGCCTGATGAAGCTTTTCACCGGCAGCGCCGCGGCGTCGCCCAGCGCGCAGATGGTGCGCCCCGCGATCCTGTCGGAAACGTTGTCGAGCAGCTCGAGGTCCTCGCGCCGGCCCGACCCGGTTTCGATCCGGTTCACCACGCGGTAGAGCCAGCCGGTGCCCTCGCGGCACGGCGTGCATTGCCCGCACGATTCCTCGAAATAGAAATAGGACAGGCGCAGGAGGGACCGCACCATGCAGCGCGTCTCATCCATGATGATGACCGCGCCCGAACCGAGCATGGAGCCCGCCTTGGCGATGGAGTCGTAGTCCATGTCCGTCGCCATCATGATCTGGGCCGGAAGCACGGGCATCGAGGAGCCCCCGGGAATGCAGGCCTTCAGCTTGCGCCCGCCGCGCATGCCTCCGGCCATCTCCAGGAGTTTCGCGAACGGCGTTCCGAGACGCACCTCGTAGTTGCCCGGGCGCTCGACGTCCCCCGATACCGAGAATATCTTGGTGCCGCCGTTGTTCGGGCGCCCGAGCTCGACGAACGCTTCCCCGCCATTCAGGATGATCCACGGCACGGTGGCGAACGTCTCGGTGTTGTTGATCGTCGTCGGCTTGCCGTAGAGGCCGAAGCTCGCCGGAAACGGAGGCTTGAAGCGGGGCATGCCTTTCTTCCCCTCGAGCGATTCCAGCATCCCGGTCTCTTCCCCGCAGATGTAGGCGCCCCACCCGTGGTGCGCGTGAAGCTCGAAGTCGAGATCCGAGCCCAGGATGTTCCTGCCCACATAGCCGGCCGCCCGCGCTTCGGCGAGGGCCTGCTCGAAGATCTCGTAGACGTCCCAGATCTCGCCGTGAATGTAGTTGTAGCCCACCGTGCTGCCGGTGGCATAGCCGGCGATGACCATGCCCTCGATCACGCTGTGCGGGTTGTAGCGCAGGATGTCGCGGTCCTTGAACGTGCCGGGCTCGCCCTCGTCGGAATTGCAAACGAGGTACTTCTGGCCGGTGTACTGCCGCGGCATGAAGCTCCACTTGAGCCCGGTCGGGAAACCCGCGCCTCCGCGCCCGCGCAGGGCCGACTTTTTCACTTCATTCACGACCTGGTCGGGAGGAAGCTTCCCGGCAATGATTTTCTTGAGTGCCTTGTAGCCGCCGCGCGCCTCGTAGTCCTTGAGCCGCCAGTTGAGCCCCGTGAGACCGCGCATGATGATCGCGTCGGGCCCGAAGAGATCGGTCGCGAAAGGAGGCTGCGGCAGTCCCATTACTTGAGATCCTTCAGGAGCTCATCGATTCTCTCGGGGCTCATCGCGCACAGCATGCGCTTGTTGTTCATCAGGACGACCGGCGCATCCCCGCACGCCCCGAAGCACTCGCCTTCCTTCAGCGTGAACATGCCGTCTCCCGTCGTCTCGTTGAAGCCGATGCCGAGCTTCTGCTTCAGGTGCGCCGCAGCCGCGTTGGCGCCCTGGAGCGCGCAGGGAAGGTTGGTGCAGATCGTGAGCTTCCACTTCCCGACCGGCGCGAGATCGTACAGGGTGTAGAACGAAGCCACCTCGTATACCGCGATGGCGGGCATGTCGAGATAGCGGGCTACGAAGTCCATGGTTTCCGTGGAAAGCCACCCCTTCTCGCCCTGCGCGATCGTCAGCGCCGCCATCACCGCCGACTGCCGCCGGTCGGGCGGATACTTCGCAATGGCCTCGTCGATTTTCGCCAGGGTCTCCGGGCTCAATAGCATCGGCGCGTTCATGCAGCTCCCGCCGTAGAGAGGCAGCGATGCAGAAGAATCCGACTCATGACTGCAGGTTCTCTCCGCGGCTCCGTGGTTCGATGGTTCAACGGTCGATCTCGCCGAACACGATGTCCATCGTGCCGATCACCGCCACGACGTCCGCAAGCATGTGCCCCCGAACCATCTCCTCGATCGCGGAGAGGTGCGCAAATCCCGCCGCGCGGATCTTGAGGCGGTAGGGCTTGTTGGCGCCGTCCGACACCAGGTAGATACCGAATTCGCCCTTCGGATGCTCGATCGCTGCGTAGGTCTCCCCTGCCGGCACGTGCATGCCCTCGGTGAAGAGCTTGAAGTGATGAATCAGCTCTTCCATGTTGCTTTTCATGGCGAGGCGCGACGGCGGCGTGACCTTGTGGTTGTCAACCATCACCGGGCCGGGGTTCCTGCGCAGCCAGTCGACGCATTGCCGGATGATGCGGTTCGACTGCCGCAATTCCTCGACGCGCACGAGGTATCGGTCGTAGCAGTCGCCGTTCATTCCGACCGGGATGTCGAATTCGACCCTGTCGTACACCGCGTAGGGCTGCTTCTTCCTCAGGTCCCACTCGACGCCGGAGCCGCGCAGCATCGGGCCGGTGAAGCCGAGCGCCATCGCGCGCTCGGGCGAGACGACGCCGATCCCGACCGTGCGCTGCTTCCAGATGCGGTTGTCGGTGAGCAACGTCTCGTACTCGTCCACGAGTTTCGGGAAGCGGCCCGTGAAGTCCTCGATGAAGTCGAGGAGCGAGCCCTGGCGGTTGCGGTTGCGCGCGCGCGTTGCCCCCTCGCCGTGGATGCGCGAGGGCGAATAGAGCGGCATCCGGTCCGGCAGGTCGCGGTAGACGCCGCCCGGCCGGTAGTAGGCCGCGTGCAGGCGCGCGCCCGAGGCCGCTTCGTAGCAATCCATGAGATCCTCGCGCTCGCGGAAGCAATAGAGGAACACGGTCATGGCGCCGATATCGAGCCCGTGCGCCCCGAGCCATAGCAGGTGATTCAGGATCCGCGTGATCTCGTCGAACATCACGCGGATGTACTGCGCGCGGACCGGCACCTCGATGCCGAGGAGCCGCTCGATCGCCATCACGTAGGCATGCTCGTTCGACATCATCGAGACATAGTCGAGGCGGTCCATGTACGGCACGGACTGGAGGTAAGTCCGGGTCTCGATGAGCTTCTCCGTCGCGCGGTGCAGAAGCCCGATGTGCGGGTCGGCGCGCTCGATTACTTCGCCATCGAGCTCGAGCACGAGCCGCAGCACGCCGTGCGCAGCCGGGTGCTGCGGGCCGAAGTTCATGGTGTAGTTGCGAATCTCAGCCATGCCGCAACCATTCAGCCACAGAGAGCACAGAGATCGCAGAGGAGCACCATGCCCGCGGACTTCTGAGTTTCACGATCTCTGTGTCCTCTGTGTTCTCTGTGGCTATTGCTTTTTTTTGACATCCCCGTATTTCTCTTCGCGCACGATGCGCGGCGTGATCTCGCGCGGCTCGATCGTGACCGGCTGGTATATGACGCGGCGCTGGTCGGGGTCGTAGCGCATCTCGACCGTGCCCGAGACGGGAAAGTCCTTGCGGAAGGGATGACCCACAAAGCCGTAGTCCGTGAGTATGCGGCGCAGATCGGGGTGGCCGGTGAACACGATTCCGTAGAGGTCGAACGCCTCGCGCTCGAACCAGTTGGCGGAAGGCCAGATGCCGGCCACCGAATCGACCATCGGGAGCCCGTCGTCGGGCGCAAATACTCGCATCCTCAGCCGCCAGTTATGCGTGATGCTGAGCAGGTGATAGACGACGGCGAAGCGCGGGCCCCGCCAGTCACCCTCGCCGTAGGCGCTGTAGTCGACGCCGCAGATATCCATCAGCTGCTCGAACTTGAGCACCGGCGCATCGCGCAGCGCGGCGGCCGTCGCGAGCAGCGCCTCGGCCTTGACGATGGCAGTGACCTCGCCGAGCGCGGCATCGACGCTGACGAGCTTGTCGCCGAGCACCGCCTGAAGGCCGGTCGTCAATGTCTGGGCGCGGGTCGTCATCGTCTCGCAACAGCCGTGAGCAGAATCTAGCGGGCGATCGTGTTCGTGCGCTTGATCTTGTTCTGCAGCTGAATGATCCCGTAGAGCAGCGCCTCTGCCGTCGGCGGGCAGCCGGGCACGTAGATATCGACCGGCACGATCCGGTCGCAGCCGCGCACGACCGAGTACGAATAGTGATAATAGCCGCCGCCGTTGGCGCACGAGCCCATGGAGATCACCCAGCGCGGCTCTGCCATCTGGTCGTAGACCTTGCGCAGCGCGGGGGCCATCTTGTTGCAGAGCGTGCCCGCGACGATCATCACGTCGGACTGCCGCGGGCTCGGCCGGAACACGATGCCGAAGCGGTCCAGATCGTAGCGTGCCGCCCCCGCGTGCATCATCTCGACGGCGCAACAGGCGAGCCCGAACGTCATCGGCCATAGCGATCCCGTGCGCGTCCAGTTGATCAGCGCGTCCGCTGTCGTCGTAACGAAACCCCTGTCGTGGAAACTTTCAGTTGCGCCCATCGCCGCTCCTCGGTTTCCCGCTCCTGAACCCCGATACGCGAATCCTGAACCCGTCACTCATTCCCACTCCAGCGCGCCTTTCATCCACTCGTAGAGGAAGCCGACCACGAGTATCCCCAGGAAAACCACCATCGCCATGAACCCGAAGAGGCCGATCTCGCGCAGCACCACCGCCCAGGGAAAAAGAAACGCGATCTCGAGATCAAACAGAATGAAGAGGATCGCGACGAGGTAATAGCGCACGTCAAACTTCATCCGCGCGTCCTCGAATGCCTCGAACCCGCACTCGTAGGGCGATAGCTTCTCCGCGTCGGGGCGGTGCACGCCCACGAGCCGGCTCACCCCCGCACCAATGGAGACGGCCACCAGGCCGACCAGCAGGCCGACCACGATGAACATGAGGATCGGGAAATAGCTTTCCAGCATCAGATTCCGGATTTCAGAATGCAGGATCGAAACAAATCCGACATGGCATCATGGTCAGCCGGGTTTCCGGATTCATGATGCAGCCGGCGCCTTGCGGCCCGCCACCATTCCTGGTTGGACCCGAGTATCGCCGCATCATTCGTCCCTTTTTCCACTTCCCGGACCCGGATCCTCGCGATTGGTGCCGACGGTGAGATTCGAACTCACACGGCTTACGCCGCCACCCCCTCAAGATGGTGTGTCTACCAATTCCACCACGTCGGCTTGCCACATCAACGCGGAACGATGATCGATGATCGCGGAACCAGACAGGCCGCCAAGCTCCTTGGTTCATCGTTCATCGATCATAGTTCATCGATTACTTCGGCACTTGCTGCGATTTCGAGCCGGGCTCCTCACCCGAGCCAGGTGCAGTCGGGGTGGGAGCCGGCGCCTGCAGGCCCGCGGGCGCGCCCGGAGGCGGCGCGCTCGGCGCGGGGATCTGTCCGGGGAGCGTTTGCGCCGGAACCGGCTTCGTCGCCATGACGCCCTTTTGCTCAGTGTTGCGTGTTCCGAAATATGTCAGTCCGAGGCTCGTCAGGAAGAATACGACGGCCAGCATCGCCGTCGCGCGGCTCAGAAAATTCGCCGATCCGGACGCGCCGAAAATGCTCCCCGAGGCCCCGCTGCCAAACGCGGCGCCGACGTCCGCACCCTTGCCGTGCTGCAGGAGCACGAGCCCGACGATGGCGAGCGCCGTCAGGACGTGAACCACGAGAACCAGCGTTTCCATTCAGACTGTCACTTTATCTCTGGCAACCGCCGCGGTCCGGCAGATCGCAATGAACTCTTCGGCCACCAGCGAAGCACCGCCGATAAGACCGCCGTCGACATCCGCCATCGCAAAGAGCTGCGACGCGTTGCCGGACTTGACGCTGCCGCCGTAAAGAATCCGCAGTTGCGCAGCCAGTTGCTCGTCGACTGCGGCAACCCGCCCGCGGATGTAGGCGTGGACGGCCTGGGCCTCATCGGGCGTTGCGTTCTTGCCGGTACCGATGGCCCACACCGGCTCGTACGCGACCACCGATTTCGCGAGTGAAGCCGTCCCGTTGTGTTTCAATACGACATCCAGTTGCCGCGCGACCACTTTCTCCGTGATGCCTTTCTCGCGCTCCGCAAGTGTTTCGCCCACGCACAGGATCGGTGTCATGCCGTGCTTCAGCACGGCGGCAAACTTCTGCGCGACGATCTCGTCGGTGTCACCGAACACCGTACGCCGCTCCGAGTGGCCCACGATCGCGTAGCGGCAGCGAAAATCCGCGACCATCGCGGCGGAAACCGCGCCGGTATAGGCTCCCTTCTCGAACTGGCATACGTCCTGCGCGCCGAGCGCCACCGCCTGGCCTTCCAGAAGCCCTCGAGCCTGGGAGAGATAGGGAAATGGAACGCAAACGGCGAATTCGGTGCCCTTGAGCGCGGCGAGAGCCGGGAGCAAGGCTTCAAGCAGGGCCTGATTCTCGGCCAGGCTGCCGTTCATCTTCCAGTTTCCCGCCACCAGCTTCGACCGCATGCCAGCCCGACCCGCCTAAATCGTTGAATTTTACAGGGTAGCGCTGAAAGGGGTCAACGAAGCGGCAATCGGTTTTAAGGGGCAAGCCCCTGCGCGGGGAGAAAATCAAGGCAGGCCGCCCCGCGCTCAAGCAGCGTCGCGCGGGCGGACCGCGCCGGCGGCCGCCCCGTGTGGTCCGGACGATGGATCGTGCTTGTTTACGGCGCCGGATGATCAGCCGAATCGCCCTCGCGGTAATGGCTCCGGCCGCCGCTGCGCGGCTTAACTTGCGCGCATCGCGTCGTAAGTTAGCCTCCGCCCTTACCTCACCGGGCGATCATCCGAATCGCCCGGTGATGTAATCCTCCGTCTGCTTGTTCTTGGGCTTGATGAAGATCGTGTCCGTCTCGTCAAATTCGATCAGCTCGCCCAGGTACATGTAAGCCGTATAGTCGGAGACGCGCGCGGCCTGCTGCATGTTGTGCGTGACGATGAGTATCGTCACCCTCGCCTTGAGGTCCGTGATGAGCTGCTCGATGCTCGCCGTCGCGATCGGATCGAGCGCGGAGGTGGGCTCGTCGAACAGCAGGATCTCCGGCTTCGTCGCCAGCGCGCGCGCGATGCAGAGCCTTTGCTGCTGCCCGCCGGACAAATTGAATGCAAGATCGTTGAGGCGGTCCTTCACCTCGTCCCACAGCGCGGCGCTGCGCAAGGCTTCTTCCACCTTTTCGTCGATGAACGCCCGCTTGCGCTCGCCGCGCACCCGCAGTCCGTAGGCGACGTTCTCGTAGATCGACTTCGGAAACGGGTTGGGCTTCTGGAACACCATGCTGATCCTCATCCGCACCTCGATCGGATCGACCTCGGGCTTGAGCACGTTCGTGTTGTCCGGAAACAGCATGATCTGGCCTTCATAGCGGTTGCCGGGATAGAGATCGTGCATCCGGTTGAAGCAGCGCAGGAACGTGGACTTACCGCAACCCGACGGTCCGATCAGCGCGGTCACCTGACGCTCGTAGATCGGCATGCTGATGCGCTTCAGGGCCTGGAACGTGCCGTAATAGAAGCTCAAATCGCGGGACTCGGACTTCTTCGGCGGTACGGGCGCTGCCGCCACACCCGCAGTCGAGGCCTCGGAGGCGGTCGTAGTCACCATTTGATTCTCTTTCGCAATCTGTAACGGATGAAAATTGCCAGCGCATTCATGGAGAGCGTCATCACCACCAGTACCAGGCCGGCGGCGGCCGCATTCTGATGAAACGCGGCCTCGGGACGCGAAGTCCAGTTGAACATCTGAATCGGCATGACGGTGAACGGCGACATGATCCACTCGAACGAAAGGAATGGCGGCTCGGCCGAGACCGGCGCCGGCGGCAGGAACGCGATGAAGGTGAGCGCTCCGATGGTGATCACGGGGGCGGTTTCGCCAATGGCGCGCGCCATGCCGATGATGACGCCGGTGAGAATGCCGGGAAGCGAGTACGGCAGGATATGATCGGACGTGACCTGCCACTTTGTCGCGCCCAGCGCGTAAGCGCCTTCCCGGATCACGGCCGGTATCGAGCGGATGGCCTCCCGCGTCGCGACGATGACGATCGGCAGGATCAGCAAGGCGAGCGTGAGCCCCGCCGTCAGGATGCTCTGGCCCAGACCCAACCCGTAGACGAAGAGACCCAGCGCCAGCAGCCCGTAGATGATCGACGGGACGCCTGCGAGGTTGGTCACGTTGATCTCGATGAGATCCGTCATCCAGTTTCGCGGCGCGTATTCCTCGAGGTAGATGCCCGCCGCGACCCCGAGCGGCACGGCGGCGCACGCGGTGACAACCATGACGAGCGTCGAACCGACCCATGCCGAGAGTATTCCCGCCTGGTCCGGCTTGCGCGACGGGAACGACGTGAAGAAATCCCACGACAACCGGGGAGCGCCGCCGAGAGCCATGTCGATGAAGAGGGCGGCAAACGTGAGCACCCCGATCATCAGGGCGAGGAGGCCCACCACGCCGAAGACGAGGTCCCAGCGCTTGTGCGCGGCGATCAGCGCCCGGATTTCCGTCAGATCGGTGGGTGTCACGTCAGTACGCCTGGCGGAATCGTTTGCGCAGCAGGTGGCCGAGCACGTTGAAGAACAGCGTGAGAAGGGCCAGGGTCAGGCCCGCCGCGAAAATCGTCTGGTAGCCAATGCTGCCGTGGGGCAGGTCACCCAACGCGACCTGCACGATAAAGGCGGTGATGGTGGCCGCCGGCTCCATCGGGTTCCACGTCAGGTTGGGCTGCATGCCCGCCGCGACGGCGAGAATCATGGTCTCGCCCACCGCGCGCGAGATGCCGAGAATGTAGGCGGCAGCGATGCCCGAGAACGCCGCCGGGGTCACCACCTTGATCGCGGTCTGGAAGCGCGTTGCACCCATTGCGTAGGATCCCTCGCGCAGGCTCATCGGCACGGCCCGCATCGCGTCCTCGCTCACGGAACTCACATAGGGAATGATCATGATCCCCATGACGAGACCGGCAGAGAGCAGGTTGAAGCCGGGCAGCCCCGGAAAAATCTTCTGCAGGAGCGGCGTCACGAACAGCAGCGCGAAATAGCCGTAGACGATCGTGGGGATTCCCCCCAGCATCTCGAGAAACGGCTTCGCCACCTCGCGCACGGAGAAGGGCGCAAACTCGGACAGATAGATCGCTATGATCGTTCCGAGCGGGATGGCGACCATCAGCGCCACCATAGAGCTGACCAGCGTGCCGGACAGCAGTGGCAGGATGCCGTAGTGCGCATCGGCAAAGAGCGGCGTCCATTGGGTGTCGGTCAGGAAGTCCCACAGCGACACCTGCTGGAAAAAAACGAACGACTCCTTGACCAGGATGACAACGATGCCGATGGTCGTCGCAACCGATACCGATGCCGCGACGAACAGCAAGACTTCGATGATGCGTTCTTTGAGATGCCGGAGCTGCCGCCGCGCGAGCCGGTCGCTAACGAATTGGTCGGCCACCGCGTCTATCCTGTCAACCTCGGAGATTGTGGTCATTTTCGTTGTTGTGCAGCGATTATCTCAGGTTGGGCGCAGCCAAACCACAAGGCCCAAAAAAGCGGGAGGGGCCGCAGCCCCTCCCACCGGGCTAAGTTACTGATACTTACAGCTTGGCTTCCATCTTCATCAGATCCTCGATCGTGAGGCCGACTTTGTTCTGGCCACCGAACTTCGTGCCGAGCGTCTTGTTGGCAAGCGTCTCCAGGTTGTGGGTGTAGGCCTTGTCGGGAAGAGGAACATACTTCACTTCGCGCGAGAGCTTCGCGCCGTGTTTGTTGTAGTACTCGACGAACTCCCTCACTTCCGGCTTCTGCGCAGATTTCGCGTTGACATAGATGAAGATGGGGCGCGCAAGCGGCTGGTAGCTGCCATCGAGCACGGTTTTCATGTCGGGGCTCACGGCGGGTTTTCCGGCCTTCTCGACGATCGGCACCGCCTTCAGCTTGTCGCGATTCTCGACGTAGTATGCGAACCCGAAAAACCCCAGTGCGTTCACGTCCCGTGAGACTCCCTGCACCAGCACGTTGTCGTCCTCGCTTGCCGTGAAGTCGCCGCGGCTTGACTTGGATTTGCCCGTGATCGCTTCGGTGAAGTAGTCGAATGTGCCGGAGTCGGCGCCCGCGCCAAACAGCTTGAGCGGGGCATCAGGCCAGCTTGCGTTGACCTGTTTCCAGCTGGTGATCTTGCCCTGCGCGGCCGGTTCCCAGATCTTCTTGAGCTCCGCAACGGTCATGCTCTTGATCCACGTGTTCTTGGGATTGATCACGACGGTGAGCGCGTCGAACGCGACGGGCATCTCCATGTACTGGATGCCATTCTCCTTGCACAGGTCCATTTCCTTCTTGAGGATCGGGCGCGAGGCGTCGGAAATATCGGTTTCGCCGCGGCAAAACTTCTTGAAGCCGCCGCCGGTGCCGGAAATTCCCACCGTCACCCTGATCTTGCCCTGCTTCGCCTTCTGAAACTCCTCGGCGACGGCTTCGGTCACGGGGTAAACCGTGCTCGAGCCGTCAATCTTGACCGTCTGCGCGTAGCCGGAAGCCGCGTAGCTTCCAAAAGCCGCCGCAAGGGCGGCAGTAAGCGATAACGTCTTGAACTTATGGAGTTTTAACATTCGGCTCTCCTTTAATCGTCGTCAATTTGGTTTGCAACGCGGCCATGCTACAGGCCGTGAGTTACAACTTCATGACATCGACTCTCGGAAGAAGCCGGGTCCTTCTCTGCCGGCGGGGGCTGGTCAGGCCGCCGGATGCTCGTGGCCGGCCCGTCCGATCTCGTCCAGCTTCTTCTGCAACGACAGGCGGTCGAGCTTGTCGAGCGGGAGGCTCACGAATATGGACAGCCGGTTGAGGAGATGCGTGTAGGTATTGAAGAAAGCGCGCCGCCGCTCCTCGATCGCGCCGCCGGCGAGCGCCGGATCCGGGATGCCCCAATGAGCGGTCATGGGCTGGCCCGGCCATACGGGACATGCCTCGCCCGCAGCGTTGTCGCAGACCGTGAAGACGAAGTCGAGCTCGGGCGCTCCCGGCCGCGCAAACTCGTCCCAGCTCTTGCTGCGCAGGCCCTCGACACCGAGGCGATTTTTCCCGATGAGCTCGCGCGCGAGCGGATGCACCTCGCCCCTGGGATGACTCCCTGCACTGTGCGCGCGGAAGCGCCCCTGTCCCATGGAGTTCAGCAGCGCCTCGGCCATGATGCTGCGCGCCGAGTTGCCCGTGCACAGGAACAGCACATTGAAGGTTTGTGTCGCGCTCGCTCTTGCCATGGTCTCATCGCTCCCAATCGTCGCTCCGGCGGCGCGCTTGCGGATGCGCGTCCAGAAAACAACCCGAAGTTGCTGTTCGGTCGCGTCCTGATTGAGGTCATCAATATCGTCCGCCCAGTTCTTCGCCACGGGGTTGGCGTTTTCGCCTGGAGTCATCGCTGAGCCTTTCTTCGACGGGCATTGTTATTTTGTAAGGATGACGCAATGCCGCCCTCATGCACAAGCGTTGGGGCGCGCATGCAGACCATACAAGGAGTTCCCGATGCAAGCGCTGACGCGCTGTAAAGAATCCGGCAGAACTTGCTGATTCAATTGCCCCGCATCGATCTTAATTTTCCTGCAACAATCGGGGCGTATTCTTGTTTGGTTTTGCCGTGACCAGGCAGTATCGTCGGCGTTAACCGGCTGCTGCGGTGCGCACCGCTGCAGCGATCCGGTCCGCCCAGCCCCGCACCTCGGAGCTCTTCCGGCCCTCCACCATCACGCGCACCACGGGCTCGGTGCCCGATGGCCGCAGCAAGACGCGGCCGCCCCCTCCGAGCGCGGCCTGTGCCGATGCAACCGCGCGCCGGACATCAGCCGCTGCCACGGCGCGCTCGCGCCGTGCAACCTTTACGTTGATCAGTGTTTGAGGATAGAGCTTGATGGCACCGGCGGCTTTGGCCAGTGTCGTGCGGCGCTCGGTCAGCGCGCAAAGCACCTGCAGCGCCGAGATGATACCGTCGCCCGTCGTGTGTTTGTCCAGGCACACGATATGTCCTGAATTCTCGCCCCCCAGCTGCCAGCGTTTCTCGAGCAGCATCTCCAGGACGTAGCGGTCGCCCACCTTGGCGCGTAAAAAGGGTACCTTCAACCTCCGCAGGGCATGCTCGAGCGCGAGATTGGTCATCTGCGTGCCGACCACTCCGCCGGGCAGCCGCCGCTTCTCCTTGCGGTGGCGCGCAATGACGTAGAGAAGCTGGTCGCCGTCATAGAGCCGGCCGGCGGCGTCGACCATCACGAGGCGATCGCCGTCGCCATCGAGCCCGATGCCGATGTCTGCCCTGTGGCGCCGCACCGCCGCCTGCAGCGCCTGCGGGGCGGTCGCGCCCACGCCGTCGTTGATGTTGAAACCGTCGGGCTCGGCAGCGATCGCCTCCACGTCTGCGCCGAGCTCATGGAACACCGGCGCCGCAACGTGATAGGCCGCGCCGTTGGCGCAGTCGACGACGATTTTCATTCCCTTCAAATCCAGGTGCGACGGGAACGTCGTCTTGCAGAACTCGATATAGCGTCCGGCGGCGTCATCGACGCGGCGCGCCTTTCCGAGCCGACCGGAAGCCATGCACTTGAGCGGCCGGGAAAGCTCGCGCTCGATCGACTGTTCGATTGCATCGGGCAGCTTCGCTCCCTCGCCGGAGAAGAACTTGATGCCGTTGTCTTCATGAGGGTTGTGGGATGCGCTGATCACGATGCCGGCGGAGAGCCGCAACGCGCGCGTGAGATAAGCGACCGCCGGCGTCGGCATCGGGCCGACCAGGAGCACGTCAACACCCGCAGACGAGAGACCCGCCTCGAGCGCGGATTCCATCATGTAGCCGGATACCCGCGTGTCCTTGCCGATCAGCACCGCGGGGCGCTCCGCGCTCTTGCGCCCTGTAGCGGCGAGCACCCTGCCCGCTGCGTAGCCGAGGCGCAGGACAAAATCCGGGGTGATTGGCTCCGCGCCGACCGTGCCGCGTATGCCGTCCGTGCCGAAATACTTTCTTGTCATGCGTGACGGGTGATGGGTGATGAGTGTGTTCAGATTCCCTGCAGCAGGCAGGATATTACCGCGCTTCCATGCGCATTACCCATGACGCATTACCCATTGCGCATCACGGCCTGCCAGACGGCAAGCGCGTCGCGCGTTGCGGCGACATCGTGCACGCGAACGATGTTCGCCCCTTTGCCAACCGCGACCAGCGCCGCGGCGACACTGGCGTGGACCCGATCTCCTGCCTCACGGCCGGTCAGCCGGCCGAGCATGGCCTTGCGCGAGAGGCCCGCCATGACCGCTGCTCCGAGCTCCACGAACGCGGGGAGCCCGCGCAGGAGCGCGAGATTGTGCTCCAGCGTCTTGCCGAATCCGAATCCGGGATCCACGACGATCCGCTCGAGCGCAATCCCGGATGCCCGCGCGGCCGCCACGCGGTCGCGCAGATACTCCCGCACGTCACGCACCACGTCCGCGTACGACGGATCCGCCTGCATCGTCCGTGGCTCGCCGCGCATGTGCATGAGGCACACGGCGGCGTCTGATGCCGCGACGGCCTCGAGCGCGCCCGCGGCGCCGAGCGCGCCGATGTCATTCACCATGCCCGCCCCGGCTGCCAGCGCTTCCCGCATCAACTCCGGTTTCCGGGTATCGACGGAAACCGGCACGCCGCATGCGCAAAGACCTCTTATCACCGGGAGGACGCGGCGGCGCTCCTCGTCAAGCGGCGCCGGCGCCGACCCCGGGCGTGTCGACTCCCCCCCGATATCGAGGAGATCGGCCCCCTCATCGATCAGCCGCCGCCCATACGCGATGGCTTCGGCGGAACCGGCAAACATTCCGCCGTCAGAAAACGAATCCGGGGTGACATTGACGACCCCCATGATCAGGGGACGTTCCAACGAGAGCGTGAACTTACCGCAGCGCAGGGCCCGGGACATTGGGATGAAAAGCGGACGATGAGAGGTGACCCCGCAGTGCGGCAGTCAGGACAAATTCATCCTTCCGCCTTCATCCTTCATCCTTGGGGAATCAGGCGCCTTGCGCCGGGGCCGCCGTGGCCGTGGCCGAGGGCGTGCTGTCCTTCTGGGGCGGCTGGGGAGGTGCCGCCGGTTTCGGCGGGCGCGGCGGGCGACCGGCCATGATGTCGCTGATCTGGTCGGCGTCGAGCGTCTCCCACTCGAGGAGCGCTGCCGCCATCGCCTCCACCTTGTCCCGGTTGTCGGTGATGATCTTGCGCGCCAGCTGATACTGCTGATCGACGATGCGCCGGATCTCGGCGTCGACCTTCTGCATCGTCGTCTCCGACACGTTCTTGTGCACGGTGACGGAACGGCCGAGGAAAACCTCTCCCTCGTTCTCGCCGTAGACCATCGGACCGAGCTCATCGCTCATGCCCCAGCGCGTGACCATGTTGCGGGCAAGATCCGTGGCGCGCTCGAAATCATTGGATGCGCCGGTCGTCATCTGGCCCATGAAGATCTCCTCGGCAATGCGCCCGCCGAAGAGCACAGCGATGTTCTGCAGGATCGTCTCCCGATCCATGCTGTAGCGGTCCTGCTCGGGCAGCTGCATCGTCACGCCGAGCGCGCGTCCGCGCGGAATGATGGTGACCTTGTGCACCGGATCGGTCCTCGAGAGCATGCGCGCCACCACCGCGTGTCCGGACTCGTGGTAGGCCGTGTTCTTCCGCTCGTGCTCGGGCATGACGATGGAGCGGCGCTCCGCGCCCATGATGATCTTGTCCTTGGCGCGCTCGAAGTCGTCCATGTCGACCAGGCGCTTGCTCGCCCGCGCCGCGAAGAGGGCCGCCTCGTTCACGAGGTTGGCAAGATCGGCCCCCGAGAACCCGGGCGTTCCGCGCGCGATGATGTCCGCCTTGACGTCGGGCGCGATCGGCACCTTGCGCATGTGAACCTGCAGAATCTGCTCGCGCCCGCGGATATCGGGCAACGGCACGACGACCTGCCGGTCGAAGCGGCCGGGTCGCAGGAGCGCCGGATCGAGCACGTCGGGCCGGTTGGTCGCCGCGATCACGATGACGCCCGAGTTGGTCTCGAATCCGTCCATTTCGACGAGTAGCTGATTGAGCGTCTGCTCGCGCTCATCGTTGCCGCCGCCGAGTCCCGCGCCGCGCTGGCGCCCGACCGCGTCGATCTCATCGATGAACACGATGCAGGGCGCGTGCTTCTTCGCCTGCTCGAACATGTCGCGCACCCGCGCCGCGCCCACGCCGACGAACATCTCCACGAAGTCGGAGCCGGAGATCGAGAAGAACGGGACCTTGGCCTCGCCCGCGATCGCCTTCGCGAGCAGCGTCTTGCCGGTCCCCGGATTCCCGACCATCAGCACGCCGCGCGGAATGCGCCCGCCGAGCTTCTGGAACTTGGACGGATCGCGCAGGAACTCGACCAGCTCGGCCACCTCTTCCTTCGCCTCTTCGCACCCGGCGACATCGGTGAACGTGACCGTATTGTTCGACTCGTCGAGCATGCGCGCCCGGCTCTTGCCGAAGGAGAACGCGCCGCCGCGGCCGCCCCCCTGCATCTGGCGCATGAAGAAGATCCACACGCCGATGAGAAGCAGCATGGGGAACCACGAGACGAATATGTTCATGAGGAGCGAGGGCTCCTCGTCGGGCTTGGCCTCGATGATGACGCCATTCTTGAGGAGGTCGGAGACGAGCCACGGGTCCGACGGCGAATAGGTCGTGAAGCGCTCGCCCGTGGACTTGACGCCCTTCAGGACGCGGCCCTCGATCGTCACCTTGGCGATCTTCCCCTGCTTCACCTCTTCGATGAACTGGGAGTACTCGATCGCCTTCTGGGAGGTCTGGCGCGTGCTGAACTGATTGAACACCGTCATCAGCACGAGCGCGATGACGAGCCAGATCGCCACGTTCTTAATCAGGTTGTTCAATCCAACTCCTCTGCGATAACTTGCTCAATTCTAGGTTCTTTCACCGGGGCTGTCAGCCTTCGAATCACCGGCCATGGGCCCAAAGTCACGACGTGCGTCCCCGGCCCAGCAGATAGACTTCGCTGGAGCGGGAACGCGAGGCATCCGGCTTGCGCGTCACCACCTCGCGAAAATGCTTCCGCATGTGCGCGGCAAAGCCGTCGAAACCGCCGCCATGGAACAATTTGACCAGAAAATTTCCTTGTGGTTTCAGGTGCTTCACCGCGAACTGCAGGGCCAGCTCCGCAAGTTCGATCATGCGCGGCTGATCGATGGGCTTCACCCCGGTTAAATTGGGGGCGAGATCGCAAAGAACAAGGTCGACGCGGCGGCCTTCCAGTGCCCGTACAAGCGCTTCGACCGTTGCCTCCTCGTGAAAATCCCCCGACACGAAGGTGACGCCTGGCAGCGACACCATGTCGAGGATATCCAGGGCGATGACGCGTCCGCCGGGGCCCACCCGCTTCGCGGCGATCTGTGACCAGCCTCCCGGCGCGGCCCCGAGGTCCACGACCGTCATGCCGGGCATGAGCAGGCGATCCTGATCGGCGATTTGTTCCAGCTTGAACGCCGCGCGCGAGCGCAGGCCTTCGCGTTGCGCGCGCCGCACGAAGCGATCGGCGACGTGCTCCTGCATCCAGTCTTTGCCGCGTACCTTGCCCATCCGTTACACTCGTTTCAAAGGAAGAACCAAGCCACAGAGAGCACAGAGAACACAGAGAGAGAGGACTAAACCCCGATGACGCATGCTTGCTATGTACGTCTCTGTGAACTCTGTGTTCTCTGTGGCTGGTTTTAGAGCTTGTCTCGCATGAAGGAACTGACGCCGGCAGAGCGGCAAGCGCTCAGGGCACTGGCCCATCAACTGCATCCGGTCGTCATGATCGGCGAAGCCGGCTTGACGCCGGCGGTGCTGCGGGAGATCGATCTCGCGCTGAAGAGCCATGAGCTCATCAAGATTCGTGTCCTTGGCGACGATCGACGCCGGCGCAATAACCTGATTCCAGAGATCTGCGACGCTCTCGAGGCGCACCCCGTGCAGCAGGTGGGAAAGGTTCTGGTCCTCTATCGCGAGCGCCCCCAACCCGACGCTCCAGCCACGCCGCGGCGGCGCGACAAGCATCGTCCCAAGCGCCGCTTTCAAAACCCCTGATCTCGTTGAGCACCAGTGCCGTTCCAACTTGTTTTCCCGAATCCACGATAGCCGTGTACCGGTAACTCTCTCTTTGTCTGAACAAGTTGGAACGGCACTAGACGTACTTGACGTCGAGTATCTCGTACTCACGCACGCCCCCGGGGGCCTGCACTTCGGCCACATCACCGGAGTACTTGCCGATCAGCGCGCGCGAAATCGGCGAGCTGATGGAAATCTTGCCCTGCTTGAGGTCGGCCTCATCATCGCCCACGATCTGGTAGGTCACCACCTCGCCGCTTTCCATGTCCTCGAGATCGACCGTGGCGCCGAAAACGCAGCGCCCGTCGGCATCGAGGAGCGCCGGGTTTATGATCTGCGCGTTGGCAAGCTTGCTCTCGAGCTCCGCGATGCGCCCCTCGATGAACGCCTGCCGCTCTTTTGCCGCATGGTATTCGGCGTTCTCGGAAAGATCGCCGTGCGAGCGTGCCTCGGCAATCGCGGTCACGATCGCGGGGCGCTGGACGGACTTCAGCTCCTGCAGCTCCCCCCGCAGCTTCTCGGCCCCGGAAACAGTCAGCGGAATCTTTCCCATAGCGCGTTTCGACCGCGTCGCCCGTGATTAGTTTACGGCCACGGGCAGCGCCGCGTGCAGGGCCTGCATGACGTAGGGCCGCAGCTCTTTCGAATGCTCGATGCCATTACAGGCCGCGCGCGCGCCGTCGAGCGTCGTGTAGAGCGCGACGCGCTCCTGCAGCGCCGCGCGGCGTATGGCGTAGGAGTCGCGCAGCGCCGTGCGCTTCTCCTCGACCGTGTTCACGATGATCGCGACTTCCCCGTTCTTGATCAGGTCGACTATGTGCGGCCGCCCTTCGGCGACCTTGTTGACCGGTGTCACGGGGATGCCGGCCGCGGCGAGCGCGGACGCCGTGCCGCGCGTGGCCACGAGGCCGAAGCCGAGGCTCGCCAGCTTGCGCGCGATCTCGAGCGTGCGCGGCTTGTCCTCGTCCCGCACGCTGATGATGGCCTTGCCGCTCGCGGGCAGGCGCTCGCCGGAGGCGAGCTGGGACTTGTAGAAGGCCTCCGCAAACGTCCGGCCCACGCCCATCACCTCCCCTGTCGACTTCATCTCGGGCCCGAGTATGGTGTCAGCGCCCGGGAACTTGATGAAGGGAAACACCGCCTCCTTCACCGAGTAGTACGGGGGAACGACCACTGCGCTCACGCCCTGCTCGGCCAGCATCGCGCCGGCCATGCAGCGCGCCGCGATCTTGGCAAGCTGAACGCCCGTTGCTTTCGACACGAAAGGCACCGTGCGCGAAGCGCGAGGATTCACCTCGAGCACGTAGACCACGCCGTCCTGGATCGCAAACTGCACGTTCATCAGGCCGATTACCTTCAGCGCATGCGCCATCGCCACGGTCTGTCGCCTGAGCTCGTCCTGCAGCTCGCGCGAGAGCGAATAGGGCGGCAGCGAGCACGCCGAATCCCCGGAGTGAACGCCCGCCTGCTCGATGTGCTCCATCACGCCGCCGATCACGACCTGCTGGCCGTCGGAGACCGCATCCACGTCGACTTCCGTCGCATCGTTGAGAAAGCGGTCGAGAAGCACCGGGCTGTCGTTCGAGACCTTTACCGCTTCCCGCATGTAGCGCTCGAGATCGCTCTGCTGGTAGACGATCTCCATGGCCCGCCCGCCGAGCACGTAGGACGGCCGCACCACGATGGGATACCCGATGTCCTCGGCAAGCGCCAGTGCCCTCTGGGCGCTGCGCGCGGTGCGGTTAGGCGGTTGTCGCAGCTTCAGGCGGTTGAGCAGCTTCTGGAAGCGTTCCCGGTCCTCCGCGACGTCGATCGAGTCCGGAGTGGTGCCGATGATCGGCACGTGGTTCGCCTCGAGGTCGCGCGCGAGCTTGAGCGGCGTCTGCCCCCCGAACTGCACGATGACGCCGAACGGCTTCTCGACGTGAACGATCTCGAGCACGTCCTCGAGCGTGAGCGGCTCGAAATAGAGCCGGTCGGAGGTGTCGTAGTCGGTCGACACGGTCTCCGGATTGCAGTTGACCATGATGGTCTCGAAGCCGTCCTCGCGCAGCGCGAGCGCGGCATGAACGCAGCAGTAG
>Ga0256867_10000072_pt1 | contig 34684 bp, 42 predicted proteins | sample RVTome_15_FD_185939 | JGI IMG/M metagenome (GOLD analysis project Ga0256867, IMG submission 185939) | Soil microbial communities from uranium-contaminated site in the Upper Colorado River Basin, Wyoming, United States - RVT150D86 (HiSeq) ... | reverse complement strand
TATGTGGGCGAGTGCACCCAGGTCTGCCCCAAGGGGGTCGACCCGGCGGGTGCGATCCAGATGTTGAAGCTGTCCTACGCCCTCGACTGGGCCAGATCCGTGATCCTTCCCAAGGGTCACCGGTCATGACCAAGGAACTGACCCGTCCCCTGCCCCGGACCTGGTGGCTGCGCAAGGCGCCCTATTTCCAGTTCATGATCAGGGAGCTGACCAGTCTGGTGGTGTTCGCCTACGCGCTCGTGCTGATTTGGGGGCTGTGGTCGGCCGCCGGGACCGGGGCCTTCTCCGGGTTGTACGACTTTCTGAGCAGCCCGCTGAGTGTCTGGCTCCACGCCGTGGCCCTGGTGTTGGCCCTCTACCACACCGGGACCTGGATCGCCCTCACACCGAAGGTCATCGTCCTGTGGAGGGACGATGAGCAGGTGGATCCCGATTTCATCGCGGGGGTCAACGCCATTCTGTTTCTCGTGCTCTCGGGAGCACTGCTCTGGCTGGTGTTGGCATGACGACTGGCCCTGACCGCACCGCACCCTTGTTCTGGCTTCTCTTCGCCGCCGGCGGGACGGCATCGGCGATGCTGCTTCCCGCGATGGTGTTCATCACCGGGATCGCCGTCCCTGCGGGGTGGGTGTCCGAGAATGACCTGGTGACTCTCTTCAGAAATCCATTGACACGAATAGCCCTGGTGGGCCTGGTTTTCCTCTTCATGTTTCACTGGGCACACCGGTTCCGCTATGCGTTGGTCGACCTGGGGTTGGTCCGTGTCGGGAAACAGGCATGGCTGTTCTATGGCACCGCGCTTGCCGGAACGATGCTTGCCGGGCTGGCCGCCCTCCATCTGTAGTGTCGGTCGAAAGGCTGAGGCGTGGCAGAAGAGTTCGAGCTGAAGACCATCAGGGCCGATGGCGTTGACGCCGCCATCAGGCGCGCCGAGCATTACAGGCTCCTCGGCCAGCCGGTGCAGGCGTTGAGCATCTGTCACGATGTCCTGGCCGTGGACCCCGACAACCAGCAAGCTCTTGTGGTCCTAGTGCTGGCGATGACGGACCAGTTCGAAATTGGTGCCTCCTCCGTGAACGACGCCAAAGAACGCGCCAACCAGCTCACCGATGAGTATCAGCGTCGTTACTACCACGGCATCATCGCCGAGCGGCATGCCCGCGCCCTGCTGACGCGGGGGCCGAGTGCCTCATTTGCCTATGCGGGTTTCCGCGAGGCGATGGAGTGGTTTGAGAGAGCTGCTGACGTGCGATCTGAGGGCAACGACGACCCCATTCTCCGTTGGAATTCCTGTGTTCGCACGATTCAGGACCGTGGTCTCCGCCCCCGTCAGCCCGAGGCGGAGGTGGGCCTCGAGTAGAACGGAAATGGGCCCACTGTCGGATCCACCAAAAGCGTCCCCGTCGAGAGCTCCTGGTTGAAATGCCCGGAGCTGGTCTCCATTCCAAGCGAGCAGACCTAACACGGGCGCAGTGACGACACACGCACCTTTGCCTCGGGCGACTTCTCCGCCGACCTGTTGGTTCTACGGCCACCGGCCCCGATCGAAACTCGTCCTACCACTGCTCATGGTGGACCACGTCCTCGAATGGCCGACGTGATGGCTTCTCGATGGGTTTGAAGGGGCGATCGGCGGGATAGCCCAGCCCGATCAGCCATGCACAGTAGTAACCGTCGGGGAAACCAAGCACATCCCGGGCAACCTCCTGGTCGCGTGCCGCGGAGTGCCCGGTCCCAATCCCCAGGTCGGCCGCGCCGAGCATGATGCTCATGGTCACCTGGCCGAGGTCGTAGGCGATCGACTCCCTGACCCGGGGGTCGTCGGCCTCTGGTGCGATCAGGGCAATGGTGGCCGCCGAGCCGGGGATGTGGGCAGCACCCCGCCAGACGTGGGAAAGACGCTCCAACCGGTCCTTGTCACGGACCACGACGAAGTCCCAACGCTGCTCGTTGCTCGACGAAGGGGTGCGTCTCGCCGCCTCGAGAACCCGCTCCAGGTCGTCCTCGCTAATCGGGCGGTCCTCATAGCTCCGGACATTCCGTCGTGACCGTATGACGTCCCACGTTTCCATGTTCACCTTCCTCTAGAGCCCAATTCGCACTCTACGAGGACGCAATGGGCCAGGGAGAAGAGGGGGACTTGACTTCAAGTTAACTTCAAGTTGTAGGTTGAGCGCATGAACCAAGCAAACGACAGAGTTGCCATAGTCACCGGTGCGTCTCGTGGCCTCGGACTGGCGACTGCGCGAGCTCTCGCCGAGAACGGCTGGTCGCTGATCATCGACGCCCGCGAGCCAAATGCGCTGGAAGCGGCGGCAAGAGAGCTCGGTGAGCACACCATGGTGGCCGCCATCGCGGGTGACGTCAGCGATCAGGTCCATCGTCGCCAACTCACCGAGGCCGCCGGGCGGGCCGGTGGACTCGACCTACTGGTCAACAATGCGTCGATCCTTGGCCCGAGCCCCCAGCCCCCGATCGGCGAGTACCCCCTGGACGTGCTTCGTCAGGTCTACGAGGTCAACGTGTTCGCCCCGGTGGCCCTCATCCAGGAGTCACTGCCGCTGCTCCGCACGCGGCATGGCGTCCTAATCAACATCACCTCGGACGCGGCGACCGAGTGCTACCCGGGATGGGGCGGGTATGGATCGTCGAAGGCAAGTCTCAATCAGATCTCCAACATCCTCGCCGCCGAGAACCCCGAATTGGCGGTGTACTCCTTCGACCCTGGTGACATGAACACCCGGATGCACCAGGAGGCCTTCCCCGGTGAGGACATCTCGGACCGCCCTTCCCCCGAACGCAGCGTCCCCGCCCTGCTAGATCTCATCGAGCGTCGACCCGACTCCGGGCACTACCAGGCGGGTCAGCTGCTGTCGGCGACATGACCATCGTCGACCGACCGCTCGAGTTCACCGTCCCCGAGTCGAGGATGGCCACAACGCCGGCGGAGCGGCGCGGGGCCGGCCGCGACGACGTGCGTCTCATGGTGACCCATCGCGGGTCGGGTGGCGTCGAGCACACCCGATTCAACCTGCTCGACCGTCATCTCGAGCAGGGCGACGTGCTCGTGGTCAACGTGTCGGCGACCGTTGCCGCCGCGGTCGACGCCCGCACCGATGACGACGAGGCGGTCACGGTCCACATCGCCTCGCCGACATCGGGCGGGTTGTGGTCTGTGGAGGTGCGTCGCCCCACCGCCGGCGGTGGCACCGTGCCCGGGCCACACCTGGATCCCCAGACGCTCACCTTGCCGGGCGACGTCGACGTCCATCTCCTGGCGAGGAGTCCCCGCACCCCCCGTCTCTGGGTCGCGGCCATCGAGGGCACCTCGGACGTTGTTGCCTACCTCGACACCCATGGCAGACCGATTCGATACGCCGACGGCGCCAGCCGCCCCCTCTCGGACTACCAGACGATCTTTGCCGTCGACCCCGGCTCGGCGGAGATGCCGAGCGCGGGCCGGCCGTTCACCCCCGATCTGGTCACCAGACTGGTCACCCGCGGGGTATCTGTTGTCCCGATAACCCTTCATGCCGGTGTGTCCTCATATGAGGATCCCGAGTCGCCTGGAGAGGAGCGCTACGCGGTCCCGGCGCCGACAGCAACCGTGGTCAATGCGCTCCGCGCCGCTGGTGGGCGAGTGGTGGCGGTGGGAACCACGGTGGTCCGGGCCCTCGAGACGGTGGCGGACGACAGCGGCGTCATCCACGCCGGCAAGGGCTTGACCGACCACATCGTCACTCCGGTGCGGGGGGTGCGCGCCGTCGACGGGATGCTCACCGGCTGGCATGAGCCCCGATCGTCACACCTGACCATGCTGGAGACCCTTTTGGGGCGTGACCGGCTTCAAGAGGTGTACGACGAGGCCATGGCCGGTGGGTACCTGTGGCACGAGTTCGGTGACGCCCTCGCGATCCTCCCCTGAGCCTTCTACGAAACCGCCCGTTCCACTCGGGAGGCGAGCTCGGAGAGGTATTCGGTCAGCTCGGGGGGCTCATGGACCTGAAAATCGGCTCCCAGCCAAATGAGTTGGAAGGCAAGCCATTCCAGCTGGTCACCCTGGGTCCGAAACGAGCACCTGTCCCGTCCCAGCGAATCCACCGACCCCTCACCAGGGCGGATTCGCCGCCTCACCTCCACCGCGGGGGCGTGGACGGTGGCCACCACCTGATAACGCGTCGGCATCGAGCGCAGCGACCGTTCCATGTATTCGGCTGCGCTGCCCCCGGGAATGGGCCGCGGGGTGAAGACCATCCTGGTGGCCCATGGAGACGACAACCGATCGAGGCGAAATGTCCTCCAATCGTCGCGGTCGCGGTCGAAGGCCAGGAGGTACCAGCGTTGATGGATCGAGACCAGCTGGTGCGGCTCGACGTTGCGCTCGGTCCGTTCCCCGTCCCGACTCGTGTAGTCGAAGCGAAGCCTCTCGTGATCGCGGCATGCCTGGGCGACCGTCGTCAGGATCTCAGGGTCGACGGTGACCCAGGCCCGGGCCAGGGGAACGATCGCGGTCTGCAGCGTGGTCACCCGGCGGCGGATCCTCGGGGGAAGGACCTGTTCCATTTTGGCGAGGGCACGCAACGAGGTCTCTTCCATACCCTCGATGGTGCCCCCAGCCGCGGTGAGCAGGCCGAGGGCGATTGCCATCGCCTCTTCGTCGTCGAAGAGGAGCGGAGGGATGTCCGAGCCGGCCTCCAGTTGGTAGCCCCCGGCGGGCCCACTGATCGAGCTGACCTCGTAACCGAGGCCACGGAGGCGGTCGATGTCACGTCTCAGGGTCCGCTCGCTCACCCCGAGACGGGTCATCAGATCTCGGCCTGTCCAGATGCGTCGCGATTGCAGCAACGACAACAGACGCAACGCTCGGGAAGTGGTATCCGCCATCTCACCAAGATCCTAGATATTCAGGCCAGAAACTGACCGGAATACCGATTACCTTGACCGGTTCGTGACCGTTAGGGTCGACCGGCTGTGAAAGGAAAACATATGAATGAAGTGATTTGGGCCGAAGGGTTGGTCAAGCACTACGGCGAGGTCAAGGCGCTCGACGGACTCGATTTGAGGGTGCCTGAGGGCCATGTCCTCGCCTTGCTCGGCCCCAACGGGGCGGGCAAGACCACCGCGGTGCGGATCCTCACCACCTTGCTGCAGGCCGACTCGGGACGGGCGCATGTGGCCGGCATCGATGTGGCGGCCCACCCCAACGAGGTTCGATCCCGGATCGGCCTGTCCGGTCAGTACGCCGCCGTCGATGAGTACCTCACCGGGTTCGAGAACCTCTACCTCTTCGGCAAGCTCTACCGGATGGGTCGGCCCAAAGCCCGTTCCCGGGCCCGTGAGCTCCTCGAGCGCTTCGATCTCAGCGAAGCCGCCGACCGCCCGGTGAAGACCTATTCGGGTGGGATGCGGCGAAGGCTCGATCTCGCCGGGGCGCTCGTCGCCGACCCTCAGGTGCTCTTTCTCGATGAGCCGACCACGGGTCTCGACCCTAGGGGCCGGGCCGACATGTGGGGGGTGATCCGGGAGATGGTCAGGGCGGGGACCACCCTGCTGCTCACCACTCAATATCTCGAGGAGGCCGACAAGCTGGCCAACGGCATCGTCGTCATCGATCACGGAAAGGCGATCGCCCGGGGCACCGCCGACCAGTTGAAGAGCCAGATCGGTGGGGAGCGGGTCGAGCTCGTCATCGAGTCGGTCGACGACCTGGCACGGGCCAGAGAGACCCTGACCTTCTTCGCCGTCGGAGATATCGTCGTCGACGACCAGACCCGGACCCTCACCGCCCCGGTATCGGGTGGCAGTGGGGTGCTCACCGAGGTGCTCAGGGGCCTCGACAGCAACTCGATCAGAGTCCTCGACGTCGGGATACGCCGACCGACCCTCGACGACGTGTTCCTCACCCTCACCGGGCATGGCGCTGAAGAACGAATCACCGAAACCGAATTGCAGGAGATCGCCTGATGACCCAGTTGACATGGATGGTCGCCGACGGGCTGGCCGTTGCCCACCGCAACCTGATAAAGATCAAACGAGTGCCCGAGGTCTTGGTCTGGGTGCTGCTCTCCCCGATCATGTTCGTCTTGTTGTTCGCCTTCGTCTTCGGTGGCTCCATCGACGTGCCGGGGCTGAACTACCGGGAATTCCTCATCGCCGGGATCTTCGCCCAAACGGTGGTGTTCGGAGCCACCTACACCGGAGCGGGTCTCGCCGAGGACATGCAAAAGGGCATCATCGACCGGTTCAAGTCGCTTCCGATGACACGAAGTGCCGTGCTGTTGGGACGGACGGGCAGTGACATCGTCTACAACGCCCTGTCCATCGCCATCATGGCCGGGACCGGTCTGGCGGTCGGCTGGCGCATCCGCACCTCGATCTGGGAGGCGATCGCCGGCTTTGCCCTGCTGTTGCTATTCGCTTACGGCTTCTCCTGGGTGATGGCGACCGTCGGGCTGTTGGTGCCCAGCCCCGAAGTGGTGAACAACGCCTCGTTCATGGTCATCATGCCGCTCACCTTCATCTCGAATGCGTTCGTGCCCAGCGACGACCTGCCCACCCCGCTTCAGGTGTTCGCCGAGTGGAACCCGGTGTCGGCGGTGACCCAGTCGGCCCGGAACCTGTTCGGGAACACCAGCTCGCTGACGCCACCGGCGGAGGCATGGTCGATGCAGAACCCGGAGTTGTACACCCTCATCTGGATCGCGGTCCTGATCGCGGTTTTCGCCCCGATCTCGGTGCGTCTCTACAACCGGAGTGCGTCGCACTAGCCGTCCCGACGAGATGGTGACGTGGACGACCTGACGCTGGCACGCTGGCGGCTGAGCACGCAGCGCCTCTCCTCCCGGACCTATCCGTCCGCGCCGGCGGTGGTCTCAGGACTGCTCGGGATCCAGGCGGAGAACTACGCCCAGGCATCGTGGGCAGTCGCCACCCGGACGCCGGGCATGGGCGTGGATGAGCTCGACGCTCTCTACGACTCCGGAGCCATCCTCAGGACGCATGTGCTCAGGCCGACCTGGCATTTCGTCTTACCCGACGACATCCGCTGGCTCCTCGAGGTGACCGTCCCGCGGATCAGGCTCAGCCTGGCGCAACTGCAGCGGTCACTCGGCATCGGCGACGATGTTCTCGACGCGTCCTCCCAGGTCATCTCGGAGACGCTGTCGGGAAACATCCACCTGAGCAGGGAAGAGATCGGTGAGCGTCTCGAAGACTCCGGGCTCCCGGGCAGTGGCCAGGCGCTGGGGTTGGTGCTGTCCCACGCCGAACTGTCGGCACTCATCTGCAGCGGCGCGGTCGTCGACGGGCGTCACACCCACGCATTGTTGGACGAGCGGGCCCCGAACAGCCGACGTCTCGAGCGCGACGAGGCTCTGGCCGAGCTGGCCCTGCGCTATTTCACCGGGCACGGGCCGGCCACCGAACGCGACCTCGCCTACTGGGCGAGCCTGACTGTGACCGACATCAGGAAGGGGCTTGCCCAGGTCTCCGACCGACTCGATACCTTCGATCACGACGGCCGGACCTTCTGGTTCGGGGAGCCACCCCCACCGGACGATGGCCTATCCCCCCGGGGACACCTCCTCCAGATCCTCGATGAGTACTACCGGGGGTATCAAGACTCTCGCTACGTGCTCGATGTGGCGGGGATCGTCCCGAGGGGCCGCGAGGCCTCGATGGGGATGGTGTTGGTCGACGGGCAGATGGTGGGGAACATGTCGCGGACGCTGCGGCCCGACGCGGTGCTATTCGAGATCGCCCCCTTTCGGGATCTCGGGAATGACGAGCTGCACGCGGTGCGCGAAGCCGGGGACCGCTACGGCAAGTTCCTCGGGCTCAAGGCCACGGTGGTCACACCCGCTTGAGGGCCACCCGATCACGTTCTGTGTCGGAAATTGCCTGGTATACAGCAAATTTCCGACACAGAACCACGTCCTTCTCAGCTGACTGGCCATGGAGAACGCGAGTCTCGGTCCGCTAGTCGAAGGCGATCATCGACCAGGCTCGATGGACGGTCTCTCTCCAGATACGCCACGAGAACTCGCCCGTAACCGAAGATCCCGAAGAACCGGTGAGGAGCCACGTCCGTACCAAGGGAAGGACGAAAGGAGAAGGTTATGGGCGACAGCGACGTTCGGAGGGAACTTGGCCCCTTATCCCTCGCCCTGGATAGGGCCTGGACGGGTCATGCCGCCAATCTCGTGCTCCGCCTCGCAGCCGGAGTCGTGTTGGCCTATCACGGCTGGCTCAAGCTCCAGGAAGTGTCGGGGTTCGCCGGGTACGTTGAGTTCTTGGGAATCCCGGCACCGGACCTGATGGCCTATGTGGTCACTTACCTGGAGTTCCTGGGAGGAATCGCGCTCATCGCCGGTTTGGTGACCCGCTATGTGGCAGCCCTCTTCGTGATAGAGATGATTTTCACTATTTCCCTTGTCAAATTCGACGTGGGCCTCATCGCTTCCGAGGGTGGCGTTGGCACCGAATTGGACATCTTGATCCTGGCGATCGCCCTTGGTCTCGTCCTCACCGGAGCCGGGAGATGGTCATTGGACGCCCTCTTTGCCGGGCGAAGCCGCGTCGGCTGAAAACCCGTCAGGTCCGCCCAGTCGAGGCGTTCATCGTCACTCCCTAGTTGACCTTGAACTTGAGATGAGTGACGCCAGGGGCTTCGACCACCTCGATCTGCTCGAGCCTGATCGAACGGCGGAGATTATCGAGCAACCGCTCCCCATCTCCGAGCAGGAGTGGGACGAGGCTGATCCAAAACTCGTCGATCAGACCGGCGTCCAGGTATTGCTGGATGACGCTGGCGCCACCTGCGATGAGGACGTCCTTCTCGCCGGCGGCCAGACGCGCCGCCTGCATTGCCGCTTCGATGCCACCGGTGACGAAGTGAAAGACGGTCCCGCCCTCCATCTCGAGAGGTTCGCGCTGGTGGTGGGTGAGAACGAAGACTGGAGTGTGGTAGGGGGGATTCTCACCCCACCATCCCCTCCAGGGCTCCACCCCCCACTGGCCGCGGACCGGGCCGAACATGTTGCGGCCCATCACCACCGCGCCATAACCGCCCTCCAATTCCTCAGCCAGACGAGTGCTTGCATTGATCTCCCCACCCTGTTCTCCATGAGCCTCACGCCAGGCTTCCAGTTCGACGAGCCATTTGTGCAGATCCATGCCACCGACGCCCAGCGGATCCTGCTCGCCTTGGTTCGGTCCTGCGACATAGCCATCGAGCGACATGGTGACGTTGAAGCGGATCGTGCCCATAGAACCTCCGATTGCCGATCACGATACGAGGCTGTGAGCCTCTTCCCCGCGCCAAGCGGGTGGGATCCTGCGGGGCTCGACTTCCCGAAGTCCGAAAAGCCCTTGTAGAATTTCTATTCCTTGACTACCAGTCAGGGCCCATAGCTCAGTCCGGTTAGAGCGCATCCCTGATAAGGATGAGGTCCGTGGTTCAAGTCCACGTGGGCCCACAATTCAACCTGCCGCGACCTGGTACAAAACGCCCTTGACCAGGCGAAACGCTATTAAATCGCGTCTCCTGAAGTCTGGCTGGATTTGGAACCCAAGATGCATAGATCGCATCAGCGATAGGGATGAGGTCGGCAGCTTCTGGCTGTGCCACCCCGCCAAACGTAGGCATACGAGCAGGACAAACGGCCCAATAAGAGTTCTCACCCACCTCACCTCGTTGCCATCCCTCGCACCCGTTTCACGCGCCGTGTGCAACACAGTTGCAACAGATGGAGGGGGGACACCGATTCGGGACCGGTCAGACGTCGGAGGACTCGGCCCACCGGGCGACCTAGGCGAACCTCGGGGTGGGAGGTGTCGAGCCCAGCGACTCCGACACCGTAAAATGTGACCGACTCCGCCTCAACCTCGAGCGTTGATCTGAAAAATCAGAGGTCGACGGATCGACGCCGTCCCTGACCACCACTCCTTTGACGTGCGCGAGACTGACCGCATTGTGAAGAAGATCGGCTTTCTCTCGTTCGGCCACTGGTCGGACTCACCTCAATCCCAAGTGCGTTCCGCCTCGGACGCGCTCCTCCAGTCGATCGAGCTGGCCGTCGCCGCTGAGGAACTCGGTGTCGATGGCGCCTACTACCGCGTCCACCACTTCGCCCAGCAGCTCGGCTCCCCTTTCCCGCTCCTATCGGCTGTCGGCGCACGAACCACCCGGATCGAGATCGGCACCGCAGTCATCGACATGCGGTATGAGAATCCGTTCTACATGGTCGAGGATGCCGGGGCGGCCGACCTGATAGCGGGTGGGCGCCTCCAGTTGGGGATCAGCCGGGGGTCACCGGAGCAGGTGACCGACGGCTTTCGCCACTTCGGGTACACGCCTGCTGAGCGCGAGACCGACGCCGACATGGCGCGAAGACATACCGACGTGTTCCTGGACTTGCTCGAAGGGAAGGGGTTTGCCCAGCCGAACCCCCGACCGATGTTCCCCAACCCGCCCGGTCTGCTCCGGGTCGAACCGCACTCAGAAGGTCTGCGCGATCGGATCTGGTGGGGCTCAGGTTCGAATGACACGTCGATCTGGGCTGCTCACAAGGGGATGAACATGCAGACGTCCACGTTGAAATTCGACGAGAGCCGCGAGCCACTCCACCTCCAACAGCGCAAGCAGATAGAGGCCTATCGGGAAACCTGGAAGGAAGCCGGCCACACTCGTGAGCCCCGGGTATCTGTCAGTAGGAGCATCTTCGCTCTCGTCGACGATCGTGACCGCGCCTACTTCGGAGTCGGGAGGCAGGAGAGCGACCAGATCGGATACATCGACGAGAACACCCGGGCGATCTTCGGCCGTTCCTACGCAGCCGAGCCGGATGTTCTCATAGAGCAACTGGCTGAAGACGAGGCGATCGCAGCCGCCGACACGCTCCTGCTAACCGTGCCCAATCAGCTAGGTGTCGAATACAACGCCCACGCCCTCGAGAGCATCTTGAAACATGTCGCACCTGGACTCGCCTGGCGCTAACCACAGGGGACGCCTCGTTCGAGGCACAGCCTCCGGGGCGGGGCACGGAGAGTCGCTAGGCGAGTACTTCGTCCGGCGTAACGACCACCTGCTGGGTGACGTGAAACTCATCGAGATAGCCGCCTCCCAGCCTTGGGTCCGGTGGTCACCCAGCCGACTGATCTGCGGCTGACGAGTCTCCAAACTCAGCGAACGCATTAGCAACCAGGCGATCGCGAATGTTTGCGATGGCGAGGTCAGCTAGCGACACGAAGCGGAAGTCTGTGAGATCTTGGCCAAGGTGGGACATCGGAGGGGTCTGGGAGGCGGAAGCTTCTTAACAGAATGTTCTCTCGGTCCAGCTCTCCTTGTTCCCTAACCAACTGGTTGGCCTCATCTCGACGAACGGCTCCCGAGATCCAGATCCCGAACTCGTCTTCGCCACAAGCCACATCCGCGATTACCTCGCCAGTCTCAGTGTCGACCAGCTCCGCCATGACAGCTGGAAGGCAACTGGTTGTTAGAGAGGCGCGGCGCTGCGGACCGGAAACGCTGCGGAATGTGCGTACCCCAGCCATCTGAAACGGAGATCCCCGGTAGTGGGCTCGCCATCGCGGTAGGCGCTTTGATCGACGAGATCCCTGAGTCGCTGGCCATAGGTCTGTCAACCGCTGCCGCCATGCCGCTGGAGGCCGGACAGGCCGGTACGAGCCTCTCCGTTGCGCTTGTTGCCGGGTTCTTCCTGGCCAACATTCCACAGGGGATCTCAAGTGCTAGCGGAATGCATCACGCCGGCCGGTCCCGTAAATACGTACTGGGAGTCTGGACGATGGTCGTGGCTGCGTCGACCACCGCATCGATTTTCGGAGCGGTTGCGTTTGAAGGGGTGAGTGACGTGTTTCTTGCCGGTTTCACGGCCCTAGCAGCTGGAGGCGTTCTTGCGATGCTCGCCGAGACCATGATTCCCGAAGCCTTCCATCTCAACAGGCGATTCATTGGCGCCGTGACCGCATCGGGATTCATGGTCGCTCTGCTCCTCGGATCCGCAGCTAGTTGAGGATTCGAGGGCAAGAGACCCGCCTGATGGTCTCCCGAAGAAGTGACCTTAGGATCGACCGGCTCGTCCGGTGCCGGTCGACACCGGACCTGGTCACAGTCGTGTGCTATCCGCTGGTCTGGAGCCAGCGAATCGACTAGAAGCTCACCCGCAGTCCGTCGAGTCCTGGCACTGGAGTGTGGCGGAGGAGTGGCAGGCCGCCTACCTCCCGAGCGGAGCTGGACCACACAAGCTCTACAGGAGATCCGCCTCGAGTTGCGTGATCGCCTGAAGGCGGCCACAACTGTGGGCTACGGCCCCCCGTTTCCTACACTCCACCGGGCAGTTCCACAAGGGTGGCCCCAACACAGGTCTCTTCCTCCAGATCGTTGACCATCCCCACGAGGACCTACCTGGACGTGCCGGGCACGGGTTATGGCTTCGGGGATCTGATCGGTGCCCAGCCGGCCGGTGACCTGCAAGCACTTCGAGCTCGTGGCCGCCGCGTATTGCGGGTGCGACTCGGGGGTGACACCATCGATGACCTGGGAGTGTTGAAGCAAGTGATACATGGCTGAGAAACCGAGCGTGTTGCTGTTCGACCTAGGAGGAGTGCTCCTCAGCAACGGCTGGGGCCGGAAAAGTCGGAAAGCCGCAGCCGAGAGATTCGATCTCGATTGGGAGGGGTTCGAGGGTCGCCACGAGATGGTCGTCGACCGGTTCGAAACCGGAAAACCCAGCCTCGACGAGTACCTGACACGGACCGTGTTCTACCGGGAGCGCTCCTTCACTACGGACGAATTCATTCGCTTCATGAAAGACCAATCCCAGCGCCACTCGGACTCCCTGGAGCTGGTCAGCAGTCTCTCCGCGACAGGTGCGTATCTGCTGGCCGCCCTCAACAACGAATCACGAGAGCTCAATGAGCATCGCATCGCAACCTTCGGTCTCGATGAATACTTCTCTGTATTCCTCAGCTCCTGTTATCTGGGCATCAGAAAGCCCAACGAAGAGATATATCGCCTGACGTTGGACATCACCCACCGTCACCCGGAGGAATGCCTGTTCATCGACGATCGGGCGGGCAACGTGGAGTGCGCCGACCAGATGGGGATCCCAACGATCCAATTCCACGACCCCGACCAACTGAAGGACGACCTCGAACGTCAAGGTGTCACTGTCTGACCGGAAGGAGTAGCAATGGATCTAGGCATGATCGGCCTGGGAAGGATGGGCGCCAACATGAGTGAGCGCCTGGTCGCCGCAGGTCACCGTGTGGCGGGCTTCGACCTCGACAGCGAGGCGGTGCGAAGAGTCACGGAGGTCGGTGCCAAAGGGGCCGAGTCGCTGAAAGACCTGGTCGAGAGTCTGCCTACCCCACGGGTGGTGTGGATCATGGTTCCCGCCGGGGATCCGGTAGAGCAGACCATCGGAGCCCTGCTTCCCCATCTCGATGCCGGCGACATCATCATCGATGGCGGCAACTCCCACTACCGGGACACGCTCCGGAGGGCCGCGACGTGCCGGGACAGCGGTCGTCATCTCATCGACGTCGGGACCAGCGGTGGGATCTGGGGTATCGAGGAGGGTTACAGCATGATGGTCGGGGGCGAGAGGGAGCCCGTGGAGCGGATCAGACCGGTATTGGAGACCCTGGCACCGTCACCCGATCGAGGCTGGGGTCACGTGGGGCCCAGCGGGGCCGGCCATTTCGTCAAGATGATTCACAACGGCATCGAATACGGGCTGATGGAGGCCTACGCGGAGGGATTCGCCATCCTCGTGGGCACGCACGCCTTCGACCTGGACACACATCAGATCGCAGAGATCTGGCGCGACGGCTCGGTGGTCCGCTCCTGGCTACTCGACCTGATCGCGGCGGCGACGGCGCAAAACCCGGAGATGAAAGGGATCGCGCCCTGGGTTCCCGACTCCGGTGAAGGCCGCTGGACCGTGGTCGAGGCCATCGACTGTGATGTCTCGGCCCCCGTGATCAGCCTCTCGCTGTTGCAGCGGATCGGCTCACGCGACGAGTTCGGCTACGCCGATCGGCTGATCGCCACCATGCGCCAGCAGTTCGGGGGCCATGCCGTCAAGGCCGAGGAGTGAGGAGGCGGGTCGACTTGGACCCCCGTCAAATCTCATGTGCGTCCCATCGGCACTTACGGCGCTCGTTACGGGAGTTGCTCGGCGGAGGTTTGGAGGGTTCCGAGGTGCTCGTCTGCGTCTAAGGTATGGGTATGCAGCAGTTGACGATTGTTCGTCTTCTTGGGATGTAGGGCGAGCCGCCCAGGGTTCGCTCGCGAACCTCCTGCGCCGGTTGGCGGGGAGGTTTTCTCGTTCCAGAGAGGAAGATTGATGGGAAGCAAGTCTGAACCTCGAAAGGAGCCGCTCGATGGCCTCGCCTTACGACGCGCAGTGGGTGGAGGCCCACTGGCGTGAACGCTGGGAGGCTGAGGGTGTAGGTCGCGTCGACCTTGATGCGGTCGACGCGTCGGAGATCTTCGTCAATCTTGCGGAGTTTCCCTATCCGTCCGCCGAGGGCCTCCATGTCGGTCACGTTTTTCGATATGGAGGAGTGGATGCGTATGGCCGGTACCGCCGCATGTCGGGCAGCGAGGTGTTTCAACCTATCGGGTTCGATGCATTTGGCATCCATACAGAGAATTACGCGATTCGGGTCGGGGAGCATCCGGTCTCTTTGACCGCGCGTACGACTGCCCGCTTCCGGGACCAGCTTTCTCGCACGGGGATGGCGTGGGACTGGATGCGTGCGATCGACACGAGTCGCCCGGAGTACTACCGGTGGACTCAGTGGATTCTGGTAAGGCTGTTCGAAGCAGGACTCTTCTACCGGGCCGAGGCGCCGGTGATTTGGTGTCCTTCGTGTCTGACAGTGCTGGCACAGGAACAGACTGAGCGGGGCGGGACGGTTTGTGAGCGCTGCGAGAGCGTTGTGACCCAGAGAGTGATGACGCAGTGGTTTCTGCGTATCACCGACTACGCCGAACGACTGCTCGCGGGGCTGGATGACCTGGATTGGCCGGACCGGGCGAAGCGGCTGCAACGACAGTGGATCGGTCGGTCGGAAGGCACGGAGATCGATTTCGGCGATCTCACTGTGTTCACTACTCGCCCGGACACACTGCCGGCTGTGACGTTTCTTGCCGTCCCACCCGGTCATCCAGCTGCCGGATCGGCTCACCCCCATCCGCTGACCGGTGAGCAGATTCCGGTCTACGAGGCGGACTACGTGCTCCAGGCCTATGGCACCGGTGCGGTGATGGGTGTTCCCGCTCATGACGAGCGAGATCGCCGATATGCCGAGGATCACGGGATTCCGATCTCAGATGTTCCTCTGCTGGATGCGGCAGCCGCAGCCAAGGTTGGGAGATCTTCGGTTAGGTGTCGCCTGCGGGACTGGCTGATCTCACGCCAGAGATACTGGGGCCCGCCGATACCGATCGTCCACTGTCACGAGTGTGGACCCGTACCCGTCCCAGATGACCAACTACCAGTGCTGCTACCCCGGGTTGAAGACTTCCGGCCCACCGGCACCGGCCAATCACCCCTTGCCACAGCCCACGACTGGGTAGTCACGTCGTGTCCAAAATGTGGCGAGCCGGCGAGACGGGAAACCGATGTCAGTGATACGTTCGTCGATTCGGCCTGGTACTTCCTCCGCTACCCGTCAACCGAATACGACGACCGCCCCTGGGATGACGAACGCACCAGGAAAGTGTTGCCGGTCGACTTCTACGCTGGCGGGCTCGAACATGTGCAACGACACCACCTGTATGCCCGTTTCGTCACAATGGCGCTATATGACCTCGAATTGGTCCCCTTCGAGGAGCCGTTCCCGAGGATCCGCATCGGTGGACTGATAGTTAAAACAGGCGCCAAGATGTCAAAGAGCCGCGGCAATGTCGTGGGGCCTGACGACTACATCGAGACCGTTGGTGCTGACGCACTGAGATGCGGGTTGTTGTTCTCCGCACCCTGGGAGAAGGGAGGCGAGTTCACCGACGCCGCGATCGCGGGCATCGAACGATTCTTCTCCAAGACATGGCGGGTCATCACCGGGCCAGATCAGGGGTCGTCCAACGAACCCGCCATTGCCCGAACTATCCACGCCGTCACCAACGCGATCGAACGGTTCACCTTCAACGTCGCCATCGCCCGCCTGATGGAGATGCTTCCAGAGGTAGGCTCCCCGGCATCTAAGCGGATCTTCGTCAAGCTACTGGCGCCATTTGCACCTCATCTCGCCGAAGAGCTCTGGCACCGTCTTGGCGAGCCCTTCTCGGTCCACACGCAACCCTGGCCACAACACGACGCCCGACTCCTCGAACAAAACGAGGTGGAGATCGCCGTCCAGGTCGACGGCAAGCTACGAGGCACCATCAATGTGGCACCGGACGCTCCCGTAAGTGCCGTGCGGGACATCGCCAGACGTCAAGTGATGTCTCTGCCAGCCGTCGAAGAGACGAATGTGATCTACGTGCCCGGCCGAGTCATCAACTTCGTGACCCAGAGTGAGCGCTAGTGCATATCAACAGGTACGGGTAACCAGGGTCGCCCGGTCGAGATAGCGCACCGATGCCTTTGTTTGTGTCGACACTAGACCACTCGAAAGGCCGGGCGGAAGGGGAGAGACCTTTCGAATATTTCGGCGGAAGACTCAGGTCTTTTTGCTGATGTACCTTCCGGTGAACTCCCTGCCGGTGTCGACCTCGACGAACCGGACACCGGCTGTTTCGCCGTGTTCGACCAGCCATTTGAGGTTGTAGCAACCGGTGTACGCGGGTGGCCAGAAGGAGCAGAATCTCCCACCTTCTTGGACATACCATTCGCCTTCAGTGGGTCGACCGCTTTCGACGTAGGTGGTTGTTCCGTTGGGTCTGAAGGTTTGCGTCGCCCCGTCATCGAAGACGAAGTCGCCAGCCGTCAGCACGTCGTCGATGGTCCGCGTCGGAATCGGGTCGCCGTCGGCTGGGTCTAATTGTGCGAAGTTCATGCTGACGTATGGCCGTTGACCAGGGTCATCCTGGATCGGAGGTCTGCAGGTAGTTGTCGATGGCACCGCGGACATGGGATCCGAGCGCGATTGAGCGCCTTTGTCGCTTGCTCCTTCCTGACGCCGAGGCCTAGCGCGGCCTGTTCCAATGAGACGCCGTCGATGTCCACGAGTGTGATATCAGCCGCATATCCAATTCGGGAAGATTGTCAACTGCCGAATCGGTGACGCCAAAAAGCTCGATGGTCGCTACATCGTCCTCCGGATGCAGACGCAACGTGTGTCCCCACGCGTTCGGTGACTCAATGAATCTCCCCGCGTCGGGGCCTTCTTGATAGAAGTCGGGGTAGAACAGCTCGCCGGGTTCGCTATCGGGGTCGTAGTCGTGTGATCCGTTGCGATCCTCATTGAGACTTTCGGTGGCTTGCCCTTTTTGTTCGGCTGCCGTGTTGGCTAGCCGGTCGCCAAGATCACCGAGATCTAGAGTTCGTCCCCCACTGATCGCCTCCAGCACGGTTTGCTGGACGAGCTCGTCGGCGTTCTCTAGGTCAAGGGCGCCTGCGATTCGGTAGAGCCTCGACAGCGAGGCTTCGTAATTGCCGTCGGCGAGATCGACTTGTGTTGCCTGCAAGACCTGGGCGAGGTCATCGCTCAGCTCCGGTGTAGGCGTAGGGGCGAGGACGTCGCGTGTTCTTTCCAACTGCTCGTTGAAGAGTCGGCAGTCGGGGCACTCACTGAGGTGTTGGTTCACTACGTCTGTGTCGCTCTCGGGGAGTAGCTGGAACTCTGCTTCTACGAGGTGAGCAACGCATGTCGCGCATGTGAAATCTGTGATCGATGTCGGCTCGTGTTGGTGCACAACAGCAGCGCAGCTCTTCAGGGGAGGATCGGCCCACGGGTCTGCCTCGCCTACGCAGCGTTAGATTCGTGCTTGGTGGAGTCGCTAAAGGACCAAACGGTTGCATTGCCAGCAGGGTCACTCAGCCGTGAAGAGCAGAAACGGGTCGCTGCTGTAGCGGCCGCCGACCTCGTCGACAGCGGGATGACCGTTGGCTTGGGCAGCGGCTCCACGGCCGGGTATTTCATCGAGGAGTTGGGGATCCGTCTCCGCGACGGTCGGCTGACGGACGTGGTAGGTATCCCGACCTCTCACATCACGGCGCGACAAAGCCGCGAGGCGGGGGTCACGACTCACGAGTTGACGGAGCACCCGATCGACATCGCCGTGGATGGTGCCGATGAGGTCGGTCCCGAACTCAATCTGATAAAAGGCGCAGGCGGTGCACTTCTCAGGGAGAAGCTGGTTGCGTCTGCTGCGGAAACGTTCGTTGTTGTTGTCGACCAGTCGAAGCTTGTTCCGAGCCTTGGAACTGGCGTTCCGATTCCGCTTGAGGTGGCCCGCTTCGGCCATCGCCGCATCATGAGAGATCTCGAAGTCGTGGGGATCCCGCGGCTGCGACTCAACAGTTCCCACCCGGTCACCACAGACAACGGTCAGGTGATCATCGATCTCGAGGTGGAAGAGATCAGTGACCCAGTCTCACTAGATGGTCGGCTCGCACGGACCCCTGGTGTGCTTGCTACCGGACTATTCGTCGGCCTAGTTGATTTGGTTCTGGTCGGCGAGGACAAGGAAGTGCGACGAATCGGCGATCGTGCCGGCAGTATGAGCCATCATGGCAGTGCCGGGCTCGGTAGAAGGCCTGTCAGGTGAGTCGTACGATTGTCCCCGATGGGACAGGTGCTCAGCACCTGAGTCTAGGGCCGTATACCCGTTTCGTGGAGGCGCGGCTCGAGGAGATGGCGAAACGATCCGTGCCGAGGCGTATTCGGGAACGAGATCCTTCGGTTTGGAGCGACGAGTCCGCTTCAGAGGTGACTGACCGCTTGGGATGGCTCGACCTCCCTGAAGCCATGGAGACCGAACTCGACGCCATTGAAGACTTCGTACAGGAAGCGCTCAAGGACGAGATCAGACAGGTAGTCCTGCTGGGTATGGGTGGATCGAGTCTCGCTCCTGAAGTCTTCCACCGGATCCTCGGAGCCGGGACCGGTCATCCGCGGCTCGTCGTCGTCGACACCATCCACCCCGACGCCCTGACGAGCGTTACCGATGACATCGACCCGGAGGCCACCTTGTTCTTGGTGTCCAGCAAGTCAGGAGCAACCATCGAATCGTTGTCCCTGTACCGGCACTTTCGTAATCTCGCCTCAGCTCAAACCCGATTCGTCGCCATAACCGACCCCGGCACCCCACTCATGGCCTTGGCGCGCGAGGAAGGGTTCGACCGGGTGTTCGCGTCTCCGCCCGATGTGGGTGGGAGGTTTTCAGCCCTAACCCACTTCGGACTGGTGCCAGCTGCTCTTGTCGGGGTCGACATAAGGGATCTGTTGGCTCGGGCAGTGACGATGGCTGAAACAACCCGCGCCTGTGTCCCGGGCGATGAGAATCCCGCGCTGGTCTTGGGTGCCACGCTAGGGACATTGGCCGTCCAGGGCAGGGACAAGGCGACCGTCGTGGTGTCCAGGTCCCTGAAAGGTTTCCCCGATTGGGTCGAGCAGCTGCTCGCAGCGTCGACTGGGAAGTCAGGCAAAGGGATCCTGCCGGTCGTCGGTGAGCCTCTAGGCGATCCCTCGGTGTACGGCGACGATCGGGTTTTTATCCACTGGCGACTCCTCGGAGATGACGATGATCTGAACACGATGCGTCTCGAGATGCTTGAAAGAGCCGGTCATCCCGTGGTACGGATTCGACTCGACGACCTCGAAGATATCGCCAGGGAGATGTACCGCGCCGAATACGCCGTTGCGGTTGCGGGCGCCGTACTTGGAATCCATCCCTTCAACCAACCGGACGTCCAGGTGGCGAAGGATTTGGCGCGACAGGCGATGCAAGGGGAGCTCAGCGAGGCATTGGTCCCGGAGGTTTCTGCCTTTGACTCACAGAAGCTACCCGAGGCTGTCTCGGCGTGGGTCCATGGCGTCAGACCCGGTGACTATGCGGCGATCCAGGTGTTCCTCGAGCCCACGGCTGCCACCACAGCAGCTCTTCGAGAGATCCGCCGCGTCATCAGAGACCGCTTCATTGTTGCTACGACTCTCGGCTATGGGCCGCGATTCCTTCACTCGACGGGACAGTTTCACAAGGGAGGCACGAACACGGGTATGTTCCTCCAACTCGTCGATGAACCGGCAGACGACATCGCCGTGCCTCGGAGCGACTACACATTCGGACGACTCATCTCCGCGCAAAGCATCGGCGACTATCAGGCCCTTGCTCACCGTGGCCGTCCTCTGCTCCGGCTGAATCTCAGACGCGACATCTCCGGTGGGTTGACGGCGTTACGGAAGGCTCTCGGTGGCTGAGATAAGAGTGGTCATGTTCGATGTCGGTGGGGTTCTGCTCAGCAATGGGTGGGGTCGGGGGCACCGGGAGGCCGCAGCCAAGACGTTCGACCTGGATTTGAACGACTTCCAGGATCGTCATGAGATGGTCGTAGATCTTCTCGAGACCGGGCGAATGACCCTCGACGAGTATCTCATTACCACCATCTTTCATCGCAACAGACCATTCTCTCGGGAAGCTCACATCACATTCATGAAAGGCCGGTCCCAGCCGATGCCGCAGTCGCTCGATCTTCTGAGTGAGCTTGCTGGCGACTCGAACCACCTGTTGGTGACACTCAACAATGAATCACGGGAGCTCAACGAGCACCGCATCTAGAGATTTGGGCTTAAAGACCACTTCACAGCTTTCTTCAGTTCCTGTTACCTCGGGATCCGTAAACCCAACGAAGACATTTACCTCCTGGGCTTGGATCTCATACGGCACCGCGCCGAGGAGTGCCTCCTCATAGACGACCGCAGCGTGAACATCGAGTACGCCAGGAACCTCGGCATGCAGGTAATCCAGTTCCATGACGCAACGCAGCTTCGCAAGGATCTTGGAGCGCAGGGATTTGACGTCTGAGTGACCGATCAGGCGACGGTGTGACGCCCCTCGATCACGCTCGGTGGAGCGGGATTAGAAATCGTTTGTCGAAGGGAGACCGGTCGAGAGAGACCCCAGCTCTTCTGAATGCTTCCAAGGGTATCCCCAGGTCGGCGAGGACGATCGAGCCGGTCGCAGCATCGCCTAACCCCGTCTTGGGAAGGGCGAGTGTGAGTGTCCAGTCGGGCGTTACGAAGACTCCCGGGGTGACCCCCGACGTTGCGTCGACACCACTGGGCACATCGAGAGACAAGACATCGGTCGCCTGCGTGTTGGCCCATTCGATCATCTCCTCCGCGGGCCTCTTGGAGCGCCGCGGGGGCTGTAGCCGACCACGGCGTCGATGATCAAGACCGGTGTTACTCCATCGAGATCATCCAGCCCGACCACCTTCCCCTGCGTTGCATCAAAGACGCGAAGTTGGAAGGCGGGTACTTCGCCAAGACTCGTTGGATCCGTGACCGTCACCAGGACGTCGACGTCTCGGTTGGCCAGATGGCGTCCCGCGGTGATACCTCCGCCACCGTTGCCGCCGGTCCCGGCGAGAACGACAACAGGCCCGTCTCCCAGGTCGTCCAACATCTCCAGCGCGATGACGGCCAGACCGCGACCGGCGGTCTCCATCCTCTGGAACAGGTTTTGGACCTGTCTCCTCGATAGCCACTCGATCGACCTCGCGCATCTCACTCTCTGTCAGCGACGGCACCACGTCACCGTCGGGCCCGACGAACATCATCTGCGCTCTGGCCCGTGTGCTGCTGGCCGCCGCTCGACGGGCGCCGGGGTCGAACTGGCCCAGCTTGGTCGCTCCTGGTGCTTCAAAACGCCCTCCATCGGATCGGCATCTCTTCCATCGGCATCATCTCGGGCATGTCCTCCGGGCCTGATGCCAGTTTCTGTCCGAGTCGGCTCGCCCAAGGGCTGGCAGTCAGGCCATGGGCGTATACGCTCGCAGTGACGGTGGCGACCGACGCGATTGCGATGAGTTCGGACTGGGCTGTTCCGAGTTCTTTTAGGACGACGAGGGCGAACAGGATGCTGGCAAGTCCGCGTGGTCCGAACCAACCCAGAAATAGACGGGTCTCAAAGTATGTGTGCGAGCCGGTCATCGACACAATCACCGGAATCATCCGGATCAAGGTCAACGAGAGGGCCGCGTAGAGCCAGATCGTCCACGTTGATTCGGCGAGGAGGGGGCCCGCGATTACGGCGCCAAAGACAACGAATGTGATGCCCATGAGGAGGATTCCCTCATCTTCGGTGAAGTCCTCAACGCCTTCGCACTCGTCATGCGCCACTCGACCGAACGCCAATCCAGCCACAAATGCCGCGATAAACCCGTTCCCATCGAACAGTTCAGCGGCTGCGAAAGCCGCAGCGGCAACTGCGAGGGTCGCCAACTGTCGGTAGGCGCCACCGACCCAGCGCTTGTGGGACATGACGTGCAGAAGACGACCTCCCACGTAGCCGGCTGCGACGCCTCCCAAGAGTCCAAACCCGAGCTGACGAGCGATAAACTCGACGAGACCGACCGGGGATTCGGCCGCCTCAACCGCTACGAGGCCGATGAGGACTGTCACCACGGGGAGGGCAATCCCGTCGTTCAGTCCGCTCTCGGTGTTGAGGCTCTGCCTGATCCGAACCGGTAGCCGACTGTCGTCTACGGCTGCCTTTCCCAACGCCGCGTCGGTCGGGGCCAGCACGGCGGCCAGGAGGGCGGCGGCTGGCCAGGTCAGTGCGTCAAAGAGCCAGAATGCTGCGACTGCTCCGAAAACTATGGTCAACGGCATCCCTATCGCGAGGAGCCGCGTCGGGATCCCGATGTCCATACGGAGGGCACCGAGATCTATACGGATCGCATCGGTGAACAGGACTAGGACCAAGGTCGCCTCGACCAGGACCTCGACGGTCGCACCTCTGACATCGAGGTTGAACCAACCGAGTCCGCTGGAACCCAACGCAAGACCTACTGCCACAAAGATCATGGGTGCCGTCAGCGGCGTCATGTTCACTCGTTTCGACACCATGGCATAGCCGAATATGGCGACGGCCACGATCAACAGCTCGATCACGTGCTACTCCTGTCCGTAAGCCGAGCGTATCTGACCAGGAGCTCGGGCGGCCGGGGCCCGACGAGGAAGCCTGACATCTTCGCTTACACATGGTGAAGCCAGTGTTTGTAGGCCGTCAGCTCGCCCGACGTAGCTTCGGCGAAGACTCCAATGATCTGTCCGGTGACGTCACCTGCACCTCCTCCGCCGACGCTGGAGCGATCGAATACTGCGACTGGGTCGATCTCGGCGGCGGTTCCTGTCAGGAAGATCTCATCGGCGGTGCGGGGGTCTTCGGGGGACACCTCGGTCTCGTGAACGGCGAGGCCCAACTGGTCACGTGCGAGTTCGATCGCCGAAGCTCGGGTTAGGAAGCTGACGACCAGCGCAAACGAGAGATCTGCACTCCCTATCGTGACGGCTGCGCGATCTGGTCTTCACGCGGACAACTGGAGTTGAAGGCCGGAACGAGCGCCTAGATGCCGGTTGTCACACCAGATCGGTGACATTCTTCTCCAACAGCTCCAGTTGACGATCCGTCAACCGGTACAGAGCGTCGAGTGCATCTGCAGGATCCGTTTCGGAGTAGATATCAAATGGGTCGCGCATGATGTTCCTCTCTGTGTGGGCTCGGCGGCGGCGACTCGTTTTGCGGTCCGACCTAGCCTGTGCGCTAGTGGCTGGCCTGACTGTTCCGACTGAACGCCTGAAACCTCGGTGGCGTGAGTCGGGGGCCCGTGAGCATTGAGCTCGTGTGTGGGCAACGCGAAGTGAAGTACTGTCGGCTTCGATGGAGCGACGCCGGCTCGGAACATCAAACCTGGAGGTTTCGAGGATTGGTCTCGGTCTGGCCGCCCTGGGACGTCCTTCGTACATCACACTGGGACATGGCGAGGATCTGGTGGGGCGTACCGACCCGGCGAGCCTGCGATCTCATGCGTTCGAAGTTCTCGATCGGGCTTGGGATGCGGGTATTTGCTACTTCGACGTGGCCCGATCGTACGGGAATGCCGAGGATTTTGTGGGTGGATGGCTTGATCGGCGTGGGATCGCTCCGGATGATGCAGTGGTAGCTTCCAAGTGGGGCTACCGATACGTGGCCGACTGGGATCGCGATGCTCGGGTTCACGAGGTGAAAGATCACACTCTGGCCATGCTCGACACCCAATTCGAGGAGAGTCGAAGCCGTCTCGGCGACCATCTGGCGGCCTATCAGGTCCACTCGGTCACCGCGAAGAGTGGGGTACTCGCCGACGACGCTGTACTTGACCGGCTAACGGCCGTTGGGGAGCACGGGATTGTCATTGGACTGACGACGAGCGGGCCGGAGCAAGCGTGGGCCATCAGGAAGGCGATTGGCATACGACGAGGAGGAGCCAGACTCTTTCAAGTAGTGCAGGCCACTTGGAACCTGTTCGAAACATCGGTGGGGCAAGCGCTGGAGGAGGCCGCCGACGCCGGTCTAGGTGTCGTGATCAAAGAGGTCCTAGCCAACGGACGGCTCACCGACCGTACGCCCGAGGCGAGGACACATCTAGGTCTGGCGGACGAACCTTGGCCCATCGACGCGGTCGCCATCGCGGCGGCGTTTCGAAAGCCTTGGGTTACCACGGTGTTGAGCGGAGCCACCACGGCCGATCAGCTAGCGAGCAATCTCGAGGCCTTCGAGGTGCCTACAGCGTTGGTCGACTCTCTGGCCCCGGTGACCGAGGACCCCCAAGACTACTGGGAGAGGCGCTCTCGACTCAGGTGGACGTGACTGGTGGCCGTGTCAGGCCTGAAGATGCGCTTCTATAAACCAAAGCGCCTTGTCCACGGTTCGTGACACCTCGGTGAACAGATCAGCGGTGTCTGCGTCGTCCAAACCCGCCGCTTCGTTGATCGCCTGGCGTAGCGCATCGGCCAGCGAGCCGTACCGGTCCGCGAGAGCCTCCAGGTGGCCAGTCCCATCTACTGCGTCAGGTGGGTATTCCTCGATCCTCGACGCGGATGACGCCATCCGGGCGGTCCCCAGCGCCGTCCCGCCCAAAGTGGTGGCGCGCTCGGCGATGGTGTCGACATGGGGGAGGAGTTCCGCTGCCAGTTCGTCGAACATCTCATGAAGCTGGAAGAAGTCCTTTCCTTTTACGTTCCAGTGGGCCTGCTTCGTCTGGCTGTAGAGGTCGAAAGTATCGGCGAGTTGCTCGTTGAGCAGACCGACGAGGCGGTTACGAGAGTCGGTCGGCAGGTTGATCCGGGTCTTGTGCAGCTCCATGGATTCTCCTTGTTGGCCTCGGCAGTCGTCGGCGTTTGCCCGAGCTCAGGGTCTGTCCTGCACGGCTTGGGTCGGTTGACACCCTCACCTTCAGGAGTGTCCATGGCTCATGACGATCTTTCCGTCAAGGTACTCGTTCTTGCCGGCAGTTGTCGCACGGGTTCCCTCAACCAGGCTCTGGTGGCATCGGCGCACGAGACGGTGGTCGGCCTTAAGAAGAAAATGAGAGAGGGGACGCCCTACTGGTCGTGATGCCCGAGTACAACGGTGGTATCCCCGGGTGTGGCCAACGCAGTCCTGCCTGCGGGGCCCTTGGGACACGCTGCTCACCTACGAGGATGTGCAAGCCGCCGGGTCCGGGCTGGGCGCCGGGGGGTTCACCGTCTACGACGACTCCGCGTGCATGGTCGAAGTCGCTTCGATCCTTTCGCGGTTTCTTTATGTCGAGTCATGTGGGCAATGCCTGCCCTGCAAGCTCGGAACCCAACACATCACCGAAGCACTCGAACGCATCCGCGACGGCTCCGGTTCAGAGAGCGATCTCGACATGATCGAGGAGCGCCTACGCGAAGTATCCCTGCAACTGGCTGGTCACATCTTGCTCGTCGCCGACCAGAGCGATCTCTCCCACCTCGTCCAGGCCTGCTAGGTCGAGTTGTCGCCGGTAGCTGGGGAGCTGTTAGTAGCCTTCAACACCGGATGAGCCGTCACTTTGGCTCGCCGGTCCAGCTTCTTGAACTCACTCGCAGCCGCCGAGCTCCCTTCTCTCAGACCGTCTATTCGACCAGGGCGAAGAACTCGGCGCGGGACCGTTGGTCGCTGCGGAGGACTCCGTGGAGGGCGGAGGTGACTGTGCGTGATCCGGTGGCTTCCACCCCGCGGAGGGTCATGCACAGGTGTTCGGCGTCGAGGACGACCCCCACACCTTTGGGGTCGAGGTTCTGGTGGAGCCAGTCGGCGATCTGTTGGGTGAGACGCTCTTGGACTTGGAGGCGCCGGGAGAAGTGCTCCACCACTCGGGCCAGTTTGGACAGTCCAACGATCTGCGTTCCTGGTAGGTATCCGACGTGGGCCACCCCTTTGAAGGGGAGCAGGTGATGCTGGCACAGGGAGTGGAAGGGAATGTCCCGGGCGAGAACCAGCTCGTTGTAGTCCTCGTCGTTGGGGAAGGTGGTCGGGTTGAAGGGCCGGGGAGTCAGCATCTCGGCGTAGGCGGCGGCCGCCCGGCTCGGTGTGTCTCGGATGTGGTCGTCGTCTAGGTCCTGTCCCAAGGCGGTCAACAGGTCGGCGACCGCAGCCTCGGCGGCGGCATGGTCGATGTTCGGCCTCGTCGCCAGTCGTTCGACGTGCGAGTCATGTGCGAGGGCGAGCCCCGCCGGACTGGTCTGCTGGGTTGTGGTGGTAGTGGTGGTTGTCATGACAGCAATGTCCTTCTAAAATCAATTGGCCTCAAATTTAGAACGGTGAAAGTGTAATGTCAAGTCCGATCTGTTTTAGAATGTGATCATGGTTGAACACGATGTGGACCACGCGCCCTGTATGACTTCGTAGCGGGGTCGGTGGAGCCGGTGAGCCGGGACGATGCTGCCGAAGCGGTGGAGGTTTCCCGTCAGGTGGCCGCCTACCATCTGGACCGGCTGGCCGACGAGGGATTGTTGGAGGTCGAGTTCCGCCGCCTGAGCGGTCGGTCTGGGCCGGGGGCTGGGCGACCGTCGAAGCTCTATCAGCGTTCCGATCAGGTGCACGACGTGTCGATCCCGCCCCGTCGCTACGAGCTGGCGGCCCGGATCCTCCTCGATGCGGCCCGGGAGGGTCATCTCGATGCCGGGGCTCTCACAGAGGTGGCGCGGCGAACCGGGTTCGAGATTGGCCAGGCCGGTCTAGGGGCAGCCCTGGCAGCCACCGGGTATGAGCCGGTGACCGAAGAAAGGAGAGACCCGGTTCCGTAACTGTCCCTTCCATGTGCTGCGGGACCGGGACCGGGATACCACCTGTGGGCTCAACCTGGCCTTGGTGGAAGGGATAGTGGAGGGGTCTGGCTCGGACACCGATGCGGTGCTCGCACCCGAGGAGGGGTGCTGCTGTGTCCGGCTCAGCCCACCGGTCTCCACCTGAACCCGATTCTAAAATTCCACTTGTTATATTTTAGATAGGGTGGGCACCACCGACATCGGTGGTGGCCGTCACCGGATGGGTAACGGGACTGTGGGGTTCGGATCGGCTGCGGCCCAAGGTGGTCGTGATGGATGAGTTCTGGCGTCTGCTCACCGACAGAGCCACCGCCGAGTGGGCCAAGTACCTCACTCTCGCCCGGGTCCGCAACCTCCCCCTGGTCACCTGACCAGCGCCCCCGCGGCCCGGCGCGACCGCCGACGATCACCACACGCCGAAAACCCCGACCAGCCCGAAACGTCCAGCTCAACGCGCCCGAGCACTGCCCAGCGAGCCCGACGCCGGCCAGACAGCACCAGCCCACCACCCAGCGCCCAGCCCCGAAAGCCAATCGGTGGACCGAGGCTTAGTAGTCTCGCGTGATGGGCTGGGAGATCAGAGCGAACCTCGGGTCGCATGTGCGTGGGGGTGTCGACGCGCCCGGTTGGCGCTGGGAGATCACCCGGGGTGCGCAGGTTGCGCACGTTGTGGTCGAGATCAGCGGATCGGCTTGGTCGAGCGATCCTCTCCGCCTGCCCGAAGACACGCGACATGCCCTCGAGACCGACGGACGTACCGAGATATTGAAGGTCCTGGACCACGACAACCCACCTGGCGTCATCCGATGCGGCTCCTCCGGCTGCTCGTATCTGGCTGCCGACTAGCTCTCGGTGTGACGCGTCCACGCGACGCGCGCGGAGGCTCAAGAGCTCACGCCAGCGGGGGCATCTCGACTTGGAGTGCCTGTACTCCCTGGAAGTCGAGCCAGGCGCGGTCGGGGGCGCGCACCATGCGGACCTGGACCGCGCCACAGGTCACACAGCGCAACACGGCGCCGGGTGCCTGCAGATAGGCCCGCAGCCCGCCTATTGGAGCGACGGCGTCACATGTGGCACAGGTCGTGACCGCGGTGGTGACCTCCGAGACGAATACCTCGCCGAGGATCCCCGCAGCGGCGTTCCCGTCGAGGGTCATATCTTCCATGTCAGCCTCCTCCTGTCGGTCCGAATCGTTCGGTCTTGACGTTGGCGGCCTCGTGGCCGATGGCGACGAGGTCGTTGGCGACCGCTTCCACGAAGGCGGTCGGGCCGCAGACATAGCAGCGGGGCTCGTGGGTTGGCGGCCAACCGGAGTCCGAGAGCAGGTCGCTGTCGACTCGGCCCCGACGACCCGACCACTCGGAAGGCGACTGGCGCGTAAGCGTGATAGTGACGGCCCGATGCGCGTCCACCAGCCGGTCGAGTTCGTCCCGGTAGAGGATGTCGTGCTGGGTGCGTGCCGAGTAGACGAGTTGCATCGCTGCTTGGTGATTCAGGGCGGCGTGGTGGCGGAGCATCGCCATGAGGGGGACCACACCGGATCCGCCTCCCACGAGGAGTACGGGCCGAGTGTCGGCCGCCTCCCAGACGAAATATCCGCCGATCGGTCCCCGTAATTCCAGTTGGTCGCCTACCTCGACGACCGTGGTGAGATAGGGGGACACCTCACCATCGTCGATGCGGACGACGGTCAACTCCAGTCGAGCGGCGCCCGGCGGAGAGGCGATCGAGAAGCTCCGCTGCGCGGAGTAGCCGTCTTCTGCCGTCAGACGCACGTCGACGTGTTGACCGGCCCGGTGTCCGGGCCAGTCGGGAACATCGAGACGCAGGCTGACGGCGTCTACGGTCTCAGGGGCGGTCTCGGCCACCGTGGTCACGAGCCATCGCACCGCTCAGTCCCCCCAGTAGCGCTGTTCCCGCCAGGGGTCGCCGTAGTTGTGGTATCCGAGGGCTTCCCAGAAGCCGGGCTCGTCCTCGTTCAGTAGCTGCAGGCCACGAACCCATTTGGCGCTCTTCCAGAAGTAGAGATGGGGCACCAGCAACCGCGCCGGCCCACCGTGCTCGGCCTCCAAGTCGCCGCCGTCGTAGCCGAAGGCCACCCACGCCTGGCCGTCGAGCACGTCGGACAGTGGAAGGTTGGTCGTGTAATCGCCATCGGAGAAGGCGACCACGTAGGCCGCGCTGGTCTCGATGCCATCGAGCAGCTCGTCGACAGAGACACCCGTCCAGTCGGTGCCCAGCTTCGACCACTTGGTGACGCAGTGGATGTCGACAGTGATGCTTTCGGCCGGCAACCCACGGAACTCCGGCCACGTCCATCTCGCCACTTGGCTGCCGGTTTCGTCGACGATGGTGAAGTCCCAGTCGTCTAGCGATGTATGCGGGGTCGGACCAGCCGTGAGGACGGGGAAGTCGTCCACGATGTACTGGCCTGGTGGGAGCAAGCCGACGCCGGGCTGGCGCCGCCGGCCACCAAAGCCGCGGCTCACGATGGGCATTGCGTCCCTCCTATCGTCGACGGCTGCGACTCGAAATCGAATTTTCGAGGGTGCCGTCTGGGTCGCACTTCCTGGCCGAACATTAGACAGATGCGGTCCGCGCAGTCTTTCGACGTGGGCCCCGAGCAGTCGGACTGCCACACCACAGCCGTCGGGCAGTTGGCTCATACCAGCGTGGACATCGGCACGGCCGGTGGAGGACGATGGCAGCAGCGCGACCGTAGTGGCTGAGTTGACCTGCTCGGTCATGACGCACAGGGCCACAATGACATTGTGGCCCTCGACCCCGCCACGCTACTTCGGACTTCCGCCGGCGCCGTGAACCCCGAGTAGATGCTCGTTTGCCGCCCAACCCCTCGACCATGGCAACCACGCTGCGTAGGATCGGGGAGAAATGCTCCTCGGTCTCGCCCTCCCGGTCGCCTTCGACGTAAACGAGACCCGTCCTCAACCTCAGTGCGCTCGATGCACCGTTCGAGCAAGCCTTGGGGAACAGCGCGTTACGCCCACAACGACATTCCAGATAGCAGACATAGAGGGAGGTGCCGGATGAAGGCGATCGTGGTGACGGACCAGGCTGCGGGAACGGCCGGGATGACGCTCGTGGAGCGGCCAGAGCCAGAGGCGGCGGGGAACGACGTCCTCGTTCAGGTTCATGCGTCGGGATTCGTCCCGACCGAGCTGGCGTGGCCCTCGACCTGGACCGATCGCCTCGACCGTGACCGAACACCGTCGATCCCCGGGCACGAGCTGGCCGGAGTGGTCAGCGCCCTCGGCTATGGCACGACGGGGCTGTCGGTGGGACAGCGGGTCTTCGGCCTCACGGACTGGACTCGCGACGGCACCCTGGCGGAGTACGTGGCCGTCGAGGCACGCAATCTCGCACCGCTGCCGGGAGACGTCGACTTCACGGTGGGCGCATCCCTGCCGATCTCGGGCCTGACAGCGTGGCAGGGACTGTTCGAGCACGGCCGCCTTCAGGCGGGCCAGAGCGTCCTCGTGCACGGCGCGGCCGGCGCAGTCGGCTCGATGGTGACGCAGCTCGCACGAGAGGCCGGCGCCCACGTCATCGGCACCGGACGCGCCGCCGACCGTCAGACGGTGCTCGACTTCGGAGCGCAGGAGTTCGTCGACCTCGAGAACGACGCCCTGGAAGACGTCGGCGAAGTCGATCTGGTTTTCGATGTCATCGGCGGCGACATCGGGAAGCGGTCCGCAGGCCTGATTCGAGCCGGAGGAACACTGGTGTCCATCGTCGGGCCGGCCGAGGCGCGGCCCGCCGACGGCCTGGCGGTCGATTTCGTCGTCGAGGCCGATCGTGCCCAACTGAGTGAGATCGTCCAGCGGGTCCGGGATGGGCGACTGCGGACAAACATCGGCAAGGTGGCAGCCCTCGACGACGCCGTTGCCGCCTTCAACCCGACCGACCGGATCAAGGGCAAGACGATCATCGGCGTTCGTCCATAAGGAGGTCGAGACAGCGACCCCCGTTACGTCGTAATGGGGACTAATTCAGAGAGGTATTCAAATGAAAGCGATCGTGGTGACGGACCAGGCCGCCGGGCCGACCTCCATGCCGCAAACCGGGTCCAGGACGGTCTCAGCCATGATGGCCATCTCCTTGTTGGTGGGATTCGTGCGCATCATGGATTGGCGGGCCGGAATCCCTCGGCTCAGCAGCTCCGGGGAGACGGAGGCTCTTGAGGAGCACGGCGTTGGTGGCGACGAGGAAGCTGGAACCAGACATCGAGAGAGCCGCCCATTCGGGTCGGAGCACCCACCCAAGTGATGGGGAGAGCAGCCCGGCGGCGATAGGAAGGGCCAGGCTGTTGTAGCCGACGGCCCAGCCGAGGTTCTGGCGCATCTTGCGTAGTGTGCCCCGGCCGATGCGGATGGCAATGGGAACGTCGAGGGGGTCGGAGCGCATCAGGACAACGTCTGCGGTCTCGATGGCGACGTCGGTTCCGGCTCCGATGGCGATGCCCAGGTCGGCGGTGGCGAGGGCGGGGGCGTCGTTGACCCCGTCTCCGACCATGGCCACCTTTTTGCCCTGGGCTTGGAGTTGGGCCACCTTGCCTGCTTTGTCTCCAGGTAGCACTTCGGCGATGACGGTGTCGATGCCGAGCTGGCTGGCTATGCGGTCGGCGGTGGCTTGGTTGTCGCCGGTGAGCATGACGACCTCAATGCCCAGGTCGTGGAGGTCGCGGATCGCCTCGGCGGAGGTCTCGCGTGCCGCGTCGGCGATGCCGATGACCGCGGCGGCGTTCCCATCCACGGCGGCAAGGACCGCTGTCCGCCCACCGGCGGCCAGCTCATCGCGTCGCGGGCCGAGGTCGCCGAGTCCAACACCCTCCCGCTCCATAAGCCGGAGATTGCCGACAACCACCCGGTGACCGGCAACGGTCGCGATGGCACCGTGGCCGGGCACGTTTTCAAAGGCCTCCGCACGGGCATCCTCGGCGCCTTGCGCGGTCGCATAGCGGACCACTGCCTCGGCCAGAGGATGCTCCGATTCTCGCTCCACCGCGGCGACAAGAGCTAACACGTCGGCGGGAGCTCCGTCGGTGATGAAGTCGGTCACCTCAGGTTCGCCTTTGGTCAGCGTGCCCGTCTTGTCCAACACAACGGTGTCGATGCGTGCCGATGTCTCGACCGCAGTGGCGTTCTTGAACAGAACCCCCCGGCGGGCGCCCATCCCGGTGCCCACCATGATGGCGGTGGGCGTGGCCAGACCGAGGGCGTCGGGACAGGTGATCACAACTACGGTGATGGCAAAGAGCAGCGCGGTAGGGAACGTCTCACCGGCTAGCAGCCAGCCGCCAAGGGTGAGCCCTCCGCCGATGAGAGCGACGAAGACCAGCCAGAAGGCAGCTCGGTCGGCTAGACGCTGCCCGGGCGCTTTCGAATTCTGTGCTTCCTGGACCAGCTGGGCGATCTGAGCCAGAGCGGTATCGGCGCCCACCTTCGTTGTCCGAACCCGGAGGGTGCCGTTCTTGTTGATCGTTGCTCCCACCACCTCGGCGGCGGGCTGTTTGTGGACTGGGAGGCTTTCCCCGGTCACCATCGACTCGTCGACCTCGGACTCGCCATCCTCAACCTTCCCGTCGACCGGGATCCTGGCGCCGGGACGGACCAGCAGCAGGTCTCCCACTGCCACTTCGGCAGTGGGGACCTCTAATTGGTCTCCGTCGCGGATCACCACGGCCATCGGCGGGGCCAGGTTCATGAGGGTGCGGATGGCGTCGTTGGCGCCACCGCGGGCTCGCATCTCGAACCAGTGGCCTAACAGGACGAACACGGCCAGCATGGCCGCTGCCTCGTAGAAGACTTCACCACCACCGGTGAGAGTCACCACCAGGGAGTAGACCCAACCAGCGCCGATCGCCACTGCCACCAAGACCATCATGTCCAGGGTTCGTCGACGCAACGCCGCAGCGGCACCGTCGAAGAAGATCCACCCCGACCAGAACACCACCGGCAAGCTCAGCAGGAGGGCAAACACATCATCGCGAAGACCGAACGGTGTACCTACCGTGAAGCCGAGGGTTTCGCGACCCAGCGGTGAGTACAGGACGATGGGGATGGTGAAGATCAGCGCCACCAGGAACCGGTTGCGCATGTCTGTCACCATCGCCTCCATCGACATCTCACCGTGACTGCCATGGCCCATGACTGCATGCGGCGACCGATCCTCACCCGGTTCGGCCTTTGGGGCTTCGACGTAGCAGAGGTGGTCGGGGACCGACTCTCCTGCGCAGTGGTAGCCGCATTCGATCACCCGCTCCCGGAGCGACTCGGCCGTAGTGGCCACCGGGTCAAAAGTGACGGTTGCCGTTTGGGCGACCGGGTTGGATTCGACTTCCAGCACTCCGGGTTGGCGCCCGAGAAACGATTCGACCTTGGTCTTCTCCGAGGCGAACTGCATGCCCCCGACCTGGAGCACGACTGCTTCGGGGTGCACGTGAGTGTGCGTGTGAGTGCTCATTGCGTCTCCTGTCCCACAACCGTCACGGGTCAGTGGGCTCTTCGGACCCTTTGAAACCTAGCGAGACGAACCCGGCGTGGGCCACCCTCACCGCCGCCAGCCCAGGATGCTCTCCCTCGACCACGTGTGGAACCGGCCTGGTGGTCGCCGGAAGGAACGCAGTTGTGTTGCCTCGATCGACGCCTCGGCATTTTCGAAGCCGGTGAGGGCGCGATGGCGCCGATGTTCTCGGGTATAACAATCGCTCGTTATGTACCTGGTAGGTGCGGTAAACCTCCCGGTCATACCGCACGGACAAACCGTCGCAGACCCGCCCCACAACTGCCCCACAAACGACCTCATCCCACGCGGATGTCCAGCTCAGGTAGGGTATCCAAGAGGCGGCGCATCTATGAAAAGGATGAGGTCCATAGCTCCGTCCGAGGGGCCAGCCGTCGACTCCACGATCGTTCGCCATCCTCCCCGATGGTGCCTCAAGCAGCGCACTTCAGTCCGTAGCGCACGTTTGCGCGAGACTCGGGCAGCGACAAGTGGCCTCGACGGGCGCGACGAGCAATCTTCTGCGCGAGGTTGGTTACTGTCCAACCGTCTGGGCGCGCATCCGGGTCGCGGCGGACTGTAGAAAGACGACATGGGAAACGAGCCCACTATCGAGAGCAGCCGCATTGACAGCAGCAGTCACGAACTCCTGACCCGACTGTCACGGCTCGGCGCGGACACGTTCGGATACAAAGCCAAGCTCAGCGTGGACAAGGAGCTCGCCCAGCTGTTGCGGCTGCGCGTAGCCCAGATCAACAACTGCACCTACTGCCTCATCCGGCACTACGAAGCGGCACGAGACTTGGGCACATCACAAACAAGGCTCGACACGCTCACCGCCTGGTGGGAGACACAACTCTTCTCTCCT
>Ga0256867_10000071_pt1 | contig 34976 bp, 33 predicted proteins | sample RVTome_15_FD_185939 | JGI IMG/M metagenome (GOLD analysis project Ga0256867, IMG submission 185939) | Soil microbial communities from uranium-contaminated site in the Upper Colorado River Basin, Wyoming, United States - RVT150D86 (HiSeq) ... | reverse complement strand
AACCACCCGGGCGACGCCATCCGTGTCCTCCATGAGGGCGCTCTCGGTGATCTCGAGGTGGAGCCTCGCGGGATCGGTGGCCGTCTCCTCCAGGGCCGCGCGTACCTCCTCGACTAGCTCGGGGGCGGCGAGCTGGTGGGCCGACAGGTTCAGCGACAGCCACGTCTTCCGCCCGAACCGGCGCCACCTTTCGGCCTGCCGGCACGCCTCTTCGAGGACCCACCGGCCGATCGGGACGATGAGCCCGCTCTCCTCGGCCACGGGGATGAACTCCCCCGGCAGGACCAGCCCTCGCTCCGGGTGATTCCACCGTAGGAGGGCCTCCACCCCCACGATCCTTCCGTCCAGGATCGACACCGCGGGCTGGTAGTGGAGCCGGAATTCCTCCCGCTCCATGGCTCGGTGGAGGGCGCTCTCCATCGAGAGCCGCTGTGCCGACCGGGTCCGCATGGTCTCGTCGAATACCTGGTGGGGGCGGGCCCACCGCTTGGCGCGGTACATCGCGGTGTCCGCGGCCCGCAGGAGGTCCTCGGGGGAGAGGCTCTCGGCCGCCAGGGCGATCCCCGTGGAGGCCGTGACGTAGACGTCGTCGCCGTCGACCTTGAACGGGGCCGAGACCGCCTGGGCCAGCCGCTCCGCGATCGTCACCGCCTGGGCCTCGCTGCGGACGGCCCGGCACAGGACCGCGAACTCGTCGCCTCCGAACCTGGCCACCAGGTCCGTTGGCCGGATGGCGTCGTGGAGGCGGGCCCCCACCTCCGCCAGGAGCCGATCCCCGGCCTCGTGTCCCATGCTGTCGTTGACGACCTTGAACCGGTCGAGGTCGAGGAACAGCACCGCCAGGTTGCCCGCGCCCGGACCGGCCTGCGCCTCGACAAGGCTCTCCACGAACGACCGGCGGTTCGGGAGGCCGGTGAGCGGATCGACCACGGCCTGCTCGATCAGCTGGTTCTCGAACCGCTTCCGGTCGCTGATGTCGATGTGGCAGACGACGGCGCCGTGGTCCACCCCGGACAGAGGGGTGACCCGCAGGCTGAACCAGCCCTCTCCGCCGAGCGGATGGCACCGGTAGTCCATAACGAACTCCTCCCGGGCCCTTCCCAGGATGGCCCGGATGCCCTCCGCCGCCGCCAGAGCCTCCAGCGAAGCCGATCGCTCGCATACTTCCAGGTAGTTCGCTCCGGGGCCGGCGGCCTTCGGATCGGCCCCCGCGTCCTCGCCGAACCGTCGCCACGCCCGGTTGACGGCCACGATGGCCCCGTCGGCGTCGAGGACGGCCGTGGGGGACACCAGCGAGTCGAGGACGTCGCGGCTGAATCGCTCACGCTCTCGCAGGGCCGCCTCCATCCGCTTTCGCTCCGTGATGTCCTCGAGCTGGGCCACGAAGTAGAGAGGCCGGCCGGAGCGGTCCGAGGCCAGGACCCGGCTTTGGACGGTCCACGCCACCCCGCCGTCCGGGCGGACCAGCCGGCTCTCCTCCCGGAAGGTCGGGGGTCCACCGTCGAGCGCAGTCCGCTCGTGCGTCAGCAGGACGTCGATGTCCGTTGGGTGCGTGACGTGCTGCCAGGAGGCGCCGATGAGCTCCTCGGCCGTTCGGCCGGCCAGCTCGCACATGGCCCGGTTGACCCGGAGGTGCTTGCCGTCCGGCGCGATGAGGGCCATGGGGACCACGGCCTGCTCGAACGCCTCCCTGAACGGATCGGAGTGGTCGATGCCGGGGGCGAACCCGACCGTGGCGAAATCGCCGGGAGGCTGGCCCGGATCGTGATCCGGCTCGAGCGCGGGGGCCGCGCGATCGGGTGAAGGCATGGACTTCCATTGGTATCGGCCCCGGGAGGGCGGTGCCGCATAGTCAGTCTGGGTCATCGCCGGGTGGGGCATTCGGGGTTCGGGCCGGTGGGCCGTTCGCCGGACCGACCGGGATCCTCCACCCGCTCCCGAGTATCCTGCAGACCGTGATCCAGGACCTACCGCTCACTCCGCCGCTCCCGCTGGGATCGTCGGTCCCGGCGGCCCTGGCCATCGTCGGGGCCGCTCTCGGGTTCGAGGGGTCCCGGTGAAGCCGGGGCGGATCCTGCTCGGCCTGGTCCTCATCGCCCTCGGCGTGCTGTTCTTGCTCGACCGGGCCGGCGCCCTCGAGGCAGGCGAGGCGATCCGCGACTGGTGGCCGGTGGCCATCATCGCCGTGGGGGCCCTCCAGCTGTTCGACCGGCCCCGGTCGCTCCTCGGCCCGGTCATCGTGATCGGTGTCGGCGTGGTGCTCCTCCTGTTCACCACGGACGTGGTGAGGGGCTCGGTGTTCGCAGTGTTGTGGCCGGCGCTGCTCATCGCCATCGGGGTCGGCATCCTGTTCCGCCACGGTGGGGGTCCTCGGGTCTCGGCGGAGGGCTCATCGGAGGACCTGGTTCGGGCCACGGCTGTGTTCGGCGGGCACGAGGTAGCCAGCCGGTCGGCCGCCTTCAGGGGCGGTTCGGCGACGGCCGTGTTCGGCGGGGTCACGCTGGACCTGCGTGATGCCCGGCTGGATCCCGAGGGGGCCCGGATCGACGTCACCGCGATCTTCGGCGGCGTGGAGATCCTCGTCCCGAGGGGATGGCGTGTCACGACCAGTGGCACGCCGATCCTGGGAGGCATCGACAACAAGACCGCCGGGGAGGCCGCGGGGGGTCCGGAGCTCCTGATCGACGCTCTGGCGATCCTAGGCGGGGCCGACATCAAGCACGAGCGGTGACCACCGCCGCGCTCCGTCGGCCGCCCGGCCCGCGGATCGGCCGGCTCGAGGCGGTCCGAGCCTTCAGGACCGACGTCCTCAGGCTCTTCGAACGCGCCGCGTCCCACGGTGACGTGGCTTTCTTCCGAGCCGGACCGTTCGGCGTATACGCCCTCAGCCATCCCGACCTCGTGCGCGACGTCCTGGTCGTTCGGCACCGCGACGTCATGAAGGGCCGGGGCCTCCAGGCGCTGAAGGTTCTGCTGGGGGAGGGGCTCCTGACGAGCGAGGGCGACGTCCATCGACGACAGCGACGGACGATCCAGCCGATCTTCCGCCACGAGCGGATCCGCGGATACGGCGAGGTCATGGTCGAGCAGGCCGAACGGCTCACCGCGGGCTGGGAGGACGGCGCCACCGTGGACGTCCACGAGGAGATGTACCGGCTCACTCTCGCCATCGTGGGGCGGACGCTGTTCGATCGGGACATCGAGGCCGAGGACGCCCGGGAGGTGAGCGAGGCCCTGAACACCGGCCTGGAGCTGTTCGACCGGCTGATGTCCCCGTTCGCCCCGCTCCTCTCCCGGCTGCCGCTACCGAACACCGTCCGTCTGAACCGGGCCAGGGACAGGCTCGACAGGATGATCTACCGGATGATCGAGGAGCGTGGCCGAGCCGGCACCGGCGACGACCTCCTGTCGCTTCTGCTGCGGGCTCGGGACGAAGAGGGGGACGGCGCCCGGATGTCGGACCGCCAGGTCCGGGACGAGGCCATGACGATCTTCCTGGCCGGCCACGAGACGACCTCGGTGGCTCTCACGTGGACTTGGTACATGCTCTCGCAGCACCCCGAGGCCGAGGCCGCGCTCCGGGCCGAGCTCGACGACGTCCTCGGCGACCGGCCGCCGACGGTCGATGACCTTCACCGGCTCACGTACGCGGAGTGCGTCCTCACCGAGTCGATGCGTCTGTACCCGCCGGCGTACGTGCTCGGGCGAACGGCGCTCGTGGACCTGGACCTGGGCGGCTACCGCGTGCCGAAGGGCGCCACGATGCTGGCGAGCCAGTGGGTTATCCATCGAGATCCGCGATGGTTCGATGACCCGCTGGCCTTCCGGCCGGATCGGTGGACGCCCGAGCTCCGGGCCTCGCTACCCCGATACGCGTACTTTCCGTTCGGCGCGGGCCCCCGGATCTGCATCGGGGAGCCCTTCGCCTGGATGGAGGGCGTGCTCCTTCTGGCGGCCATCGCTCACAGGTGGCGGATGCGCCTGGTCTCGGGCCACCCGGTCACGCCACGCCCGAAGGTCACGCTCCGGCCGGCCCACGGCATGCGGATGACGCTCCGGCGCGCGATACCCTAGACACGATGGACTACGAGCGGGCCCTGGTGGTCTTCGCCCATCCCGACGATGCCGAGTTCCTGTGCGGCGGCACGATCGCGCTTTGGACGGAGGGCGGGACCGAGGTCGACTACGTGTGCGCCACCGACGGTTCGGCCGGGTGGAACGGCCCCGACCGGGGCCGGGACGAGATCGCCTCGACCCGTGCCGACGAGCTCAGGGCGGCGGCGGACGTGCTCGGGGTGAAGGAGGTGCGGTTCCTCGGGTTCGTGGACGGCTCGCTCCAAGCGAACCTTGACCTCCGACGAGCCGTCACCCGCGAGGTGCGGCGGTCCCGCCCTGACGTGATCGTGGCCCCCGATCCATCGATGCTGTGGTCGGGTCGCTCCTACATCAACCACCCGGACCACCGGGCCGTGGGCGAGGCGGTTCTGGCCGTGGTGGCCTGCGACGCCCCCACCCGGCCCCAGTTCCCCGAGCTCCTCGACGAGGGCCTGGAGCCGTTCAAGGTAAACGGGCTGTGGCTATCCACCGAGCATCGCGAGGCCGACACGAAGATCGACATCGGGGCCACGATCGACCGCAAGGTCGAGGCCCTCCGGGCGCACGCGAGCCAGATCGCCAACATGGGTGAGTTCGACGTCGACGCCCGGATCCGCGAGTGGGCCGCCGCGATCGCCGACGAGGATGGGATGGAGTACGCGGAGGCCTTCCGCACATTCCACCTGGAGGACTGATGGCCGACGAGGAACAGCCCGAACCGCTGGAGGGAGAGGAGCGGGAGAACATCCAGGCGGACCTGGATGACCTTGAGTCCATGCGCGGGGCGTTCGAGCCCCAGGGGACCAAGGGCGTGGTTATCGCCTGCCCCGACTGCGGGTCCGACCACTACTACGGTTGGGAGCTCCTCCAGGAGAGCCTTCAACACATGCTGGCCACCGGCGAGCCCCGGATGCACGAGCCGGCCTTCGAGCCCAAGGAGGAGGACTACCTACTGTGGGACTACGGGAAAGGCTATGTGGATGCGCTGGCCGACACCGGGCTGAACGGCGGCGCGGCGGTGGACGTCGGGTCCTGCCCGTGGTGCGAGGCGCCGATCGAGCCGCATTTCGCGTTCTGCCCCCGTTGCGGTAGGCCGACGGCACCGGCCCGACTGTTGGCCGAGCTGGTTCGCCGGGGGATGGAAGAGCGAGAAGCTCGCGCCCTGCTGGTGAAGGCGGGTTTCGAGCCGTTCGGCCCCGCCCGCTAGGAGTCCCGGCGGCCTCGCCCAGCCAGCACCAGGGCGGTGCCGAGGGCGATGAGCAGGAGTGGCCACAGCCATGCCGTCCCGACCGCGATTACCTCGATCCCGTCGAGGAGGAACACCAACCCGGCCAGGACGAAGAACACCCCGGCCCCTACGTTGATGCGGTCGATCATCGAACCACCGTCACTTCGCCTATGCCGATCGAAAGCTCGATGTCGAGCGAGGTGGCGGCCGAGTCGAACCCGTTGTCGGCGTGGTCGAGCTCCGACCCGAAGCCCCCGTCCTGTTCGCCGAGGACTTCGACCTGGCCGATCCCGGACTCGGCGTGCACCCGGACCGGGAGGTCCTCGGGGAGCTCCACACGCAGCTCGCCGATCCCGACCTCGGCCGATACCTCCACGGGTCCGGTGGGGGCGATCCCCGAGAGGTCCAGGACGAGCTGGCCTACGCCCAGCTTCTGGTCCCGCAGGGGCTCGGAACCGGTGACCTCGATCCGACGTTGCCCCACGCCGCCACCGACGTCGCCCGCGGAGGCTGCGGCCGAGAGCACCGTCAGCACTACACCCAGGGCGATCAGCCCGCCCTGCCGGTGCCGCCGGGCCGAAGCGATCAGGATCACGCCCACCACCACCAGCGCCGCCGGGAGCAGCACGTCGAAGGAGATCTCGACGACGTCGAGGGTGTCCAGGAGCCAGGCCCCGCCGGCCACGATGAGCAGCACCCCGAGGGCGATCCCGGCCAGCGATGCTCCGGACCTGGGCTCCGGCGCTGGGGTCTCTGGCTCGCTCATTGCCGAGTGCCTCGGTACAGGACGGCAACGCCCACCGCCAACAGCACCATGGGCCCGACCACCCGGTCGAACCAGGGGACAAGCCGGTCGATCAGCAGCACCCCGCCGAGGGCGATGAGGCCCACCCCCACGAACCACCACAGGTCGCCCCGGGGCTCGGCCGCCGGCCCCAGGTCCTCGCCCTCGGCCTGCTCCGGGATGGCGATCCAGGCGATCACGTATAGGAGGAAACCCGCGCCGCCGGTGACAAGCAGGAGCACGAAGGCGATCCGGAGCATCACGGGGTCGATCCCCAGGTAGCGCCCCAGGCCGCCGCACACCCCGGCGATCACCTGGTCCGTTCGGCTCCGGCGGAGCACCCGCCCCCGGGTGGAGCGCTGATCGGTCACGGCTCCAGCCTAGCGACCGGACTCTGATGGAACCAACGAGGGGTGCTCAGGACCGGAAAGCGGCCAGGGCCGGGTAGTCCTCGGGCCCCGAGGTGAAGTGGTCATACAGGCTCACGCCGATCGCTCCTCGGTTCCGGGCCGCAGCGGCGAACGCCCGGACCTCCTTCCGGTTGAGCTCGTCGGCGATCCCACCGATCGCGTGGATCCTGGTGCGGGGGTCGCCGGTGCCGTCCACGATCTGCTCGACGTTCCGGGCAAGGTGCCGTCGGGCCGCCTTGGCGCCGGACGACCGGCCGCCGAAGTAGATCATCGGCACGAACACGTCGTACCAGCGGTCCAGGGCCGCGTACGGGAACTGCCCGCCCCACTCGTAGAACCAAGGCGGGGTGATGGCCCCCAGCGGGTACCGGGCCCCGGCGGCCTTCCGGATCCGCTTCGACAGCTCCACGATCAGGCGGTTCCGCCGCTCCACCGGGTTGACGACCCGGGCCTCGATGTCGAGGGCGAACGAGTCGAAGGTCTGGCCCGTGGCGCTCTCGAACCGGATGGCCGCCACCGAGCGCTTCCGGTCGCGGTGGAGGTTGTCGAAGTCCGGCAGGTACCAGGCCACGATCTTGAGGCCGTTCGCGTGGGCAGCGTCGATCCACCGTGACATGATCTGCGGCCGGAACAGGTCGTTTTTGCACTTGTAGTTGCAGGTCTCCAGGAACAGGGTCCGGGCCCCGGCCGCGGCGATGGCCGCCGCGGTTCCCTCCGGATCCGCCCATCCCGCGTCGTCGAAGATGTCGACCCAGGCCCCCACCCCTCGGTACGAGCCGAGCTTCACCTTCGCCGCGGCCGCGGGGGGCGCCAGCGGCGGGAACGCCAGGGCGGCGGCCACCATGGTCGCCACCAGGCGGAAGCGGGTGGAGGGGATGGACATGCCGGTCAACTCTACCGGTTCGGCCGCGAACCGTCGGGCGCGCTCACGGCTTCCGGAGCTGGCGCCACGCCGCCGGCCCCGAGGTGAACGCGTCGTACAGGCTCGTTCCCAGCACGCCGTGCCGCCGGTCCGTTCGGACGACGGCCCGGACCTCCCGGCCGCCCAGATCCTCCGCCAGTCCTCCGATGTCGTGGATCGGGAATGCCGGGTCGCCGGTCTGCCGCCGGATCAGGCGGATGTTCCGACGCGTGTGGACCCGGGCCACGCTCGGTCCGCGGCCGCGGACCGAGAAGTAGTTCATGGGGAGGAAAACGTCGTAGTGACTGCTCAGCGCCCGGTACGGGAACGGCCGCCACGAGAAGAACCACGGCGGGGTGATGGCCCCCATCCCGTACCCACGCCCCACCCGCTCCCGGAGCCTGCGCGACAGGGCCACGAGCCGGCGGTTCCGGACGCCCACCCGTACCTCCATGGCCTCGATGTCGAGGGCGAACGAATCGAACCGATGGCCGTCGCCCGTTCGGAACCGGATCGCAGCCAGGGAGCGCTGGAGGTCTCGCTTCGGACGGACGAAGCCGGGGAGATACCACGACACCACCCGCATCCCGCGCCGGTGGGCGGCCCGGAGGAGGCGGGCCATCCGGGTCGGCCGGAACAGGGCCTCGTCGCAGTTGAAGTGGCACGTCTGCAGGTAGATGGTTCGGACCCCGCGGCGCCGGAGATCCACCGTCGTTCGGACAGGGTGGTTCCAGGCCCGATCGTCGTGGATGTCGATCCACGCCCCCAGCCCCCGGTAGGGGGCCACCTTGCCGGGGCCGGCCTTGCCGGGCACCGCGGAGGCCGGCGCTGCCGGGGTAAGGGCGAGCGAGCAGGCGAGGGCGAGCCCGAGGGCACCCCTCCGGGGTCGGTGGCCGGGTGGCACTTGGCGCGCCAGCATACAGGGACCGGCTCGAGATGCAAGAACCCTTCGACCGGTTCGAGCGTTTGCCTGATCCGCTCAGGCGACGGGAGGCTCCAGCACGCAGTCGGCGGGGGCCTTGTCGGGGCGGAGGCCCTTGAACGAGGGGGCCCGCAGCTTCCCCACCCTGGTCATCTCCAGGTACTCCACCTCGCACACCAGCTCCGGCCGTACCCATCGAGAACCCTTGACCGCGGCCAGGTCCGGGTCGCCGATGGGCGGCTCGGGCTGCTCCAGGGCCGTCAGGCGCTTCAGGAGGTCTCTCAGCACCCCCCCCGTGAACCCGGTCCCCACCTGGCCGATCCACACGAGCTCGCCGTCCCGGTACGCTCCCAGGAGGAGCGCCCCGAACGTGACCCCCCGCGATCCCGTCCCCGGAGTCCACCCGAGGATCAGGCAGTCCTGCTGGTTCGTGGCCTTGATCTTCCGCCAGTCCTTCGTCCGCCGGCCGGGCACGTACGGGCTCCCCAGGCGCTTGCCCACGATCCCCTCGAACCCGAGTTCCTTGGCGGACTCGAAGAACGAGGTGCCCTCCCCCTCCACCACGAAGGTGAGAGCCACGGGGCCGGTGACGGTGACGACCTCCTCCAGGAGGCGCCGACGCTCCTCGAGAGGCTCCCGGGTGAGGTCGCGGCCGTCGAGCCACAGGAGGTCGAAGGCGAATAGCACCACCGGCACCTGTCGCCGGGCCCGATCAATGTCCTTCGGTGCGGTCAGGTTCATCCGCTGTTGGAGCCGCTCGAACGACGGGCGCCCCTGCTCGTCCGCGGCCACGATCTCCCCGTCGATCACGGCATTCACCACGTTGACGAACCGGGCCAGGCTGTCGAGCTCGGGGTAGATGGCGGTCTGGTCGCGGCCGGTCCTGGAGACGAGCCGGGTTCCGTCCGTGGCCACGTAGGCCAGGGTCCGGATGCCATCCAGCTTCGGCTCGAACCGCCAGTTCGGGTCGTCGAAGGGCCGGTGGCCGCCCTCGGCCAGCATCGGGGCCAGCATCGGCGGCGACTCCGGTTGCTCGGCCGCCGAGCGCTTCGACAGGAACACGAGCCAGTCGGTGCGGGTCTTGACCAGGTGGTACTCGCCGCGGTGGCGCCGCCCCTCCAGCCGGAACGTGACCTTGTCGTCCTTCCATTCGAGGGCCTCGTACCGGCCCCGGTCGAAGATCCGGACCTCGCCCGCCCCGTACTGTCCCTCGGGGATCCACCCCTCGAAGTCCCCGTACTCGATCGGGTGGTCCTCCGTGTGGACCGCCAGCCGCTTGTCGTCGGGGTTCGTGGGTAGGCCCCGGGGCACGGCCCACGACGCCAGGACACCGTCGTGCTCCAGCCGGAGGTCGTAGTGGAGCCTGGTGGCGTCGTGCTTCTGGATCACGAACAGCTCGTCGTTACCCGGCTTGACCTCGGGCGGCGGCTCCGGCGTCACGTCGAACCGCCGCTTCCGCTCGTACTCGGCCAGCTTCTCCCGAGACTCACGCGCCTCGGCCGGCCGGGCGCGCCTTCCGGGAGCGGAGGAGCTCCCCTCCGGCGACCCGGCCGGCCGCTCCGGTGGGGGACCGTCGTTGTCGGTCACCTCGATGCCCATGGCTGCGAAGGCCTCCCGGGGATCCACGGGGTCGTCGAGGACGCCGCGGAACAGGTCGCCGACCTCAGCCAGGCGGTCGTGGAGGGTGACGATGGTGAAGTGGTGGGGGCGGACGTCCCCGGCCTCGACCTCCTCCCACGTGAGCGGGGTGGACACCGTGGCGCCCGGTTCCGGCCGGACCGAGTACACGGCGGAGATGTTCGCCCCCCGCCGGACCATGTTGTGGTCGATGAACACGCCCCGGCGCTTGGATATCTGGTAGTCCATGGTCACCCGGTCGGGGTCCGCCCCCCGGATCGCCTGGCCGACCGCGCCGACGAACGCCCGGGCTTCCTCGTACGTGGGCTTCGGGTCCAGCCCGACGTAGATCTGCATCCCGGTCGCTCCCGAGGTCTTCGGGTAAGAGGGCAGCCCGAGGTGGCCCAGGGCCGTCCGGACGTGCAGGGCCACCGCCATGACGTCCTCGAACGTAGCCGGCTCGAACGGGTCGAGATCGAAGAACAGGTAGTCGGGCCGGTCGATCGAATCGCACCGGGAGTGGAGGGGGTGGAACTCGATGGCTCCCAGGTTCGCCACGAACAGGATCCCGGCGGGGTCCTCGGCTACCAGGAAGTCGTTGAAGCCCTCCTCGGCCTCCTCGCTCTCCACCCGGCACCGGCCCATCCAGTCCGGCGTGTGCGACGGCGCGTTCTTCTCGTAGAAAAAGGGCCCCGCGATGCCGTCCGGCATCCGCTTCATCGTGAGCGGCCGGCCCTCGAGGTAGGGGAGCAGGGTGGGAGCCACGTTGTGGTAGAAGGCCAGGAGGTCGCCCTTCGTGTAGCCCTCCTCCGGCCAGAACACCTTGTCGAGGTTCGACAGGCGGAGGCGGCGGCCGCCTTCCTCCAGCCACCAGTGCTGGCCGTCGCGCTCCGCGGGGAGGGGCCGCGGCGTCTCGACGGTGAAGGCGGGGCCTCTTCGGCGCTTGGACGGCATGCGGGGAGGGTATCGAGTTCGAGGGGTTTCGGGCCCCCCAGCGATACAATCGAGGCTCCAACCGGCTCTGGAGGTCCCCATGAAGACGATGTGGAGGGGCGCCATCTCCTTCGGGCTCGTTTCGATCCCGGTCCGGGTGTACACGGCCACGGAGGAGAAGACCCTGAGGTTCAACCAGCTGCACGAGAAGGACCACGGCAGGATCAAGTACAAGCGGGCCTGCTCGAAGGACGGCGAGGAGGTGCCCTTCGACGAGATCGTCAAGGGGTACGAGTACGAGAAGGACCGGTACGTGATCCTCGACGACGAGGACTTCGAGGCCGTGCCGGTCGAGTCCACCCGGACGATCGACATCGCCCAGTTCGTCGACCGCTCGGAGATCGACCCGATCTACTACAAGAAGACCTACTACCTCGGGCCCGAGGAGGCCGGGGTGAAGGCCTACCAGCTTCTGCGGGACTCCCTCCGTGAGGGCGGGAAGGTGGGGATCGCCAAGGTCTCCTTCCGGGACAAGGAGCACCTGGCGGCGGTGCGTCTCATGGACGAGGTGCTGGTCCTGGACACGATGTTCTGGCCCGACGAGATCCGCGAGGCCGAACTGCCCGGGCTCGAGAAGGAGGCCAAGGTCTCCGACCGCGAGCTACAGATGGCCGAGAGCCTGATCGAGAACCTCACGGAGTCGTTCGACCCGACCGCGTACCGGGACGAGTACCGGGAGGCCCTCCTGGAGATCGTGGAGAAGAAGGTGGCCGGCGAGGAGATCGAGGTGATCGAGGCGCCGGAGCCCTCCAAGGTCGTCGACCTCATGGAGGCCCTGAAGCAGAGCGTCGAGCAGACGACCAAGAAGAGGGCCCCGGCGAAGAAGACCCAGGCGCGACGCCGCAAGGCCGCGTCCTAGACCTCGAGTGGCCGAGCAGCCGTTCGCCATCGAGCCGCTGGACCGCCCGCGCGCCTACCGGGTCTCCGGGCCGCTCGACGTGCCGTCCGCGGGCGGCCTGCACGAGCTCCTCGACGAGCTGTGCCGGACGCCGGGCGACATCGCGCTCGACCTCTCCGGCGTGACGTTCATGGACAGTAGCGGGCTCCGAGCCGTGATCCAGGCGTGCATGGGTCTGGGCAAGACCGGCTCGGTCCACATCGTGGACCCCAGTGAGCAGGTCCGCCGCCTCCTGGACCTCTCGGGCGTCGAGGCCAACGTGGACAACCTCGTGGTGGAGTGAGGCCCCGGAGTTAACCGGCCCGAAACACGGCGGCAATCCCGGGGAAACCTTCGTCCCCTACAACCGGTGCCAGCCGAAGACGGGAGGAGGGGCTCATGCCCGAGATCGACGCCGGCGACACCGCCTGGTTGCTCACGTCAACCGCGCTGGTGATGTTCATGACCCCGGGGCTCGCGCTGTTCTACGGCGGGCTGGTCCGTGCCAAGAACGTGTTGGGCACGATCATGCAGTCGTTCGCCGCCCTCGGCGTGGTTTCGGTCCTGTGGGTGCTGATCGGCTACACGCTGTCCTTCGGCCACTCGATCGGTGGGGTGATCGGGGGGCTGGACTTCCTGGGGTTCCGGGGCGTGGGTCAGGCTCCCAGCGCCGCGTACGCGACCTCCACGCCCCACATCGCCTTCGCCACGTACCAGATGATGTTCGCCGTCATCACCCCCGCCCTCATCACCGGGGCTGTAGCCGAGCGGATGCGCTTCTCCGCCACCGTCCTGTTCCTGGGCCTATGGTCCGTCCTCGTGTATGCGCCCCTGGCGCACTGGGTGTGGGGCGGCGGCTGGCTCGGACGGCTCGGCGCGGTGGACTTCGCGGGTGGCACCGTGGTGCACGTCAACGCGGGCGTGGCCGCCCTGGCCGCGATCGTCGTGCTCGGCCGGCGCCGAGGTCACGGCAAGGAGGCGTTCGTCCCCCACAACGTGCCGATGGTCGTCACCGGGGCGGCCATCCTGTGGTTCGGCTGGTTCGGGTTCAACGCCGGATCCGCCCTGACGGCCGGCGGGCTGGCCGCCACCGCGCTGGCGAACACGCACGTCGCGGCGGCCGCGGCCATCGTCGGCTGGCTGATACCCGAAGGGGTGCGGCACCGGCGCCCCACCACCGTCGGCGCCGCCACCGGGGCCGTGGCCGGGCTGGTGGCCATCACCCCCGCGGCCGGCTTCGTGGAGCCGTGGGCGGCCATCGTCATCGGCCTGGCTGCCGGCGCGATCTGCTTCCTGGCCGTGGACCTGAAGCCGCGGTTCGGCTACGACGATTCCCTGGACGTGGTCGGGGTGCATATGGTGGGCGGCATCGTGGGAGCCCTGCTCACCGGCCTCCTTGCCAGCGCGGCGGTCGGTGGGATCGATGGTGGGGCGGCGCTCCTCTGGAGGCAGTTCGTCGCGGTGGCCTCGACCCTGGCCGTCTCCTTCACGGTCACGTTGGGGATCCTCAAGGTGGTCGACGCCATCGTTGGTGTCCGGGTCGAGGAGGAGGAGGAGGTCACCGGCCTGGACCTCTCGCAGCACGCCGAGGTCGGGTATACGTTCGGCGATCGAGGTGGCTCGGCGTCGCAGACGGTCACGGTGCCGGAAACGGCGGCCCGGGAGAAGGAGGCGGTTCGGTGAAGCTGGTCACGGCGATCGTAAAGCCGTTCAAGCTCGACGAGGTGAAGGAGGCCCTCCGCGGCATCGGGGTCAACGGCCTCACGGTCACCGAGGTCCAGGGCTTCGGGCGGCAGCGAGGACACACCGAGGTGTATCGCGGCGCGGAGTATCAGGTGGACTTCGTCCCGAAGGTGAAGGTGGAGGTCCTGGCCGACGAGGATCAGGTCCAGCTCGTGGTCGACGCGATCCTGAAGACGGCGCGGACGGGAAAGATCGGCGACGGCAAGATCTTCGTCACTCCGGCCGATCAGGTGTGGCGGATCCGCACGGGGGAGATGGGCCCCGACGCGATCTGATCTGCTCGAGGATCCGGTCGGCCGCCTGACCAGGGCCCTCCGGGCCCTGGAGCTGGCCTACTCTCCCGGCCACCACGGGCGGTGGTCGGCCCGCCGTCGTGCCGATCTGGTGGACGAGGCCGTCGGCGCCCTGGCCGAGGGCCTCGGCCGGGGGGTGGCCGTGGTGGCCCTGGGCGGGTACGGTCGCCGCCTGCTTCTTCCCGGCTCCGACGTCGATCTCATGGTCCTCCATGCCGATCGTCGGGCCCGGCGCGTGGGGGCTGCGGCGGAGCGGCTGTTCTACCCGTTCTGGGACGCGGGCATCGCGCTGGGGCACTCGGTCAGAACCGTGGAGGAGTGCGTGTCATTGGCGGTCGAACGTCTCGACGCGGCTTGCTCGCTACTGGACGCCCGCCCGCTGTGGGGCGAGGTGGCGCTGCTCGGCGACCTGGAGGATCGGCTTCGGCGGCGGCTGGGGAAGGATCCGGGCGGGTTCCTGGACCGCCTTCGCCGGGACGTGGAGGCGCGGAAGGGTCGCTTCCCGTCGTGCTCGACCGACCTGGAGCCGGACCTGAAGGAGGGGTCGGGGGGGCTTCGGGACCTCCATATCGTGGGATGGGCGGGGCGCGTCTCGCCGGATGCCGTGGTCCGACGGGCCGAGGCCGACGCTATTGACGAGGCCGAGGAGTTCCTGGTCCGCCTGCGAAGCGCTCTGCACCTCGAGACCGGGAAGCGGACCGACCGGCTGTTCCTGGACCTCCAGCCCTCGCTGGCTTCCCATTTCGGCTTCCAGGCCACCGTGGGGCTCGGCGCCGTCGACGCGCTGATGCGCTCGCTCTTCCGTCACGCTCGGCTGGTGGAGCACGTCCGGGACCGTGTCTTGGAGCCGCGGGCCGGCGAGGTGGACGTGGCGCGCCCGAGCACACCGGACGAGGTCCTGGAGGCCTTCGCGGCGTCCGCAGCGTCCGGCACCTCGTTGTCGCCGACGGCGCTCGACGCGATCGAGGCCGCCGACCTCGGCCCGGTCCCGTATCCGTGGACCGACCGGGGCCGAAGGGCCTTCCTGGAGATCCTGTCGGCCGGCGAAGCGGGCCGACGGGCCCTGGAGGCCATGGATCGCGGCGACCTGCTGGAACGGTTCCTGCCCGAGTGGGAGCCGGTCCGGTGTCGTCCCCAGCGGGATCCGTACCACCGGTTCGCGGTGGACGTCCATCTCCTGCGTGCCGCCGCCACGGCGTCCGATCTCCTGACAGGCCGCCGCCCTGAAACTCCCTGGGCCGCGAAGGCGGTGGGGGCGCCTGCGCCGCTGCTCCTGGGCACCTTCCTCCACGACATCGGCAAGATCGGCAGGGGCCGTCACGTCCAGATCGGGACCCGGGTGGCCGCGGGTGCGCTTGAGCGGATGGGCGTCGACGGGGCTACCCGAGACGACGCGCTCTTTCTCGTCGAGAATCACCTCCTGCTGGCCGAGACCGCGGTGCGGCGGGACCTCTCGGACGAGAACCTCGTGCTCGACGTGGCGGCCCGGGTGGGGGACCCTCGTCGGCTGGCGATGCTCCTGATCCTCACGCTGGCTGACGCGGAGGCCACAGGGCCGCACGCAGCCTCCCCCTGGCGGCTCGCGCTCGTGCACGAGCTCGCGGGGAAAGTTCGCCACGTCCTCGAGGCCGGGGACATGGGGCCCGACCGGGCCGTCCTCCTCGACCGGCGGCGGGCGGCGGTCCGAGAGTTGTTGGTGGGGGAGCCGGCCGCCGCGGTGGAGCGGTACCTGGACCGCCTCCCTCGTGCTTACCTGACCTCCGTCCCGGCGGGCACGGTCGCCGCGCATCTCCGGCTGGTGGGCCCACCGCTGGCCGCGGCCGAGGTCCGCACGCTGGCGGGCCCCGGGGAGCGACCCGGGACCCACCAGGTCACCGTGGTGGCCGCCGACCGGCCGGGGCTGCTGGCCAGGATCGCCGGTTGCCTGGCGCTCGAGGGACTCGCCATCCTGTCGGCCCGAGCGTTCACCACCGAGGACGGCACGGCCGTGGACCTGTTCGAGGTGACCCCGGCGTTCCATGGCGAGGTGGACGAGGAGCGGTGGCGGGGGTTCCGTCGGACGCTCCGCCGCGCCCTGGAGGGGCGGGTCACGCTGGAGCACCGGGTCCGGGAGAAGCGCCGCCATTACCCGCCCCCCTCGACGGAGGTCCCATCGCGGGTCCGGATGCTGAACGATGCCTCGGCGTTCTCCACCGTGATCGAGGTGGAGACCGCCGACCGGATCGGGCTCCTGTTCGACCTGGCAAGGACGCTGGAGGAGCTTGGCCTCGACGTCCACCTGGCCACGGTGGCCACGTACGGGTACCGCGTGGTCGACGCCTTCTACGTCCGCGACGTGCTCGGCGGCAAGCTGGATCCGGGGCGGGCGGGGGAGATCGAACGTGGCATCCTCGCCAGGCTCGAGGAGGCCGGGTAGGCTCGAGACGTGCCGAGCTTCCGCATCGAGACGCCCCACGGCCGTATCTCGGCCGTTCAGCATGGCCCAGGCGGCGGCCCCATCCTGGTCCTGGCGCACGGCGCCGGCGGCACCATGCGGAACCCGATGCTCGACGGGTTCGCCGCAGGCCTGGCGGCGGCCGGCGTGGCGTGCCTCCGGTTCAACTTCCTGTACTCGGAGGCCGGCCGGCGGAGTCCCGACCGGGAGCCGCTCCTGCGGGAGGCGTGGGCGGCGGCGTTCGCTCGCGGCCGCGAGATCGGGGAGCCGGCCTGGGCGGGTGGCAAGTCGATGGGCGGCCGGATCGCCTCGATGATGGTCGCCGACGGCGACCTCGACGCCGCCGGGCTCATGTTCGTGGGCTACCCGCTCCACCCGCCGGGGAAGCCGGAGCGGATCCGCGACCAGCACCTCGACGGTATCCGCGTGCCGATGCTATGGCTCCAGGGGGACGCCGATCCGTTCGCCAAATGGGATCTCCTGGAGGGAGTCCTGGGCCGGCTGGGGAAGCGGGCCCGGCTCCACCGCGTAGAGGGCGGCGACCACTCCTTCCGGATCCGGGGCCAGCCTCGTGACGACACCGGCACCGGCTCCGCCCTCGGCGAGGTGGCCGCGCGGTTCATCCTCGATCGCTAGCGCGGGTACAGGATCAGCTGGGTGCAGCGGAACAGGGCGATGGCCCGGTCGCCGGTCCGGATCTCGGCGTCCCATACCTGAGTGGTCCGGCCTCCGTGGACCAGCCACGCCTCGCAGTCCAGTTCGCCCTCCAGGGCCGTCCCCAGGAAGTTCGTCTTCACCTCGACCGTGGCGAAGTTGACGGCCCCCTCGGGTAGGCTGGCCACGCATCCGTAGCCGCACGCCGAGTCGGCCAGGCCGACCACCACGCCGGCGTGCAGGTAGCCGTTCGGGGCCAGGTGATCTTGGCGGATCGGGAGCCGCATCCTGGTGCGGCCCCGCTTCACTTCGATGACCTCGATCCCCAAGGCCCCGGGGAACCGGTTGGCCCCGAGCTCGTGGAAGAACTCATGATCTGGAGCGGTCTCCTCGAACACGGCGCCCCAGCATAATGGCCGCGTGCCCCGCCGACATCGAGCCGCCCGTGATCGCGCCGGCCCGCCGCCCCGTCGTCAGCACGGCAGCGCCGCTCCCGTCTGGGCCCATGCTGAGGGCGTGACCGTCAGGCAGGTCACAGGGGATCGCTCTTACCGGTGCCCCGGATGCGATCAGGAGATCCGGCCGGGCACGTCGCACCTGGTCGTCGTCCCCACCGACGATGCCCAGCTCCGCCGACACTGGCACACGCCGTGCTGGCAGCGGGAGCGGCGGACCCACCGCTGAGGTCAGATGGGCCGGTCAAGGATCAAACTCGCAACGGCCGAAAAAGTCCAATGAGGACACATGCATCACGAGCTGGACGACCTGCCCGGTCCCGTCCGCGAGCGGATCTTGAGGCTCGGCATCCCCTGCCCGGAGCGCTTCGCCGCAACGCCCTTCCCGGCCCTGGGCGACCGCTCCATCCTCGACGTGCTCGAGGAGCGGCACGGCCAGGACGAGGTGCTCTCGCTGCTCTCCCGGACGAGAGCTACCTGGGCCGCCTCCCCTGAGCCGGGGCTGGCTCGGGGAGCGACAGCTGCTCGGGCTCCGGGCCAGGATCTGCGATGCGCCGGGACTTCCGGCCGCCGCCGGACGGCCCGATGCCGTACCGTCGGGCCAGGGAGCCCACCCGGTCGGCCACGTCCCGCTGGAACTCCTTCGGCGCGTACGCGCCGTCGCCGTACAGCTCCCGGTACCTGGGAACCAGGGCCGGCCGCTGCTCGCTCAGCCACCTCATCCACCACTCGCGGGCGCCGCCCTTGCGGAGGTGCAGCACGATCGGGGTGACGTGCGTGGCGCCCGACGCCGCGATGGCCCGCACAGTCTCCTCCATCGCCTCATCTGTGTCGGATAGGAACGGGATGATCGGAGCCATCAGCACCCCGCAGGCCACGCCGGCCTCCTTCAGCTTTCGCACGGCATCGAGCCGGCGCCGCGGTGACGGCGTTCCCGGCTCCACAGCCCGCCACAGCCCCTCATCTACCGAGCCCACCGAGAAGTTCGTGCCTACGTCCGCGGCCTCCGCGCACCGCCGGAGCAGGTCGAGGTCCCGAAGGATCAGCGTGCCCTTGGTGAGGATCGAGAACGGGTTGGCGAAGTCGCGGAGCGCCTCGAGTATGCCGACCATGAGCCGGTACCGTCCCTCGGCCCGCTGATACGGGTCCACGTTCGTGCCCATGGCGATGTGCTCGCCGTCCCACCGCGGCGCGGCCAGCTCCTTCCGGAGGAGCTCGGGGGCGTTGGCCTTCACCACGACCTTCGTGTCGAAATCCTCGCCGTAGTCGAGGTCGAGGAACGTGTGCGTCTTCCTGGCGAAGCAGTACAAGCAACCATGGCTGCATCCTCGGTACGGGTTGATCGTGTACCGGAACGGGACGAACGAGCCCTCGGGCACCCGGTTGATGATCGATCTCGCCCGGACCTCGTAGAAGGTCATCCCGCGGAACTCGGGCGTGTCGAAGGTCCGGGGCACTGCGCCCTGCTCGAACAGGGGGAGCGTGACCCGGTCGTCGCGTCGCCCCACGTCGAGGCGGAGGTCGTCCCAGCGCACCAGAGTTCGAGGGTAGAACATACGTTCGATTGAGGCAACCTCGTACCATTCGCGCATGCCCTCTCGGCACGTCCAGCAGAATCGCAAGACCTGGGACTTCATGGCCGCCGGCTACCAAGCCAAGCATGGGGAGCGCCTCACCGAGACCGCTCGGGCTTGGGGGGTGTGGCGGATCCCGGAGGCCGAGGTGAGAGCCCTCGGCGAGGTGGACGGTCGGGACGTCTTGGAGCTCGGCTGCGGCGCGGCCCAGTGGTCGATCGCCCTGGCCGGGGACGGCGCTCGGGCCGTCGGGGTGGACCTCTCAGGGGAGCAGCTCCGGCACGCCCGCGGGGCCACCGGCACGCTCCCGCTGGTCCAGGGGAGCGCCGAGGAGCTGCCGTTCGGGGACGCCGCGTTCGACCTGGTGTTCTGCGACCACGGAGCCATGGGCTTCGCCGACCCGGTCCGAACGGTCCCCGAGGTGGCCCGGGTCCTCCGGGCGGGCGGACGTTTCGCCTTCGCCATCGCCAGCCCGTTCCTGTTCATGTGCTGGAATCCCAAAACCGAGCGGGTCGATGCGCGCCTCCACGCGCCCTGGTTCGGGATGCGAAGCGACGAGGACGAGCAGACGATCCAGTTCCAGCTGCCCTACGGCGACTGGGTTCGCTTGTTCCGCACGAGCGGGCTCGTCGTCGAGCGGCTGCTCCACCTCCGCCCGCCGGAGGACGCCACCACCACCTACGACGATTACGTGTCGCTGCGGTGGGCCCGCGACTGGCCCGCCGAGGACCTGTGGGTCGTGTCGAAGGCGGCCGCTTGACCCCGGGGGCCCGCTCCGTATGATGCCGTCAACGTGTCCGTGGCGTTCCGCATGCGACAGGAGGACGACGGCCGGTGGCGGGCCGTGGCGGAGGGCCACCCGATCGAGGTCACCGGCAAGGACGTACGCGACTGCGTGCGCAAGGTGCACCAGGCGGCTCTGACCATGATGCCCGCGGTGTCCTGGAAAGCCGGCCCCCCTGTCGTGTTCGTCGAGGTGCTGCCGAAGCTCGTCGGGGTGGCGGAGGCGGCCGGGCTGATGGGCTGGGACAAGCGGCGGGTGGCGACTTACGTGAAGCGCGGGGCCTTCCCGGAGCCCCTGGCGGAGCTGGCCGGGGGGCGGGTTTGGGCCAGGGAGGACGTGGTGGCCTTCCGAGAGGCCTTCCGGGCCCGCCAGCGGGCCCGCGGACGGACCCGAACCCGCCGCCGCTCCGATTGACCGCCGGTCCGGGCGCGGTAGATACTTGACCCGTCGGTAGGTTCCGCCGGCACGATCAGAGACGACGAGGAAGGAGGATCCGTGGCCATCAAGTTCCTCACGGAGGAGTGGGCCAAGGCCGTCACCGAGGCCGTCAACTCCAACGACGCCTTCAAGCAGCAGGCGCAGGGCAAGACCGTGAAGATCCAGCAGGTCGTCACGACCCCCGAGGAGACCAAGTACTTCTTCAAGCTCGAGGACGGCAGGGCCGAGGTCTCGGTCGGCGAGCTTCCCGACGCCGAGGCGACCCTGACCCAGGACTACGACACGGCGGTGGCCCTGTCGAGGAACGAGCTGAACGCAACCGCGGCCTACATGAGCGGCAAGCTCAAGATCCAGGGCGACCTCATGAAGCTCATGCAGCTCCAGGGGCTGTTCAGCACCCTGCCCCAGGCCATCAAGGAGCTGGACGTCGAGTATTGAGCCGGCGGCCCTCAGGGAGACAGTCGGTCCCGATTCAAGGGGTCTGACCTGCTGTTTTGACCGTGTCGGCGCCCCCTCCTACCATTCGGCCACCGTGAAGATCGAGGTTGTCCGAAGCCCCAGGCGGCGGAAGACCATCACCGCCGAGCACCGAGGAGGGCGGGTTGTGGTCCGCCTCCCTGCTGGCCTGTCCCAGGCCGAGGAGCGCCAGTGGGTCCACCGCATGGTGACCCGGCTGACCGAGCGGGAGCGGGCCGAGCGCCTGAACGCTCGCCGGGGCCTCCAGGCGACCGCCGAGAGACTGAACGAGAAGTACTTCGGGGGCCGGCTCCGGTGGGACTCGATCCGGTTCGTGGCGAACCAGCGCGACCGGTTCGGCTCCTGCACCCCCGAGGACGGGACCATCCGGATCTCCCACCGTGTGGCCGAGTACCCGGCCTGGGTACGCGAGTACGTGGTGATGCATGAGCTGGCTCACCTCGAGGTCCCCTCGCACTCGCCCAGGTTCTGGCGCCTGGTGGACCGGTATCCGCTGGCGGAACGGGCCCGAGGGTTCCTCATCGCCAAGGGGTGGGAGGACTAGCCGAATCTCAGGGCTCGGTTCCGTACAGGCGGTCCCCGAAGTCCCCCAGGCCGGGCAGGATGTACCCCTGGTCGTTCAGCTCACGGTCGAGCGCGGCGGCGTAGATCGGGACGTCGGGGTGGTTCTCCTCCATGACCCGGACCCCCTCGGGCGCAGCCACCACGCACACCATTCGCAGCGACGCCGGTCCCTGCGACAGGATCGAGGCGGAGGCACGGACGGCGGAGCCGCCCGTGGCCAGCATCGGATCGAGTAGGAGGGCGTGGTTGCCGGCGAGGTCCGGGAGCTTCTCGTAGTACGAGGTCGGCTGGAGGGTGCGATCGTCGCGCTCCAGTCCGATGTATCCGACGGCCACGCCGGGGAACGTGTCTGTGACCGCCTCGAGCATCCCCAGGCCGGCCCGAAGGATCGGGATGGCCACCAGCGGCGTGGGGATCTCCCGACCCTCCACGGGTTCCAGGGGCGTCTCCACCCTCCTAGGGGCCGTGGGGAGGTCCCGGGTGGCCTCCAGCACCAGGGCCAGGGTGAGGCGGCGGGTAAGCGTGCGGAATACCGTCGGCGGCGTCTCCCGGTCCCGGAGCGAGGTCACCAGGTGCAGGGCCAGGGGGTGGTCCACCACGGTGAGCACGGTGGCCGTATCGTACGCCCCGCCCTGCCCTCCCCGTCGGCGTTGCGCGACCGGCGGAGTGGATAGAGAATGCCGCCTGGAGAGGTAGGGAGGGATCGAGAGGAAGGGAGGGGAAGCATGCGTTTCAGTCGTCCTGGAAGGCTGGTCGCGGCGGCGTCGCTATTCGCGCTGATCGCCGCGGCCTGCGGCGGGGCCACCCCGGAGGGCGGAGGCGGTGACGGCGACGGGGACCAGGCCGCCGATGTCCGGATCGGCGTAGCCCTGGACGTGGGCGGGCTCGGAGACAAGTCGTTCAACGATGCCGCCAACGCCGGGCTCCAGCGTGCCATCGAGGAAGGGCTCGTTTCAGTGGAGAACTCGGAGCTGCTGGAGTCCAACCAGACGGGCTCGAACCGCGACGAGAACGTGGTGAACCTGGCGGACCAGGGGTTCAACCTGATCATCGGTGTTGGGTTCGCGTTCTCCGAGGGGATCGCCGGCCTGGCTCCCGACTATCCGGACCAGAACTTCGCCATAGTCGACGGCTTCGCCAACTTTGTGAACGAGGAGCTCACGAACGTGGCCGACCTCACGTTCAAGGAGCATGAGGGCTCGTACCTGGTCGGCATCGCGGCCGGCATGCAGACCGAGACCCAGACCGTCGGCTTCCTCGGCGGCCAGGAGGGGACGGGCCTGATCGAGAAGTTCCAGGCCGGGTTCGAGGCCGGGGTCGAATCCGTGTGTCCCGACTGCGAGGTCCTGGTCGAGTACATCGGCGACTCCACCCAGGCGTTCGTCGACCCCACGCGAGGCGAGGCGCTGTCTGCCTCGATGTACGACGGGGGCGCCGACGTGGTCTACCACGCGGCCGGCCAGTCCGGGCTCGGCCTGTTCGCCGCGGCCGACGACGCCGACATGTGGGCCATCGGTGTGGACTCCGACCAGTTCGAGGTCCTGGCGGACAACCCCGAGCAGCAGGAGCACATCCTGACCTCGATGCTCAAGCGGGTGGACACGGCCGTCTACGATGCTATCGCCCAGGCGGTGGACGAGTCGTTCGAGCCGGGGTTCCAGGTGTTCGGTCTGGCCGAGGAGGGCGTCGACTACGCCGACAGCAACCCGGCCCTGAGCGACGAGATCAGGGCCGAGATGGACGCCGCGAAGGAGGCGATCATCGCCGGCGAGATCACGGTGCCGGAGGAGCCAGCGGGCTAGCCGTTGGGGATGAGGGTCCAAAGGAACAGGAACGACGAGGCGGGGCGCGGTAGCGCCCCGCTCGTCGTCATGGAGGCCATCACCAAGCGTTTCCCCGGCGTGATGGCCAACGACCGCGTCGACCTGGACCTCCGCCCGGGAGAGATCCATGCCCTGGTCGGGGAGAACGGGGCCGGGAAGTCGACCCTGATGCGCGTCCTGTATGGCCTCTACCCGCCGGACGGAGGCCGGATCGTCGTCCGAGGGAGCGAGGTCCGCATCAATTCGCCCCGGCAGGCCATCGCGCTGGGCATCGGGATGGTGCACCAGCACTTCGTGATGGTCGACAGGTTCACGGTGACCGAGAACATCGTCCTGGGCGCGGAGGGCGGAACGGTCGTCGACTTCGACGGGGCCTCGGAGCGGGTCAAGGAGCTGGCCGTGAGCTACGGGTTCGCCGTTGATCCCTCCGCCCGGGTGGAGGATCTCTCCGTGGGCGAGGAGCAACGCGTGGAGATCCTGAAGGCCCTGTACCGGGGGGTGGATATCCTCATCCTCGACGAGCCGACGGCGGTCCTCACCCCTTCCGAGTCCATCGAGCTGTTCGATAACCTCCGGAAGCTTCGGGCCGACGGCAAGACCGTGGTGTTCATCAGCCACAAGCTGGACGAGGTCCTGGCCATCGCCGACCGGATCACGGTCCTCCGGCGCGGGCAGGTGGTGGGGGAGACGGCCCCGGCCCAGACCTCGAAGGAGCAGCTGGCCGAGATGATGGTCGGCCGGCCGGTCCTGTTCCGGCTGGAGAAGCCCGAGGTCTCCCCGGGGGAGGCCGTCCTCCGCGTTGAGGACCTGAAGGTCGCCGGCAAGCTGCACGGCGTGGACCTGGAGGTGCGGTCGGGCGAGATCCTGGGCGTGGCCGGGGTCGAGGGGAACGGCCAGCGAGAGCTGGCGGAGGCGCTGATCGGGCTCCAATCTCCCACCGCCGGGCGGGTCCTCCTGGAGGGGCGCGACGTGGCTGGGGAGACCGTGGGGGATATCCGCCGGCGAGGGGTGGCCTACATCCCCGAGGATCGGCACGAGCGAGGCCTGGTCCTGCAGATGACCCTGTGGGAGAACTCGATCCTGGGGCGTCAATCGAACCTAGGGGTGGTCAGCCGCCTGGGGATACTCCTGATCAGGAAGGTCAAGGCGTGGGCGGCCCGTCTGATCAAGGCGTTCGACGTTCGGGCCAGCTCTATCCAGGTGCTGGCGGCCACCCTCTCCGGGGGGAACCAGCAGAAGCTGATCCTGGCTCGTGAGCTCGAGGAGACGCCTCGGCTGTTGATCGCCCATCAGCCGACCCGAGGGCTGGACGTGGGGGCCATCGAGTTCGTGTGGCGGAAGATCCTGGAGCAGAAGGCCCTGGGCGCCGGGGTTCTCCTCATCTCCGCCGAGCTGGAAGAGATCTACGAGCTGTCCGACCGGATACTGACGATCTACGAGGGCCGGATCACGGGGGAGTACGCCGGTGACGCTTCGCCCGCGGAGATCGGGATCGGGATGACCGGCGGCCGGGTTGCGGCGGACGCTGGCTGATGGCCTTGGCCACCCGCCCGGAAGCTCCCCCCATGCCTCCGGCACCCGAGCGCCGGCTCCGCCGGCCGTGGATCGACGCGATGGTGGTTCAGGCGGTGGCGGTGGTCGCCGCTGTGGCTTTCACCGGGCTGGTGGGGAGCGCCATCATCCTGTCCTACGGGGAGAGCCCCCTGTTCGTGTACTCGACCATATGGCAATTCTCCACCTCCCGGGCCTCCGACGTCGCCAGGGTGTTGGAGCAGGCCACCCCGCTGATCTTCTCGGCGCTGGCCGTGTCGGTGGCCTTCAAGGCCGGGATGTTCAACATCGGGGTCGAGGGCCAGTACATCGTGGGGATGATGACCGCCACCATGGCCGCGGTGTGGCTTGACCTCCCGGCGGTCGTCCACCTCCCGGTGGTGGTCCTGGCCGCCATGGCCGGGTCCATGATCTGGGCGTTCGTCCCGGCCATCCTCAAGGTGAAGACCGGAGCCCACGAGGTTGTCACCACGATCATGATGAACGGTATCTCCGTCAGCCTGGTTGCCTGGGCGCTCCTCAATCCGCTGCGGACGGCCGACACTGGCTTCGTCGATCTGCGGAGCGACCGGTTCCCCGAGAGCGCCGTCATGCCTCCCCTGGCCCCGGCCCTGGGCCTGGAGGACCAGATCCCCTCGTCCGCTCACCTGACCTGGCTGTTCCCACTGGCCCTGCTGGCCTGCGCGGCGGTGTGGTTCTTGCTGTTCCGGACCCGCCTGGGCTACGAGGCCCGGGCCGTTGGGGCCTCGCCAGGCTCGGCGGAGGCCGGGGGAATCTCGATCGGCGCCACCCAGCTCAAGGTGTTCCTGATCTCCGGCGCCCTGGCCGGGTTCGTGGGGCTGAACTACCTGCTGGGCGACGCCGGGTTCTTCGGGGTGAACTACGAGACCACCCTGGGCTTCACTGGGATCGCCGTGGCCTTCCTGGGACGCAACCACCCCGTGGGGATCCTCCTCTCCGCCCTGCTGTTCGGGGTCCTGTTCCGTGGGGAGGACGGCGTGGCCGTGGCCACCGATCTGCCCCGGGAGATCACCGTGATCCTCGAGGGCCTCTTGATCCTGTCGGTGGTTGTGGCCTACGAGATCGCCCGCCGGGTCCAGCTGCGCCGGCAGGCGGAGTTCATCCGCCAAGAGGAAGGGGAGGCCCGTGCCGCTGCTTGACCTGGGTGCGGCCATCGCCATCGGGCTTTCCTACTTCACGATCATCTATCTGACCGGGCTCGGCGGGCTGTTCAGCGAACGCTCGGGGATCGTGAACATCGGACTGGAGGGTCTGATGATCTCCGGCACCGTCATGGGGGCCTGGGGCGCCATCAACTGGGGCCCGGTGGCCGGGCTGGCCATCGGGGCCATGTCCGGGCTCTTGTTCTCGATGGTCCATGCCGTGGCCACGGTGACCTTCCGGGTGGACCACATCGTGTCCGGCGTGGTGATCAACGTGGTGGCCCTGGGCCTGGCCCGGTTTCTCTCCCAGCTGTTCTTCGGCTCGGCGTCCCAGTCCACCTCCGGCGTGCCGAACTTCGGCACGATCGACATCCCGCTGCTGTCCTCGCTCCCGGCCGGCCTGGGGCGGGCGTTCCAGGACATGTCGCCCATGACGCTGATCGCTTTCGCTCTGGTCTTCCCGGTCATCTTCGCGTTGAACCGGACCCGCTTCGGGCTCCGGCTCCGGTCCGCCGGTGAGAATCCCGAGGCCACCCGGACCGTGGGCGTCCGAGTGGTGCCGCTCCGATACTCGGGTGTGGCCCTGTCCGGGTTGCTGGCCGGGCTCTCGGGAGCGTTCCTGGCTATCGAGGTGAACGCGCTGTACCAGGAGGGGCAGACCCAGGGGTTGGGGTTCATCGCCCTGGCCGCCCTGATCCTGGGCAATTGGTCGCCGTCCCGGCTGATGGTGGGAGCTCTCCTTTTCGGTTTCGCCCAGGCCGTCCCGCTCCGGCTGGGCGACGCCCCCATCATCGGGGTGCTCCCCGATCAGTTCGTCCGGATGATCCCCTACATCGTCACGATCGTGGCCATCGCCGGGTTCGTCGGACGGGTGCAGCCGCCCGCCGCGGCGGGCAAGGCGTACGAGGGCACCGGCGGGACGTAGCGGCTAGGTCGAGCCGAGCGAGGGCGTGAGCTCGGCGATGACGCAGGACGATGTCTTCCACTTCTTGATCGCGTCCTGCGGCGGTCCGTGTCTGTCTCGCCGGCGGTCCGCGAGGACGGCGGCCAGACCATCGAACTCGGGGCTGTCCGGCTCGACCAGCCGGACGGCGGCGTGGAATCGGCCCGCTCGGGTTTCCCGGTACTTGTGCCGCGTGACCACGACCAGCTCGGCGGCGTCGGGGAGGCCGGGGATCTGCTGCTCTCCGGTGGCCTGGTCGTCGGAGTGGAGCATGTAGATCCGTCCGCGGTCGTAGGCGAACCAAACCGGTAGGGTACGGTCCCGGCCGTTCGCCTCCACGCCGACCCAGAGAACGTCCGACTTCTTGATGGCGTCCTCGACGTCGGGCGGCACGGCGCCAGGCGCCGTGAGGAGCACCTGGAACTCGATCTGGCCCTGGATCTCGCCGTCGATCACGAACGAAGCAGCGTAGATCCCCGCCTCCTCAAGAAAGGCGTCCTCGATCTCGTCGGCGACCCGGGTGAGGTCCATCTGCCCCGTCATCCGCCGGACCCGCTCCTCGGTCCGGTAGGCGATCCGCCCCGACGGCGCCACCAGCTCGACGTGCTCCTCTACGTGGCCCTGAGGGGCCTTCCAGTACCGCACCGCGGCGAAGGGAAGGACCCGGCCCGGGATGCTGATGGTGAACACGACCGGTGCGACGCCCTCACCTTCGGACTCCAGGATCCGTAGATCAACGACCGTAGCGAAGACGAGCTCGGCCCTGGGCACGGCGCGAAGGATATCAGCGGCGGTCAGGCCATGCGGGCTAGCCACAGGCGAGGCTCTTCGAGCTCGGGCATCGAGGGGAGCGCTTCGGCCGACTCCCACATCATGGCCAGCGTGGTCTCGTCGGTGGCCTCGGCCACGTGATCGCAGAACGCCCGGCCGAGCCGGTACTGTTCCTGCTTCACATCGATGCCCAGGAGCCGCTCGACCGCCCGCTCCTCCTGGCTGAGGCCCTCGTGCCGCCGGCGGACCGCCTCGTCGATCCGGGAGAAGCCGGCGAGCCGCTCCTCCCCGATGACGGAAACGACGTGGTTGGCGTGGCCCTCGGCCGCGGCCATGAAGCCCTGGACCCGACGGAGGAGCAGGCGCTGCTCGTCGGTGAGCTCGCCGGCCAGGAGGTCGGTGCCCACGGCCTCGGACAGCTTCTGGGGGTCGGACAGGTCGAAGCCTTCGAGCCGGTCCTGGATGGCCGTCAGGTCGAACTCCAGGGCCCCGGCGACCTCACGGACCAGGCCGAGGAAGTGCTCCCGGACCCAGGGCCGGCCGAGACCGAACGCGTGGGTAGTCTCGTGCATGGCCACCCAGGCCCGGAACTCGTCGGGCGGCAGGGACCACTCTTTCTCGAACGCGGCGATGTTCGTGATCACGAACAGGAGGGCGGGCTGGTCGACCCGCGGTAGGGGGAGCTCGTACTGCCCCAGCACCCGCTGCGCCAGCGCTCCGAGCACGGCCCCCACCTGGGCCCCCATGAGCAGGGGCGTCATCCGCTCCAGGACGGCCTCCAGCATCTGGGGGCCCTCCGCGACCTCGACCGGCTCCTCGCTCCGGGCCGTCTGCAGGGCCCGGGCCATCCGCTCGGCCGTCGGCTCGAACAGGCCGCGCAGCCCCGGGACGTTCGCCTCCACCCACTCGGCCCGGCGCACCGCTTGGACCCTGGTGACCTCGGGCGGGGCGTCCATCCCGGTTAGCTCGGCCACCGTGAGCTCGGCCATCCGGACGGCCCCCTCGAACCCCCGCAGGTCGTCCTCGGTGGGGGCCGGGTCGTCCTGGCCCCACGTCGCCGAGGCGATCCCCATCTGCCGGGCCAGCTCCCAGTTCACCGGCCCGGAGCCGGACAGCAGGACGCGCTGGATCTCCCGCAGCAGCGGGACGTCGGCGAACGCGTCCTCCGGCAGGCCTGGATCGCTCACCTCTCTATCATCCCACCCCCGCGGGATAGGCCTCCTCGGCCTCCCCGAGCGACCCCTGGTACGATGCCGCGGTGCGACTTCCCCGCCTGCCTCGCACACCTGCGTGAAACGCGTCGGCGACCTCGCCATCGATCTGGGGACGGCTAACACGCTCGTCTACCAGGAGGGCAAGGGCATCGTCTACGACGAGCCCTCGGTGATAGCCATGGATGCCCGCGAGGGCGACGTCCTGGCCATCGGCGAGGAGGCCTGGGAGATGATCGGGCGGACCCCCTCCAGGATCGTGGCGGTCCGCCCCCTCCGGCGCGGGGCCATCACCGACTACGACGTGACCAGCCAGATGATCCGGCTGATCTTCCGCCGGGTGGGCGTGACCCGGTTCGCCCGACCGAAGGCGTTGATCTGCGTCCCCTCGGCGATCACCGAGGTGGAGAGGCGGGCGGTTCGGGACGCGGCCACCTCGGCGGGGGCCAGGGCTGTGTCCCTCATCGAGGAGCCCATGGCTGGGGCGATCGGAGCCGGCCTGCCGGTGCACGAGCCCCTGGGCAACCTGATCGTCGACGTCGGCGGGGGCACGTCCGAGGTGGCCATGGTGTCTATGGGCGGGATCATCGCCATGCGCTCCCTCCGGATCGGTGGCTTCGACATGGACGAGGTGGTCCAGCGGCACCTCCGCAGGACGTACGGCGTTGCCATCGGGGAGCGGGCCGCGGAGCAGGTGAAGATCGCCTCGGGCAGCGCGTACCCCGTAACCGGCGTAGGGCCAGCCCGCATCAAGGGCCGGGAGATCTCCACCGGGATGCCGAAGGAGATCGAGGTGAGCCCCGAGGAGGTCCGCGAGGTCCTCACCGAGCCCGTCGTCGCGGTAGTGAACGCCACGAAGGGCTGCCTGGCGGAGAGCGATCCGGAGCTCGGGCAGGACGTGCTTGAGCGCGGGATGTTCGTCACCGGGGGAGGCTCGCTCCTCCGCGGCCTGGACACTCTGCTGGCCCACGAGTGCGAGGTCCCGGTGCACCTCACGGACTCGCCCCTCCAGACCGTGGTCTTGGGCGCGGGGAAGTGCCTGGAGCTGATGTCCCAGGAGGCCGGCCTGTTCGGCGGCAGCCCCTGGCTCCGCTGACCTAGCTGCCGAGCCGCCTGAAGTACTCGTCGAGCTGCAGTTTGATCAGCCAGCCGATCACGGTCAGCACGGCAACCGCGACACCGGCCACGAACGCGATGGTAAGGATCAGGCGGACCAGCGACATGGCGGGGGAGGGGCGGTCGTCGGCCCTGACCGGCTCGGACGACGGGAGCATGACGAATGCGTCGTGCTTTGGCCCCTCTGTCAGCACCCAGGATGGCTCGGGCACGGAGACCTTGCGAGGCGCCTTCTCTCCGCTGCGGCGATCCGACGGAGTCATGGCCCACCACACCACGGCGGCCGAGAGGCCTGCGGCCACCACCAAGATGACCAGGGATTCCATGCCGCACTCGCCTCCCGGATCGGCTCAAGCCCAGTGTAAGCCCGGCCGTCGATAGGGGGGGCCGGCACGGTAGCCTTATTCCGGTCGAGGACGGAGGTCCGAGTGCGGAGAGCGCTCCAAATGGTGGCTCCGGCAGCGGCCCTAGCGGTCTGCCTCTCCGTGGTGGAGCTGCCGTTGTTCGTGGAGGCGCCGGGGCGGGCCCGTTCCGTCCTTCCCTTGATCGACGTGGACGGCACCTCCACGCACGAATCCGAGGGCCGGCTTCTCTTGACCACCGTTAACGTCGGCCGGCTGAACGCCTTCGAGACCCTGGCCGCGTGGATCGATCCGGAGGCCGAGGTGATCCCCGAGCACGTGGTCATCCCTCCAGGGCAGACCGATCAGGAGTACGAGAGGGTGTCCCGCTCCCAGATGGACCAGAGCAAGATCGCAGCAGTGGCAGTGGCGCTCGAGCTCCTGACGGACTATCCGGACGAGCACGGACCGGGGGTGATAGTCCAGGACGTCCTGGGGGGCGCTCCGGCCGAGGGGCGCTTGTTCCCCGGTGATCTAATCACCCACGTTAACGGGTCGCCGGTGGCCGATGTGGGCCAACTCCGCGACGCGATCGGAGCCGCTGAGGACGGTCGCCCGGTGACGCTTCGCGTCCGGCCGATCGAGGGCGGGGCCACCAGCTCCGTCGAGGTTCGCCCCACCCGCGTGGAAGGGGTCGACCGCCCGGTGATCGGGATCGCCACCGTGGCGAACTTCCCGTACGAAGTCGACATCCAGAGCGGGGCGATCGGGGGGCCGTCGGCCGGGCTCATGTGGGCGCTGGGAGTGATCGAGACCCTCACGCCAGAGGACCTGACGGGTGGCCGTGTGATCGCCGGCACCGGGACGGTCGACCTTGAGGGCCGGGTCGGTCGCATCGGAGGGGTTCGCCAGAAGGTGGTCGGGGCCGAGGAAGCCGGCGCGGAGATGTTCCTGCTGCCCAGGGGGGACATGCCGGATGCCCGCGGGGCGGGGGAAGGCATCGAGCTCGTGCCGGTCGACACGGTCGAGCAGGCCCTGCGCTTCCTGGAGGGGCGCGCGTGAGCCCGGGCCTCCCACCGGCTGTGTTGTTCGGTGCCCACCTGGTGATCCTGCTGGTGACGGTTGCTGCGGCCGTGGCGCTGGCCCGGGAGCGTGCCCGTCGGCCGCTGGCCCGGGCGGCCGGCGCGGTCGGGTTCCTGGCGCTGGCCGGCGCCGAGGCCATCCGGGGCGCCGGCCTGGTGGGGGAAGCGGACCCGCTCGTGTCGTGGATCCGGCTGGGGGGCTATGCGGCCCTGCTGGTGGCGGCGCTGCCGTCATCGGCTCCGGCGGGGGCGGCCGCCGTGGTTGCCGTGCCCGGCGGAACCATCGCTCTCGGGGCCGCCGGCCTGGCCGCAGGCCTGCTGACCGTGGTCCGGCGACGGGGCCAGCCGGCGGGACCCTGGCTGGGCGCCGGCATCATGCTCTTTGGCATCGCCGAGCTCGTCTCCGGCATGGATCGAGCCTGGGCCGGCCCGGTCTCCGTACTCGTTCGGGTGGTCGGCTGCCTGGCCGTAGCTCGCACCGTGCTGGCCATCACTCGCCACCGCCTGCGGTTCCGCTTCCTGGCCGGCTTCACCGGGCTCCTCCTGGCCGTAGTCCTGTTCGTGTCGCTGGCGATCGGGACCGTGATCGATCGGAACCTCCGCGAGGGTGCTCTCGAAAGGCTCGTCGGCCAGGCCGAGGACGCCCGGCGCAACCTCGTCGACCTCGTCTCGGACGAGGTGGGAACCCTCGTCGTCCTGGGCGAGGTGCAGCAGATCGCCGACACGATCCGCGCGGGCGGTGCCGTGCCGGACGCGCTGATCACCGAGCTCCGGGACAGGCTCCTGCCCGACGTCGACTTCGTCCTGTTCCTGGACCGGCATGGGGAGATCCGGGGCCGGACAGGCCTGGACCGGGCCCGGGCGGTCGAGGTCGTTGGCACCGAGGTCGTGGACTTCGCGCTCCGGGGCGGAACCGTGGTGTCGTCGCTCGACGAGCTGTCGGGCGGCGGCCTGGCGATGATAGGGGTGGCGCCGATCCGTCCTCCCGGCGCCCCTGGGCCGGCCGGGTTCGCGGTGGCCGGGTTCATGGTGGACGAGGAGATCCTGGCCCGGGAGGTGATCGCCGGGCGGGGGACCCGAGCCGCCGCGTTCCAGGGCTTCCGGGGCGCGCCCCCGGCCCTGGTGGCCGCGGCCGGGTTCCCGGGAGTCGAGGACCCCTCGGCGCCGCCCGCCTTGCTCCGCCGGACCTTCCTGCGGTTCCTGGAGGGAGAGGGCACGGTGGGCCGGGCCTTGAAGTTGGGAGGGACCGATCACTTCGCGGCCCTGGCCCCGCTCCGTCAGGAGGTGGGGCAGCCCGTAGGGATCCTAGTGGTGGCCGAGCCCGCCGGGGTGCTGGCGGCCACCCGGCGCGCCGTGAACCAGGTTCTGTTCCTGGTGGCGGTGGCCGTGATGGGATTGGCCTTCCTGGTCGCGGTGGCCGCTGCCCGGCGGATCACGGGCCCGTTGTCCTCGCTCACCGAGGCGGCCCGGCGGGTCCAGGCCGGGAATCTCGAGGCGAAGGCCGAGGTCCGAGGGGAGGATGAGGTGGGGGACCTCTCCGTGGCTTTCAACCAGATGACCGGGTCGGTGGCCACCATGACCGAAGAGCTCCGGGTAGCCGCGGACGAGCAGTCCCGCCTCCGGGCCCGGCTGGAGACCGTGCTCGACTCCATGGGGGACGGCCTCCTGGCGGTCGACGCCGACGGCACCGTGTCGACCTCGAACCCCGCCGCCGCGGTCATCCTGGGCCGGCCCCGAGGGGAGATCACCGGCTTGCCGCTCGGCGATGCATTGCTGGGGCGGGATGCCTCTGGCCGATCGCTGGAGGAGCTCGCGTGGTCGCCGGACGGGCTGGCGTTCGTCGACCGCCCCGGTGGCGACCAGGTTCCGGTGGCGATCTCCTCCGCGCCGCTACGCGACGTCGGCGGGGCCCGGATCGGCCGGGTGTACGTCCTTCGGGACATGTCGCTCGAGTACCAGGTCGAGCGGATGAAACGGGAGTTCCTGGCCAACGTCTCCCACGAGCTCCGGACGCCCCTGACGCCGATCATCGGGTACTCGGAGCTGATGATGAAGCGCGACCTCCCCGGGGAACAGTCGAAGGAGTTCGCGGCCAGCATCCTGGAGTCGGCGCGCCGCCTGGAGCGTATCGTCGGCATGCTCGTCGACTTCTCCGCCATCGAGGCCGGCCGGCTGCCGATGGCCATCGAGCCACTCGAGGTCGGGCCGGTGCTCGACGAGGCAGCTGAGGCATGGCGGCGCCGGTCGGAGCAGCACCGCTTCGATGTCGACGTTCCCTCCCCTCTCCCCGCCGCCCAGGTCAACCCCTCGCTGTTCCGCCGGATGCTGGACGAGCTCGTCGACAACGCCGTGAAGTACTCGCCCGAAGGGGGGACGGTCCGGATCGGGGTGGCCTCCCGGAACTCGAACGATCGTCCTATGCTTCGGATCGAGGTGACAGACGAAGGGATCGGCATCGAGCCCGGCGACCTCGCCGGCATCTTCGAGGGCTTCAGCCAGGTCGACGCCTCCGACACGAGGTCGTTCGGCGGCCTCGGCCTCGGCCTCACGTTCGTGAAGCGCCTGGCGGAGGCACACGGGGGCGCCGTGGCGGCGGAGAGCCTGCCGGGCCGTGGCTCCAGCTTCAGCTTCACGGTCCCCGCCGCCGATGTTGAAGGGAAGCCCTGATGATGATGCGACGGACGGCGGCCCTCGCCCTGACGGCCCTGACGGCTGTGGCCTGCGTCCGCACCTCGGCCGACGGGCCGGACGGCCTGCGGGTGGTCCCGCTGAGCGGCGAGGTGCGACTGGTGCAGGGCGACGATCCCGTGCCGGTCGAGAGGACCGAGGATGTGGGCCCTGGCGACCTGGTGATCACCGGCACGGGCGGCCGGGCCCTGCTGGAGCTGGGGCTGGGGCGCAGCGTCGAGCTCGCCCCACGAGCCGCGGTCGAGGTCGGTGGGCTCGGCCTGGCCGAGGTCGTGGAGGGCAGCGTACTGGCACGGGCCGAGGACCCCCGCCTGTCGCTCCGGGCCGGTGACGCCGAGATCGAGGGCCAGGGGAGCGTGTTCCGGGTCGACCGCGGCTTCTCCGTGACGCTGGCTGTGTACCGCGGCGAAGCAGCCCTGCCGGGCTCGGGGGTCCCGCCCGTGCCGCCGCTCCGCCAGCTCACGGTGGTGGCGGGCGGCTCGGTCCCGCGGGGGGCTCAGCCGCTCGTGGTGCGGCCCGACGACCCCTGGGACGCACGTCTCCTGGGTCCGTTCATCGACCTTGGGCTGCGGCTCGTGGATCTGCAGAGGGGGCTCGGGCGGCAGATCCCATCTGGGCGGGGTCCCGAGGCCGTGGCGGGCGTACTGGGCCGGGAGTTCTCCCCGTCGGTCGTACGGATCGTGTTGGCCGAGTCGATCCCGTTGGCCGAGGCCGTCGTGGCCGCGGTGGTATCCGAGGAGGCGGCCAGTGTCGCGGGACTGTCCCTCTTGGGGGCGCTGGATCAGGTGATCGACCTGCGCCTCGAGGGGGCCCACTGGATGGTGGTACTGGCCCAGTGGGGCCTGCTGAGCACGGCCCTGATCGAGGAGCTGAGCCGCCTGTCCGGGCTGATCTCCCGGTTCGTCGCTCCGCCGGGCTCCGGGGGCGCTCCGGGCTCCGGCGGGGGCACGGGTGGCGGACCCGGGGCCGGGTCGGGAGGCGGTGCTGGAGGCTCCGGCGACTCGGGGGGGTCCGGCTCCGGCGACTCGGGGGGGTCCGGCTCCG